>Ga0335070_10007465_pt1 | contig 12822 bp, 9 predicted proteins | sample Lox_Sample_13_FD_206722 | JGI IMG/M metagenome (GOLD analysis project Ga0335070, IMG submission 206722) | Soil microbial communities from Loxahatchee National Wildlife Refuge, Florida, United States - Lox_Sample_1.3 | ecosystem: Environmental > Terrestrial > Soil > Wetlands | place: USA: Florida...
GGCCGGAGGTGGTAGGCACGGTGGCCGGGGATGACACCGTGTTGGTGATCGCCGCAGACAGGAAAAAAGCGCACGCGTTGGCCCAGCGCATTCGCAAGCTGTCTTAGCCAGCGGTGAAATCCGGAAAAACTTGCGCAGGGAGTGCACACAAGAGGTTATGAAAAACCAGCCTATAGGCGACGAGAGCCCGTCGCACCCGCGGGCGGAGCAGCTCCCGGTGCGCGATTCCATCTCGCTGCACAATCTGACCCCAGCGGAAATCCAGAAAGTCATTTTAGTGTGGTACTTGGGTGACGGCGTAAGCCGCCGCTCCCATCCTATCGGGCCAAAACCGGGCCCCGCGTGGAATCCAGATTTGCCGGTAAGGAGCGTTCATGCCTGAGAAAATTGTGCTCGCCTATTCGGGCGGCCTTGACACCTCGATCATCATCCCGTGGCTCAAGGAGAACTACGCCTACGACGTGATCGCCATGGTTGCCGACGTCGGACAAGGCGACGACCTGGAAGCGGTGGTAACGAAGGCGTACAAGACCGGGGCCAGCAAAGTCGTGGTCGAGGACCTGCGCGAGGAATTCCTCACCGGCTGCGTCTGGCCAGCGTTGAAAGCCGGCGCCGTGTATGAGAACAAGTATCTGCTGGGCACTTCGCTGGCGCGTCCGGTGATTGCGAAGCGTCAGGTGGAAATTGCGCTGCGAGAAGGCGCGGTCGCCGTCGGCCACGGCTGCACCGGCAAAGGCAACGACCAGGTGCGCTTCGAGATGGCCTATCAGGTGCTGGCTCCCGAGCTGAAAGTCGTGGCGCCGTGGCGGGAGTGGGACCTGAAGTCGCGGGAAGATTGCCTCGACTACGCCGAAAAGCGCGGCATTCCGGTGGCGGCGAGCCGCGAGAAGATCCACTCACGCGACCGTAATCTTTGGCACCTGAGCCACGAAGGTGGAGAGCTCGAAGACGCGGGGAACGCGCCCCTGGCCAACACCTGGCAGTGGACGAAGTCCCCGCAGGAAGCACCGGATCGCGAGGAGCAGGTCGAGATCGGATTCGAGAAGGGCGTACCGGTCTCCGTGAATGGCATGAAGCTCGACCCGGTGTTGCTGGTCGAACTGCTGAATGAAATCGGCGGACGGAATGCGATTGGCCGAGTCGATCTGGTCGAAAACCGCTTTGTCGGGATCAAGTCGCGCGGCTGCTACGAGACTCCCGGCGGAACGCTGCTGCTGAGCGCGCACGGCGAACTGGAGGCGTTGTGCCTCGACCGCGATTTGCTGCACTTCAAGCAGCATGTCGGATTGAAGTACGCCGAACTGGTTTACTTCGGCATGTGGTTCACGCCGCTGCGCGAGGCGCTGGATGCCTTTGTCGATAGCACGCAGCAGAATGTGACCGGATCGGCCACGCTCTCGCTCTACAAGGGCAATGTCAGTGTCGTCAGCCGCAAATCGGAGTATTCGCTCTACCGCACCGACCTCTCCTCGTTCACCATGGGCGCGAGCTATGATCAAAAAGACGCGGAGGGCTTCATCCGGATTCTCGGGCTGCCCTCGCGCTGCCGCGCTCAGACGCAAAACAAGGTTGAGGTCGCCTGATGAAAATGTGGTCCGGCCGCTTCCGGCAGCCGCTTGACCCGGAATTTGAAAAATGGCAGCGGTCGTTCCCCTATGACCGGCGCCTGCTTCCCTATGAGCTGCTGGCCAGCGTTGCGCACGCTCGGGCGCTGGAGCGCGCGGGTGTGCTGTCGCAGGCTGAGGCAGCTTCCATTCTTGATGGCCTCGACGCGATTGCGCAGAAAGCGCAGTCATCTGCCGAGTTCCTTCACGACCCCGAAGCCGAAGACGTCCACCACTTCGTCGAGAAGCAACTCGCCGCGCTGATCGGCGACACCGGCTACAAACTCCACACCGGACGCAGCCGCAACGAGCAGATTGCCACCGACCTGCACCTGTTCGTTCGCGCCAGCATCGACGGATTGCAGGGTCATCTCGCCGACTTGATCGAGGCATTTGTCGTTCGCGCTGAGGCGGCCAATAACGCCGCCATGCCCGCCTACACGCATCTGCAACCCGCCGAGCCGGTACTGGTCGCACATTGGCTGCTCGCCTACGTCGAGATGTTTCTCCGTGACATGGAACGCCTTGCCGATTGCCGCAAGCACGCGAATCTGTGTCCGCTAGGATCGGGAGCGGTGGCCGGCGCGACACTTTCGCTCGATCGGCAGGCAATGGCCCAGGACCTCGGCTTCGACGGCGTCACCGCCAACAGTGTCGATGCCACCAGCGACCGCGACTTCGCCATCGAGTTCGTTCAGGCGCTCTCGGTCCTGGCTCTTCACCTGAGCCGCTGGGCGGAGGAGATGATCCTGTTCTCGACCCCCGCGTACGACTTCGTCGAGCTGCCCGAAGCCTACTCAACCGGATCAAGTGCCATGCCACAGAAGAAGAATCCTGACCTGCTGGAGCTGGTGCGCGGCAAAGCCGCGCGCGTGATGGGCTGCGCGACGGCGCTTCAGACCTCGGTCAAAGGTCTGCCGCTCGCCTACAACAAAGACCTGCAGGAAACGCAGGAGCCGCTGTTCGATGCCGCCGACACGGTCGTCTCTATGTTGCCGCTGGTGACGGGGTTTGTGCGCGCTGTCGGATTCGATCTCGGCAAGATGGAACACGCCGCGCAAACCGGATTCATGAACGCCTGGGCTGCGGCGGCTTACCTAGTCGAACGCGGAGTCCCTTCGCGCCTCGCGCACGAGGCGGTCGGCAAGGCCGTCGCGCTTTGCGTGGAACGCCGATGCGAACTGAAGAATCTGCCGCTCGCCGATCTGCAGTCGATCAACCCGGCGTTTAAGTCGGACTTCCCCTCGTGCCTCGGTCTCCCGGAAGTACTCGCACTGCACGATGTCCCCGGTGGCACTGCGCCTCGGCACGTGAAGCGGGCACTGCAGAGCGCGCGGGAGCGGCTGGCAGCGCTGCGCACATCCGAACAGGTCGCTGCCCGCTAGGTGCGACATGGCTTGATTCGCCCTGTCATGCTGAGCGGAGGTTGAGTGAGCGAAGCGAAGCTCAACCGCAGTCGAAGCACCCCTATGCCACCAGTGACGTGGAGGTAGGGGTCCCTCGTCGCTGTCGCTGCTCGGGATGACAGGAAGTTTAGGCTGAGCACGTGGGGTGGACCTCGTAGAATTGTGTTGCGCGCAAATGCGTACTCACGATGAAAACCAACATTACGCTCAAACTCAATGCGCCTCTCGTCCGCGAGATTCGCATCCTCGCTGCGGAGGGAGGCACTTCCATCAGCGCCATGCTCGCGGCATGCCTGGAGCAGATCGTGCGGAAACGCAAGGGCTACGATCGGGCACGCTGGCGCGCCTTGGCACGTCTGCGCGAAGGCATGCACCTCGGTTGGAGACGTCCCCGGGCCCGCGGCCATCTCTACGGGCCATGAAAGGCCGTCCCTACCACTCCGCGCCTTCCTCGCCCTGGCCTGCATCTAACCGAACGAGTCCTTCACGGAGCTAGCCCTGATCCTCGCACGCATCCTTTTTCTCGCCCTGTTCCTCGGCATTGTCTATGCCATCCAGCGGTTTTGGTTTGTGCGTGCGTGGACCCGGATTGGGACGCTCGCCAATCCACGTTGGCAGAAAGGGTTGCATTTTGCACTGATTGGGCTGGCGGCTGCGCTGGCGGCTGCGATTTTTGATCCTCTGCTTGGCCGCCCTATAGCCCGGACGAGCTTCGGCCACCCGCTGATTACGGTTTCGAGCCTGTGGTTGATGACATCGTTCTTCGCGCTCATCGCGGTGAAATCGGTGGAAGCGCTCGAGTGGGTCACCAATGCAGTGGCAGGCCTGCGTTCGCGAGCGCCGTTTGCGCCGATTGATCCTTCCCGCCGGACGTTCTTTCGCTACGCCAGTCTCCTCGCTGGCGGCCTTCCCTTCGTCGCAGCGACGTACGGTTTCGCTGCCGGGCGGTTACTCTTCACGGTCGAGCGCGTGGATGTGCCGGTCGCGAATCTTCCGCCCGCGCTCGACGGCCTACGGATCGCGCAACTCAGCGACATCCACATCAGCGACTACATGCCGCCGGCAGAAATTGCGCGCGCCGTGGCCATGGCCAACGATCTGCAGCCGCATCTTTCCGTGGTCACCGGCGACTTCATCAATGGCGAGGGTGATCCGCTCGATACCTGCATTACGGAGTTGAGCCGCCTGCGCGCCCCGCTCGGCGTCTGGGGATGCAACGGCAACCACGAAATCTATGCCGACGCTGAAGCCGACGCCGAACGCCTCTTCCGCGAAAAAGGAATGCGGCTGCTGCGCGCCCAGAGTGTCGTCGTGGAACACAATGGCGCGTCGTTCAACCTAATCGGCGTGGACTACCAGCGTGATCACATGGTGAGCGGCGAGCGGATCGGCCCGATGCTACAGGAAATCGAACGTCTGGTGCGCCGCGACATGCCGAATATCCTGCTGTCGCACAATCCGAACTCGTTTCCTCGCGCCGCCGAGTTGGGCATCGAGTTGAGCCTAGCCGGCCATACCCATGGTGGACAAGTGAAGTTCGAGATTGTGGACCATACGATCAGTCCAGCGCGGCTGTTCACGCCATTTGTGGCCGGGCTTTATCGGCTGCCGATGGGGAATAGTCAGCCGTCAGCCATCAGCCCTCAGCCATCAGCAAAACCTCGTGACCCTGAACTCTCAGCCACGGGTTATGGAGTGAATGGACTCTCGAGTGATGGAGTGACGGGTGTCCGCGCCCACCTTGGCTCGAAAGCTGCCCTTTACGTAAACCGCGGCCTGGGGACGCTGGGCTTCCCGGTACGCATCGGCGCCCCGCCGGAGATTACGCTGCTAACGCTGCGCAGGGTGTAGGCGCCGACACAGACCCCTCCTACTTGGTTCGGACTGTCGTAGTTGGTGTATCGCCCGTTAACAACAATCATTCACTCGTGCACTTTGCGTAGCAGGTTCTCTGGAAGGTCCTCTAAAGTGAACTCCGCATAGCTCAAAGGCTGAATGCCGTGTTTAATAGGCGGCAAGTGAAGCCGGAATGGAACCCGCATGTACCAGCTTCGGCTCACATGAGTGACGGGAACACTAAAGAGCAAGCTCTTGCCGGGTTGGATTAGTTCTGGGCTTCCGGGCGGAGTTCCGTATCCCGGCGGCTCTTTTGGCTCAGGCTCATCGGATTCCGAGATCCTTATCCAGCGTCCAACAATTTCATCTGGAACGAGCGTCAGCTCAGGTTTCGTACTAGTTGTCATTGTTTGGACTTCAATCGGTACTACTGAATTGTTCACCAAACGCAGCCAAAGCCCTCGGTTGGGTTCATCACCTTCGACAGTCGGCCGCGCCCCAATGTGGTCGAACGCGATGTAAACAATCGGCCTTGCCCCATCTAAAGCCAGCTTCGGAGTCGGCCCCGACTGCGCAAGGCAGCAAACTGTTAGAGCGGAAATGAGTGCAGCATAACCGAGGCCTCGCATGGTCCCTCTCCACTTGTAGTCGTTGACACCGGCAACCAGCGGTTTGTTCCCTCTTGATGAGTCAGTTTGCGTAACGTCGCCATCTCAGTTCATTGACCAGCTCGGCAAGAACCGCCTCACGGTGTGCCGAGTTGGTCATCCCGCAACATGGGCTTCCAGGGCCGGAAGGCGTTATTCGTGGTATAATCCACAAGTACAACCAGCCAGATAAGCGCCTTTAGATACAATGATTTACGGACTGTTTCTCTCGCAACAAATTGCGGAGCCAAGCTCCGCCCGGACGGGCGAGACGCCCGTCCCAACGCGAGCAGCAGACGGGGCAGCGCCTGTCGCTCCAGGAGCTTTTTGCTGAGACCTGACAACTGACACCTGAGACCTGACTCCGATGCCTGACGATCCCCAGAATCCTGAGCTTCCATTAACTCCTCCTCCCGGTGACGGGCAAGGTCCCGGCGCGCTCAACATTCAGCCCGTCAACATTGAAGAGGAGATGCGGCGGTCGTATCTCGACTATTCGATGTCGGTGATCATCGGCCGCGCGCTGCCCGACGTCCGCGACGGACTGAAGCCCGTGCATCGGCGCATTCTCTACGCCATGCACGACATGGGCTTGCTGCACAACCGCAAGCACTCCAAGTGCGCCGGCGTCGTCGGAGAGCTGCTGAAGAAGTATCACCCGCACGGCGACAGCGCCGTGTACGACGCGCTGGTGCGGCTGGCGCAGCCGTGGAGCATGCGCTATCCGCTGATCGATGGGCAGGGGAACTTCGGCTCAGTGGATGGCGATCCGCCCGCGGCGTATCGGTACACCGAGTGCCGCATGACCCGCATCGCGGAAGAGATGCTGGTCGATATCGATAAAGATGCGGTCGATTTCGTGCCGAACTTCGATGAAGTTACGGTCGAGCCGGTCGTCCTGCCGGCGCGCATTCCGAATCTGCTGATCAATGGCGCGAACGGGATCGCGGTCGGCATGGCGACGAATATCCCGCCGCACAATCTCACCGAGATTGTGGATGCGGCCATCACGCTGATCAACAATCCAGCCGCGACTTTGCCGGAGATTCTGAAGTTTGTTCAAGGGCCGGATTTCCCCACGGCGGGCATCATTCATGGCAAAGCTGGCATCCTCGATGCCTACAAGACTGGCCGCGGCCGATTCATGATGCGCGCCAAGGCTGCGATCGAGAATCTCACCAAGGACAAGCAGGCGATCATTGTCACCGAAATTCCCTACCAGGTGAACAAGGCGAAGCTGGTCGAGCGCATCGCTGAGCTGGTGAACGACAAGACGACCGAAGACATTGCTGACATTCGCGACGAAAGCAGCCGCGAAGGCATGCGCATCGTGATTGAACTCAAGCGCGGCGCCGAACCGCAGATCGTGCTCAACCAGCTCTTCAAGCACACGCAGATGCAGGAGAGTTTCAGCATGATCCTGCTGGCGATCGTGCACGGGCAGCCGCGCGAGATGGGGCTGATCCCGGCGATTCAACATTTCATCGATCACCGCGTGGATGTGGTGCGGCGGCGCACAGCCTACCTGCTGGCGAAAGCCAAAGAGCGCGAGGAGGTCCTTGTCGGATTCAAGTTCGCTATAGATAACGTCGAGCATTTGGTGGTCATTATTCGTGGGAGTGGATCGCGGACACAGGCTCGCGAGGCCCTGTGGAATTGGAGCCGGGGCAAGGACCTCACGCTTGCAAAGGGCGTTGGTCGGAACGCGACGGGGCCAATTCTTGAAGCGCTGAAACGCCGCGTTCCCGGCCTTGAGTACCGAGCGGACGGCGAGTCCTACCTTGTAAAGGGCCTCAGCTTCTGGGAACCATCCGATCGGCCCATCCAGAGTGCGGGAGGTCTGACCTACCGCCAGATCGACGCTATCTTGGATCTGCAACTTTACAGGCTCACTCAGCTCTCGATCGACGAGATCTCGAACGAGTTGAAGCAGGTGCGCGAGGCAATCACCGAGTATCAGTCGATCCTGGCCTCGGAGAAGAAGCTGCGCGGCGTCATCGTCAAAGAACTGGAGGAGATCAAAAAGCAGTACGGCGACGAGCGCCGCACGCAGATTGAAGACGAAGCGGCGGAGATCGTGCTCGAAGACCTGATCGCTGACGAGCAGGTCGCGGTCACGGTGAGCCATTCCGGCTACATGAAGCGCACGCCGATTTCGACTTACCGCATGCAGCGGCGCGGCGGCACCGGGCGCACGGGCATGAAGACGCGCGACGAGGATTTCGTCGAGCATCTGTTCATCGCTTCGACGCACGCCTACATTCTGATCTTTACGAATACCGGGCGCGTCTACTGGCTGAAGGTCTACGAGATTCCTGACCTGAGCGCGGCGGGCAAGGGCAAACACGTGTCGAATCTTGTGTCGCTGCAGCCGGGCGAGACGGTACGCACCATGGTCGCCGTGCGCAATCTGGAGGAGGAAGGCCGCTACATCTTCTTCGCCACGCGTAACGGCACGGTGAAGAAGACCGAGCTGAAAGATTTCTCGCACGTGATGTCGCGCGGGATCATCGCCATCGGCATTGAAAAAGGCGACGAACTGGTCGCGGTCACGTTGACCGACGGCAACCAGATCGTCTTCCTCGCCTCGCACGACGGCCAGGCCATCCGCTTCGACGAGTCCGATGTTCGGCCGATGGGACGTCCGGCGTACGGCGTGCGCGGCATGAAGCTCGACAAGGGCGATTACATCGTCGGCATGGCGACCACGCCGAAAGATGTGAAGCAGGCCGAAGCCGAAGCCGCCAAGATCAAGGCTGAGGCTGGCGTCGAAGCCACTGCCACCGACGAGACCTTGCCGATCAAGGGCACGCTGATTCTTTCCGTCACCGAAAACGGTTATGGGAAGCGCACTCCGGCCGACGAGTACCGGCTGCAAGGACGTGGCGGCTCGGGCGTGATCAACGTGAAGACGACCGCGCGCAACGGGAAGGTCGTCGGTATCGCTCAGGTTGACGAAGAGTCGCAGGTCATGCTGATCAGCCAGTACGGCAAGATCATCCGCATGGATTCGAGCACGATTCGCGAATCAGGCCGCGCCGCCCAAGGCGTACGGTTGCTGTCCCTGGAGCCGGGAGACCGTGTCGCGGCGGCCGTCGTTATTGCGCCGGAAGAAGAGAACGGGAACGGGGGGCTGATTCAGTAAGTGGTCGTTGGTCGTTAGTCGTTAGTCGTTCGCGCAAACCTGTGTGCCGCGGGCATCCCCTTCGGCTTCACTTAGGGAAGCTGTGATTGAGTGCCCTGAATCCTCCGTGTGCCTCCGTGCCCTCCGTGGTTTATGCCCTTCGGAAGCCACTTAATCAGAGCTGCCTTAGGCCAGGCTCTGCCCCTGCCGGCAATTTGTCCCTTGAACTCCGCAGACAACTCGCGTAACATGCAAAGGCGACTCCATAGCATAGCTAGCAAGCGGAGGCGACAGTATGCCAGAGCCATGTAGTATGTGGCGTTCCCTCCCTGATCTCTCTTGCACGGCGCACTCCCGGCGTTGTTGGTCCGCGCTGACCATGAAAAACGCAGTGATATTGGTCGCCATGGTAATGGTGTCTTTTTTTGCCTGGGGACAGAATCTCCCTGATCGTGAGATCGCGGATAAGGTCTTCTCAATGGCGAACCAGGTGCGGGTCGCTGCGGGATTGCCGGCGCTGAAGGCTGACCCGCGAATCAACGATGCTGCTACTCTCCACGTGGTCGAGTTCGCCAAAGATGGGCACCCCGCGGATCAGTACGGGGACGAACCTTGGTTGATGGAGCGACTCCGGATGGCAGAAGTGCGGGCGGGCGCCGCGGGCGAGATCCTGTTAAGTGTTCCAGACGTGGATCATGTCCCGGAACAAATGAAGACCGCTGAGCCAGTCCGAAACACACTTCTCAATCCCAAGTTCACGCTCGCGGGTTTTGCTGTGTTGCGTGGCGGGCCCCAGCTTTATATTGTCGGGAATCTCGTTCAGTTGCTGGAGGATCTCTCGATTGAGCAAGTTGAGGACTTAGTCGTTGACACGGTGCAGCACCGCCGTATGGCGGTGAAGATCATGCCCTTCAAGGTCATCCCGATGCATCAACTTCGCGAGCGCGCATGTGGAATGGTCAAAAAGGACTCGCTTAAGGCCACGCCGGTTGACCCTTATTTGGACAAGTTCCCCGCCCCACCCTCGCGAGACTTCCGCATTCTCGCGTTTACGGCTTCGGATCCTCGGGTCCTATCTGACACCATCCGGGGCCCGGCGGACGATCCCAAGCTAAATGCGTTGTCCGTGGGAGTCTGTTTTGGCAGCAGTAAGACTTACCCGACCGGCACCTACTGGATTGTGTTGGAGTTCTATAACTTCATGAGCGGCCCGCGGGAGTGATCGCAGATCGCCGCGGCCTCATCGCATCGAAGCATATCACTCCACTTTTCCTCTCGGGGCAGGGTGCTGCCCGCAGCGACGGTTCAGCTCTGCCGAACCCAGGGAAGTGAACCTGTGCACTTGAAGCCAACGTTTCGTCGCAAGAACTGGCTCACATCGAGTCGCCCTGCCCTTCATGCTATGATCTCGCCCGAATCATGGCTTCTACCGCAATCACAATCCCACGCCGCCGCTCGCTGGCGTTCTTTGCCGCCCTGGCGATCCTGATGGTGGTGGTTTCTTATCTCTTCATTTTGTTGCTGGCGGTCGCATGCGTGTATCTGCCGTGGTTGGTGATCAACAATGTCACCAACTTCCAGACGCTTGCCCTGCTGGTCGCGGGTGTGATTGTTGCCGCCTCGATGCTCTGGTCGATGGTACCGCGCCGTGACAAGTTCGTTCCGCCGGGACTGCTGCTGGAGCGTTCGGCACACCCGCGGTTGTTTGCCGAACTCGACGGCATCGCTGCCGCGCTACGCGAGCCCATGCCGCGCGAGGTGTATCTGATCGGCGACCCAAATGCCTGGGTCGCGGACCGGGGCGGGATCATGGGCTTCGGCAGCCGGCGGGTGATGGGGTTAGGACTGCCGCTTCTTGCCGCGCTGAACGTTTCGCAATTCCGTGCGATCCTGGCCCACGAATTTGCCCACTACTACGGCGGCGACACGAAACTGGGTCCGTGGTTGCACCGTACGCAGATGGCGATGATCCGCGCATTCCAGAACATGGGCTCCATCGGGAAGGCGATGCGGGTCGCGCTGATGCAGGTTCTGTACTACGTCGTTTTTGGAATTCTCAAGTGGTATTGGCTTCTCTTCTTGCGTGCCATCAATCTCGTCTCCCGGCGGCAGGAGTACCGGGCGGATGAGCTGGCATCCCTCGTTGCCGGACCGCAGTCCCTGATTCACGGACTACGCATCGTTCACGGCGCCGCCCTTGCCTGGCCCGCTTACTGGTCGACGGAAATGGCTCCCATGCTGAATTCAGGCTGCCTGCCGTCAATCACGAGCGGTTTTTCTGAATTCCTGGCTGCGCCTTCGATTTCCCCACAGGTCGAGAAGGGCGTTGAAACCGAGATTCGTGAGGGCAAGACTGAACCTTACGACAGCCATCCGCCGCTTCGTGATCGGATCGCTGCGGTTGAAGCATTGCCGGATCGGCATTCCCCCGACGACGTCCGGCCCGCCTGCAGTCTGCTGGAGGACATGGGCGCTGTCGAGCTGGCGTTTCTAGAAGCCGTCAATCCGGAGATGCCGAAGGGCAGCCTGAAGCGTGTCTCGTGGGAAGAACAGGGGACCACACTCCTGATTCCCTCATGGACTGACACGGTCAACGAATACGCCCCGCTCCTCCAGGGCATGAGCGTGGGGAACCTCTTCGAGTCGCTAGCGAAGGTTCCGCAGATCGCGCCGCAGATCCGGGACCCTAAGGGGATGTTGCTCACGCCAGAACAGCGGGTGGAACGAGCGCGCTTGTTGCTCGGCAGAGCCCTGGGGCTCGCCCTCGTTAACCATGGGTGGCAATTGCACGCCCGGCCGGGCGAATTTTCCCTGGATTGGAACGGCGAACAGATTGACCCGTTCAAGTTGATTCAGCAGCTCTCCGATGGCAGCATTTCGAAGGAGGCATGGGCGGAGAAGTGCCGAGCATTAGGTATTGAAGATCTCCGGCTCGTGACGCCACTCGACAAGAAAGACGCCGCGAGCCAGAGAATCTTGCCATTAGGCTGACCGCGCCGGTTCCTTGTGGCTGATCCGAGTCCACCGGACCCCTCAATCATTCCCACTCACGCAACGACTTTCCCATTTACCGCGAGCCCGCCGACAAGGTCATCGGTCTCTGCCAGTTATTCACTTGAGGGCCGAAGGCCGGCCGCCACTCGGCCCGTTCTGAAAATTCCGGTTTTCGTAACAAACCAACAAAGTGCTGGCGTAGCTGTGGCCGTTGTGGATAGATTCGAAACCAAGGTGTGCATTGCATGCCGGTCCGGAGACCCCTCCCCCTCGGGCCAGACCGGCAGGTTCCAGGCAAGGACGATTCGTTCGTCCCCCTCGGGCTGCTGACTTAGGTAAGTCGGAAAGGGACGCAACTCAGCCGCGTCCCTTTCCCGGCAGCTCTCAGCCGACTTTTTAAGCAGGAATAGGAAGCTTGAGCGTGTGGCGCGGGCACTCCTGCCCGTGCTCGTCTTCTGTGCTGCTGGCGAAGTGGGACGATTGACTACAGTTGAAAAGCAGCCACCAAATGCGAATGCGGTGCGTTCATCGCACCTTCGCCTCGATTACGCTCTTCCCCAAAGCGATCGGCGCGGTCTGGGTAATCTCGAAGCCGGCTTTGGACATGAGGGCGTCCCATTCGCTACGGGTGCGCTCGCGGCCACCGGGCATGAGCAACATTTCCAGGTCGAGCCACTTGCTCATCTCGACGCCGGAAGCTTGTCCCACCACGCAGTCGACGAGAATCAGCTTGCCGTCGTGGCGGCCGGCGAGAGCCTGGCGGACGTTGGCGAGGATTTTCAGTGAGCGCTCGTCGTCCCAATCGTGGATGATGTGCTGCATGTAGTAGGCGTCGGCGCCGGCGGGGATACTCTTAAAGAAATCGCCAGTGACCGTCTGGCAGCGGTCTTCCATTTTGAGCGAGCAGATGTGACAGTCCGCCTCCTGGATCACGTTGGGCAGGTCGAACAGGATGCCTTTCATCTGCGGGTAGGCGGTTAGGATCTCGCACAGGATCGCGCCGTGTCCGCCCGCGACGTCCATCAGAGTCCCGATTCCTGAGAAATCGTAAGCTCCGAGCACGGCTGGGGCGATCAGCCGGCTGAAGTTGGTCATCGCCATGTTGAAGTCGTAGGCGACGTCGGGATCGCCGAAGATCGCGTCGAAGCAGACTTTGCCCGTGGCGCGCTCGACGGCAGGCTGGCCGGTGCGGATGGAGTGGGCCATGTGGG
>Ga0335070_10007466_pt1 | contig 12821 bp, 12 predicted proteins | sample Lox_Sample_13_FD_206722 | JGI IMG/M metagenome (GOLD analysis project Ga0335070, IMG submission 206722) | Soil microbial communities from Loxahatchee National Wildlife Refuge, Florida, United States - Lox_Sample_1.3 | ecosystem: Environmental > Terrestrial > Soil > Wetlands | place: USA...
AAACGTCGCCCAAGGCTGCGCCTGATAGCACTGCCTTAAGTAGTCTTCGCATGATCTTTCCGCTGCGCGTTTTCGGCAGCCTGTTTACGATCACAATTGCGTCAGGTGTAGCGATCGGACCGATCGTGTTTCTTATGTGTTTCACTAGGTCAGCGCGAAGCTCATCTGATGGTTGAAAACCACTTCTAAGCGTCACGAAAGCCACGGGAACTTCGCCTTTAAGCGCGTCTTCTTTGCCCATGACTGCGGCTTCCGAGACTGCTGGATGCGAAACGAGGGCGCTTTCGAGTTCAACAGTGCCTATTCTGTGACCTGCAACCTTCAATACCTCATCTGCTCTTCCAAGAAGCCAGAAGTATCCATCAGGATCCCTAACCGCGTAGTCGCCGGAGTAGTAAATGTTTGGCCATCTTCCAAAATACGTCTGCTTGTATCTGTCAGGGTCCTTCCAGATTGTCTCCAGCATTCCAGGCCATGGCGTCTTTATAACGAGAAATCCTTTTGTACCCGTAGGCGCCTGTTGCCCCTTTTCATCATAGACCTCTGCATCTACACTAGGCAACGGGTTCGTGGCTGAACCTGGCTTCAGCGGAACAAGCTCCAGTCCGGACAGGGGAGCTATCATGAACCCTCCTGTTTCAGTCTGCCACCAAGTGTCAATGATCGCGAGTTTTTCTTTTCCTATGAAGCGGTAATACCATTTCCAAGCTTCGGGGTTGATCGGCTCGCCGACTGTGCCCAGAAGTCTCAGTGAGCTCAAATCGTGCTTTGTCACCCATTGCTCGCCGAATTTCATGAACATTCGGATCGCTGTGGGCGTCGTGTAAAGTATCGTTACACCTTGTCGTTCGATGATATCCCACCACCTGTCTTGTGCAGGATAATCGGGTGTCCCCTCGAAAATAAACGAAGTTACCCCAACGGCTAGCGGGGCATAAACGTTGTATGTATGGCCAGTTATCCATCCAATGTCGGCTGTACACCACCAAATGTCCTTTTCATTTGGATTGAACCCCCACTTGAGAGTCCAGTAACCCCACACCAAGAAGCCGCCGGTACCGTGCTGGATTCCTTTAGGCTTCCCGGTTGTTCCAGACGTGTAGAGTATAAAAAGCGGCTCAGTGGACTCCATCGGCTCAGGCTCGACGTAAGCATTTGGTTCCACTTTGCCCATCGCCTCGTTGTACCAGATGTCCCGACCTTCTTTCATAGGAACGGTCTGTCCAGTTCGCTTTACAACGACTACGTTCTTGACGTTAGGTGTACTTTGCAGCGCGCGATCCGCGGTATCCTTCAGCGCGACAGTTTTTCCCCGTCGATAGGCGCCGTCAGCTGTGACCAAAACCTTGGCTCCACAGTCGTTGACTCGATCTGCAAGTGCCTCTGCACTGAAGCCCGAGAAAACAACCGTGTGAACTGCGCCTATTCGAGAGCATGCAAGAAGCGTTATTGGCAGCTCTGGAATCATTGGCAAATAGACAGCGACGCGATCTCCTTTCTTGAGACCCAGGTCCTTGAAAATCTTAGCGAGTTTGTTCACTTCTCTGTAAAGCTGATAATAAGTGTATGTTCTGACTTCTCCGCCTTCGCCTTCCCAGATGTAGGCGAGCATGTTCTTCTTCGGAGTCTTCAGATGCCTGTCGAGAGCGTTGTAGCTTATGTTGAGAATACCGCCCGGGAACCATTTGTAGAAGGGTTTGTTCGAATCGTCCAATACTTTGTCCCATGTTTTGAACCAGTCGATAGCCTTTGCTTTTTCAGCCCAAAACTCCTGCGGGTTCTTGATTGATTTCTCCCATTCGTCCTTGAGGATTCTTCCGGAGTGGATCTTCTCGTTGAAAGGTAAGCTTGTCTCTGACATTCAATAACCTTCATTGAAAGTTTGTGGAAAGACCTTCTTACGTCAATATAAACTTTTTTAGTTCGAAAACAAAAAGGGGAAGGGCTTCTATTTGTTCATAGGTCCGATGGGCAGAAAAGCCTTCCCGTGAGCCTCGTTCAACACTTCTGCAAGACCGAGGTAAACCGCGCTCAGACCGCAAATGATGCCTTCGTAACCTGTTACTTTCAGAAGTGTTGCATTCCCTGTAATCTCGCTGGCAGTTAGCATAAAGAAGAGTATAGCTAGGCTCATGAACACGAATTGTATTGCCCTGTTAGCTTTCAAAGTCCCAAAGAACATTACAAATGTAAACAAGCCCCACATGAAGAAGTAAGCAGCCATAGCGTACGAATCCCCAAAAGAGTCAGGCAATCCCGTAACTAGCTTTGGTAGCAAGATTAAGAAAACAAGTGACCACCAGAAGAAACCATAAGAGGAGAACGCGACCATGCCAAACGTGTTACCTTTCTTAAACTCCATTGCACCTGCTATTATTTGAGCCAGCCCGCCATAAGCCAACCCCATTGCCAAGATCATGCTTAGAGAAGTTGACAACAACAATCCAGCATTGAAGAGATTCAAAAGAACAGTTGTTAAGCCGAATGCTAATAGTCCAAGGGGCGCAGGATTTGCTAATTTCTCGCTCATTCTTTTCAATCCTCGTATTTTCGTTGTTAGACGCTTTGTTCTCACTGTTTCGAATTTAAGTCTTTCTGAGTCTTGGTTTCCCATCTTTTGCTTGCCAAGTATTTTCCAGATTCTAATGCAACAAAGGTTATTGTTGTGAACAATATGGCAAATGTCCAATCCAAGAGTCCAGGTGCGGTCACACCAAAGGCCGCATTGATTCCTGGCGTGTACAGTATAAAGAGCTGAAGGATAAATGAGGACCCGATGGCGTACCAGAGAAATTTGTTCTTGAACACTCCTACTTTCCAAACTGGGTACTTCAGTGATCGTGCCGATAACGCGTTGGCCAATTCCATGAAGACCATGGAAGTCAATAATTGTGTTCGCGCTTCAAGTAATGGGTCGTAAATGACTTTGCCTGCGTTCAATGTTGGGGGCATCCATGGTTGATAGTAAAAGTATCCAAACAGAAGCAGTGCCGTCATCAATACGGGCGTAAGAGATAAGTAGGCCTTGACGTCTCGAGTGAAGATGCTTTCATTTGGATCTCTGGGCTTTCTCTCCATTATGTCAGGGTCCGCTGGATCGACGCCTAAAGCTATCGCAGGCAAACCGTCGGTGGTCAAGTTGACCCACAACAATTGAGCTGCGGTTAGCGCCACGGTTGCGCTGCTCACAAACGCCGCATCGGTCGCGCCGTATGTTCTCGCTAGAAGGGGAACTGAGATCATCGCGATAAATATGACCAGAATCTCTGTTATGTTGCAGCGCATAAGATATGTGAGGCATTTCTTGATGTTATCGTAGATTTCACGGCCCTCTCGAGTCGCTTTCACGATAGAAGCAAAGTTATCATCTACAAGAACCATGTCTGCGGTTTCTTTAGTCACTTCAGTGCCTGTTATGCCCATTGCTACACCTATGTCTGATGCCTTCAATGCGGGGGCATCATTGACTCCGTCGCCGGTCATGGCGACAACTTGTCCGTTGGCTTTCCAGGCTTTCACGATTTTCAGTTTATGCTCAGGAGAAACACGTGCGTAGATGACGATGTTTTGAACTATTTTGTTGAGTTGTTCATCACTCAACTTTTGCAGATCGTCGCCAGTGACTACTTTGCCCTCAACTTCGTTCTCACCAAGCAAATTGAGTTCTCTGGCAACAGCCACGGCAGTAAGTCTATGGTCACCCGTCACCATCACAACTCTGATTCCTGCTCTTCGGCAGATGTCTATTGCCTGTTTGACTTCTTCTCTAGGCGGGTCAATCATACCGGCAATGCCAAGGAACACAAAGTCCTTTTCAATTTTCTCATCAAACGTGTTCACAGTTTCGGGTAGTTCTCTGAAAGCAAGTCCCAAGTTTCTCAGGGCTTGCTTCGCCATGACCTCGTTCATCTTGAGCATTTGTGCACGGTCGCCCTCAGTCATTCTTACAGTCTTTCCATTCAACACGATCTTCGCGCACTTATCGAGAACTATCTCGGGCGCTCCCTTCATATAAGCAACTTTTTTGCCGTCCGAACAGATATGCACTGTAGTCATGCGCTTTGTTTCTGACGAAAACGGAATTTCAGCAATTCGAGGCGTCTCCTTCTCCAAGTCTTCTTTCCAAAGATCGGCCTTTGCCGCCGCAACTATTAACGCGCCTTCGGTTGGGTCACCCTTGACAACCCATCTTTCCGTGGCAGTGTCCTTTTCCAGCCTTGCGTCATTGCAGAGCAGTCCGGCAGTCAAAAGTTTGCAGAGTTGTTCGTTCCTCTGGTCAAGCTTCCGATCCTCGACGACGAACTGCCCTTCTGGTTCATATCCTACACCTGTAACTTTTATGACTTGATCGCCTAAGCATATTCTCTGAATAGTCATTTCGCCCTTTGTCATCGTCCCCGTCTTGTCTGAACAGATAACGCTCGCGCAACCCAGCGTCTCGACTGCAGGCAGTTTTTTCACGATAGTATTAACCTTGGCCATTCGGTACATCCCTATCGCAAGGGCCCCTGTGACAATGGCTGGCAATGCTTCGGGGACAGCTGCCACTGCTAAGCTGACTCCCCACAAAAGCATATCGACGAGTCTGAGGCCCTGAACGATACCAATGATTGCTACGGCAAAACAGATGCCTACAGACAGTATGCCGATCCATTTCCCAACGGATTTGGTTCTTTTTTCGAGAGGCGTCTCCTCTTCCTTGGCTGTCTGCATCATCTCTGCTATTTTCCCAAATTCAGTGTTCATCCCTGTTGAAGTGGCAACCGCCACGCCACGACCATAAACAACGATTGTTCCTGTAAAGACCATATCTTGGCGATCGTTCAGCGAAGCATCTTCTGCACACACACCAACACTTTTCTTTGCCGCAGAAGACTCGCCAGTAAGTGAAGCTTCATCCACTTTGAGGTTGAAAGCTTTCAGCAGACGTCCGTCAGCAGGAACCTTATCTCCGGTGTACAGAAGAACAATGTCGCCAGGAACGATTTCGACTGCAGAGATCTTCACTTCTTTGCCATCACGCATAACAATTGCAGTTGGCGCAACCATCTTTTTCAAAGCCTCAACGGCCTTTCCAGAACGAAACTCCTGAACGAAGCCAAGCACGGCGGTTGCCAACACGATGGCGAGTATAACGATTACATCAGTAATTTGACCGATTGCCGCCGACAACCCGATGGCAATCAGCAGAATAATCATGAGAATATCGGTGAACTGTGCAAGGAACATCTTGATCGGAGAAGCACTCTTTTCTCTGCGCAGTTCGTTCGGTCCGTTTTCGGCTAAACGCTTCTTGACTTCTGCTTCGTTTAGTCCGGTCTCGTCGGTATTCAAAGCCTGCAATACTTCTTCAGGGCTCATCGCACAGTAGGGCTTAGACATGCTATTCTCCCATTAACAAATTCGAGGCACTGGGTCGCCAATGGGTCTGGAGATTATTCTCTTTCCGCCAACTACTGTTTGCATGGCAACACCTTTGAACTCCTTTGTTGTTTCACCAATGATTTCCGCGTCTTTTCCTTCGTTAGTATTTCTCAGGAGATTCAACAGATCGTCCGCTCTTTGCTTTACCACGCCTAGAATGAGTTTTCCTTCGTTGCCAACTTCAAGAGGGTCTAAGCCGAGCATCTCGCAAGCTACTCGCACGTTTTCTCTAATAGGAATCTTGTCCTCGTTTAGTAGAATTCCGACTCTTGATTTTTCACTGAATTCATTGAGTGCATCAGCCAAACCACCACGTGTAGGATCTTTTGTCGATACGATTCCGCCTGTTTCTCCGAGTAAACGTTGTACGAGGCGATTCAACGGCTTAACGTCGGACTGTATTTCGCTTCCAAACTTCAGACCTTCTTGAGCGGACAGTACAGCTAGTCCATGATCTCCGATTGTTCCAGATATGATTATCTTGTCACCGATATCGAGGTTCGAGTCAAGAGTCCACCGTGCCTTGATTCTGTGTTTACAGGCTTTGACAACTTTGAAATTCTCATCCAAAGCACTTGTTCTTCTCCCGATTCCAGACGTGTTAATTATGCAGCCACCAAGGGCGCCTTTCTCCACGACTTTTGTGTCTCCCGTGACTATATTCACTCCTGCTTCACTGCATGTCTTCTTCATGCTGGCCAATATTTTCTCGAAGTCATCAATAGGTAAACCTTCTTCCAGCACGAAGCCACAAGCAAGAGCGTATGGTTCAGCACCGACACATGAAATATCATTCACTGTGCCCGACACTGCTAGACGACCGATGTCTCCGCCTGGAAAGAAAATGGGTTTGACTACGTGTGAGTCAGTCTTCAAAGCTATGCCATCGACGACTGCAGCATCATCCATTGCTTCAAGCGGAACCTCCGCATTGCCAGCTCCGCCAAAATATCTCACAACATAATTTTTGACAAGACTGTGCATCACAGTTCCGCCAGCTCCATGTAGCATGGTTATGTGTCCGCCTTCACTGGTCAACTTCAGCTGCGCCTCGACTTCAAACCTTAATTCCATTCTGGACATAAACGTTTATGCAAAGAAAACGGGTTTGTAATGATCGTTTAGGATAATGATTCTGAGAAAAGTTCTTCCTGATTTTCCGATTCGATCGACTATGCCTCTGTTTTACCATAGAGAGGTCGAACAAGCTGATTGTGCAGATCTCCGTCATTCTGCTATGGCTTTGGTTGAGGTTCTCTCTTGTACCAGTAGAGCATTTTTGAACGGTCAAACCCGGCAAGCTCAAACTCTTCACTCATCGCAATTGCCTTCACAGGGCAAATTTCAGCACATTGGGCACAAAAGATGCAACGGTCCAGAAAATACTTTATCTCACACGCCAACCCTTTCCCAACTATCTCTATCGCGCCCGACGGACACGTATTCTGACATAGAAGACACCCTATGCATTTCTTCATATCCCACAGAGGTCGGCCTCTGAAGCCGCTTGCCACCTTTGCTTTCTCAATTGGATATTGCCTGGTGGCTGGTCTTCGACTGATCTGCCTCAGCGCTTCTCTTACGACGCTCATCTTTTCATCTGCCGATTCCGAACTGTATGAGCACTATCTGGAAGATCGCGATAGGAAGCAGATACTTCCACATGCCAGCGGTCATCTGGTCTATTCTGAAACGCGCAAAAACTGCCCTTAAGAATGTGAGAAGAAGAACAACAATCACGGTCTTAATCAAGAAGCTAACTATAGCGGGTATTGGACCCAAGGCTTGAGCTCCGCCTAGATATAGCGCTGCTACAATCGCAGAAGCGAGAACCAACTCTAAGTCTCTCCCAACCTTGAACAGAGCAAGCTTTCTACCGCTGAATTCAGTTCGCCAACCTGCAACGATTTCTGTATCAGCTTCCGGAATATCAAATGGAACAAACTCGAGCTCGGCAAGCAGTCCGACGATTAACACTGCGAAACCGATGGGCTGAAGAAATATCGACCAAACCAAATGGCTGGACTGCCAGTTGGCAATAGCGCTTATCGATAGACTACCAGCAGCGATAGCTGGACCGACCATAGCCAATCCCAACGGAATCTCGTAGCTCAACATCTCAAGCGCCGCCCGTACACCTCCTATTATTCCGAATCGGCTCGCCGAACTCCAGCCCGCCAAGAAAACGGTCACGACCAACATAGTGAAAATGAACATGACAAAAATGAGATCGCCTTCAAAAGCGATAAGACCAGTCGACTCGGATATCGGAACGACAAACAGGGCGGTCAAAGGCAACGCGAAATAAAAAATAGGCGTCAAGGCAAAAACAAGCTTATCGCAAGCCAACGGCACGATGTCCTCTTTCCCAAGCAGTTTAACAAAATCCGCAACCGGCTGAAACAGGCCAAATGGCCCCGTGTACAAGGGTCCGTATCTGTTCTGAAGCCTTGCAAAGAATTTTCTGTCTATCCACTCGTAAAAGAATGCTAGGACAAAAAGCAGCGTAAGCCCCGGAAAGACGAGGAGCTGGAACACTTCGTAAGGCGTCATTTCACAGTTTTCCTTTTCAGCTCCTCCATCGACCAAATCCAGCGTTCATTTGTTTTCGAGTCGATGAAAGCCATCCGATCCATGCATGAGAAGCACGGGTCTATTCCGGCCAAGATCAACGGTATGTCAGCTATGTGACTACCTATCAACGTTTTGCACAACGCTGGGATGTTGGCGAGAGTTGGGCTTCTAATCTTGTACCTTTCAACCTTCGTGGTCCCATTCGACTTAGCATAATGCATCAGTTCCCCTCTTGGAGCTTCAACCCTTGAAACCGCCTCGCCTGCTGAAACAGCAGGAGGAACTTTGACCCGCAAATCTCCAGTTGGAATGTGATCCAATGCAAAACGAACCATGTCTATGCTTTGCAGCATCTCCTCACACCTGACAATCGTCCTGCAGAGAACGTCGCATCCTTCATGAGAAATCACTTCAAAGGGTATTTCGCCATAGGCTGCATAAGGGTCGCCAGCACGAACGTCATTCTTCACTCCGCTGCCACGCAGGGTCGGTCCTACTGCGCCCAAGTCGATGGCATCTTGCTTCTTCAGGATGCCCACGCCTTGCGCTCTCTTTAGGAAAGTTCTTTCCGTCTGCATAATCTTTGCGTATTCTTTTGTCCTCTTTTCGAAAGCGTCGAGGGTACTTCTGATTTTTGAGGCGCCTTCCGACGTTATGTCTCGGCGCACTCCTCCAATCGTGTTCATAGCGTAGTGGACGCGGTTTCCTGAAATCTCTTCAAGAAGACTCATTATGGCTTCACGGTCCCTCCATGTGTACATGAACAGAGTGTCGAAACCTACTTCGTGTGCAGCTATGCCAACCCATAGAGAATGGCTGTGAAGCCTTTCCAACTCAGCTATTATGGTCCGAATGTACTTTGCCCGTGGCGGAACTTGAGCACCTAAAATGTCTTCGACAGCTTGCACATAACAAGTAGTGTGAGCATGGCTACAAATGCCGCAGACTCTTTCTGCCAAGTATATGTTCTGTACGTATGTCCTTATTTCAAATGCTTTTTCTGCCCCTCGGTGTACGTACCCCAAGCGTGGAGTCACGCCTACGACGATGTCGCCATCAACTTCAAAGATGAAGTTTTCAGGCTCTTTCAAAGCTGGGTGTTGTGGACCGAAGGGAACTCTTATCGTTGATGCATAACCCATTTTCATGCCTTCTTACTTTTTGGAACCGATCTCCCGAAGTTCTTCAAACTTGCGATCTTTCCTAAGCGGATAAATGCCTTCAGGCCATTGCTCAGGCAGAATCAGAGGCGCCAGATTGGGATGGCCCTCAAAGTTTACGCCCAACATTTCGTGAATTTCACGCTCATAAAGAATAGCGGCTGGAACCAAGTCTGTTATAGTCTTGACCGTCGGACTATCTTTGGGGATCTTAAATCCAACTGTAACCACTGTTGAGCCGTCACGAGTGAAGTGATAAAGCAACTCGATTTCTTGGCCCAAATCTGTGCCGGTGATCGTGACAAGATGATTCAGCTTCACGTCGCTGATTAGGCGGGGCAGCGCTTCTTTGAATGAACCCATCTCCACGCGCGCAAAGATCCTTCTCATCCTTGGGTTCTTGATTTCGATTAGCTTGTTGCTGAAAATCAACTGCAGATTCTGGGTAATCTCGTTATCTCGCTCCATCAGGCATCACTCTTTCTTCGAGATCAATTTCGCCAGACCGTCGATGATCGCTTCAGGCTTGGGCGGACACCCGGGAACATAAGCGTCGACATGGAGTAAAGTGTCAATTCCACCGTAAACGTTGTAGCAGTCCTTGAACGGCGCTCCACTAATGGCGCAGGCGCCTATAGCCACGACTTTCTTGGGCTCAGGCACCTGCTCATAGACGCGCATCAAGCGATCTTTTATCTGAACTGTCACGGGTCCTGTTACCGCTAATATGTCCGCGTGTCTGGGGCTTCCCTGCAGCTTGATGCCGAAACGTTCAACGTCAAACGTTGGAGTCAATGCCGCAACGAGTTCTATGTCGCATCCGTTGCATCCGCCCGTGTTGAAGTGCAGCAGCCAGGGCGATTTCGCACGTGCCCAATTACGTATACTCATCTTACTGATGCCTCCTGGCAATTACAAGCATTGCAACTGCTGTTAACGCGATTAAGGCATATGCTGTCGGAATCAGGCCTAAGGTGAAGAATGATGTCGCCAAAGTGAAGGCCAACACGTCAAAAATGAGAAAGTACACAGCAAACATAAGAAACCTCTCCATGTCCACTCTTAGATCCTCAATGGGCAGGTTTTCTCCACAAGCGTAAGACTCGGTTTTCCTCACATCCTGCGACGTCTTCCTAGGCTGCATTCTTCCGCTGACTAAGTAAATCGCCGCAGCCAACAGAAGAGAGACACCAAACACTCCAGGAAGAAGATAAATCTGGTCCATTAAAGTCCCTCGACCAAGTAAAAAGCTTTTAAAAGAACCTTTAAAGCTTTTGTTAAACAAATCGCCAAAATCAAGGAGGAAACGTGGGGTGCTAACCGAGGTTCTTCAACTGATTTTGATGTTTGCCGCGTTGATTCTGGCGTTTCTTACGGTCGAGCTCAAGAAGATACTTTACGCCGTCATCTCGTTCTCCGGCATGTGTATCGCGATCGGAGCCCTTTTTTGGATCTTAAACGCGCCTTACGTGGCAGTCTTCCAGCTCCTCATATACGCGGGCGCTGTCGTAACGATATTCCTGGCCGCAATCATGCTAACTTCTCAGAAGGAGAAGCTGAGATAGTTGAATCCCGATAGAATAACCATCGCAGGTTCACTCGCAGCATTGTTAACAATAGCGCTTTTCGCCTTGATTGCGCTTCAATCGCCTTTCCCGGTGTTCAAATTTGCCTCCAGCTCCGACCGATTCATAAACGTTACGCAAGACATCGGACCCAAGGACAGCGTTTTCATGTGGACCTACCGCACGCTAGATTTAGTTGCCCAAGCCTTCGTAATATTCGCCGCAGCAGCAGGGTCTCTTGCCCTCTTGAGGACAACACACAAAGAGGAAGACGCGAATGATTGACCTTTCATATTACATAATATTCTCACTCGGCCTTTACTTGATTGGGATCTACTGCCTCACAACAAAAAGAAACATGATCAGGCTCATCCTAGGAATAGAAATCCTCTTGAACGCCGCAAACGTCAGCTTCATCGCTTTCGGAGCCTATGCGCTGCCAGGCTTCGTGGATCCACTATCACACTCGATAGCCATCATCTCGATAGGTATATCTGGCTCCGTAAGCGCCGTGGCACTGATACTCGTCGTCTACGTCTACAAGCATTTTGGCACTTTGGACGTTAGGGAAATAAGACGACTCAGAGGATGATCAATAGCTTGTTCAACCTTGCCCTCGACACACTCCTGCTGTTCACAGTCACCGCGCCTCTCGTCGGCGCGCTCGCCTCAAGAATACACAAACGAAGCCTAACCGGAGTTTACGCTTCAATCGGACTCATCGCCGCTGGAATAAGCCTGTATATCATGTACACGAACTTCTCATCACCAACGCCTACAACAGGCAGCGGATTGTTCTCTGCAATAGTGAGAACGGACATGCTAAGCATCTTCATGACAGGAATATTCATCGGCATAGGTCTTGCTGCCACCGTCTACTCAATCAAGTACATGGAGAAAGACAGTGGCAAACCGCTCTACTTCACTTTGCTGCTCGCCATGATAAGCGGCATGATAGGGACAGTCTTCGCAGGAGATCTCTTCACACTTTACGTTTTCTGGGAACTCATGTCAATATCCTCATACGTACTCGTTGCGTTCAGAAAAGAAACATGGGAACCGGTGGAAGCAGGCTTCAAATATCTAGTAATGAGCGCTGCAGGGTCAGCAACGATTCTCCTCGGTATCTCTTTCCTTTACGGAATGGCCGGAACCCTCAACTTTCAAGGACTGTATACAGCGTTCAACCAAGCACCGTCAACCGTCTGGTTCTACGTCGCTTTCCTGTTCATCCTCGTCGGGTTCGGCGTCAAAACGGCAATTGTTCCCTTGCACACTTGGCTACCTGATGCGCATTCAGCAGCTCCGACACCTATCTCCGCGATGCTTTCCGGGGTCGTAATCGAGACAGGCGTCTACGCTTTGCTCCGTACGTTTTTCACTGCGTTCTTTTCTATTCAGCAACAATGGTTCGGCATCCTCGCTGTCCTGAGCATACTCACGATGACTCTGGGAAACGTCACAGCCCTGCTTCAAGACGACGTAAAAAGGCTACTTGCTTACTCAAGCATCGGCCACGTCGGTTACATGCTGGCAGGATTGGCCATTGGAACCCAACTAGGCCTAACAGGAACTCTCTTGCACATCTTCAACCACGCCTTGATGAAGAGCGCGGCCTTCTTGTGTGCTGGCGCAATCATTTTCCGCTTGGAAACAAGAAGCCTAAAAGAGTTTTCCGGAGTTGGACGCAAAATGCCTATAACAACGATATTTTTCGCTGTTTCCCTTTTCGCCCTGATAGGAATGCCTCCATTGAACGGTTTCATAAGTGAGCTGACGCTGCTAACGGCGGCGACGACTGCAAACGTCGCGTGGCTCGGACTCGCAATAATCTTGAACAGCATACTCTCAGCTGCCTTCTACCTCAGAGTGCTCCGAACACTCATATCGCCCACGTTGTCGGATGTTGCTCAAAAAGCGAAAGAAGCACCGGTCATAATGCTCATCCCGATCGGCGTCATTACCTCTCTTATAGTTCTGTTCGGAATCTATCCTGAGCCAATAATTAAACTAGCTCAACAAGCAGTCGCGGGATTACTACCCGCGATGACGGGGACGTGACATAAATGATCTGGAACCCTGACATTGTCCCATGGCT
>Ga0335070_10007467_pt1 | contig 12820 bp, 6 predicted proteins | sample Lox_Sample_13_FD_206722 | JGI IMG/M metagenome (GOLD analysis project Ga0335070, IMG submission 206722) | Soil microbial communities from Loxahatchee National Wildlife Refuge, Florida, United States - Lox_Sample_1.3 | ecosystem: Environmental > Terrestrial > Soil > Wetlands | place: USA: Florida...
CAGTAATAAGAATTGTGCTGAAACATACTATAATTATCTTCCAGGATACGTTTTCTTTTCTTTCATCGTTAGATAAAACCAATTTATGTATCGTTTGATTCATGGATGCGTTCCGCGACGAGTCTGAAGACCGTCTCTGAACCGGGAGTTTGACGTTTGGCGTGTAGGTTTGTATTAAACGATGCGTTTATTGATACATTAGTTTGATATTAAGAAAAGCTCCTAACGAACTAGAAGAGAGTTCCATAACGCTTATTTGGGCTAATGCTTAGTATACAACGGGCAGAGAATGCTGGAGAAGGGAGTAGGTTATGGTGAATAATCGAGGGTTCATGAGCATTATATTGATCGTATTACTCGTTAACGTTTCCACGTTTGTGGTAGCACAGCATCAGGCAAAGGCGGCGGGTGTGAACCCTGGCTACGTAACCTTCTCGGATGCATACCTGTCTGACACTTCTGCTTGGGGAATTCGCTGGGCCGACGCATCATCAACTCTGTCAATTACTGATGTATTGGGACCTGGAGTTCAATTCGCTCTAGCGAATGTCGTAAATAAAATGGGCATAGGCGACGTGTACCCAGTCGGGATTCCAGGAATAGGTGACGATTTGACTAGCTTTAGTGGATTTGAGCTTTATCTTGAGAACACAGGATCAGCAGGTTTCAACGGACATCTTTACATGAACACTGGCTACACAGGCGGAGGAGCGCAGCCGCAAAATGATACTTTCTGGGGAGGCCCTTGGATTTGGCTTGAGCCAGGTCAGACCAATCTGTTCACTCTTAATTTCGCCTACGCCGAAGCTTGGAACGCTGAAGATGACCCTGAAATTGCTTGGCGAGTACCGGGGGGAACTTGGACTAACGTCAAGAGACTGAACCAAGTAACCAACATAGGGTTTGAAGTTCTTGGAACGGGAAATTTCAGCTTGCTTGCCCTTGGATCAAGCAATCCCAAACTTTATGTGGACCCGCCAAACGTAGTCAAAAGCGCCAGTGACAATAATACGCTCTTTTCTGTCGACATAGCAATTGAGAACTTTACTGATCTGTACGCGTTCGATATCAGTATGACTTGGGATAGCAGTCTCCTGAAATTCGAGAGCGCTGCATACACGAGTCATTTGGACAACCTGTGGGGAAGCAGCTGGAACCCAATTTTGGAAACATCAACAACGGGTTCATACAAACTTGTGGCAACGAAGCTAGGGTTCGGAGGGAATTCAAGCACGGATGCTTTCGTTTTATTCAGTTTGACTTTGCGAATAATAAAAGTTGACATTGCCCCATTGCAGACACCTATTCACTTCGGTTTGATCAAGCTTAGTGATTCAGCAACGCCAACACCGAATCAGATTATTCCCGCAAGCGTCACTGATGGAATGTATTACATGAGCTCCGGGCCTGGGCCCGATGTGGCAATAGCAAGCGTCGACGCTGCCAAGGGAATTGTATGCCAAGATTTTGGTGTGAACGTTAGTGTCAGTGTTTCCAACCAAGGACTATCAACGGAAACGTTCAACGTGACACTGCACGCTAATTCCAGCCTCATAGAGAGAAGAACGATAACTCTGGGGGGCGGCAGCTCTGTTGTCACGACCTTTATATGGAATACGACAGGCTATTCAAAAGGTCTCTACGCCATGTGGGCCTACGCGGAACCACTCTTTGAAGAAGCTGATCAGTTGGACAACAACTGCACCGGCGGAAACATTCGGGTAACCGCTCACGGAGACATAGCGCCTGAATTCGGCGTCGTTGATATCTTTGATTTGGTGACGTGTGCTCTTGCGTTCGGGTCGGAGCCAGGTTGGTCCAACTGGAATCCGGTTGCAGACATAAACAACGACGCAATCATAGACATCTTTGACTTAGTCGTGGTTTCGATCAACTTCGGATAGAAGACAACGGGATCGATCGATCTGCACCCTCAGGTTTCATAAACACCACATTCTCTGAAAAAGCGATCGATCAGCAGCGATCGATGCATCAGCTATGACTTGAATTGTTTGATACAATTTTGCGTAAATACCTTGCCATATTCCGAAATAGAACAAAGTATAGTATACATTTATATATCGAAAAAGGCGCATTATTGTATTGTACGTGCGCACGCGCGTGCGAGGATGCGCCAAAGTGGGGCGCAATGACACAAATACCCAAATAAAAAGAGGAGAAAGGAGCAAAAAACATAATGAATACCAAAAAAGCAGTAACCACAATATTGATAGCAATCCTCACTTCAATGGCAATATCTGCAATAATACCAATGCATGCCAGGGCAGCTGGCGTAAATCCCAGCTACGTAACCTTTTCTGATGCCTACTTGTCCAATACAACCGAGTGGGGTATCACCTACTACGAAGGTGGCGCTCCAACCGTCTCAATTACAGACCTATCGGGACCCGGGGTTCAATTTGACCTTGGCAACGTAGGGACTAAAGTAGAGATAGGCGACAATTACCCAGTCGCGATTCCTGGACTCGGTGATAACTTGACTGGTTTTGGCGGATATGAGCTGTACCTCAAGAACCTGGGATCTGCAGGCGTGAATGCACACCTTTACATGAATACAGGTTACACTGGTTCAAACTGGAAGTATGATACGTTCTGGGGTGGAAACTGGATCTGGCTTAATCCGGGTGAGACAAAGCTTTGCACTTTGAATTTCTCCTACGCTCAAGCGTGGAACATAGCTGACGATCCAGATTATCCTCTGGGCACGTTTACGGATGGAAACTGGTACCCCGTTCTTAGACTGAACGAAGTGACCAACATAGGATTTGAAGTCTTAGGAAGTGGAACTCTCAACTTGATTGCACTTGGCTCCCTGAACCCTGAACTGTACGTCGATCCGTCTACGGTGAACAAAGCGCCGATCAATAATGACACAACCTTCACCGTGGATGTGGTGATCAAGAATTTCACTGACTTCTACGCCTTTGACATCAAAATGACCTGGGACAGCAGCCTGCTAAGATACGAGAGCGCCGCGTACACTGATAAGTTGGACACTCTTTGGGGTACAGACCCAGGATGGAATGTAGTGCAAGAAGCGCACACTGTTGGCTCGTACAAGCTTGTCGCAACGAAGCTAGGAACTGGAGGCGTATCGAGCACAAACGCCTACATATTGTTCACCATTACCTTGCGGATCATAAAGACCAGCAACTTCCCATTGCAATGCGCAATCCACTTCGATACGGTGAAGTTGAGTGATTCGGATACGCCTATACCGAATCCAATTATACCCAAAACCCTGGACGGAATGTACTACATGGGCTCTAAAATGCCCGACCTGGAATTCGAGTTGGTTGATCCCAACCCGTTGAAACACTTTGAAATCTGCAAGATATTCGAGGTCAAGGTTTATGCTACGCATATCTTTGCAAACCTGAAAGACTATGATTTAACAATCCTTTACAATGCTGGGCATCTGAAGTGTGTGGACGTAGACTACTGGGGCGTGCTTGGCGACAACGTAACTGGGCAAGCGGACTACGCAATTACAACTGGCAGCGTCCATGTTTGGGATTTAGGTGGCGTTTCCGCGACCGGCGATAGGCTTTGGCTGTTCACATTGACGTTCCACGTGGAATTCAGTGATCACCTTGATCCTGACATTACACATATCTGGAGAAAGAATGGTCCCTACATCGTTACAGCCGACATCCAGCTTGACAGTGCGCAACTAAGCTTTCTGGAAGGCACAATAGGTATGGGTGGAATCACGATGCCTCCAGCGCTGGTCACAACTATTAACCTGATTCGAGGAGACGTAAACTGCGACGGCGTAGTAAACATTGATGATATATCGACGCTAGCATACTACTACGAAAAAGTTGCCCCCGTAAAATATGACTTGAACGAAGACGGCATCATAGACGTATACGACATAGTAGTGATTGCTACAAACTACGGATACGGAATGTAACTACCCACAACAAAACACCAGACCCACAAAAAACAAAATCCCCTTTTCTTTTATTAATTCGTACATGAGGGGTACTAGACAGAAAGGATTATAATCGATCGGTCGAGGTTGTCGACTGAATGAGTGAGTGCTTTTTGAATTGTTTGATACAATTCGGTGCCAACAGCAGCGTAATATGCTGAAATAGAACAAAGTATCGTATACACTTATATATTGAACAAGGCGCACTATCGTATTGTACACGCGCACGCGCGTGCAAAGATGCGCCAAAGTGGGGCGCAATGACACAAATACCAAGAAAGGATAGAGGAGAAAGGAAAGAAAAATGAAAACTAAAACAGCGGTAGCAATTCTACTAGTAGCAATATTTGCATTGTCATTAATAGCAATACAAATCAAACCTGCAAGAGCAAGCGTTGCGTTAACACTATCAGATGCTGAGCTTATGTCTGCCTCGTTCGCTTATGAGTGGAACGGACCACCCGGAACCTTCACGGGAAAGACACTCGTTGGTCCCGGAGTCCGATTCGGTTTCACGAACCTCGGCAAAGTTGGCATGGGAGACAATTTTCCATTGGATGCGCTTGCTGGCGGCACAGATGAGGATAACGCCAATTTCACAGCTTTCAGCAAGTACAGCATGCTATTCATAAACGCAGGGCCAGACGCTGTCCAAGTTCACGTCTTTATGAACACTGGATTTACAAGCCCGCCGCAGAGCGACGCCTACAACACTTTCTGGGCAAGCAGCTGGACCACTATTGGGGCCGGTCACAGCGCAGTCGTGACTCTTGACTTCTCAAGTTGCGGCGAAGCTTGGAGCGTCGCGGACGATCCTGTCCCCGAATGGCGGCATACTGAGGGAACTGGCGGTTTTCCAGTTCAGAGGCTTGACCAAGTGACCAACATAGGATTCGAGGTATTAGGCGGAGGTGGAAGTGCAGCCTCAATAATCGCGTCAGGAACAGGCACCGGCACTCAACTCTACCTAAACCCATCATCAGTGACCAAGGCGTTCGCCGATGTTGGCTCCACCTTCCCTGTGAATGTGATGCTTTCAGACTTTGCCTACTTGGCGGGCTTCGACATCAAACTGACATGGGATGAAAGTCTGATAAACAAAACTGCCGTCGACACTTACACAACCGCTTTGGACGCACTCTGGGGCGCAGGCAAGTGGTCGGTCTTTGAATATTCAGGCGCTGGATACTACGAACTCGTTGCAGCGGCACTCGCAACTTCTGCTAGCAACTCCGGAGCCTCAGCTCTGTTCACTCTGACCTTCCAAGTGAAAAACAAGGACAGCAACGTCCCATTGTCGACACCTATCACCTTTGACATCCACAAGCTAAGCGACAACGCAACCCCAGTTCCAAACCCCATCACCTCAACAGTGACCAACGGCCTATACACGTATTCGGGCAATACCGTGCCTGACCTTGAATTCAAAGTCAAAGTGAAGAATAGACAAACAGGAATCTATGAGTACAAGAATCCACCATACTTTTTTGAGTACTGCAGATGGGTCGAGGTCGAGGTCTGGGCCACAGACATAAGCGATAACTCAAAACTGACAGAATACAATTTGGTGATTCAGTACAACCCAGAATCGATCCGCTTCGACGGAGCAGACTACTGGAGCGATTTTGGCACAGGCTCAGCGACAGACAGCCCGACAGGGACGATCACGGTTACGTGCGTAGGAGGACCTTCGTCCGGCCCCGAATTCTTGCTGTTTGCACTCACCTTCCACGTAGAATTCACTAAGGCACCGGAACACATGTGGAAGTACGGCCAAACCAACCATTTGACGAACTCGATTTCAATTTCAGACGCCACACTTACCTTCGGGATTTCAACAATACCCAAGAGCGGAATCGCCATACCTTCAGCAGTGGCGTTTGAGGTTGACTTCATAAGAGGAGACGTAACCTGCAACGGCTTAGTACTCACTGACGACATAGGTGACGTTGCATTTTACTACGGCCAAACGGTACCTCCTCACGCACAGTACGACCTGAACAACGACGGCATCATCGACATCTACGACATAGTAACTGTTGCTACCAACTACGGGTACCCCGGCCTGAATCCGTAACAGGCTGGATCAATCGCCCTACAAAATAACAAATCCCCTTTTCTTTTTCAGTTCTTACATATAGAATTCAATGCAGCGGCGGTCGATCGTTTATCTACTTTGAAGACAAGCACTTTCGAGTTATACGGTCGAACCCCTGAAAATAGTATATATACTATCTCGTCTGCGCAATTCTTGCTTCGTGCGATCAGAGCTAGGGGTCGGAGGGGGCTCGACACCCGCTACGGCTTGAACACCTGTGTTTCATTAGATAATTCTCGAGATCTCTCATGAGGGGTCTTTCGGTGCCAGTGGTTTTCTTGGCTGAAAAATCGTGCACGACATGATAGTGTCTGCCATCGTTAGAATGAATCATTTGATACAATCAAGCATATTGAATTGCCCAATCTGCTTCGGTAGAACTGTGTTTCGCATAGACTTATATTATTGAACAGGGCATAATGTTTCCACGGATAATTGGAGAAAGGAGAAAGACTGAAAATGCAGAAAAGATACCTTAGAGTAGCAATCATAATGATTCTAACACTGCTTGTAAGCATGCCAATCCTCAATTCGATCGATCGATCAACTGTTAACGCGGATCCGGGAATCCTCTATGTTCCTACACCATCTTACCCGACAATCAGCGCGGCCATAACTGCCGCAGCTCCAAGCGACACTATAATTGTCGCAGCGGGAACCTACCCAGAGACATTGGAAATCAGCAAATCGCTCAACATTACAGGCATTGGACTGGCAATCGTCCAAGGTGGCGCGATGTTTGCAACACATTATGGTAACCGACAAGCAACGATCTTCGTTCACGACGCTACCAACGTAGTGTTGAACGGTTTGGATGTGGAAGGAAGCGGACTAGGAGTACCTGGGGGAACCAAAAGCTATGCAATACTCTACGAAAACGCCCAGGGAACAATTCAGGGTTGCGCAGTGTCACCAAACACAATAGGCGATTTGAACGCGGTCGGAATAGCCGCTTGGGATAACTCTAACCTGGCAGTCAGAGATTGTATCGTTAGCAACTTTGGTAGAATCGGAATTTTCTCTAATGCTGCAACTGTGGACATCGAAAGGAACACGATCATAGGTCAGCCATACACGGGTTCAGGCGATGTGAACTATGGAATTGAGATTGAAGACGTTGCGGGACCATCCACTGCAGACATAATCGATAACGAGATTTACAACTGCGGCAACTCTAGTCCAAGCCCACTGTGGTCATCATGTGGCATACTCGTGGACATTTGGAGATACTACGAAGCGGGACACTTGCCTTCGACAGTGCACATAACAGGTAACAATATTCACGACAACTTTGAAGCAATTGAAATAGTGGGGAATGTCGGCGGCATTGTTGGTAGCCAATATGCACACTTCAACAATATATACAACAATCTGTATGGCGTATGGACAGACCCAGATTATACCGGCCCTGACACGATGTTCGATGCTCAGTATAACTGGTGGGGTGAAGCACCTCCGACCTACGAGGATCCAACTTTAGTAGACTACACGAATTACTTAACTGGCCCGTATGCAGGACTACTCTACATCGATCCGCCCGCAGTGAACAAGGCACCTGAAGACGTAGACTCATTCTTCGACGTGTACGTGAAACTTGAAAACTTTGCCAACCTCGCCGGCTTCGACATAAAACTGACCTGGGACAACAGTCTGATAACTGATGAAACCGTCGACTACACGACCTACCTGAACGCTCTTTGGGGCACAAATCCAGGCAAGTGGAGCGTCGTCTATGACCAGCACGGTGATGGCTACTACGAAATCGCTGCGCTGGGATTAGGAACCTCTGCAAGCAACATTGGAGCCTCCGTTCTGTTCAAGAAAACCTTCAAAATAGTCAAAAGCTGCAACTTTGAACTTTCGACACCGATTCACTTTGATGTGGTTAAGCTGAGCGACAATACGGAGCCCGTTCCGAACCCCATCGTACTTGCAACAGTGACTGACGGACAGTACGCGATTAGCGGTACAGCACCTGACCTTGAAATCAACGTGGTCGGGCAGTACCATAATCCGCCATTCGAATACTGCGACACGTTTGTTCTTGAGGTTTACGCAACTGACATCTGCATAAACTCACCATTGACAGACTACCACTTGAAAATCCAGTACGGCACACACCTAGCCAAATTTATGGGTGTGGCTGAGTGGGGCATATTCGGACCAGGCACCGTAAGCGAAACAACTCCAGGCGAGATCGTCGTTGAAGGCGCAGGGTCAGGCTGGTGGGGCGACACAGGACTGCTGTTAAAGCTGACATTCCACGTGGAATTCGCGAACATAGAGGAACACGTTTGGAAACTTGGCAATGCCAACTACGAGACGTTCAATATTGCAATCATAGACGCAACGCTCAGCTTTGCTACAGGCACCATACCAATGTCTGGAATCATCATGCCGGCACCTGAAACAATACGGGTCAACTTCATACGCGGCGACGTGGACTGCAACGGCGTAGTGAACTTGGCTGACATAGGCAACGCAGCATTCTACTATGTCAAGACATCGGCAGATCCGTTATGGATCAGTATGATAAGGAGATACGACCTGAACAACGACGGCATCATCGACATCTACGACATAGTAGCAATAGGCACCAATTTCGGATACGGTAACCCTCATCATTAGATTGCCAACCGCAACAAAAACAAAACTCCCATTTTCTTTTGTAAGTTCAGGCATGCAGGGTACGAGGCAAAGGCAATCGATCGGTTGTGCGCTTTGAATATACGGGTTTTCAAGTCACATCTCGATCCCTTGAAAACAGTATATATACTAATCAGCTACGCAGCGTTTGCTACATAGAATCTATACAACTTGAAACCTCGTTAGTACTGTACACTCAGCCTGCGCGTCTTATGATGATGACCCTCAGTCGATCGAAACGTACCGGGCCAGAGTGTATCGTTTGATACACTATCGCATCTTGACTGTTCAACACGCCTCGATAGAAGAATGTTTCGCATATACTTATATATCGCACAGGGCATAAACCTTTTTACGAATCATTGGAGAGAGGAGAAAGGATAGATCGTAGTGTAATTAGGGAATGCAGAAAATCAGAAACGTTCTATCCTAGTTTCCACGCACATTCGCACAAATGAAAGTCGAAGGGGACACGTCACACGGCTAGGATGATCGGTCTCGCCATAATCATGCTGACTATTTCACTGATAGCCCTGCCTCTGAACAAGACTCAGGCGGCGGGCACGACAGTGCAATTTGTCCCTCAGACCTCCACGGTAGATGCAGGAACAACTTTCACAATTAACCTAACCATTGCGGATGTCACTAATCTTGCCGTTTGGGAATTCCGAATATTCTACCTCAACGTGGTACTAAATTGCACAAGTGCCGCCAAAGGTCCATTTTTGGAAAAGAATGGCGACTCGAGCTTCTTTACGTTTGCGACGTACAACACTTACAATGCCACGTATGGCTGTGTGTTGTTGGGAGCAAGCCTATTGGGGGCTGTTCCCGGAGTGAACGGCAGCGGATTACTAGCTAGAATCACTTTCAAAGCCGTAGGTGGGGGGGATACTCAGCTAGTTTTTGACAACGATCCAACGTGGAGCTTTCTCAAAGACTCAACCCCACCCCCGAGGAATCCAATCCCATACACAACCGTTGACGGAACAGTCCACGTTACTGGATCCGGACCAGACATTGCCATCACCAACGTCAGCCCCGTCAAAAACGTAGTGTGCCAAGGATACAGCGTGAACATCAACGTCACAACATCCAACAATGGCGGACTCACCGGAACATTCAACCTAACACTATATGCCGATGCAGCCTTGATAGGCAACCAAACAGTAACGCTAGGTATCGGTGGTTCAAATGTTACCACATTTTTGTGGGCAACTGCCGGCGTTCCCATCGGCGTTCACACAATATGGGCATATGCACAGCCAGCCGTCGGCGAGACACATGTTGCGGACAATAATTTCACGGACGGAAGCGTTCGAATCACCAACCCAGGTGATATCGCAGCCGAGTTCGGAACAGTCGACATCTTTGACGTAGTATTGTGTGCGCTTGCATTCGGCGCAGAGCCAAAATCTCCAAACTGGAATCCAATTGCTGACATCAACAATGATGCCATCATAGATATTTTTGACATAGTGGTGGTAGCGATTCATTTTGCATAGCAGGAAAAAACCACAAGTCTTCGGAATTCGATTCTCATCGATCGATCAAATTTGAATCAACTAAATATGTGAGGACAGAAACAATGAAAACCAGAATAGTCAGCCTTGTCATGTGCCTTGGATTTTTGATTGCCTTCTCACTTGTGAATGCTATTGGAAACCAAGTCTCAGCCACACATTTCTCCTCGTTACTTTCGACGATAGGTAAGCCCGACGCTGGGATTCTTGAACAGTTAATGCCTCCAATGAAAGGAATGACAGTAAACGCGTGGAGCTATGAAGCATACAGCTCCCCACAATGTGACCAATCCTTAAGCAACCTTGCGGCAACAAAGGCAAATTGGGTCTTACTAACAGACTTCTGGTTTATGAACACCACGAGTGACGTGGAAATTCATCCAAGACCAGATCTGTACACGGCGTCTGATTCATCACTGATTCATGCAATACAGAAAGGACAAGAGCTTGGGATGAACGTCGCTCTGAAACCTATGGTTGACGTAGCAGACGGAAACTGGAGAGGAGTGATAAATCCCTCCAACTGGACACTTTGGTTCCAGAATTACAGAAGTTTCATTGATCATTTTGCAGACATCGCTCAAACGTACAACGTTGAGCTTCTGGTTGTGGGAACCGAACTCAAATCCTCTCAACAGTATGAAGCAAATTGGAGAACAGTCATAAGCGAAGCTAGGACCAGATTCAGCGGAGAAATGACGTATGCTGCGAATTGGGATTCATATTCTCCAAGCAGTTGGATCAAATTCTGGGATGCCCTAAATTACGTAGGAGTAGATGCCTACTTCCCCCTTACGAGTTCATATAACCCCACACTCTCGCAGCTAATCAGCGCTTGGTCATCTCAAAATTGGGTTAGCCAACTCTCCTCGGTGTCGACTCAAACAGGCAAGAAAATCCTCTTCGCAGAGATAGGATACTGCAGCCAGAACGGAACAAACATACAACCTTGGAACTGGGAAATGTCCACGACTATAGACCTGCAAGAACAAGCTGACTGCTACCAAGCCGCCCTTGAGGTGTTCAAAACCAAAACTTGGTTTGAAGGCTGGTTCTGGTGGAACTGGGAAACTGACCCGAACGCCGGAGGACCTACCGAAAGACACTACACGCCTCAGAACAAACCTGCACAAAACATTCTTCACATGGCCTACGATGTCCCACCCGACGTTGCACTAACAGCAATTGAATGCTCCAAAAGCTCTGCCGCAGAAGGCGAAATAGTCACAATCAACGTAACTGTCGAAAACCAAGGAACGTACACAGATACCTTCAACGTTACGGTAGACGCGAATTCCACAACTATACAAACTAACGAAATCACTATCGAGAACGGCAGTTTCGCAATTGCTAACGTCTCATGGAACACGTCTGGCTTTATGGCAGGCAATTATCAGATTAGAGCCTATGCCCCGCCTCATCCATTTGAGATTGACACGGCGGACAACAGTCTGAGTGATGGCTGGGTGGCAATCGGCGTTCATGACGTTGCAGTGACTTTGGTCCTTCCTTCGAAAGACGTCATATGCCTAGGATATTCAATGAATTTTACAGTGACAGTAGAGAACCAAGGATCCTATTCTGAACTTGTTGACGTAACACTTTACCTTAACAATAGCTTGATCGGGTCTTCCAGCATGAACCTAGCAAAGGGAAACGTGTCCACGGTAGTCTTCGTCTGGAACACAAGTGGTTCAGCCAAAGGAAAATATCGAGTTCTGGCGGCTGTGGCGGAAGTTCCAGGTGAGCAAGACGTGGCTGACAACCTCGTGCTTGATGGGTTTGTCACTGTCACGATGCTTGGGGACATAGCACCGCAGTTCGGAGTTGTCGATATATTCGATATCGTGACAGTTGCAGCAGCCTTCGGTTCAACCCCAAGTAGCCCAAACTGGAATCGCAACGCTGATATTAATTCCGACGGTATCATAGACATCTTCGACATAACAGTTGTTGCCCTTCACTTCGGCGAAGTGCAGGGATAGTCATTCTGTCGATCGATTGCAAGTTTGGCATACATCTTCGTAGGGAGCAGAGCACTCCACTATTTTGCGGTCTTTTTCAACATTATTCGAAAATCATTTTCGTATCAAATGATGCAAATTACCCTCGATATGACTAGAGGTCAATTCATTTGCTAAGTCCATAGAACATAATATCACAAAGGTTATTATATTCATGCATCCAATTACATCTTAGGTCTTCATCTCATGATGGAAGGCTTTCATATAGTTTGAGGAGAAAGGAAAATGAAAAATGCACTAGTAGCTCTATCAATGATCATTCTGATCGCAATAAGCACTCTATCGATCTTTCCAATGGCTAACGCAATAGTGACACTGACATTGCCTGACGAAGAATTGAGCACACAGTTCACAAAAGCATGGGGCCCAGCTACCGTTACAATCGCGGATATACCTGGGTCAGGCGTACGATTCGACTTCTCCGGTTTGACCGTAACCGGAACCGGAGTGAGTGACAACTACCCTGTCAGCCAGCTCGCTGGGGGCACGTTGGACAGCATCGGAGGCTATGGTGACTTCAGAAGATACACGCAGTACAGACTTATCCTGACCAACCTAGGACCCAGTTCGA
>Ga0335070_10007468_pt1 | contig 12820 bp, 6 predicted proteins | sample Lox_Sample_13_FD_206722 | JGI IMG/M metagenome (GOLD analysis project Ga0335070, IMG submission 206722) | Soil microbial communities from Loxahatchee National Wildlife Refuge, Florida, United States - Lox_Sample_1.3 | ecosystem: Environmental > Terrestrial > Soil > Wetlands | place: USA: Florida...
CTTCTTCGAGGTGTACTTGGCGGTTCACCCGAAGACCTACCACCCGGCAGGACTCAGGTGAGGGACCGCCACCTCAAATCCCACGAAAACCGGGACAACCTCGCGGTCCGCCTACGGTCGGGATTGCGGACAATGCTCCGCTGACAATGACTACGCCGATTGGCCTGGGTTCATTCATGCGCACCAATCTAGATATCGAGCTACTCAACGCTATGAAGCAGCGCGGCGGACGTTATGGGCTGCAGACTACGTGCGGGGCGGCGGGATGGCTAACGCCACCATCATTGAACGCTGAGCTAACCCTTAGTCGGCAACAAACAGAACCCCGGTCGCTACGGGGTTCTGTTCAAGTCAGGGCGCATATAACAGCGTCTACGTCTTCGTTGTCGGGCCTATGCGGATTCGGTGGCAGCGGTATCGCCTGTGTCATGTTCGACGCGCTGCAGCTCCGGTAGACCGTCGACCTGTTCGTAAGCGCGGAAGATGTCGTCCATCCGCTCGCGGGCGAGCTTGCGGCACTGCCTGAGTTCTTCGCCACCACGGTCGAGAATCGACACCAAGCTGTCAAACAGTGCGACTGTCATGGCAACCGAAGTGACGGCGTTGTCACGGCGAAAAGCTGCGAACCGCCAATCGACAGTGGAATGTACGTCTTCTCGGTAGACAGGATCGCGGAAATCCGCTGCCAAGTGCACCGCCCAGTCGCGGAACCGAAATAGCTGGGAAACAGCGGATTTTAGTTGGTTAGCGCCTTCCGCCCTGATACGGAGATGATGCCTGAGCGTTTCAGTGATCTGACGCTCTCGCGCTGTTCGATTCTTCCGCCAGGCGTTGTGGTGCGGATGAGGGCCGCACCTCTCCTTGACCATGGCGTAGAACGCATCGATGGCGAAGGCACAGGCGGTGATCGCACGCATTGATGCTCGCAGCTCGCGAAACAGCAACCGGTCGATCTCGGCGTTGATCGGTTCCTTCGGCAGCTCGGTATCGAGTTGGGCATCAAGTGCAGGAATCTGATCTGCCAGCCTGCACGCGGTGTCCGCCGCTTCTACCGCGTCTTCGAGCCAGAACGGCCACATGTCGGTGCGGACCTGTGTGCGCACCGGACCCGTTGTGATCTTGCCGTCATCATCGAAGGTGATCTTCAGGTCCGAGATCCGTAGGTCACCACCGACCACCTTGACCCCGCGCCACTTGGGGGTCTGTTCATCCGCCATCCTTCGATCATCCCAGGGATGACCGACACGGGTTGCCGTGGTTCCCGAACAAAGCACTCGGCGCTGGGTTGGCGCAGTGGGCCTGTGACTCTAGCGACAGGTTCGCCAGGAGTTGGTGGGGGCGGATGGGGCTTCATCGTCCTGATGACGCTGCGGTCAATCACGGCATACCGTACTAGCGTGAGGGCGGCAGACATCGCACTAGGACAAATCTTCGCGAGTGGCACAACTGGCACAGCGCCGGAGCGTCATGCGAAAATCATCCTCGCCGTCGTGGCCGTCGACTAACATCCCGCGCCGTGGCGACATTCAGCGACCTGTTCGCCCATCTCGACGCCGACCCGCGAGTCCGAGGCAGGCAGTTTGAGCATGTCTGTAAGTGGTTCCTCACCAACGACCCGATGTACAAACATGAGCTTCGCCGGGTGTGGCTGTGGCATGAGTGGCCTGGGAGGTGGGGACTAGACGCTGGGATCGACCTCGTCGCCGAAGACCGCAACGGGGGCCTGTGGGCCATTCAGGCCAAGGCTTATGACCCGACCTACCGGGTGACCAAGCGGGATGTGGATAGGTTTCTCGCCGAGTCTGGTCGGGCCGTCTTCTCCTACAGGATGTTGATTGCTACCACCGACTTGATCGACCGCATTGGTGAGCGCACTATCCAGGACCAGGAGAAGCGGGTCAGCTTCTTCCGGCTCAACGACCTCCAGGCCGCCGACGTGGACTGGCCTGAATCACCGACGGCCCTACGTCCAACTCGACCGCGTAAGCCCGCCCGCCCGCACGACTACCAACGCGAGGCGATCAGGAAGGTAACCCAAGGGTTCGCTTCTACGGATCGCGGGCAGATGATCATGGCCTGCGGAACCGGCAAGACGCTGACGGCGCTGTTCATTCGCGAGAAGCTGGCCGCCGAACGGACCCTGGTTCTGGTTCCGTCGCTGTCGCTCTTGAAGCAGACACTGAATGTGTGGCGAGCCAACTGCACCACCGAGTTCGTCTCCCTGCCAGTCTGTTCCGACGATACGGTCGCTCGGGATGACGATGTGGCACTGGAGCACACCAGCGACCTCGGTGTGCCTGTCACCACCGACCCTGCCGAGATAGCGGCGTTCCTGCGGCGGCGGTCCAGTCCCCAAGTGGTGTTTGCCACTTATCAGTCATCGCCGCAGATCGCCAAATCGTTCACGTTGGGGAGGGTGCCGGGGTTCGACTTCGTCGTTGCAGACGAGGCGCATCGGTGTGCGGGACCCGTTTCGTCGGACTTCGCCACGGTTCTTGACCCCACGGAGATCAAGGCGAAGCGGCGGTTGTTCATGACAGCGACGCCACGTTACTTCACCGGTCGGGTGCTGAAGGCAGCCCAGGACGCCGACTACGAGATCGCCTCGATGGACGACAAAGCCAAGTTCGGCAGGGTCTTTCACAAGTTGAGCTTCGGTGAGGCAATCAAGCGGGAGCTGCTAACTGACTATCAAGTCGCCATCATCGGTGTCGATAACGCAACCTATCGGGCGTGGGCGGAGCGCGGTGCCTTCGTGACTGTGGACGGGGTAAAGGTCACCAACGCGGCCACACTGGCGGGTCAAATCGGATTGGCGAAAGCCATGAAGAAATACGACCTTCACCGAGTCATCACGTTCCATTCACGGGTCAAGCGGGCGCGGGAGTTCGCCAACTCCATGCTGGACGTGTTGGCTTGGATGCCCGCCCGCCATCGCCCGAAGGGAAATCTGTGGTCCCGCTACGCCTCGGGCGCGATGCCCGCTGGTGACCGCTACGTGTTGCTCCAGCACCTCGGACGCCTCGACGACGGCCACCGAGGTCTTCTCGCCAACGCCCGCTGTCTTGCGGAAGGCGTAGATGTCCCAACGCTGGATGGTGTGGCGTTCATCGACCCTCGTCGAGCGGAGGTGGACATCGTGCAGGCGGTCGGTCGGGCGATCCGTAAGTCGGAAGACAAGAACGTCGGCACCATCGTCATCCCAGTGTTCATCGACATCGACGCTGATCCCGAAACAGCCTTGGAGCAGTCGGCGTTCAGCCCAGTGTGGGAGGTGATCAAAGCCCTCCGCGCCCACGATGAGGAACTTGGCGAGCAGCTCGACGAACTGCGCAGAAGTCTCGGGAAGCGTGGCGGTCGAGTGAAACTGCCCGACAAGATTCATCTAGACCTGCCGACAAAAGTCGGAGCGGACTTCGCGAATGCCTTCGACGTGCGCCTCGTGGAACAAACAACAGCTTCATGGGAGCACTGGTACGGGTTGCTAGTGAAATATGTGGCGGAGAACGGCACGTCGCGGGTTCCGCAATCGCGAATCGTTGACGGGTACAAGCTGGGTGTGTGGGTCACTGCTCAACGATCCAATTGGGAAACACTCAGCGAAGACCGTAAGCAACGACTCCAGCGGCTTCCAGGTTGGACGGTAGATCCGCACTCGGACCAGTGGGAGGAGGGGTTTCGTCACATTGAGGACTACGTGGCGGAGCATGGTGACGCGCAGGTCCGTGACGACTATGTCGCCGATGATGGCTACAGGCTGGGTAAATGGGTCGGTAAACAGAGGACCAAATGGGAGTCCCTGGCTGACGACCAAAGACAGCGCCTCCTGAGACTTCCGGGTTGGATACTCGACGCCCGTGAGGCACTGTGGGAGCAAGGGTTTCGCCTTCTAAAGAACTACGCCAGCGAGCACGGGCACGCCAGCCCGCCGCGAGGCTACGAGGTCGAGGGGGTTGACCTGGAGTCTTGGGTACGAAGGCAGAGGCGCACCTGGGGATTGCTCGGCGACGAACGACGGCAGCGGCTCCAGCAGCTCCCAGGCTGGACAATAGATACCCGCGCCGACAAATGGGAAGCGGGATTCCGACGGCTCCGGGAGTACATCGAGGAGCACGGAGACGCACAAGTTCGGCAGTCCTATGTAGTCGATGGTTACGCACTCGGCAAGTGGCTCAGTGTCCAGCGTCGCAATTGGGATTCCCTCAGTGGGGAACGACGGCAGCGACTCCAGCAGCTCCCCGGTTGGACTCTGGACGCCCGTGGTGAGTGGTGGGAGGAAGGGTTCGGCCACCTTCAGCGGTATGTGCAGGAACACGGAAACGCCAGGGTTCCTCAGAGCTGCGTCGTCGACGGGTTCAACCTCGGCTTGTGGGTGGCTAACCAGAGGGGAAGGTGGAACACGCTCGGCAACGAGAGGCGTCAGCGACTGCAAACCCTCCCTGGATGGACGCTGGACGCCAAAGCCGCTTTCTGGGAAGAGGGTTTTCACCACCTCCAGAGGTACGCCGAGGAGAACGGGAATACGAAAGTGCCGCAGAAGTACATCGTCGGCGGGTTCAAGCTTGGGGTATGGATTAATACCCAAAGGATCAATTGGTCAAAGCTCGATGACGAACGGAAGCAGCGCCTGCAAAGCCTTCCAGGCTGGACCGACAACACTCGTATTGCCCAGTGGGAAAACAGGTTCGATCATCTTGTGATGTACGTAGCACAACGCGGCGACGCTCTGGTTCCCAGCGACTGTGTCTTTGAGGGTTTCAGATTGGGTCAGTGGGTCGCTGTTCAGCGCCAGAACTGGGATTCACTCACCGAGGAACGACGACACCGCCTCGCACACCTTTCAGGGTGGGCGGTGTCTGCCCGCGCCGCCCGGTGGGAGGAAGGCTTCCGCCGACTTCAGAAGTACGTCAACAAGAACGGTCACGCCAGCCCACCGCAAAGCTACGTCAACGAAGATGGCTACCGATTGGGAACGTGGGTCAGTTCGCAGCGTGGTTACGAAGCAGTAGGCAAGCTTTCCGTTGAACGCCAGAAGCGGCTCAGCGCCCTTCGTGGCTGGACTTGGGGCATCCGTCATTAGGCAGACCTGCCTCACACACCTATCAGCGCGTGTAGGCGGCTTGTTTCAAAACTTTAGTTGTGAGACGAGCGGTGCGAGTGGGTCAGCGGCAGAGGAAACCCCACGTCGAACTGTCGCAAAAGTTGCCTCAAAACTACTGTCGCAGATCTTGCACTTTTGCGACTTCTGAGACAGACTTACCTCATGCCCGCAACCGCTGCCCCGACCACAGGCGCTCAACTCGGATACGCCCGCGTTTCCACCGGCCATCAGTCCTTAGACCAACAGCTCGACGCCCTCACCGCAGCCGGTGTCGACCCGAAACGGGTTTACAGCGACAAGCTGTCTGGGACCTCTACACGCGAGCAGCGGCCTGGTCTTGCCGCGCTCCTGGACTACGCACGGCCCGGTGACGCCATCGTCGTCGCGGGAATCGACAGGCTTGGGCGTAACGCCGCCGAGGTGATGATGACGATCCGCGAGCTGGGTGAGCGAGGCATCGTGCTTCGCTCGTTGAGAGAAGGCATTGATACGACGAACGCAACGGGTCGGATGATCGCGGGCGTACTTGCGAGCCTGGCTGAATTGGAGCTTGAGCTGGGCCGTGAGCGCCGCGCAGCGGCACGGGAGGCACGCCGGATACGCGGCCAGCACATCGGGCGTCCCAAGGCTCTCGATGCGAAGAAAGCCGGTCTGGCGCAGCGGATGCATGCTAATGGCGAGTCTGCGAGCACGATTGCCAACGCCCTCGGCGTGAGTCGGGCGACGGTGTACCGTGTCCTGGCCGAACATGCTGCCGAAGGCGATTGAGAGGGTGCTGCGCCGCTTTCGCGTGGGACACGCGACTCGCGCAACTCAACCTGGGTGTTCGAGTTCTGTTCGGGCCTGGTCGATTTGGTCGTAGGCGTAAGTCACCATCGCGGCGGTGGTCATCGTCTCACCCTTGCGGGCGAGCGTTTCGTAGGTCGCCTCGCCGAGGACGTCGCGCAGGTGGGTGATCGCGGTGCTGAGTTGGGGGAATGCCGACACGGTGAGGGGACTGAATGCGAAACCGGCGATGGTGGCTGCCGGTTCGAGGCGTCCGAGGCGGTCGAGGAGCACCGCGAGAGTCGCCAGGGCATTACGGATGAGGCCGACGTTCCCGGAGTCGTAGAGGCTGCGGATGCCCAGGGTGATGTGATCGAGTGCCGCCAGCGGGTCGCCGTGTTCGGCCTCAAGTCGAGACAAGACGGTCGCCAGCAGTGATTCGACCAAGCGGTTGCCGCTGTCCTGGCCGATCACCAGGCCCCGGCGCAGGGCTTCCAGCGCGCGGACGGGATCAGCATCGCCGAAGGCGAAGCCGTAGGCCTGCAGCGCGAACGCGAGCGCATAGGGGTTGTGGGTGGCCTCGGCGGCGTCGATCAGCCCGTCCGCGGCGGCCCTCGCCTCCGCACCGGCCCCGGCGTGCGGCAGCGCGACGACCAGGGATGACCGGGTGAATGTATGGGTGTCGCGGCCGCGTGCGAGCTGGGCGCGACACCACTCGACACATCGTTCGGGCTGGCCGATCACCAGGTACACAACGCTGAGCGTGCCCTCGTTGCCGAACGGCACCTCGCCGCCACTGCCGATCACCGTCTGACCGGCCTCGGCATAGCCGACAGCCTCCTCGATGCGTCCCACGACCCAGCACGCCGACGCCAGTGCGTACAAAGTCGCGAGCCGGGGATGGTCGACGGCGCGGGCAGGTTCGAGGAGCTCCTCGGTCCATGCGATCGGCTCATAATTCTCGACCAGTTCGCCGAGCGACGCCGCGAAGGTGGCGATGGTGGCGGCGGTATCGAGGTCGCCGTGGTCGGCGGCCCACCGAAACGCGGCGCGCAGGTTGGCCAGCTCGACACTGAACCAGTCATAGGCATCCCGCTGGCGGGGGCTGTCCCACAGGGCCAAGATGTCGGCTTCCCGTCCGGCGAAGTACCGCGAGTGGGCAGCGCGAATCTCGGATGCTTCACCGCAGGCCACGAGTCGTTCCTCGGCGAACTGGCGGATCGTCTCCAACATCGAAAACCGGGTCCGCCCCGACGACCGGTCAGCGACCAGCAGCGACTTGCGCACCAGGGCATCGAGCAGATCCAGGGTGGTGAAGTCATCATCGAAACCCATGACCGCGCAGGCGCTTTGCAGATCGAATCCCCCGGCGAACACTGAACACCGATCCAGCAGCGCCTGTTCCGTGTCGGCGAGCAGGTCGTAGGACCACGCCACCGCGTGGCGCAGCGTGTGGTGACGCTCCAGGCCGCGCCGCGACCCCACCAGTAGGCGGAACCGCTGATCCAGACGGTCACGAACCTCTGTCGGGGTCATCGACGCCATGCGCGACGCTGCCAGCTCGATGGCCAACGGAATCCCGTCGAGGCGGCGGCAGATCTCCACCACGCCGTCTGCGTCGTCGGGCCGGGCCACTAAGAAGCCCGAAGCCACGCTGGCGGCGCGTTCGACAAACAGGCTCACCGCCGCCGAGTCGATTCCCGCCCCGACATCCAGCGACGGCACCACCCACAACTGCTCGTCGGCAACCCCCAACCCTTCGCGGCTGGTAGCCAAAACCTTCACGGTCGCCGAGTGCGCGAGGATGGCCTCGACCAGATCGGCCGCCGCGTCGCGAACATGCTCGCAGTTGTCGAACATCAACAACCGGACGCGGCCCTCTAACGCAGCAGCCACCGATTCGCTCACGCTTTTGCCCGGTTGTTGAGTGATGCCCAGCACGGCCGCTACCGCGTCGGGCACCGCCGCCGGATCGGTGACCGCAGCCAGCTCGAAAAACCAAATACCATCGGGGTATTCATCGACCAGCCGCGCCGCGACCTCCAAAGCCAGGCGGATCTTGCCGACCCCACCCACCCCGGTCAACGTCACCAACCGATGCGCCTTCAGCGCGGCTTGCACCTCGGCGACCTCGGACTCGCGTCCGATGAAGCTGGTGGTTGCCGGACGCAGGTTCCCCGGACTCGCATCCAGCGCCCGCAACGCGGGAAACTCTGTCTGCAGACCCGGCGCTCGGACCTGAAACACCCCGACCGGAGTGGGCAGATCCCGCAACCACCGCGACCCCAGATCCACCAGATCCACCCCGCTGAGCAGACCCGCGCTCGACTCGGCCAACAGGATCTGGCCGCCGTGCCCGGCGGCCATCACCCGCGCCACACGGTTCAGCACGGCACCGAAGTAGTCACCCTCGCGGAGTTCGGCTTCACCGGTCGCGATGCCCATCCGCACCGGCAACTCCAGGTCCCTCTGCGCGGCGACCGCTGCATCCACCGCTGACCTGGGCGAGGCGAACGCGGCACACACCCCGTCACCGGTGTGCTTGAACATGAACCCGCCATGCACCTCGATCACGCGGCGCAACACCTCGTCATGGGCGGACAGCGCCACCCGCATTGCTTGCGCGTCGGCCTCCCACCGACGGGTCGAACCCTCGACATCGGTGAACAGAAACGTCACTACCCCCGAAGGAGCAGCCGCCGCAGGAGCGGACACACACGCAGAATCTCACACCAGACCCGCTCCTACCTCGCACATCGACGGAATCCGACCTAGACGCCCACGCCCCGAGGCACGGAGACGCGCCGCTGATGCGACCTGATCAAACCTCTTCTGTGGAGCGCCTAGCGCCCTATGCTGGTGAATCGGGAAACGCGGGGGCCGGAAGCGGCGGAGGGTCAGATGACCGCAGCGACCGCGTGCGGCACGTGTGGCACCGAGCCACGTGAGGGTGCGCGATTCTGTGACGGCTGCGGTGCAGCGGTCACCGAGCACGACACCCGCGCGGAGTACAAGCAGGTAACCGTCCTGTTCGCCGACGTGGTGCATTCCATGGATATCGCCGCGGCGGTGGGTGCGGAGCGGCTGCGGGAGATCATGGCGCAGCTGGTGGATCGTGCGGCGGTGGTGGTGCGCCGGTACGGCGGCACACTGGATAAGTTCACCGGTGATGGGTTCATGGCGCTGTTCGGCGCGCCGGTGGCGTTGGAAGACCATGCCCTGCGGGCGTGCCGGGCTGCATTGGAGATCCACAGCGGCATCAGCGATCTGGCTGAGGAGGTTTCCCGCCGAGACGGTGTCGAACTTCAGTTGCGGATTGGGCTGAACTCCGGGCAGGTGATCACCGGGGAGGTCGGGACGGCTGTAACGGGTTACACCGCGATCGGGGAGCAAGTCGGTATGGCTCAGCGGATGGAGTCGGTGGCCCCGCCGGGTGGGGTGATGCTCAGCGCCTCCACTGCACGACTGGTTGATGGCGCAGCTGTTCTTGGTGAGCCGGAATCGGTCCGGATCAAAGGTGCCAATGAACCTGTGCCCACCCGTCGGCTGCTGGGTATGTGCCAGGACCGGACGCTCGGGCGTACCGAGTCGAGTCTGGTCGGTCGTGAATGGGAAATGTCCGCTGTCAGCGGCTCGTTGAACCGTGCCATCAACGGCCATGGCGATGTGGTCGCTGTGGTGGGGCCGCCGGGCATCGGCAAGAGCCGTCTCGTCGAGGAGACGGCTGCGATGGCGCGCGGTCGTGGTGTCGCGGTGTTCTCAACGTTCGGCGAGTCCCATGCCAGCGACGTTCCGTTTCAGGTTGCGGCGCGGCTGTTGCGCGATGCCGTCGGGATAACCGGCCTCGACGATGAGGCGGCGCGGGCACAGGTACGTGCACAGCTGCCCGACGCCAACGATGAGGACTTACTGCTGCTCGATGACCTGCTCGGGATTCGCCTGCCGGACCTGCCGATGCCGACTATCGATCCCGACGCGCGGCGGCGGCGGTTGACTGCACTGATCAACTCGGTGTCGTTGGCCCGCATCGAGCCGGTCGTTTACATCATTGAGGATGCGCATTGGATCGACGAGGTCAGCGAGTCGATGCTGGCCGACTTCCTCGCCGTGATACCGCAAACGCGGTCCATGGTGCTGATCACCTACCGCCCCAACTACCGGGGTGCATTGGCGAAGTTCCCTGGGGCTCAAACGATCTCGCTGGGACCGTTGAGTGACGCGGAGACGGTGGCGTTGCTCGATGAGTTGCTGGGTACCGATCCGTCTGTCGCGGTGAGTAAGGCGCTGATTGCCGGTCGGGCAGCGGGAAACCCTTTCTTCGCGCAGGAGATGGTGCGCGAGCTGGCTGAGCGCGGCGTGCTCAACGGCGATCGGGGCGGCTACATCTGCGGCAAAGACGGGGCCGAGGTCACTGTGCCAGCCACCCTGCAGGCGACCATCGCCGCGCGCATCGACCGCCTCGAACCGGATGCGAAGAAGACACTGAATGCTGCGGCGGTGATCGGCTCACGCTTCACCCCCGAGTTGCTCGCCGCTGTGGGCGATGACCCTGCTCTCGACGAACTCCTCAAGGCCGAGGTCGTCGATCAAGTCCGCCTCACGCCCAGCACTGAGTTCGCTTTCCGTCATCCGCTCATCCGGGCCGTGGCCTACGAATCACAGCTCAAGTCGGATCGCGCCGAGTTGCATCGGCGGCTGGCGGCCGCGATCGAAGCTCGTGAGCCTGAATTGGCCGACCAGAACGCTGCGCTGATCGCCGAACACCTGGAGTCTGCGGGCGAGCTAGAAGTCGCGTATGGGTGGCATATGCGGGCTGGCTGGTGGTCGGCGACCCGCGACGTGAAGGCGGCACGGGTCAGTTGGGAGCGTGCCCGTCGAATCGCCGAGTTACTGCCGAACGACCACCCGAACAGGCTGCAGCTACGCATCGCTCCGTGCACCTTGCTGTGCGGGAGCGGCTGGCGTGGCGACTACTTGAACCTCTGGGACCGGTTCGAGGAGCTACGCGAGTTGTCGACGCTTGCCGACGATAAGGCGTCGCTGGCAGTCGGTATGACGGGGATGTTGGGTGAGCATCTTATGCATGCTCGGGTGCGTGATGCGTCGCGGTGGGCTTCCGAGCAGATGGCGCTCATCGAATCCATCGGGGATCCGACGTTGACTGTTGCGCTGTCCCCGTTGGCCAGCGCCATTAAGACCGAAGCTGGTGAGTTCACCCATGCACTGCGATGGTCGGACCGGGTAATCAATCTGGCCCACGATGATCCCTCTAGAGGCAATCTCTTCATCGGGTCACCGTTGGCGTGGGCGTTGGCGCAGCGGTGCTTCACCCGATGGACCCAGGGTCAACCAGGCTGGCGAGACGATTTCGATCGTGCCGTCGCCACCGCCCGTGCGGCGGACCCAGTATCGAAAATCTACGTCGTCAACACGCACTACACGGCTGCGATTGGGTGCGGGCTCCTGCTTCCCAACGACGTCATTTTGGGTGAGATTGATGAGGCATTGCGGACCGCGGAAAGATCAGCAGATGATGTCGCGCTGGGCCTCGCGCGAACCGCACTGGGTGTTGCGCTATTGCACTGCGCCTCCATGGCAAACCGCCAGCGGGGGCTGGAGCTTCTCGAGCAGCTCCGCGATATGTGCACTCATGAGGTCTATTACTCGGGCATCATGCATTTCATCGACGTATACATCGCGCGCGAGAGAACTCGTCGTGGGGATGTGGACGAATGGCTCCCGCTGATGCGTTCGGCCGTGGACGGGATGTTCCAAATAGGGCAGCTCGGGGCCTATATTCCGGGCGCGGGCGTTCTCGTGGAGACGCTACTAACTCGTGGCGGGGCAGGCGCTTTGCGCGAAGCCCAGGCCACGATTGACAGGCTGGTGTCCGCACCACGTGTTGAACATTCGGCTCTGCGCGAGATCTGGCTAGCCCGCATGCAAACACTGATGGCTCAGGCACACGACGATGAACTTGCCTACAGAGAGTCCAGGGACCGCTACCGCGACATCGCGAAAACGCTTGGCTTCGAGGGCCATATCGCGTGGGCCGAGGCCATGCCGTGACGGCGGGCGTCCTGCATCCCTCGCATACGTAAGCTCGGCTGCGAACCAACCACATTGACGGCGAGCTATCGAGCAAAAAGCAGTAACCCGAAGCGATGCGCAGATCGCTAGCCGTGCCAGTTGTGCCACCCATCCGAGCGGCACAGCGGGCACAGGTGGGCGGCACGTCCCAACTCCGTCAGGATCGTACGTCTACCGCGTGAATCTGCAGCGAGTCTTTCTGTACCCCAAGGTTTCTGATCTTCCTCGATGCCCGGGGGCCACCCCCTTGCGCGACCATGGCCGGATACCCCCGGCAAATCCGAGCCTCTCTCCCCGGCTGAAACAGTTGGAGGATTTGCAATTGCAAATCGGCGATTCGCGAGTCACTCCCTCTGTCCGTTTGTCCGATTTGCTCGTCCTCCCAGGTCATGCCCTATTCCTCGCCTTTGTGGGAGTGTCCGGTCTTCGTCCGTTTGTCCGTAGAAGTCCGAACCGGACATCCGGACACATCCTCTAACTGTCACTGTCCGTGTGTTCCTACTGCTTGACCTGGGATGATTCTGGAATCGGACACTCGGACAGTGTTTTTGGTGAGAATTGCCCTCGTCCGCTTCGGGTGAGAAGGCCGTTGTCCACCAATCGACGGAGATACTTACCAGCCGTATCGGCGTCGATGGCGAGTAGCTGGGAAACGTCTGCCGGGGTAGTGACGTCTCGCGAATTGACAAGCGCCAGAATGCTTGTCATGGTTGCCCCCAGCCGCGGACCCTGCGCGAGCTGCGCAGCATCGCTGAGTCCTGAGCCATCAGGAGTCCAGATCCCATCATCGAAGCGGAGGTTGTAGCCCGCTTCAGCCACGTCGCGCCCTGTGATGCTCAACAAAGCGTTGTTCTCAGTGCGCCC
>Ga0335070_10007469_pt1 | contig 12819 bp, 10 predicted proteins | sample Lox_Sample_13_FD_206722 | JGI IMG/M metagenome (GOLD analysis project Ga0335070, IMG submission 206722) | Soil microbial communities from Loxahatchee National Wildlife Refuge, Florida, United States - Lox_Sample_1.3 | ecosystem: Environmental > Terrestrial > Soil > Wetlands | place: USA...
CGGAGCTGAGAAGAAAGCTGTATCCGCATTTGCTGCAACCTGTGAACGAGCCCCAGCCCTAAGCCTGTGGATTCGGTTCTTCCGAATACCGGCCGTAACCGCCAACCTTCGAGCCGTAGTAGTAGTAGTGGTAATAGTCGGGCGAATCCACATCGACGGCATTCACTACGACTCCCAAGACTCGCGCGTTGACCTGTCCCAGCAACTCACGGGTGCGGCGCAAGGCAGCCTTCGTGGTGCTGCCGGAACGGATCACCAAGACCACCGCGTCCATATCAACGGATAGCAAAATCGAATCGGTGACGGAGAGAGCCGGGGGAGTGTCAAAGATCACGTGATCGTATTGTTCTCGCCATTGCTGGATCAGGTGCTTCATCAGGTTGGATCCCAACAGCTCCGCGGGGTGCGGCGGCGGCGGCCCGGCGGGAAGCAGGTACAAGTTCGGCAACTGCGGCACGTGGGTGATGGTGTTTTCCGGAGTGCTGCCTCCCGTCAATACCGTGCTGAGTCCCACCTTCGGCTTGATGCTGAACACTTTGTGAATACTGGGGCGGCGTAAATCCGCATCGACGAGCAGTACTCGGGCACCCTTTTGCGCCAGGGTTACGGCGGTATTTACGCTGGTAGTGGTTTTGCCTTCCTGAGGTAAGGCACTGGTCATCAGCATCACCCGCGGAGGGGAGCCCGATGCGCTGAGCAGGATGGCGGTCCGCAAGGCGCGGTACGACTCCGAAATGTCAGACTTGGGACGACGGTAGGTGACCAGTTCGACCGACTGATGGGAGCCGTCGGTGGTTCCGGGAAGCTTTCTTTGGGCGGCCCGGGTTCGAATCATGCTGGTGGGGCTTGCTGGAATAATTCCGAGCGCAGGCAGATTGCTAAGCGCCTGAGCTTGCTCAGGTGTGCGAACGGTGTTGTCAACCGCTTCCAGCAGGAAGGACAGCATCACGCCTCCCACCAGTCCCATGGCCAGGGCGAGAAGGATGTTGCGCCGTTTGTCTGGTAGGGAAGGGCTTAACGGTACCCGCGCGACGTCAACCACGCGGATGTTGCTGGACTTCAGCCCGGCGGAAACGCTCGCTTCTTTCAGCTTTTGCAGCAGCCCTTCGTAGAGGGTGCGGTTGGTTTCCACATCGCGCTTCAGCAGCGTGTACTCAATAGCGTTCTCGTTGAGCTTGTTGGCAGCCTGCTTCTGTTCTTCGAGTGCGGCACGGAGCATCGTTTCCCGTTGTGCGGCTGCCTGGTATTCCGTCTTAATGTGAGCGCCAAGTTTTTCAACTTCCTGGTGCTCCTGTGATTGCACCTGCTTCAGAGTGCTGTTGAGCTCTTTGATCTTCGGGTGAGCCGGTCCTAGTTGGACCTCAGCCTGCGCGAGTTGAGTTTGCAGATCTTCTTCCTGCTTGTGCAACGAGGGTAATAGCGAGCTCGCTTCGGAAGTTCCCAGCAGTTCCGGATTGCCTGAGGTGGCCAGCCGATACCGAGCTTCCTTCTGAATGCGATCAGCTTCTGCCGCGGTCAGTTCGCGGTTCAGTTCATCCAGTTTTTGGGTGACGATGTTCTGCTTTTCGTCGAGGCCGAGAATTCCATGCTCTTTCTGGTACTGGACCAACTTTTCCTGCGAGGTCTCGACCTTCAGTTGCAAGTCGGACAATTGTTTGGAAAGCCAGTCGGAAGTCTGCATCGCCGATTCGAACTTGGTCTTGAAGTTCTGCTCGACGTAAACGTTGACCAGGGTGTTGACCACCTTGGCCGCCATTTGTGGATCGGGGTTAGAGAACCTGATCTCGATGATGCGCGTCTTGGGAACCACCGTCAGCTTCAGGCCGCCCTGGATGAAGCCCATCAGCGCGGCTTCCTGTTTCGGGTCGGCAGTTGGCGTAGGCAGCGGGTCCGCTGGATTGGTCGGTGCTTGCGAAAATGCGGGTGTCTTGTCGAGTTGCAGGGCTCTGGCCGTGGCCAAGGCGATGGCATCGCTCTGCAGAATCTTAATCTGCGTGTCGAGGGCGACCGTGTAGTCGAAGTCATCGTCGCTGGAGAAAGACTGAGCACTATCCTTGAATCCGAGGACATCGTTGTTCTCATGACCAACGGCGATGCGGCCCACGGCCTCGTAGATCGGGGTGGTCCGCATGGTTATGACGGTGGCTAGAGTTACTACGATGATGACGGTGGCGATAATTGTCCAACGATGCTTGCGCAGTACGGGCCAATACTGCAGCAGTCCATTGTCTTGCGGCGGAAGATATCCCGGTTGCCCATGCAGAGCATAACCATACGAGCGTCCCAACAATAATGGGTCGCTTTCCACCGGCGTTAAGCTCGTAGCACTGTTGGAATAGTCGGAGTCCATGTGCCTGTTTGCCCAGCGTCACAGACTTCTTGCGTGAATTGCTGGATATTGTGAGCTTACTGTCAACGATTGCGTTTTAGTACCAGCAAAATCGCCGCTGTTTACTAAGATTGCACCGTTAGCGAAGGCAGGATCTGCTTTATTCACAGATAAGGCGCGAAACCTATACCCATTCACCGTGATTTTCGGCAAGAATGAATGGCGATTACGAATGGCAGTAAAAAGCAGGCGACCCATTTTGGTACAAGGTTTTTGACAGTAGTTTTGGTACTTTACTGAGGAGTAAATGGCTAAGAGAGCACTTATTACGGGCATTTCGGGTCAGGATGGAAGTTATTTAACCGAGCTGTTACTGGAAAAAGGGTACGAGGTCCACGGCATCGCGCGACGGATGGCGATCGAAAATCCCGAGCATCGCCTGTTCCGCATTCGACATCTGGTCGGGAAGATCGAGTTGCATGGCGCGTCGCTCGAGAGCTATCCGAGCTTGTACCAGGTGATCTCGAGCGTCCGTCCCGACGAGGTGTACCACCTGGCCGCGCAGAGTTTCGTCAGCTATTCCTTCGAAGATGAGTTCACCACGATGAACTCGAACGTGAACGGAACTCATTACATGTTGGCGGCGGTTCGCGAACTGGTTCCGAAGGCACGCTTCTATTTTGCGGGGTCCAGCGAAATGTTCGGCAATCCGCCAGACGTTCCCCAGCACGAGGAAACATTGTTTCGGCCGAGGTCGCCGTATGGCATTTCGAAGGTCGCCGGCTACTATCTGACCCGCAATTACCGCGAAGCTTACGGGCTGTACGCGTGTTCCGGGATTCTCTACAACCATGAATCGCCGCGTCGTGGCCTGGAATTCGTGACGCGCAAGATCACTTCGACCGCAGCTAAGATCAAGCTGGGATTGGCGAATGATATTCGCCTGGGCAATCTCGACGCCCGCCGCGATTGGGGCCATGCCCGCGAATACGTCAAGGCGATGTGGATGATGTTGCAACAGGCTGAGCCGGACGATTTCATCATAGGAACGGGAGAAAATCACACTGTGGGAGAGTTCGCGGACCTGGCCTTTTCCTTCATCGGACTGAATGCCCGTGACTACGTGAAAGTCGACGATCGCTTCAAGCGGCCCGCCGAAGTAGACAACCTGCTCGCGAATTGTGACAAAGCCAAAAAAGTACTTGGTTGGAGCTATTCGTTGACGTTCCAGGACCTGGTGCGGGAAATGGTTGAAGCCGATCTACACCTGTTCTCGCGCGAAATGGAAACAAAGGCCGCTACCGCGGCCGGTGCGGGCGCTTAGTCGAGTGCATATTGTCTTTCTGAGTCCGTCAGGTCAGATGGGAGGCGCGGAGGCCTGCCTTCTGGATGCGCTTGCCGTGTTGCGACAGGCACGACCGGAGTGGAAGCTTTCGGTCGTGCTTGGTGAAGATGGACCGCTTTCCCGTCGGGCAGCTATTTATGGCGCTGAAGTTTATCTGCTTCCATTTCCTGCGGATCTCGCGCGACTGGGCGATTCCGGGCGTTCGCGATCTTCTCTAGCCGTGCGGTTGTTATCGGGTGCGCCTTCGGCTCTGCGCTACCGACATCAGCTAGGAACGCTGTTTCGCAGCATGAAGCCCGACCTCATCCATACGAACGGCTTCAAGATGCACGTGTTAGCGGCGCTTGCGAAGCCGCACGAATCCGGACTGGTCTGGCATATCCACGATTACGTCAGCTCGCGAGAGGTGATGGCGAAACTGATGCGACGCCTGTCGTCGCGAACGGACGCCATCATCACCAACTCACGGCATGTAGCGGAAGACACGCGAAGCATTGTGGGTGATGCGGCGAACATTGTGCCGATCCTGAACGTTGTCGATCTGGAGGAATTCACTCCCGAGGGCCCCGTGCTCGATGTCGATCGGCTAAGTGGATTTCCGACGGCTCCGGCGGGAACCATTCGGGTAGGACTGATGGCCACCCTGGCGTGGTGGAAGGGACATCGGCTATTTCTGCAAGGACTGGCCGGCCTGGATCGCGCGCTGCCGGTGCGCGGATATTACATCGGGGGCGCGTTGTACAAGACGCAGTCGCAGGAATCCCTCGACGATCTGCGCAGATTCGCGAAGCAGCTTGGCCTCGGCGATCACATTGGATTTACGGGCGTTGTATCGAAGCCTGCGGCCGTCATGCGAGTCTTGGATGTTGTGGTTCACAGCAGCACTGAACCGGAACCGTTCGGGCGGGTGATTGCGGAAGCGATGGCGTGCGGCAAGGCGGTTATTACCGCCGGGCTTGGCGGCGCGGCCGAGATCGTCGCGGGCAACCAATGTGCTCTAACCTTCGATGTGAAGCGGCCAGAGTCTCTAACCGAAGCGATCACAAAGTTAGCAGAGGATGCTGGCCTTCGAAATCGGCTGGGCAGTAACGGATTGAGCACCGCGCGCCGCGATTTCGGCCGGGAAAGACTGGCGCGCGAACTGCCGCCGGTGTATGAAGAGGTTCTGAGCAGAGTCCATGGCACAAAGTTCACCCGCGCTGCCGGGGCTTAGAGTTCTACATCTCCATTCGGGCAACATGATGGGCGGCATCGAGTCGTTGCTGCTGACGATAGCCGGGTGCCAGAACGTTATCCCTCAAGTGCGGCACGAATTTGCACTCACTTTCGACGCGCAATTTGCCCGGCAGCTCCGGGAACGAAAGGCGAGGGTTCATCTTCTACCGCAAGCGCGACTTCGCCATTGGCCGTCGCTTTGGCAGACACGCGCACAACTGCGAATGTTGCTGCGAGAAGAGCATTTCGACGTCGTCGTCTCGCACTCCGTTTGGGTGCAGTTGATATTCGCGGATATCGTACGCGAGTTGCAGGTCCCGGTTGTGTTTTGGATGCACGGGCCCTTCGACGGTCACTGGCTGCAGAAATTGGCTTCCTTTCAACCTCCCGATTTTGCCATCTGCAATTCTCGCTGGACCCGTTCCACGCTGAATCGGTGCTATCCACGCGTGCCCAGTGCTGTGATTTACGCACCAGTACGTGGTACGAACCGGGCAGAGAGTCGCGAGCAGACGCGCGCCACCATGGGCGTTAGACCTGAAGAAGTGTTGATTCTCATCGCGGCCAGGATGGAACCCTGGAAGGGACATGCTGATCTGCTGCGTGCGCTTCGGACAGTTCGCTCGTCCGCGAACTGGAGGCTTTTTGTCGCTGGAGCGCCGAATACTCCGTCTGAATCCGCTTACTTCAAATCCTTAGTGGAACAGGCTGCCTCGTTCGGGATTGGTGACCGAGTTGAGTTTCTCGGGTATCGTTCCGACATTCCCGCTCTGCTGGCCGCAGCGGACATCTACTGTCAACTCAATCGCGAGCCCGAACCCTTCGGGGTTGTCTTTGTTGAGGCATTACAAGCAGGAGTGCCCGTCGTCACTTCCCGACTGGGTGGTGCTCAGGAGATACTCGACGCGAGTACGGGATTGCTGGTGCAGGCGGGAGATTCACGCGCTTTGGCGCGCGCACTCACCGAGCTAATGGAGGGGCCCAGTTTGCGGAGACAGTTAGGCTCGTCTGGACCGGCGCGGGCGCAACAGCTTTGTAATCCTGAACACCAGATGCGAATGATCGCCGAAACACTGCATTCCGTGGTTGTCCGATCCGGGAGGGTTTCCCGGCCATGAACGGGTATCTTCTCTGCGCGATAGCGCTCTTCGCCAGCTACGCGGCGGGACGGCGCTCCCTGGTCAACGGCCTCCAGGCGGTACTCACGGTCGGCTATTTCTACGGCATCCTGCGCGCGAACTTTTTTACTACTGCTTCGCATTTCATTTTTGATTGCGCAGTGCTTGGCCTTTATGTATCACGCTTCCAAGATCTCTCGCAGATATTCGTAACGCCAGACGGGCAGCGACTGAAGCACTGGGTCACCCTGCTGATGTTGATTCCCCTGGTCATGTTCTTCATCCCGATGCAGGATGCCCTGGTCCAGTTGGTTGGGCTGCGAGGACATGCCTTTCTTTTGCCTTTCCTGATCATCGGAGCCCGACTGCGCCGAGACGATTTCTATCGCCTGGGTCTCTGGCTCGCATGCTTGAACATTGCCGCTTTCTCAGTTGGCTGTGCCGAGTACCTGCTTGGCCTCGAGCATTTCTTCCCGATGAATGCCGTGACTGAGTTGATTTATCGCAGCAACGATGTGGGCTTGTCGAATGATTATCGAATCCCTTCGATCTTCGGCAATGCGCATGCCTTCGGCGGCACCATGGTGCTGACCATTCCGTTGATCGCCGGCGCCTGGGTGCAGAAGCAGCGCGAGATCTGGCACAAGAACCTGTTCCTGGCCGGCATGCTGGCAGCGATGTTGGGCGTTTTCATGAGCGCCGCGCGCAGCCACTTCCTTGCGTTGGCGGTGTTGTTGCTGGTTGCTACGCTTTCGACACAAATACGGCCGATCTACCGCGTAGGATGGATTGTCGTATTGGTCCTGGTTGGTTACGTGGTCGGTACCCACCAGCGCATGCAGCGTTTTACCACGCTGAACGACAGGCAGTTCGTCGAGGGCAGGTTCGAGGCGAGCGTCAACACAACGCTGCTTGACGCAATGATCGAATACCCCTTCGGCGTTGGGCTTGGCGGTGGCGGAACCAGCATGCCTTTCTTTCTCATGGACCGGGTAAACATGCCGGTGGCAGTGGAAAGTGAGTGGGGCCGCATCGAATTGGAAACAGGGCTTGTCGGCCTGGCCGCGTGGTGCGGTTTCCTCTTGTGGGTGTTTACGCGACCCCAGGCGCGGCGATCAGATCCCTCCTTCCTCGGATTGCGGCTGGCGTGGTTCGCCTGCCTGACCTTTTTTGGGTTTGGATTCATCGGAATCGGACTTTTCACCAGCATTCCAGCCACGGCGATTTTTCTAATGCTGGTGGGATGGATTTCCACGCACCATACCGGGGAGGCCGACCAACCCGCCCGGGCCTTGAACCCTGGGCGGCACGATTCACGAGTGGCTCTCGCGCTCCGGCAGCGCGCTGTGGCGCACCGCGGATGAGCCTTGCCACCGCGCCTCCGCCGTGGGTGATCGTCTGCGGAGGATTTCACCGGCTCGGCGGCATGGATCGTGCCAACCTCGCGCTGGCGCAAGCTTTAATCGAGCAGGGAAGGGAAGTTTTTCTTGTCGGCCATAAGTTCGATTCCGACCTCCTGAAAAATCCGCGGGTACATGCGACGGTTGTACCCCGCCCCTTCGGTGTGCTGATGGCGGAGAACTCGCTTCGGCGTGCGGGGCTGCGAGTGGCGGCAGAAGTCACGCAAAAGTTTCCTGGCGCCCGCGTGGTCGTGAATGGCGGGAATTGTCCGTGGCCTGACATCAATTGGGTGCATAGTGTTCACGCTGCCTGGCCTCGTTGTGATGCGCAAGCTCCGGTATGGTTTCGTGCGAAAAGCCGCGTGAACAAGCAGAAGGCGCGGCAAGACGAACTCTACGCGCTGCGGCGGGCGAAGCTGGTGATCGCGAATTCGGAGAGATCGCGGTGTGATCTGATCGCGATCGGTATCCCGGCAGAGAAGATCGAGGTGATCTATCTCGGTTGCGAGCCAGAGTGGAAGCCGCCTTTGGCAGAGGACCGCAGCGCCGCGCGCAAGCTGTTCGGTGTTGCATCAGATGTTGCGGTAGTGAGCTTCGTCGGCGCGCTTGGCTACGACCGCAATAAGGGGTTCGACACGCTGATCGCTGCCTGGCGGGAAGCTCGCCTGGAGAACGCGATCCTGATCGCGGCAGGCGGAGGTGGCGGGTTTGAAGAATGGCAACGCGAAATCGACCGGATCAATTTGAGCGCCACCGTGCGATTGCTCGGATTCACGGATCGCGTCGGAGATTTGCTTGCTGCTTCGGACTTGTTCGTCAGCCCGGTGCGTTATGAAGCGTTCGGGCTGAATGTACTGGAGGCGATCTGCCGAGGCGTGCCGGCAATCGTGTCAAAATCGGCGGGCGTTGCGGAGTTGTATCCGAAAGAGCTGGAGGGGTGGCTCCTGGAGGATGCGGAGGATGCCAAACGACTCAGGGAAAAACTATCCGGGTCGTATTCGGGGATCGATGCATCGCGGTCGGCGTTTGCCGATTTTGCGGCTCAGCTACGCACGCAAACGATGAACGACACGGCCGGAGAGCTTATCGCAAAGGCTGAGCGCTATGCACGCCTGGACCCTTGATTTCGAGGTTCAGCAGATCCGGAGATTTCTCCTTACGTATCCACCTTTGGCATAAATCCTTAGCGGCTGCGCGCCACTCTGGAAAGCTGAATGAAAAGCCTTCCTGCAACAAGCGGCCGGGAACGACGCGGCGGCTTTTGAGAATGAGCTCGGTCTCGGTTCGCAGAAAAATGGCGCCAATCTCCAGCATCCATTTCGACGCTGGCAGGCCGAAGCGTGCACCCCATGCCTCACGTAATGCAGCCATAAAGTCCCGATTGGGAAGAGGGTTCGGCGAAGCGATGTTCACCACGCCATCCAAATCAGGCCGCTGAATCAAGAAGTAAATCGCGCGAATGAAGTCGGCTTCGTGGATCCATGAAACATACTGGCGGCCGTCACCTGCCTTTCCACCCAGTCCATGTCGTACCAGGGCGAGCAGCGTATCGAATACGCCCCCTTTGTCCGGGCTCATAATCATCGCGGAACGGAGTGTCACCTTACGTGTGCGGGGCGCTGCAATCTCGTCGAACGCTTTCTCCCACGCAGTTGCCACGTCGATGCTGAACCGCCAGGTATCAGGTGCGTCCAGTTCGTCGCCTCCCATCACTCCCCTAAACTCGTCATTAGACAGTTCATACGTGTGGGCGTATATGGTCGCGGTGCTCGCCTGCAACCAGACCTGCGACGGGTGTTTCGCGCATGAGATCGCCTGCCCCACAGCACGTACTGAATCCACTCGTGATTGCAGGATCTCTTTGCGATTGTGGGGCGTATAGCGGCAGTTCACCGAGCGACCGGCGAGATTGATGACCACATCAGCGCCGTCCAACAGATCGGCCCAGCCAGAAAGGTCATGTACATCCCATCGTGCGACTTTCCACGGAGCCGTTCTTAGATTGCGACCGGGAACGATCACCTCGTGTCCGTCTCGATGGAAGGCTCGCGCCAATACCGTCCCAACCTGTCCCGTTCCCCCCGGAATCACGATTCGCATCAGATGTATCCCTTTTCGTACATGCTCTTGAAAATCGCAGCACGCGCAGTTAATATTAGTAAACATGTTTACTGATAATGTCAAGGGCGACGCGGCCGGAGAAACGAGGGGCAGGGGCAGGCCAGCGGGAAGAACCGAGCAGGGAGAGGCTACCCGCAAAATGCTTTACAAAACGGCGATTGAGTTGATTTGCTCGCGCGGTTATGAGGCCACCACGCTACGCGACGTGTCCGAGAGGGCGGGAGTCAGTCCGGGGCTACTCTATAAGTACTTCGCGAGCAAGAGGGCAGTCGTCCTTCACCTGTACGACGAACTTTCGGTCGAATATGCGACGCGGGCTGGTGAGATGCCGGAAGGGAAATGGCGAGATCGCTTCATGTTCGCTTTAAGTGCCAGCTTGGGAGTGCTATCCCCGCATCGCCAGACTCTTGCGGCACTGGTTCCAGTGCTGGTTGGCGATCCTCACCAGGGGCTGTTTGCACCCGAAACAGCTTTTTCTCGCGAGCGCGTGCAAGCTGTCTTCCATCGAGCGATCACGGAAGCTGCGGATGCGCCGCGAGTCGAGGTTGGCGCCGCATGGGGGCGTCTGCTTTATTTGGCTCATTTGGCGATTATCATGTGGTGGTTGCTAGATAAGAGTCCGCGCCAGCGCGCGACGGTAGGGCTGCTGGCATTAGTGAAGCAAGTCCTCCCCACGTCGGCGATGACGCTGCGATTGCGGCGGGTGCGCAGAATAGTCCTTGCGGCAGATCAGTTGCTACAAGAAGCACTGTTCAAGGAAACGGAATCTTAGGCCCATCAGAGTTTCGTCAATTGCATTGCGATTCTGTCGGTAAGCTCTTGTTTGCTGGCAAACAGGTTCCTCGCTTCCCACTCACGTTGCAGCTTGAACTCGTAAATCGTATAGCCCACGGCCTCCAGCCAATGCGCCGCTTCGCTGCCCGGATGGGCTTCGAAGATCACCTCGGGAGCGTGGGGTCGCGAGAGCAGTTCGCGTGCGCCTTCAAAGGCCATGACTTCCGTGCCCTCGATGTCGATCTTGATTAAATCGACACGCGACCCTTGCTGCTCGCGTGCGAATCCATCGAGTGTAACCACCGGAACTTCAATCGACCGTGCACCAGCCATTTTCTTCAGTGACGCAAGCCCAGTGTTCTGGCTGTCTGGGACGTAAAGCGTCGCGGTGGCCTCCCGATCTCCGACAGCGCGATCTACCACTGTGACATTCTGAAGCTTGTTGATCTCGAGATTGCGGCGGATGCGGCGCAGGTTCGATGGAAGTGGCTCGAAGGCGAACACACGCTCGCATTTCGTACTCGCGACCAGCGAGACAAATCCGGTGTTGGCGCCGATATCGAAAAACACCATGCCCGGTCTGATGAGTGCCCGAATCAGCTGTGTAAGCGGATAGTCGTAGCAGCCGTAGAGGTAAATAGCTCGGCCGATCGGGTCGAGTGGATCGACCTGCATCCGCAATCCGCCTGCGACCGAGCACGTGACTTCACCCGCGGAAGGCGCGATGCGGAGGCGCAATTGTTTCCATAATGACAGGGGTAGGCTCTGCCACAATTCGGGCTTGCGGTCCGGAAGGTTATTGCGAAGAAGTCGTAACACTCTGGTTGCTCAGCTTAGTTTTTTCCAAATCGCAGGCGCAAGTGCGACTTTCCTCTGTTAACCTAGGCAGCAACATAGGAAGATAGTTTCAGTGAGCGCACCGGCCATCGCTTCAGAAGCCGCCTCGGGATTGAGTTTACCCGAGAGGCCGCTGATCACCATCGCTCCCAGCCGCGGATGGGTAGCGCTGGACCTTGCCGATATCTGGGCCCACCGCGAACTTCTGTATTTTCTGACTTGGCGCGACATCAAGATTCGCTATAAGCAGACTGCGCTGGGCGCCATTTGGGCGCTGATCCAGCCGCTGTTTCCGATGCTCATCTTCACCTTGTTTTTCGGGCGGCTGGCCAAGATGCCGTCGGATGGAATTCCGTATTCGGTGTTCGCGTACGCTGCGCTGCTGCCGTGGACATATTTTGCCAGCGCTGTTGGGAATAGTTCCACGAGCGTGATTGGCAGCTCGAATCTCATTACACGCGTATATTTTCCGCGCATGATTATCCCCGCCGCAGGGGTGCTGGCGGCATTGGTGGACTTTGCCATCGCCTTCGCACTGCTTGGCGGATTGATGCTCTGGTATCGCATTCCGGTGACGATGTCAGCTCTGATGCTATTGCCTCTTATCGCGCTCGTTACGCTGTTGTCACTTGGCTTCGGGCTCCTGCTGGCGGGGTTGACGGTGAAGTATCGTGATTTGCGTCACGCGCTGCCATTCCTGATTCAGCTCTGGATGTTTGCCACGCCGGTTATCTATCCCGCAAGCCTGGTTCCGGTGAAGTGGCGCTGGGTGCTTTCGCTGAATCCGCTGACGGGAGTCATCGAGGGCTTCCGGTCGGCGCTGTTCACCCGGTCCTTTGAGTGGAATTCCCTGGTTTTCTCGGTCGCGTTCACCTTCGCCATGCTGGTGTTTGCGGCTTATATCTTCCGCCGGCAGGAACGCGTGTTCGCCGATCTTATCTAGCAAATGCGGCCGATCATCCATGTCGAGAATTTGAGCAAGCAATACCAGATCGGCATGCGTGAAGCCTATTACGAAACGCTGCGTGAGTCGCTGATGAAAGCGCTGAGCGGACAACGGAAGCGAGCTCCGGAGGAATTCATTTGGGCGTTGCGTGAGGTTTCCTTCGATGCGACGCCTGGCGACGTGATCGGTGTCATCGGCCGCAACGGGGCAGGGAAGTCCACCCTGTTGAAGGTGCTGTCACGGATCACCGAGCCGACGACCGGGCGAATCGATCTTTACGGACGCATTGGCAGCTTGCTCGAGGTTGGCACCGGCTTCCACCCCGAATTGACGGGGCGTGAGAACATTCTGCTGAATGGCGCCATTCTCGGCATGCGGCGAGCGGAAATTTTGCGCAAGTTCGACGAAATCGTGGCCTTCGCCGAAGTCGAGAAGTTCATCGACACCCCGGTGAAGCGCTATTCCAGCGGGATGTACCTGCGGTTGGCGTTTGCGGTGGCGGCGTTCCTGGAATCGGAGATCCTGCTGGTGGATGAAGTGCTCGCCGTCGGCGACGCCAGCTTCCAAAAGAAGTGCCTTGGCAAGATGCGCGATGTCTCGCACAGCGGGCGCACGGTTTTCTTCGTCAGCCACAACATGGCAGCCGTGGAGGGGCTTTGCAATCGTTGCCTGTTCATCAAGGACGGGCGGCTCGCCGGAGACGGCTCGCCTCACGAGCTGATTACGAAATATCT
>Ga0335070_10007470_pt1 | contig 12818 bp, 11 predicted proteins | sample Lox_Sample_13_FD_206722 | JGI IMG/M metagenome (GOLD analysis project Ga0335070, IMG submission 206722) | Soil microbial communities from Loxahatchee National Wildlife Refuge, Florida, United States - Lox_Sample_1.3 | ecosystem: Environmental > Terrestrial > Soil > Wetlands | place: USA...
TGACTTCGGGCAGTTGCAGGAGGACAATGGACATGGCAAGCTCTCCGGTTACTCTGGCGGTCTAGGCAACTACCATAGTACCGCGAGCTTGCTCTTTTTTCAAAACCTACCAGCTTTGGGACAGATACTTTGTGGGGGGTCATAAGGATTGCGCCTGGCACGTGTCCCGGCAGGGATGACTGCTTCCAGGGTGATGGAGACCGGCGCAATCTAAAAAGGAATGCGCTACAATTATGTAGATCATCCTTTATTCACTAGCCGATCCCGACCGGAAAGGATGGAGTCCATGGCGACGGTCCTCATGGGGAAAGATATCCTCCACGTCAAAGATATCAAGCTCGAGCACATCAGCCTGATCATGGAAACAGCAGCCCGCTACGAGAACGTGTTATCCTCAGGCGGAAGAACAACATGTCCGGCAAGGTGCTGGTCAACCTGTTCTACGAACCCTCCACCCACACCCGCCTCTCCTTCGAAACTGCCATGCTGCGTCTGGGCGGCCAGGTCGTCTCGTCACCGGACGCGCGCAACTCCAGCTCGGCTGTCAAGGGCGAGTCGCTCTACGACACGGGGAAAATGATCCAGGGCTATGCTGACGTGGCGGTCATCCGCCACATGGAGGTCGGCAGTGCCAGAGAGCTGGCCGATGGCGCGGACGTGCCGGTGATCAACGGTGGCGATGGCGCCGGCCAGCATCCCTCACAATCGCTGATGGATATCTACACCATCCAAAAAGAGAAAGGCCGCCTGAACAATCTCACCGTCACCCTGGCGGGGGACCTGAAGAATGGCCGAACCGTCCATTCGCTTTCCTGGTTGTTAGGGAAATATGGGCCGCGGTTTTATTTTGTCTCCCCCAAAGAGCTGAAAATGCCCCCCGAGATCACCCAGGCCCTGCGCGCCGATGGGATCGAAGTCTTTGAAACCACCGACCTGGTCGAAGCCGCCGCGAAAAGCGACGTGCTCTATATGACCCGCATCCAGCGCGAGCGCTTTGCCGACCCCAATGAATACGAACGGCTGCGGGGTTCATACATCGTCAATAAGAGCCTCCTCCAGTCCGCCAAGCACGGCATCACCATCATGCATCCCCTTCCCCGGGTAGATGAGATCGCTCGGGAGATTGATGACTACGAAGGGGCCGCCTATTTCCGCCAGGCATCGAACGGGGTGCCGATTCGTATGGCTCTTCTTGCCCTGGTCACCGGGAGAGAGTAACCCTGGCGAAACGACTATGGATTTTATCCGGCAGAAAAAACAGGAGTCGCTGAATGTTCGATAACCAGACTGCACGCTTCGAGCTGCTCACTCGCACGACGGTCAAAACGAAAAGCATTTACTGGAACCTCACCCCTCCGCTGCTATATGAAGAAGTTTTCAAACGAGGAGAGGCCATGCTGGCGCAGCACGGCCCGCTGGTGGTCTACACGGGGAAGTGCACCGGGCGTTCCGCCAACGACAAGTTTTTCGTCCGAGAGCCCACCACACAGGATCACATCTGGTGGGGAAAAACGAACAAGCCCTTCGATCCGGAAAAATTCGAGCGTCTGAAGGCGCGCATCCTCGAGTACTTCAGCCACATTGAGCTCTTCGCTCAGGACTGCTTTGGCGGTGCAGACCCGGCCTACCGCTTCCCGGCGCGGATCATCACCGACACCGCCTGGGCAAGCCTCTTCGCCTACAATATGTTCATCCACGCCAACACCGGGTCGCCCAAAGATTTTTCCCCGCAGTTCACCATCCTGGTCGCCTCTGGCTTTGAAGCCGAGCCCGAGATCGACGGCACCCGCTCGGACGTGGTCGTCGCCCTCCACCTGGGCCAAAAACTGGCCCTGATCGCCGGAACCCGCTACGCCGGCGAGATCAAAAAGACGGTTTTCACCGTGCTCAACTACCTGTTCCCGTTACAGGGCATCCTGCCCATGCACTGCGCCGCCAACATCAGCGCGGATGGCGAGACGGCGATCTTCTTTGGCCTGAGCGGAACGGGAAAAACCACACTCTCGGCGGACCCCCGGCGGCGCCTGATCGGCGATGACGAGCACGGCTGGAGCGAAACGGGTGTGTTTAACTTCGAGGGCGGCTGCTACGCCAAAGTCATCCGCCTGAGCGCCGAGGCTGAGCCGCAGATTTACGCCCTCACCCGGCGGTTTGGAACCATCCTGGAGAATGTGGTGATCGACCCGGATACCCGCGAGATTGACCTCGACGACGCGACGATCACCGAAAACACCCGCGCCTCTTACCTGTTGAGCGAGATCCAAAATTACGAGCCGTCCGGGATGGGCGGGCACTCCAAAAACATCATCTTCCTCACCGCGGACGCCTTCGGCGTCCTGCCGCCAGTGGCCTGCCTGACTCCCGAGCAGGCCATGTATCACTTCCTCTCGGGATACACGGCGAAAGTGGCCGGGACTGAAAAAGGGGTCAAGGAGCCGCAGGCCACCTTCAGCGCCTGTTTTGGCGGGCCGTTCATGGTGCAGCACCCCATGGTCTACGCGCAGCTTTTGGGTGAAAAAATGCGCCGGCACCAATCCCGCTGCTGGCTGGTCAACACCGGCTGGACCGGCGGGCCGTACGGCGTGGGGCTGCGCATGCCCATCGCTTACTCCAGAGCAATCATCGACGCAATCCTGGACGGCGACCTGAACGCGGTCGAGTATTGCCCGGACCCGGTCTTCGGGGTGATGGTCCCGGCGACCTGCAAGGGCATCCCAAACGAAGTGCTCGACCCGCGCGGTACCTGGGCAGACCCGCAGGCCTATGACGAGCAGGCGCGCAGGCTGGCAGCCATGTTCGCTAGCAATTTCGAACAGTTCGCGGATGGGGTTCCGGAGGCGGTCCGGGACGCGGGGCCAAGAATCTAAAGGACCGTTGCCGAAACGATCCCATACCCGCCGGCGACGCGCCGGGAAGAGTTTTTGCCCTGGAAATACAGCTCCTTGAGCTCCTGCGCACCGACATCCTTCACCCCGGTAAAGCCGCGCGCCTCGAGAAAAGCGGCCACCTGGCCATCCGGAATGGCAAACTTTAGCCCTTCGCCGGTGAACCGCCTGTACCGGCGCAGGCTGGATAACTCGCCATGGCCTGTTACGCCATCGAAAGTGGACCGGTACATATAGTCGAAGATGACCGAGCTACCCGGGCCAGAACAGCGCCGAATAAATGAGAGCGTGCTGTCCACTGAAGACGGATCGAGGTAATAGACCACCCCCTGCCAGATAAAAAACGTTTTCAAATCCGGGCGATACCCGCACACAACCAACCGCTCCTCGAGAGACTGGATCTCAAAATCAACGGCCACAAAAATGACGTGGGCAGGAATTTTGCCAAAAATCCTGCCCAATTTAGCGAGCTTATCCGCCTGGGTGGCGGGATGGTCCACCTCGAAAACGGTCACACCCCGTGTGAATTCGGGAAAACGGTAAGCCCGCGAGTCGTATCCCGCGCCGAGAATGACCACCTGTTGAGCCCCTTCGCTCAATGCCGTCTGAAGGGCATCGTCGACGTAGCGCTCACGCGCGGTGAGGAAAGCCTGCACCCCCGGCCCGCGCATCTCGCCGTAGCCGATAGCGGTAAAGAATTTCATCATCCAGTACATCCAATCCGGGGCCATCTGGCGGGCGTAGGGGTCGAAGATGATCCGTTCGTCCGCCGGCCGCTCGCTTTCGAGCGCCCGGTTCAGGGCAATCCCCAGTGCAGTCGTGCTAGTCTGGTTTTTCTTCATGGCGCACCTTCCGGATATTCTCTTCGAATGGCCAGGGTCAATATCGATTCTACGCCTGATCCCGGTTTTTTGTTCCATTTCTGGCATAAGCCTTGATGTTGAATGGCGGGTATTAAATCAAAACCGTGCGGATGTCTCCGCACGGCAACTCTCTTCTGTTCTCCGATCTCCGTTCTCTTTTCCGGTTCTCGGTTCTCGCCTTCTTAATACTCGTCGGCTTCCTCGTTCCCCCAGTCCTCGTCTTCTTCTTCGCCTTCCAGCTCTTCCCACGACTCCAGATCTTCTTCTTCCTCCATATCGATCTCGTCCTCGACTTCGGGCTCGACCTGGTTCACCGGGGTATAGGTCAGGCAAATCTTTTTTGGGTCGAGTTCTACTTCAGCCGCAGAACAATACAATCCATTCAAGAATGAGCAGTCGTCAAAGTGGCAGCGGATTCTGACCATTTGTGTTTTCTCCTGCAGCACAATTGTCCGTCAAGTTAGGCGCGTATTTTACCACTTTTTCTTGAATTTACCAGGAAATTCGGGCGAGATTTCATCCGCGAGCCGCCAGCACCTCTTTTTCATAGGCCCGGATCTGATCCAGAAAAGCCATCCCCACCGGCACCCCCTGCCTCCAGCAATGGTAATCCCACACTGCTCCAAAGGGCAGGCCCTTCAGCTCCTCCATCAGCGCCAGCCGGCCGGTGAAATCGCCTGCCCGCTCCATCTGGCGCAGCGTTTCCGCCGGCTCGAGTAGGGCCAGGCATAGCGCGCGCAGCATGTTGCGCGCCCCGATCACCCAGGCCGCGACGCGGTTGATGCTGGCGTCGAAATAATCCAGGCCGATGTGCACCCGCGAGAGGTATTCGCCGCGCACCAACTCCTGGGCCAGCCCGACCAGGTCGTCGTTAAGGGTGACGACGTGGTCGCTGTCCCAGCGCACCCCGCGGCTGACGTGCAGCAAAATCTCATCCAAAAAGGCCAATACCGCCGAGATCTTATCCGAAACCATCTCGGTGGGGTGGTAATGGCCGGTATCCAGGGTGAGCAAAATACCGTTTTGGACGGCGTAGCCCATGTAAAACTCGTGCGAGCCCACCACGTAGCTTTCCGAGCCAATTCCAAACAGCTTTCCCTCCACAGCGTCGAGTAGGTAGCGGTGGTCGATCTTTTCCACCAGGATCGCATCCAGTGATTCCTTGAGCAGCAGGCGGGGAGTCTTACGGTCGGCAGGGGTATCTTTCAACCCATCCGGGATCCAGATATCTGTGACGCAGGGATCGTTCAGCTCGCGGCCAAAGGACTCGCCGATTTTGCGGCAGGCAATGCAGTGCTCGATCCAGAACTGGCGCACTCCGCGGTCGTAACTGGCCAGGGTAAGCCCGCCGCTCGCCAGGGGGTGGGAAAATAGCGTGGGATTGAAATCTAAGCCGTGATGGTTGGCCCTGGCCCATTCCAGCCAGCCAGAAAAATGCTCGGGGAGCAGCTCATTGCGCTCCACCCGCTTTCCGCCGGTTTCGGCATACATCGCATGCAGATTCAGCCGGTGCGTACCGGGGATAAGCCGGAAGGCAACATCAAGGTCACGGCGCAATTCTTCAGCGTTTCGCGCTTTCCCGGGGTAGTTGCCGGTGGCAGCCAGCCCGCCTCCCAGGGCTTCGCCGCTGTCCTCGAACCCGCCGACGTCATCTCCTTGCCAGCAATGCAGGCTGAGGGAGATTCGTTCCAGGCTGGCCAGGGTGAGATCTGGGTTCACCCCAACACTGGCGTACCGTTCTCGGGCTAATCCATAGGCGTTGAGTATTTGCTGCTCATTCATAGTTAAATCTAATTCACAATCTACTCTAGATGAAAGATTTCTTCCAGTTCGACCATCCCCTCATCAGGTTTCAGGCTGCCCAGGGATTCAAAAAACGGAGCCATCATCGTCTGCCAGCGTGCGTTCACCTCTTCCTTTGCCATACCGGCCTGAGCCGCCTGAAGGCTCTCTGGGGTCTCGAAATAGCCAAATAAGAGGCCATCCTCGCGCAGAAAAAGCGAATAATTATGCCAGCCTGTGCGGCGCAGCGCGCCCTGCATCTCCGGCCACACGGCGCGGTGATGGGCTTTATACTCATCCAGGCACTCGGGTTTTACTTTCAGCAGAAAGCCAATTCGTCTCATCGATGATATCCTCCCCTATTTTCCGAGGGAAATGTTGCGGGAATCAGGTTGAGGGGACAGGCTGTTGCCTGCCCCCTCCTATTTAGCTTGAGTCTTAGAAGTTGAAATTGTCGATGTTGTCTTTATTGAAGACGGTTGGCAGGCCGAGCAGCACAGTACCATCATCTTTGACGGTGTACTCACCCAGTTTCCCGGCGGTGAACTTATCGCCCGGTTGGCCCTTGATCTTGCCGGTTGCAATCGCATCCAGGGTGTAAACCGCCAGGTATCCCAGGTCCGAAGGATTCCACAGGGCGAACTGCGGAGAGGCGCCGCTCTTCACATAATCGCGCATCTGATTGGGGGTGCCCAGACCGGTCACAAAGACTTTGCCGACCAGATTGGCATCCTGCACAGCTCGCGCTGAAGCTGCGATCCCCACGGTCGTAGGGGCGATGATGACCTTCAGGTCCGGATATTTCTTGAACAGACCCTGGGCCTCATTGTAGCTCTTGGTGTCCTCATCGTCGCCGTAGACAGTGTCGACCAGGTTCAGCTTGGAGTATTCCGGCTTCTTCAACGTTTCCTTCATCAGTTTGATCCACTCATTTTGATTGGGAGCCGTCGAGGTAGCGCTCAAGATGGCGATCTTTCCGCCACCCGCGCCTGCCAGATCGGAGGCCATTTTGATCTGGACGTCCGCGATCCCCTGCGCTTCAGCCTGGTTGATGTGAACGGTCCTTCCGCCGGCCGCGATCGCAGAATCCCAGGTTACCACGGGGATGCCAGCATCCATCGCGGACTTGCCGGTGGGGACGAGAGCATCCGCGTCATCGGCGGAGATCGCCAGACCACTCACTTTTTGGGCGATCAAGGAGTTCAACAATTGGATCTGCTGGGTCGCGTCAGCCGTCGCCGGACCAGTGTAGTTAACCGTCACGCCGAGCTCTTTGGCGGCTTCCTGGGCGCCCTTATTGGCGGTATCGAAGTAGGGATTTCCCAGGTTCTTGGGAACCAGGGCGTATACTTTCCCGCCTCCAGAAGCTGCGGGGGGCTCGGTTGCCGCTGGGGCAGTGGTCGGCTGGGCGGCAGGTGCCGAGGTGGGCGGTGGTGGCTGCGTGGGAGCGGCCGTCGCCTGAGGACCGCAGGCGCTCAGCGCGATACCGAGCAAAAGCACGACAACCATCAGGGAAAAACCAAAACGGGTCTTCATCATCTTTCTCCTTTTTTGCGAACTCGAATTTCATCTTACGGTTTATCCATACGAAATGAAACTGCAGGTACGCGAGAACCTCTCTTGAGCTTGATTCACCTCCTTTCCAGGGGTCAGGCTAACCAACGGTTGATTTGTTCTTTGATGGCTACGATATCGAGAAAACGACGGCGCGGGACCAGAAGAAGAACCAGCCAAACGCAATCGCAAGGAGCAGTCCCAGGAGGACAACCAGCGCTGTCCGGGGAGTCCAGCGCGTACGTCCCTCGCGGATGATTTGGGGCAGATTGGGTAGAAGGATCGAGAGGATCAGCAGGATCCCGATGGCAATGCTTTGCACCTGGCCCTGGATATTCAGTAGCCCCATCCCGAAACGCATCAGCCCAACCAGGATCAGAGCCAGAACGGCCCCGATCATGCTTCCCCTTCCACCATTGATATCCACGCCGCCCAGTACCGTCGCGGTAATAACCGCCAGTTCCAATCCGCTGCCAATATCCGGGCGAGTGCTGCCAAAGCGCGCCGCCAGAACCAGTCCAGCCAGGGCAGACATCAGCCCCGAAACCAGGAAAATGATGACCTTGATCCGCGCAACTGAGATGCCAGAATAGACCACCGCGTCCTGGTTATTGCCGATCGCATACAGGTAGCGGCCAAAAGCAGTTTTGTGCAGCACCAGTCCAAACGCTACCGCCAGGACCAGGAAAAGCACCACCGAAAATGGCACGAGCGTACCGGGGATTTTTCCCTGCCCGATATAGGTAAAGGAGGAGGGATAGCCACGCGCAGCCTGGTCGCCCAGCATCACGTAGGCCATGCCGCGGTAGAAGGCATAGGTGCCGAGGGTGATCACCAGCGCAGGAACTTTTAACCGCGAGATCAGGTAGCCATTTACAAAGCCAGCCGCGAGCCCCAGGACCAGAGCCAAACCGGCCGCAAGCCAGATATTGATCCCCTGGTTGAACAGCAACCCCATAAACGAGGCAGTCATCCCCAGCGTCGACGCCACCGCCAGGTCCACATTGCCAGTGATGATAATAAACACCATCGGCAGCATCATCAGGCCCATCTCCATGAAATCCGAGGAGGCAGTGAAGAGGTTGCGCACATCTAAAAAGTGTGTGGACAGCCGGCTGTTGATCGCCACGACCAGGACGATCAAGACCACCAGGAACCACTCCCAGTGCAGGAACCTGGAGAAAAAGGATTTGCGCGGTGGTTTGGCGCTGATCATTGTCGAAACAATCTTTTCTGTGGTGGTCATTGCGGAATCCTCCGCGTAAAGGTTTGCCTGACCCGTTGCTGGAGGCTCGAATCGGAGACCACCGCCAGAAGAATGAGAAAGCCCTGCACGGCACCCTGCCAGAAGGGCGAGATGCTCGAAAGGGTCAGTCCGTTCTGAATGATTCCCAGGAGCAACGCACCCAGTAACACGCCGGGGACAGTGCCAATCCCGCCCAGCATACTGACCCCGCCAATCACCGAGGCCGCCACAGTCTGAAGCTCAAACCCCAGGGCAGTGTTCGTCTGAGCTGCCTCAAACCGCGAGGCCCACATCACCCCCGCCAGCCCGCAGATTCCCCCTGAGATCATATACACCATCATAATCACCCATTCAGTACGAATCCCTGAAATCTTCGCTGCTTCGGGGTTGGTCCCCAGGGCATAGATATCCCGACCGGCCTGGGTATAGTTCAGGAACAGGTATACGATCACCGCGACGAAGATGGCAACCCAGACCAGGTTGGGAAGCACCAGCGAGGTCCCTTTGGCCAGTTGTTTAAACGCGGCCGGCAGCTCAAAGGCATTGATCCAGTTCCCATTGCTATAGAGGAAGATCAGCCCGCGGTAGATGCTCAGGGTGCCCAGGGTAGCGATAATGGGGGGCACCTTGCCTTTGGTGATCAACAGCCCGTTCAGGCTTCCCAGGATAAAACCCAGCGCCATTCCCAGAAGGACGATCAACCCAACCGGGGTATGGGGATAGGCGCGAATGGTAAATGAGGTCATCATCGCTGTCAGGCCCAGCATGGAGGCCACCGAGAGGTCGATACCACGGGTGGTGATGATCATCGCCTGGGCTAGGGCTACCATCGCCAGAACGGAGATGTCAAGGAGGATGTCGCTGAAGTTATTGAAGGTCAAAAAAGTCGGGCTTTCCAGCGAGATCACCAGGCAGAGCATTATGATGAAGATCAACAGCGCCACTTCGCGGAACCGGAGCAACGCCTGGATCGAATTTGGTTTGGACACCGCATGTTTCATGGTTGTCATGGGGTTCACTCTATCCCTTTGCGGTTATACTGCCTGGGTAGCGGCCAGCATTATTTTCTCCTGGTTGGCCTCACTGCGATCGAACAGGGCGGTCATATGCCCCTCGTGCATCACCAGGATGCGGTCGCTCATCCCCAGGACCTCGGGGAGCTCCGATGAGATCATCAGGATCGCGATTCCCTGGCCAACCAGATTGCTCATCAGGCTGTGGACCGCAGCCTTGGTGCCAATGTCGATCCCCCGGGTGGGCTCGTCCAGGATTAAAATTCGCGGAGTGGTGGTCAGCCATTTGGCCAGGACCACCTTTTGCTGGTTTCCCCCGGAGAGCTCGCGGACCTTCTGCCAGACAGTGGTAGCTTTGACTTCCATCTGCGTCGCTGCGTTATAAGCCGCCTGGCTGGCCTCTTTATTCGCCAGCCAGCCCCGGCGAGTAAACCGGGTGAGGATGGGCAGGGTTATGTTATCGGTAATATCCATCGCCGTGACCAGACCGTGGTGCTGGCGGTCTTCCGGCACGTATGCTACCCCACAAGCCATTACCTGCTGGGGATTAGTGACCCGCATTTCATTGCCATCAATCTCGACTGTGCCCTCGTCAGCCGGCACCACCCCAAAGATCGCCTGGCTTACTTCGGTCCTTCCCGCGCCGACGAGGCCGGCCATGCCCAGGATCTCACCTTTACGCAGCTCGAAAGAGATATTTTCAAAGACCCCTTTGCGCGTCAGGTTCCTCACCCGCAGAATGACCTCCCCCTGTTGAACTTCTTTTTTGGGAAACAGCTCCGTGACTTTGCGGCCGACCATCATGCGGATCAGCTCTTCCTGTGTGACCTCATCCATTGTCCGCGTATCGACGTAGGCACCGTCGCGCAGTACCGTGACCCGGTTGGCGATCTCGAAGAGCTCTTCCAGCCGGTGGGAAATGAAGAGGATTGCTGTTCCATCCTCCCTCAGGCGGCGCACGATGCGGAACAGGTCGGCCACCTCGCTCAAGGTCAGGGCCGAGGTCGGCTCATCCATGATTAAAATTCGGGAATTGACTGAGAGGGCGCGGGCAATCTCAACCATCTGTTGCTGGGCAATGCTCAGATAGCGTGCCTTGGTCTTCAAATCCAGGTGGACGCCGAGCTGGTCGAGGAGTTTTCCCGCCTCGCGATACATTCTCCGCCAGTCCACCAGGCCAGCGGCCAGCGTGGGCCGCCTGCCCACGAAGATATTCTCCGCGATGTCCAGGTCGGGGAAGATGCTCAATTCCTGGTAGATCGCCGAGATCCCCAGCCTGGTCGCCTGGCGCGGGTCGCTAAGGTGGATCTGTTCCCCGTTCAGGGTAATCTCCCCGCTATCCGGCTGATGGACACCGGTGATCACTTTCACCAGGGTGGACTTCCCCGCGCCGTTTTCTCCCAGAAGGGCGTGAACTTCCCCCGGACACAGGTCGAGATGGACGCCATTTAAGGCGTGAACGCCAGCAAATCTTTTGCTGATATTGGTCAACGAGAGGATCGGCTCGCTCATACGCTCCAGTTCGGGTGTGCCAGAGGAAAATCAGTACAATTCGCTAGGAAGGTTTTCTACATTTTGTTTTTCCATTACATCCACCGCGTGGATGAAGGTGTGTTCCATATACACCGCCGGCGGGACAGGGTCGCCGCGCAGGATGCGCAGCGCCAGGGGGATCAACCGTTCGCCGTATTTCTCCGGCGAATAGGCGGTCGAACCGATGATCCGCGAGCTCGGATGGGTCAGCTCTTCGCGGACCCGGCGGTCTGCGCCCTGGCCGACGATGACGATATCCTGTTCGCGGCCTAGATTTCGGGCAGCTTCCAGTGCACCGATGGCCGCATCGTCATTGAAGCACAGCACGACCAGCCGCTGCAGTTTGGGCAGCTTTTTGAGCGCTGTGGTCATCGCCTGTTCGCTGATCTCACGCGTGTTGCCTGAGTTCATAACCAGTCGTTTCCCATCTTCCATCGGCCCAACGATTGATTCGAAGCCCTCCAGTTGGCTGCGCAGGCGGGTGGCCGGGACAGCGCCGGCGCGAGGCTCCTCCAGGATGATCAGGTGGTCGAATTGGCCGTTCCATTGCTCGTGGACCCAGCTTCCCAGGGCGACCCCCGCCAGGTACCCGGCTCGGTAGTTATCCACCCCGAAAAAGGTTGCACCGATCATGGGGATGTCCACCGATATGACCGGGATCCCGGCATCCTGGAAGATGGCCATGATGCGGTTACCGGCCTGCTCGTCGATCTGGTATTCTATCATCAGGTCCAGGTTCTGCGCGGCCATCCGTTCGGCAACTTTCAGGGCCACCTGCCCGTCGAGTTGGTTATCCGCCAGGACCAGGTCGATATTGCCTGCGGCCTGGGCGGCGCGCTCCACCCCACGGCGCACGTCCACCGCGAAAGGCATATTTTCGCCCAGGTTAGCAAACCCGATGCGAAAGTGACGGTCCTCTTTTAGAGAGGGGGTATAATCGGCGGCGCCTTCCTTGCCGCACACCGAAAAAGTCAGACAGGTCGCTTTCAGCCGGTCGATCCAGGCCTGCTCCAAACCGCTGTCGGTGAACAGGTGAGCGATCTGCTCCAGGCGGGCGAAGGGAGCCACGCTGCTGCGCCCGAACTTGCTCGAGTCGACCAGCGCTACCACCGATTCGGCCATCTGGACCATGCGCTGCTTAATCTGCGCCTCGCGGATATCGCGCTCCGTCAGGCCAATCTCAGGCGAAAAGCCCGAGCTGGAGACGAAGGCCTGTTTGATGTGCAGGTCACGGAGGAACTGGTCGCTGACCAGGTCGGTGACCGGGACCCCGTTTGAATTGAGCATTCCGCCCAGGAGAAAGACGGTGTTGGTGCTGTTCTGCGCCAGCCGGCGTCCCGCCTCGATGCCGTTGGTAATCACGGTCAGGCCGTGGCGTTCCTTGAGATAATAGGTCATGTAATACACCGAGGTGCTGGCGTCCAGCAGGATCGTGTCGCCGTCATCCACCAGCTCGGCCGCCCAGCGAGCGATCTCCTGCTTGGCGCTATCTTTGACCCGCATCCGGTTGGCAAATGCTTCACTGAGCGCCGGGTGATCGTCGATCGGCACTCCCCCTCCGCGGACCCGTTCGAGCAGCCCTTCCTTCGACAATGCAATCAGGTCGTTGCGGATGGTCCCTTCGGCCACTCTGAGCAGCCGGGCGATTTCCGTGACCCGCACGCCCGGCCGCTCGTGGAGTAGGGCCAGGAGTTGATTGCGCCGTTCGAAGGTAGTGGAAGTTTTCGCCAACTTTCTCCTTCAAGAATTAACCGGACTGGAATGTTGCTTTTTGATGATTTTTTGTGATAATCGTCAAAAATCATTATAGAAATCTTGATGTTTTTTGTCAATAGGGAAAAGTCGGTGATTACCCACAAATAGGAAGGGAATAGAAAGCTCTGCTCGAACGTGGTAAATTGAGGTTGCGAAACCAAATTTATCGTTAGGAGCAGAGCCAGAA
>Ga0335070_10007472_pt1 | contig 12818 bp, 1 predicted proteins | sample Lox_Sample_13_FD_206722 | JGI IMG/M metagenome (GOLD analysis project Ga0335070, IMG submission 206722) | Soil microbial communities from Loxahatchee National Wildlife Refuge, Florida, United States - Lox_Sample_1.3 | ecosystem: Environmental > Terrestrial > Soil > Wetlands | place: USA: Florida...
TTGCCGTTCCCGACGGCACATCGGTGACGCTCAGCAACAACGTCAACCTCGCCAACAACGCGACCGTCACCTTCAAGTCCGACCTGAGCTCCGGAATCATGCAGCATGTCGAGCCGGTGGCCGCGGGGACGATTTTCGGAACGGTATACGTGCCCATTCCGGCGTCGATCGCCACGGCGATCATCCCGATCACGATTTCGCTTCCGGAGCCGCCCGCCAACAGCTTCCTGGACGTCACCGTCGTCGCCACACGCGGCGGGGTGTCGATTCCGATCAACAATGATTTTTACGACGTGATCGTGACGCAGGGCTCCGCCCCGACGCCGGATCAATACCAGGCTCAGCCGCAGCAGAATACAAGCCTGTATCTGACGCTACCGGCTCCGCCAAACAAGAACACCATCAATCTCACCATCCCGACGGACGGGACCGCGCCGAACTTCGATGACTTGTTCACGGCGATGACGTCGGCGCTCACGAACGACACGAACTTCCCCGCTGGGACAACGCTCGACAACCTGTCGCCGGCCGATTGCTCGCGGATGGCGTACGACATCGTCTGGAGCCAGCAGGGCAACACGCTGCCGCCGCCTCCCGACGCGCTCGAATCGCTGTACACGAATCCGCCCAACCCCGGCGGCAGCGGCGGCGACGGCAGCACGAACAACCTGGAGCAGGATCGGCAGAAATTCGAGGGCACGATCAGCAGCTTTTACGCGACTCGCAATGCCACGGCCGAACGCCTGACGAAATTCGTGGCGGCCACATCGATGGCGCTGGTCTGCGAGAAGACCAGCCTGAATTCGCCGTCCGCGCTGCTGGAATTTCCGGTGGATCCGGCCTCGACCCTCGCGGCGTCGGTCGAAAGCGAGCTGGTTCTTGAGGGCCTCGGCACCAACGGCGTCAGCGGGCTTGTCTTCGGCGTTCCGGCGGCGTTTTTCTATGCGGTCGGCGCCAGCCTTGATAAATCGACCACGGCCACGCAACGCTTCCAACTCGCAACCGGGGACGCGATCGAGCGCCTGCTTCAGCTGTTCAGCGCAGCCAAGCAAGCCAACTCGATCGCCGATCCGGAGGGCTTCAAGACGCCGGGCGTGACGCTGGGTGCGATCACGCCGTTCCAGGCGGCGCGCCGGCTCGTGGCGCTGGGCGTCTCCTCGGTATCGAACACGCCATCGGCGCCCGTGTACGCCGGAACGCCGCTCGCTCAGCTGGTGACCGACTGGCTCGCGCAAACGGACCCCACGCCAACTCCGGCCCCGAATCCACCGCTCACTTATCAAGACACCGACTTCGATATCTGGTCGCAGACATTGGCTACAACCGATCCGACCGGTTACCTCTTCCTGGATCTCGATACGTTGACGCAGGGCTACCTTATTCCTCCTTTCATCGCGAGCCCGTTCCAGACCACCAATACGGGTCAGACCACGCTGACCTTTGTCGGGAAGGCCATCGGGATCGGCGTTGGAATGCCGGTCAGCGGGAAGAACATCGCGCCCGACACGACCGTGACCAAGGTGGACACGATCACCACCGTCAAGCTCAGCAAGCCCCTTGCCCTGAGCGGGGTCACGACAGCAACCCTGATCACGTTCAACGCCGGAAATTCCCCGATCATCGCAACGCCCAATACTAATATTGCGTCCGGGCCCCTGTTGACGTTCTCCGGCGCATCCTCGGTCGAGGGAATCACCGTCAACATGACGGTGGACGGCACCAATATTCCCAGCGGCACGACGGTGGCGGCCAGCGGTACGACGACCACGGTCACCCTCAGCACGGCCGTGACCGGAGACGTGAAGAGCACCGACGTTCTGGCGTTCAATGGCACAACGAGCCCGATCAGCGCGAGCACGTCCGTTGACTGTCCCTCCGGCAACCTTCTCACCTTCGCGTCGACGACCGGCATCGCGCCCGACATGTCCGTATCGGGGCCGCAAATACCCGTCGGCACGACGGTGCAAAGCACGACTGCCACGACCGTTACGCTCAACGGCCCCGTCGCCGACGATGTACCTGCGGGCACGGAGATCACGTTCCTGACGACCGCGACGTATCTGTCGGATCTGATCCCCGTCACCGCCTCGACCATGGGCAACGCTCCGTCGGGAAACACGCTGACCTTCGCGTCGACCAGCAAAATCCTCGCCGGCATGTCGGTCTTCGGGACCGGCATCGGGCCGGGAACGACCGTGACGAGCGTGTCGGCGACCACAGTCACGCTCAGCAAAGCGGTCGCAGCCGATGTCCCGGACAAGTCCGTTCTTGCGTTCGTGCAGCTCGCCAGCTCCCTGGCGGATCAAATCGCCGCGTGGCTGCCGACCACCACGACACCGCCGACGGCGCAGCCAACCGTCGAGACCTTGAAGCGGGTCACCGCGGCGCAATGGACCAGCTTCTTCACGTACACGGGAAACGCAAGCTGGCTGCCTCCCTTCACCCAGCCGGTCGCGCCCGGAGCTTCGCCCGGACAGGTGGCGCAAAAGGCCGGCTATGTGGCCATGCGTATCCGCGCCTTCATTCGCGCCGTGCAGCAATTCTTCAGCGTTTCCTCGGTCGCCACGACCGCGCAATTGCCAGCGATCGGCGCTCCCCCGCTGTTCGATTTGCCCGTTCCGTCGGATGATCCCATTGTCGAAGCGGCCGGATATTTGTCGACCATTTCGGGCACCACATTCTCCTTCGGTAAGCCCATCGCCGCCTCCGATTTGGCCACGGCAGTGCAGGATGTCTTCCCCGACGATCCGGCCGCACGGGCGTGGCTCACCGAGACGATCACCGCAATCAACGAGCTCTTCGAGGTCGCAAGCGTGGTCCCACCGGCCACCGTCACTCTGCCGAATCCCGTGAGCCTTCCCTTCTCCATCGCCGAAGCGCTTTATGCGCGTGGATTCCGCAGCGCGAGCGACATCAGCCGCCTTTCCGCGTCCGATTTCCAGCAGGCCCTGACGGGCACGATCGCCTACGATCACGCTGCGGCTCTGCAGACGAAAGCGCAGGCGCTGGCCCCCATGCCGGCGCCCGGCTCATCGAGCAACGGCGCCACGTTCCACCCCATCAACCCGGACGGATCGCTGGTCAACTGCGTCCCGCCGCCGTGTCTCTCGCCGACCGGTCCGATCGCTTATTTGCAGGAGATTCTGAACCTGTCGCAGGCCTCGACCTGTGCGACCCCGTTCGCCGCTCCGGCGAAAGGCCAGTCGAGACTGGGCGACGCGGTCGCGGCCCGCCGCGGACCGGTGGGCAATCTGCTGGCCAGCTGCGCCAATCTGGAAATACCGCTGCCGACGATCGATATGGTCAACGAGTGCCTGGAATATCTGGGCACGGCGCCTGCGAACGCCAGCGGAGCCGTTTACGACACGTCGGAAGACGAGCTGGCCGGGTTCAAGCTTTGCGACGACGACGATCGCGAAGAGACCGATCGCGACTGCCACAGGCCGGTGGCGATCTACGCGGCGCTGCCCGAATATTCCACGCCGGCCACGCCTGTTGCGAAGAACCAGGCGGTCGAGCCGCTGGTCTACAACAACCTGAAAACCGATTTTTCCTCGTGCGATCTGCCGTATTCGCAGGCCCTCGACGTGTCGCGGACCTATCTGCAGCATTTCGGAAGCTGCCGTTTCGAGGAGATGCGCACCTTCCGCCGGTGCATCTCGGAATTCACTCTCGCTCCGACGAATCCGCCGGCGGGCTTCCAGTCGTTTCTCCGGCGCTACCCGGTCCGGATTGATATAGCGATCGAGTATCTGGGCATCACTCCGGAAGAGTACACCATGCTTTTCCAGGGGAGCGTGCCGCAGGCGTGCGGGCAACAGGCGGGCGACAGTCGCCCGCAGCTCTCGGGCCAAGGAACGGCCGCGCGGACATTCGGATTCTCGGCGCTTCAGTTGCGCGAAATCTCCGATAGCGGCGCGATCCCGCTGCCTCTCTTTTTGGACGTCACATGCCTGAGCTATTGCGAGTTCGTGGAAGTGGCGAAATCCGGCATGCCGATCACCCTGGTCGGCAGGCAAGGTGACGGAAACGATGGCGGCCGCAAGCCCACGAGCGTTCCCGACTGCGAGCCTTGCTGCCTTGGCGATTATCAGCTCCAGCTCACCGGCGACGGTCGCGAGACGGCGCTGCTGCGATTGATGGTGTTCATACGCCTGTGGCGAAAGCTCAAATGCCTGTGCGGTGCCGAATACACGTTCGCCCAGCTCTACGACATTTGCACCGTTTTGAACCTGTTCAGCGGGACGGCGCTCAACCCCGAATTCATCCGCCAGTTGGCCGCCTTCCAGATGCTGCGCGACCAGTTTCGTCTGCCGTTGCGCGATCGCGACGACGAAACGCCGGGCGCGACGGGAGCTGACCGCACGCACCTGCTGGCTCTCTGGGTCGGCAGCAGTGCGAAGAAGTGGAATTGGGCGAAGCATCATCTGCTCGAAGGCGTGGAGGCGCATGCGCGCCCACAGCGCGACCGGCACCGGCGTGCGCGCGAGGAGCAGATTGCGCACATGGCCGACAATCTGGACGCCCTGTCGCGCCTGGCGGGCTTCAATCCTTCGACCAGCACCAATCCGTCCAGCGACGTCTGGAACAGCAATCCCGGCTGCACGCTGCGCTTTGCCGAGGTGCTGGCCAAGATGTGCGCGTCCGAATTCCGGATCGGGGAGTTGCTCTACCTGTTCAATGCGGAGCCGCCGCATCACGGCGAAAATCCCTTCCCGGTGCAGGATGCGGACGATGTCCTCGCGTATCCGCTCGACGTCCCGGAAGGCGGCGGACATCATTCCCTTTGGAAACTGCGCGAAGAGCTGCTGCGGGTCGAGGTCTGCGACGACGATTGGCGCTGCCTGACATGGTCGAGGATCGTCGAGGAATTCCGGCATCATTTCGGCTACGCGCCTTCTGCCGGACAGGACCCCCTACTCTCTCTCGGTCAGCACTTCTTCCCCTGCGCGCTCGAAGAATCCGGATTCTCGGTGAGCGGAAAGCAGAGGCAGTATCGCGTGGGGCTGGCCTCGACGACGGCGTGGAACTCGCCGCCCGGCAGCCCCTTCCAGTACGACGCAAGCGCGTCGGAGTTGTGGGTCCAGTTGCCTCTCGGCGATGAAGTGGTCGGCGCGAAGCTCGGCCAGTTGCCGCCGTTGAACACCGCGGAACAAGCCGCAGTGCAGGATCTGTACTTCGCGCCGAGGCTCGACCTCGCGTTCGTCGCATTTCTGTTCCCGGACTGGCAGAGCGCGGAGGTTCACCTCATCCAAGAATGCAACGAGCACGAGCGCTGGCACTGGTTCCGGCGGCATTTCGCGCTGGCCAACGCGCGCCGCAAGGTGATCGCCGCGCATCTGGCCGATCATGTCGCGCATCGCACCGGCTGCCGCGCGGAGGATCTGCTCGCCGTCGCAGCCCTCGTCATCAGCCGCCTTTACGCCGACGAAAACACGGGCACGCCCTGGGATTCCGACAGTGGCGTCCCGCCGAACGTGATGTGGACGTCTCCGCCTGGAGGCGCGATCGCCACGTTGCTCGGCCTGGTCGGCACGGGACTGCGCGGCGAGTACGAAGCGCCGGACGCGAAGAAGGGGTCGGCAACCCAGGTGATCTGGCGCGATGTGCGCGGGCCGATGCAAGCCTTCGACCACGAACGCGACGCCACGAATGCCGCCGTTCCCACCGTCCTGCCGCCCATTACGTTGTCGAACAGCACCAATCCGCTGATCCGCGTGAGCAACGGCTACGCAGTGAGGACCGGCGACGGGGACCGGCTGGGCGGTGCTGCGCCGATCCTGGTCAAATGGTCCGGCGTGCTGCTTGTCGAACGCGAGGGCGAATACCGGTTCCATGCGGGCGCGCCGACGCCCGAGGGAGAGAGGCCCGATTTCGAGCTCGCGGAAAAATCGCAGTGGCGCGTGACGCTGCAGCGCGGCTCGAAGACCTTCGCGGTTCTCAACCACGAATGGGCGGGCAACACCGAGCCAGAGGTGCACGAGCCCCGCCTGCGGCGCGGCGCCTATCAGATCACGGTCGAATACAGCCAGCCCGCGCCCGATCTCGCGACCTCGCATCCGCACCGCAAGCGCACGGGGTTCCAGGTGAAATATGTCGGGCCCGACACCGAGGATTGCCTGGTCACCCTGCCCGTCCATCGTCTCTACCGCGATTACCAGGATCAGACGCTCGACCAGGGAATCGCGTTCCTGCCCGGCAGCAAGAACGCCCAGGCGTTCCTGAAGGCGTTCTACACGGGCACGCTTCGCGATATGCGCCGGACCTATCAGCGCGCGATCAAGGCGGTGCTGTTCTCCGGAAAACTCGATCTATCCGCACGGCGCCGCGAGGATCATCAATCCGAGCTCGGCTACATGCTCGCCAATCCGGTCAACTTCGCCGGATATGCCTATTATCGCACGAGCTCATCCGCGTTCACGCAGCATCTCGTCAACTTCGACTTCAATTTCCTGCCGATTGAGGACAAATATCATCCGCCCACCGCGGACGCCCGCTCGGCGCCGTCGCTTGCGCAATCGCAGGGGATGTTCGATTGGTGGGAGCGCCTCTACGACTACACCGTCGTACGCAGGCAGTCGCACCGGCGGTGCAAGGCTCCGATCTGGCAGCTTTTCGAGGAAGCCAAGCTCAATCCTCCGGGCAATCCCGCGGAACTGCTCCGCCATATCGGCGCGGAGCCCAAGTATTGGGATCTCGATCTGCGTTATTACCAGGACCAGTCGAGCGCGATCTATTCCGTCTCCGACGCCGATCTCGAGGACGACCGTTGGCTGGTGCGCGTGTGGCACGCCGATCGCTGGATCCGCTGCGTGATGGATCGCTTCCATGCGAAGGATATTTCGCGCGCGCGGCCCGATCTCTGGGCTTCGGACGATTCCAGCGCGCCGGTCACGGCCTCCGGGGTCACGCAGACCGGAAACGCGAATCTGCTCGCGTTCGTCGATACTGCGTGCTTCGACGCGCATCCGCGCCGCTATGCCGACGTGAAGCGCCTGAACGACGGGCTTCGCGAACGCGGCCGAAAGGCGTTGATTTCCTATCTGTGCAACCAGAACCGCGTACTGCTGCCGTGGTCTTCCTCAAGTTATGCAACCAGACCCGCGGATCTGAGCGACCTGCTGCTGCTCGACGTCGAAACCGGCGTTTGCGAGAAGGCGAGTCGTATCGAGGAGGCGATCTCGGCGGTGCAGACTTTCGTCCGCCGCAGCCGCCTCGGTCTCGAGCCGGGCTGGACTGTCGGCGGCGAGTTCATCCGCCTGTGGGACAGTCGGTTCGACAGCTATCGCGTCTGGGAAAGGTGCAAGCTTCGCGAGCTGCATCGCGAGAATTGGATCGAGTGGATCGAGCGCGACAAGGCCCGCCGCATCGAGGCGTTTCGCTTCCTCGAATGCGAATTGCGCAATGCGACGCTGACGGTGGCGGCGCCGGGCGGGCTCGATTGGTGGCAGGACGACGTCAAGCCGCTCGAGCACGCCCCGACGCTGATCCAGAAGAAGGTCCCGTCAGAGCTGGAACCGTTGACCGCGCCACCGCCATCGGCAACGCGCGAGGGCCTCGCGACGCTCGGCAGTCCGGATTACGCTGCGCGGCCCAGCTGGCTCGCCGCCGTGCCGCAGCCGAACGGATCGGCCGGAGGCGGCGGGGGATCCGCCGGAGGTGGCGGGGGGTCCGCGGGAAACCAACCCGCTCCCAATTCGGCGCCTGCGTTCGCACAACGAGCGGCAAACGGCAGCGCCAACCCCGTGTCGTTGCCGCTTTGGATGGAAGCAGCGATGAAGCTCGGGACGCGCTTCCTCCGCGTCGCGGCGGCCGGCGTGCCGCAAGCCGCGCTCGGATTCGAGCCACATCATGCAGAACCGCGCGCGGCCTGCTGCCGTGAATGCGGCTGCGATCATCCCGTGCTGGTCGACGAATATTATTTCTGGCTGGTGGATACACAGTACTACATCTACACGGACCAGACGGACGCCCAGAGCAATCCCGACATCAGCTTCGCGGGAAGCTATCAGTTCGGATTCCAGGACTCCTACTACGACGCGTTCCAGCAGCAATCGGCGGAATGGAACGAAGAGGACCAGGTGCCGCTGCTGCTCGCGAAATGGCAGCCCAATCCGGCAGTGCGCCTAGCGTGGTGTCGGGTCCACAATGGACAATTCGGGCAGCCCCGCAAATCGGACGATTACGTCGCGATCTCGGAGCCGGCCGATCTCGTGTTCCTGGGCCGCGGTGGCGACTCGCTCTACTTCCAGGTGCGCGGCGGCACGACGCCTCCTCCCGGCGATCCCTCGCCTGGGGATCCCTCGCTCGCAGGCTTCCGCTACGATTTGGCATCGGACGAGGCGGTTGAGACTCCTCAGGCCATCAAGCCTCCGGCCCTCCCCACTCCATCGCCTTTCCCGGGCGGACTGCTCTCCTATCCGTTCTTCGCCTACCACGACGCGGGCGCTCGTCTGTTCCCGGGCTCGTGGTTCGCGCCCTCCATGGCGGTGGCCGAGGCGCTGCGGGCGCGCTGCGGCTTCGAGCTCGCGCTCAAATGGTACAAGCGCGCCTTCGATCCGCTGAATGGCGATTGTACCTGGATGGTGTGCGAGAGCGATACCGCCGGAGCCGGCGCGGGCACAACCGGACAAGCCGCGGGTACGACAGGAATGCAAACAGGAGGAACAACCACAGGCGTTGTGGTTCCGGTTCAGGGATCGACCGATGGCCAGCCTCCTGCGAAAGCGCCGCCGGCCGGCGGACAGGCGCCATCGACTCCAGCGCCAGCTGCGAATGCGCCCGCCGCCGTCGCCCCGCCGCCGAGCCGCGGCGGTAATTCGAGCAGCACCTGCTGCGACAGCTCCAAGGTCACCGACGAGGTCGCCCGCGAGCGTGCCGTCGTCCTGCATTACTGCCAGACCCTGATGGATTGGGGCGACGCCCTATTGCGCCGCCGTCGCTCCCCCGAAGCGTTCCAGCAGGCGCGGCTCATTTACGATACGGTCGCGAGGATCACCGGCTGCACGCCGCAAACGATCCTGCTGGCGGAGCCCGCGTCGCCGCCGACGGTCACTGGCTTCACCGCGGCCAATCCACCGCTGAACCCGAGGCTGATGGATCTCTACGGTCTGCTCGGCGACCGTTTGGGCTCGATCCGCACCTGCTACGATGCGCGGCGTCTGCGCAACGGGCGGCCCGACCGCGACATGCCGTATTGGGGCAACGATCCTCTGCGCGACGGCTGGCGCACCGTTCCCGAAACCTGCGCCGACGAGACGGATTGGTGCCATCGTGGCAGCCCATATCGTTTCACCTTTCAGATCCAGAAGGCGAACGAGATCGTCGGACGCGTCCGCGAGCTGGGTGCCGCGCTGCTGGCGGCGTATGAAAAGGGCGACGCCGAAGCACTGGCCTCTATTCGCGCCGGCCAGGAGCGGGACATGCTGACACTCGGCATCGGCATTCGTCAGGACCAGTGGCGCGATGCGGACTGGCAAGTGCAGGCGCTCCAGCAGACCAAGGAGGTCAACCAGACCAGCCTGCTCTACTACACGACGCTCTACCAGAACGACCTGATCAACAACGAGATCCAGAACCTCAATCTCGGCAATAACGCACTGCAGACGCGTACGGGAGCGAACATCTCCGGAGCGGTCGGCGAGGTCTTCCACGTCATCCCGGACAGCTTCGTCGGAGCCATGTCGAGTTTCATCCAGGCCCCTACCGGCACCAAGCTGGCGGGTCTGTTCGACACCATCACCAAGATCATGCTTACCGTCGCCGACATCCAGAGCGCGACAGCCTCGATCGATGCGACGCAGGCCGGCTGGCAGCGCCGCTCGGTCGAATGGTTCCACCAGATGCAGACGCTGCCGATCGAGATCCACCAGACAGAGCTGCAGATACTCGGCGCGCAACGGCGGCGGGACGAGGCGCTGCAGGAGCTGAACAATCAACAGCGGCAGATCGAGAACGCGACGGAGGTGCTCGACCTCTTGCGCGACAAATTTACCGCGACGGACCTTTATCTGTTCCTGCAAAAGGAGACCTCGGCGCTCTATCGTCAGATGTACGAGATGGCGCATCGCGCGGCGCACGAAGCTCAGTGTGCGTTCAATTTCGAGCGCGGCCACACCACACGACGGTTCATCCCCGAGGAAATGTGGGAGGACCTGCACGAGGGGCTTCTCGCCGGCGAGCGCCTCGACCTCGCGCTCCGGCACATGGAGAAGGATTATCTGGACGAAAACGTTCGGGAATACGAGCTGACCAAGCACTTCTCGCTGCGGACCCACTTCCCGATGGCGTTCCTGCGGCTCAAGGAAACGGGCTGCTGCGACATCGAGCTGCCGGAATGGATGTTCGACCTCGATTATCCGGGTCATTACATGCGCCGGATCAAGAATGTCACGCTGACCATTCCGTGCGTGACTGGCCCATACAACGGCGTACATTGCCGTGCGACCCTGCTGAGCAGCACGACCCGCATCGATCCGCGGATCGGGCTTCCGGCGACCCGCTGCTGTTGCGAATGCGGATCGGGCGACACTTACGAAGCGTGTCCGCACGACCCTCGCGTGGTCCGCTCCTATGCGGCGAGGGATGCCATTGCGACCTCGAGCGGACAGAACGACTCGGGCATGTTCGAGCTCAACTTCCGCGACGAGCGGTATCTTCCCTTCGAGTATCAAGGCGCGGTGAGCCGTTGGAGAATCGAGCTGCCGCGCGAAAACAATTACTTCGACATGGATACCTTGAGCGACGTGATTCTCAACCTGAACTATACGTCGCGTGAAGGCGGGGTCCCGCTGCGCCAAGTGGCCATGGAAGCGGCGCGCAACCACCTTCCGGGCGATGGCTGGTGCTTGTTCGACGTGCACCACGAATTTCCGGACGCGTGGCAGATGCTGCGAAACTCCGGTCGGGAGAACGAGCGCGAGGCGCGGCTCGGGCTGCAACTGGAGCGCAAGATGTTTCCGTTCCTGCCCGGCTCCGACGACGTGTCGATCTCGAGGATCGCCGTACTGTTCCATGCGCACGGTCACGAGTGCGATTGTCCGGAAACCGGCGACTGCCCATGCCTGTGCGAGCGAGGACCCGATTGCCGCGTGCTGGAATTCAGTTGCGGCGATCGAGACGACGAGCCGGCCCGCGTGTCGTGCGTGCGAACCGAGGAATGGCCGGATCTATTTTACGGGCTGTTCGAGACGGAGATCGGCCCTGTCGGAAGACGCGAGTCGCGTCCGGAGATCGAGTTCCGGTTCCCGCATGATGCGAGCAGACTGGGATCAATCTATCTGCTGTGCCAGTACAAATCGCTCGGCCGGCAACTGGAAACTCGAATTGCACCCCATCAGGTTCGAGCACCGGTGCGACCTCTGGCCTCAGCACGCGAGAACCAGCTCGAAGCGCTTGCAGATCGCCGATTTTAGGCATTCGAGACGGGATGGTGACGAACTGGCAAGTGAAGGCGCCGCAGCGTGACGGCGCGGCGACAACTCCGACTGCGTGCCACTCAGCATTGCGTTGGGGGTGCCCTCCCGGCGTCACGGCGGTGGGGGATTCTCGTCTGCGAAACCTGCCCGGGGACGAATGCGGCTGCTCAGCCCGTGGCCGGAACCAACGGATTCGTCACCATGACAATTGGCAGGCCGCCAATTCTCGCAACGGCAACGATATCCTCAATGAAATCGAAGGCGAGCTTGTCGTAGAGCGTCGCGTTGATCGCGTTCGCGGAGCGACCAAGAGCAGCGTGTAGCCATCAGGAGCCGACCTGATGACGGCTTCGGCTGCGATATTGCTGCCGGCACCGGGTCGATTCTCGATCACAAACGGCTGGCCCAATCGTTCTGACAGCCATTGGCCGATCAGTCGGGCGAAGATGTCCGTAGCACCACCCGGCGGAAATCCGACGACCAAATGGACAGGCCGTGCTGGATAGTCTTGCGGCCAGGCCATGTTTGGGGCGGCAGGGGCGATCGCGGCACCGGCTGCGAGATTCAGGAATTGGCGACGGCAAAGCTTCATGGGCGACCTCATCAATCGAGCTGACGCAACAATGTTGGGTCGTCTCCAGCTTGATCAACGCGACGGCAGCTTTGCCGCCGCGATTTCCTTCCAGGTTGGCCGTTCCAGGTTAAAGAGGTCGCCCAGCGCCGCGTAGCCCGAACCCGCGAGCCGGCCGACGGGATCAAGCAGCCGGGGATCGACGCGCCCATCTTTCCAGATGCTCGGGTCGGCATGGGCATGGACAATGCGACCCAGCACGATGTGCGTATTGTGGTCATCAATTATCTGCGTCAGCTCGCATTCCAGATGGGCCCTGGACTCGGCGACCCGCGGCGGCCGGACCTTTGCCGACGGTTGCACAGTCAGCTCAGCCCAAAGGAATTCGTCGCCCTCGGGCGGAAAATCAGCCGCCGTGAAGTTCATCTTCTCGACCATATGCATCGACACGATATTGACGACGAACTCCGGCACCTCGCGCAAATTCGCAAGTGTGTCCTTGGCACCGGTCGAGCCGAAAGCGACATAGGGTGGATCGCTTCCTACCAGGTTGAAAAACGAATACGGCGCGACGTTGCGCGTCCCAGCCGCAGAGACCGTCGAAATCCAGCCAATTGGACGGGGAATGACCAAGGCAGACATCAAGAGATGGAACTCTCGCTGTGTCCAATCGCAGGGACCGACCTCAAGCGGACGATCAAGACTGTGTGTACCGAAAACTTAAACCCGGGCGTAGCGGTGATGGAGTCCGCCTAGGATGGGGAACGATTTGATGCTCCCGGTCCGCTGAACCGGGCGCGAGACCGGCGCATCTTTATCCAATGATCGAT
>Ga0335070_10007473_pt1 | contig 12817 bp, 11 predicted proteins | sample Lox_Sample_13_FD_206722 | JGI IMG/M metagenome (GOLD analysis project Ga0335070, IMG submission 206722) | Soil microbial communities from Loxahatchee National Wildlife Refuge, Florida, United States - Lox_Sample_1.3 | ecosystem: Environmental > Terrestrial > Soil > Wetlands | place: USA...
TCGGACTTGCTCAAACAAGAGCTGCTCGGACACGCGCTCACCCTGTGGCAAGTTGAATGCAATCCAGGCATTCTCAAGTACTGAGTTCCACTCCAGCTTGTAATACAACCAAGGCACCCCGAACACAGCCGCTAAGACTGCCACGTGAGCGATTCGGCGGCGTGACGACACTGCTCCCGCCCCAAATGCCAACAGTACAGGGCTGAGCGCGAATAGCAACATAATCGCGGCTGTCGCAAAGGAATGATTTGGCCACATTCGCTCATCGACGTTCAGCAGGAACACTACAAACCAATACGGCCAGAACAGGACTGAGGCGAGTGTCGCCAAACTAGATCGATGCCGAATCAACAAGAACAGAGTTGCCGTGGCAAAGATCACGATTGTCGTGATCTTTGCGAAAAACACAACCAATCCCAATTGTTCTGGCACTTTGTCTAGTGGGTTTTGCCAGAACTGGGTAGTTACATAAAGAAAAACGGCCATTATCGCAATCGAAGCAATGCCGTTAATCGAAGCAGCGGCGCGCACCTGAGCTGTTGAGGCGAACATAGAAAGGCAGCGCGAATAGGCGAATACAAAGGCAAGTGGAACGCAGAGCCACAGCGGCATCGCTACCAGTGCGCGCGAAGAATCCTCAGCAATTATGAAAACGCCGCTTAAGACGGCTGCGAACGCATAAATGATTGTGGTTCTGGCCAGGATTTTCCGGTTCATTGTCCTGGGAGCAGTTTAGCCGGGCAGATCGCAATGAAGAAGAGATTTATTCCGTTGAGCGGCTCAATGAGGGTCGCGGCATCGCAAGTTCCATGTTACTTAACCAAAACGGCGCATATCGCGAACTATCCCGTTCTGAAAAATCCCGCGCCCGGCATTGAAACTTGTGTTCAGATCTACTGCGCTTCGGCTTTGCGCAAAATTCTAAATCCCCATGGCTCAAGTGTGATGTTATTGAGCGACACGGACGCGGTGGACGCTTTCACTGCATCTTCGTCCAGGTCGGGCGTAACGTCCATCCAATGATCCTGCGGAGCATTGACCGCAACCGCCAGCGGCACGCTCGATGTATTCACAATCATCGCAAATTCATTCGACCCATCAATGCGCAGGTAGCTGATTACGTGCTGCTCATCGCTGTTGTTCAGCCACGTGAGATCGCCATGCGTGAACGCCGCGTTTTTCCTGCGCAGCTCCGCCATCTGGCTGTAGAAGCGCGGGAATGTCGGACGTTTGGTCGCCATGCTCCACGTGATTGGCACCTTCTCGAACAACGCTGGAGCAGCAGACTCTGCCGTGTCGCCCGCCTCCATGCCGTTGTAAACGAGCGGCAGGCCGTCAAGGGTAAACACCAGTGCCTGGGCTGCGAGCGCCGCGCGTTCGCCGACGCGCGCAATCAGGCGAAGCTCATCGTGATCGTCGGCAACACGCATGTGCAATGTGCCTTGCGGAAAGCGTGCACGCTCCGACTGCCACTCTTTTTGCACTGCCGTCGCGGGCTTCTTGCCTTGGAATACGTCGTTGATCGCGTGCATCACGCCCCACGAGTAATCGCTGTCGAACGCCTTTACCATCAACTCGGGTTTATCGGCCTCGGCCAGCATGAAGATCGCGGGTTTGAGCTTTTCGATCTCGGGCCGCGCCTGTTCCCAGAAGTCCGTGGGAAGATGCGCGGCCACATCGCAACGGAAACCATCGATGTCGTACTCCTTCACCCAGTAGCGCATCACATCGATCATGTATTCGCGCAGCTTCGGGTTCGAGTAATCGAGCCACGCTACGTCCGTCCAATCTTCCGGATACTGGATGTTGCCCTTCGCGTCGTGGTGGTAATACTCGGGGTGCTTCTTCAGTAGCGGGTTGTCCCACGCCGTGTGGTTGTAAACCACGTCGAGAATTACCTTCATGTCGCGCCTGTGCGCTTCATGAACCAGGCGCTTCAGGTCCTCGGGCTTGCCGTATGCGGGGTTCACAGCACGATAGTCGCGCACAGCATAGGGAGACCCGACGCTTCCTTTCTTGCCTTCCACACCGATTGGGTTTACCGGCATCAACCAGAGAATCGTGACGCCCGAACGCTTCAGGTCGTCGAGTCGCGCCGTTATGCCGTTGAAGTCTCCCGCGGGCGAGAACGCACGTTCCCAGATCTCGTAGATCACTCCGTTACGCGCCCACTCGACTACGGGTCGCGCTTTTTCCTTGGAGAAATTTTTCCCTGGCGCCGCAGGTTGTGCGAATGACGATGAGGAAATTGCCGATAGAAGTATGAGGAGAGAAAGACGGCGCAACAGCTGCATCTAGGGTGGTTCTCCTATCCCGCGCGCGTTTGCATCGATCTTGGTGCGGGCGTGTGTTGCTGCTGAAGCGAATTCTACACTCGGAACTAAAGCATCAAGTTTTTCGTACAGAACAATGGCGGGGTTCAATTGCTCTCGCACTTGGATCCGTGTGTTACGAAAGTATTCAGAGAGTTAAGTCCTGAAGTGATGGGAATTTTACAGAATGTTGACGCGTAATCACGCTTCCGAGAATAGGCTCAAAACGTCCAATGCAGAGGAGGACGGAATGAGTTTTGAGTTGCATCTGCACACCCGAGAACTGGGCACCGTGGTGGAGTGTCGTGGACGCATGACCGCCGGACCGGAGCTGTCGTTTTTGCGCACAGCACTCATAAACGTTCTGAAGCACGAGCGCCGCCTGGTATTGAATCTCGATGGTTTGCAGACGATCGATGCCGCCGGATTAGGCGTGCTGGCCACAGCCGCTGCAACTGCGCGCGAGCGAAATTCGTATGTCGCCCTTTGCTGCACGCCGCAAAACATTCGCAGATTGCTCGGCACCACAAAGTTGGATTCCGTCCTGAAGTTGTACGAAAGCGAAGCCAAAGCTCTCAATAACGGGCGCTGCGCTGCCGCGTAGCGAGGCCATTTTCAACACGCTCAACCGGCCGCTCGCCTCCAGGCAGACGTTGTGCACGATAATCACTGCAGGCGCAGTAGCATTCCGTCATGATAGTGCTGTAGCAATGTTACCGACACCAGTTGTCGGAACTTGGAGCACACGTTCATGCGGAAATTGTTGTTCCTTCTCCTTATATCTTCGTTCTCGGCGGTGGCACTCGCGCAGGATTTGACCGTTGCTGCAGCCGCCGACCTCAGTTCCGTTTTTCCCGAAGTCACCAGGCAGTTCGAGGCAAAAACCGGCAAGCACATCAATCTCACCTTCGGAAGCTCAGGAAATATCACGCAGCAGATTCAGAACGGAGCTCCCTACGACGTCTTCTTCTCAGCCGACAGCCAATACCCCAAGAAATTGGAAGAGGCCGGACTCGTGGAACCGGGCAGCGCGGTGAAGTACGCCCTGGGCAAGATTGTTCTATTCGTGCCGAGTTCTTCTAAAGTCAATCTGATTCAAGGCCCCGGCGTGCTGCTCTCGCCTGAAGTGAACAAGATTGCGATCGCCAATCCTGCTCATGCTCCCTATGGACGCGCGGCAGTTGAGGCGCTGAAGAACGAAGGCCTTTACGACCGGGTGAAAAACAAGTTTGTGGTTGGCGAAAACATCTCGCAGGCGGCGCAGTATGTCGGCACCGGAAACACCGACGCGGGTATCATCGCGCTCTCGCTTGCGTTTTCGATGAAAGATCGCGGACGCTACGTCGAGATCCCGCTCACCGACTACACCCCGATTGAACAATCGGCGGTCATCCTGAAGCGCTGCAAGGACAAGCAGACGGCAAAGGCGTTTTTCGAGTTTCTGAAGACCCCAGCCGTCCGCAATCTTCTAATCGCCCACGGCTTCACACTTCCCAATTAGCAGGAGAAGAGGCCTGATGCAGCAAAGCCCCGCTCGCGCGGGGCTCAACTTTTGAAACCTCGAAACTCTGATAGTTTGAAACCTGCATTACTTCCTCGCCAGCGTGGCCTTCGCTGCTGCGGCTTCCTTCGGGCTTACCGGAGGCGGCTCGGGCGGAGCTTCCGCAATTGTTCTATCGAGTCCGAGAGCTTTGCGCACCGCACCCTCGATCTTCGCCGATATGTCCTTGTTTTCCTTCAGGAAGTTCTTGGTGTTTTCGCGGCCCTGTCCAATGCGCTCGCCTTCGAAGCTGTACCATGCGCCGGATTTCTCGACGATGTTGCGGTCCACGGCGAGATCGAGCATGTCGCCTTCTTTGCTGATGCCTTCGCCATACATCAGGTCAAACTCGGCTTCGCGGAAAGGTGCCGCCGTCTTGTTCTTAACAACCTTCACCTTGGTGCGCGAACCGACAACCTGGTCGCCGTCCTTGATGGCGGCAATGCGGCGGATGTCAACGCGAACCGATGAGTAGAACTTCAGCGCGCGTCCGCCGGTCGTGGTTTCGGGGTTGCCGAACATCACGCCGATTTTTTCGCGGATCTGGTTGATAAAAATGAGGCAGGTGCGTGACTTGCTCACCGTACCGGTGAGTTTGCGGAGCGCCTGCGACATCAATCGCGCCTGCAGGCCCATGTGGCTGTCGCCCATCTCGCCATCGAGTTCGGCCTTCGGCACCAATGCGGCGACCGAGTCCACGACCAGCACGTCGATCGCGCCGGAGCGCACAAGAGCTTCCGTGATTTCAAGCGCCTGCTCGCCGTAGTCAGGCTGCGACACCAGCAGGTTGTCCACGTCGACCCCAAGGCGTTTTGCATAGGCCGGATCGAGGGCGTGCTCGGCGTCAACGAACGCGGCCATGCCGCCGGCCTTCTGCGCTTCCGCGATCACCTGCAATGTGATGGTCGTTTTGCCACTCGATTCCGGGCCGAAGACTTCGACGACGCGCCCGCGCGGGAAGCCGCCCACTCCGAGAGCAGCGTCGAACGAAATGCTGCCCGTCGAGATCACCGCGATAGGCACTATCGCGCCCTTGCTCCCTAGGCGCATGATGGAACCCTTGCCGAACTGCTTTTCAATCTGAGAGAGGGCGAGATCAATTGCCCGCTGACGCTCGTCGGCCATGATTGGCGACTCCTTAGGAATTTGGCGACAAATTGCCGGAAATTTACTTTGAATGCGTGCCCATCGTCTCACATGCGGGGCTTCGGCCAAAGAATATCACGTTTGCCGCAGGGGCGAAAGATAAGCGAAAGAGGAACACGAAAAAGAGGTTTCAAAGTTTCAAGGTTCAGGGTTCCAATCTCGAGACAGATTCGCGAACGTCTGAAGAAATTGACTTGCACAGTCCGAAGGACGGGAGATCTGAGCACACGCGAGTGCCGGGACGGAGCCGTTGATGGAGGAGTCCGGCAGGACGACACAAGCCCAATTATCCCCTCGCTACGCGAGAATACGGGAACTCGACGCAGAACACAGGGTGGTTCGACTGCGAACGCGCATCGCTGTGCGCGTTCTCCGCTCACCATGACAGATCGCGATTACTGAGAACTGAAACTGGGAACCGGGAACTAGAATTTGCGAACGGTTTCCTCAATCCACCATGTTCCGCACTGCGTCTTCGAACTTCGGATTGCCGATGTAGCGCTCGAACGACGAATCCTTGTGCACGTCTGGGAAGCGCATGCCGCTCGGAAGATTCTCACGCAGCTCCCACGCCTTTTGCAGTTCGGGCAAAGCCGCGTCGAGGTCTCCGTTCTCGGCGTAGCCGCACGCGAGATTGTAGTGGTAGAGCGGGTAATCGGGATCTTCCTTGATGGCCTCGCGATAGACGGACATGGAACGATCGAGATTTCCGTCGAGTGCGAGCGCAACGCCGAGCCCGTCGAGCACGTCATGCCGCTGCTGCGCAGTAAGCTGCTTACGCTTGTCGTCCAGTTCACGCGCCTTTTGCAGTTCGTCAGCCGCGCCGGAATACTTTTTCGTCAAGTTGTACAAGCTGGCGATGTCGAGGTGGGGCTCAGCCCAGTTCGGATCGGCCGCTGCGGCTTCCTGGTAATACTTCATTGCGCGCATCGCATCGCGATGGTCCAGCGCCTTCTGCGCGTCCTGATATTTGTTCCACGCCGACTTGTTGGGTACGTAGGTTTGCGCAAAAGCAGAAGTCGCAACGCATACGATCATTGCTAATAAGAAGTTCTTTGAACCATTGACCTTCATCGTGGATGTCTCGCAAATTATCTGCTCGATTTCGTGCTGTTAGTTCATCCTGGGCACAGCTGCTTTGCGTTTACCGCTTCAGTAAATCCACTGGCTGCCGCACGTCGGTCACGCGGAAATACTGCCCCAGCGCGGGGTAGCGCTCGGCGACTGCCTCGTACATCTTGTACGCCACCTCGCGATAGCTGAAGTGTCCGGCAGGGCCGGTGCGCAGCTCGGTAATGTAGACCACCTCGGCTAAATCCATCTTGAATAGCGCGCGCTTGCGATACGCAAGTGGAATGAGGTATTGCGCTTCGGGCGAGACCACGCCCGGTGCGACCTCTCCGGTAATCTGCGTAGCGGCATAGGAGGCGTTCGCCATCGCGGCGCGGTAGCGCGCCGTGAGTCCGGCTTCGGCGTACTCGTGCGGCATGGCAAAGCCGTGCGCGGTGGTGTAGGCCTGCAGAATCTGCACGCAGCGACGATGGCGGTGCATGTCTCGGAATCCGCCGATATCCATCAGTATGTCGAAGCGGAAGTGCTGTCCGCACTGGAAGGCCCTCAGCAGTTCGTCGTGGCGTCCGCGATGCTTTGTGCCGAGCGCGACAATGGCGTGGCGCGCGTGACCACTCAGCGATTCAACAGCGGTGCGAATCTGGCGATAAGGGTAGATGGAGTGTTCGTACAACAGCGTCGTCGCCAGCTCGATCTCCAGCGGCTCAGGGTCGAGCAGATCGACCAGCGGTGCGTGATCAGGTTCAGCGTCGCGCATCAGCTCGCGAACAGCCTGCGTCAGTTCGCGGCGAGTCTCCATCTCATACGCATTCGGTTCAGCGTACTTCACAAGCGTGGGCGAAACCTTTACCGGGCGGAGCAAAAGTTGTTCAGCCTTCTCCCCCAGAGACTCGCTTTGCTCGCGGATGGCCGCGACCAATTCAGCATAGGCCGCAGAGTTTACGTTCCACGCCGCGCCACGTCCTGCATCTTTCAGCAGCGCGCCAAGCTGGCGAATCTCCGGGTGGGTGTGCGCGAGCAGTCGCGACACCTGGGTTTCCAAAGTTCGGGCGTTCACAATCTGGCCAAGCGATGTGTTCGTCGCGAGCGGCAGCAGGTAGCGCGCAATGTCGAATGCCCGGGCGCGCAGTGTGCGCTCGTAGGCGTCCTGCTTCATCTCCTCGGGACGTGGTGTGCGTGTCACTAGGTGCTGGAACATCCGTTCGCTGAACTCGCGGTATTCGGCGAAAAGGAAGTCGATGGTTTCGCGATAGCGCGAGGCGCTCGTCGGACTGGAAAACTCCGGTGTGTAATAGCCGCTCTTCTTGAAGTCCTGGTATCGGCTGGAGCGCTCCTGCCCGTCCCAGCGCGTTTCGTCCACCACAACCGTGGCAGCGAGCATTGAGAGCCGCTCTATGGCGATGGCTACGTGCGCCAGGTCGGCAATCGAGCGGTGCCCGTACTGGAAGTAGAATGTGTCGAGAAACTTCTCCGCCTTCTGCTCGTTCAACTCGGCCAGCGATTCGCGCATCGAAAGGGCCGAGCGAGAATACTTCGCCATAGCGTAGGCCTGCACCTCAGGGTCGGCGCCAAAAACGCAGTAGACATCGGTTGAGGGCGAGGCAACTGGCTTTACAGTTTCGGCAGCTTCAGGCGTCAGGGCAGACATGTGCCGCATCGTACTCAACCCGTCCGGCGCAAGCAAGCAATTGCCGAAACTTGTTCCACACTCGCCTAATGAAAACGACAACTCTTAGAGGAAACTGCGTTCGAGCTGTGGGATGCACCGTTGCTTGCGCTTCTGTAAGAACTACCAGTTGGAGTATGATGTCAGGTCGTGTTGAATCGTGTTGGGAGCCTCTGTTCCCATCGACGATCGTTTCATTTACATTACGTAAGTAGCTGCTTTACAAGCGGCTCACCCTATTATTCGAGGAATTTGGTATTTTGCATCGGAGAAAGAACCGAGTAGCGGAGCTATTGTTCGCAGGTTGCCTGTTTGCTGCCACCATGGTGGGTGGAGGCGGCATTGTCTACGCTGCCCCGGGGGCTGCCGTTGCAGCCGAACCCGCCGATCCCTCAGTCCTCGAGCCCGAGATCGCTTTACGCACCTACCAGCAGCAGGCGGACCTGCAAGCCCGCACCCTGCTGCGCTCGGAAGATAACACGGTCATACACGCCGAACTGCCCGCGACCTCGCAGAAGGGTGATTTCGAGCTTGTCCGCAGCTACTCTGCGGAACCCCGGTCCTTGCGGTATGCCAGCATCAAGTTCGAAGGCGACGGTTTTGTCAAAAGCAATGTCATCGTGAGGGTGCTGCAATCGGAAGTCGATCAGGTGGAAAAGGGTGACCGAGAAGCCACCGCACTCAATGACCGCAATTACCAGTTCAGCTACAAGGGGATTGAAACGCTGAAGGGCGAGAAGGTGCACGTCTACAAGGTAAAGCCACGCCAGAAGAAGTCAGGCCTGTTCAAGGGCAAGATCTATCTGGACGCTCAGACCGGTCGCATGCGTCGGATTGAGGGCTCGGTCGTCAAGACGCCGTCGTTCTTGCTGCGTCGCATCGACTTCGTGCAAGATTTTGCAGAGGTTGACGGGTTCACAGTGCCCACCGAACTGCACTCAACGGCCCGCGCCCACATCATTGGACGCGCGATGGTGAGCATTGTCCATCGTGGGTATCGGCTGACTACCGCCGGCGATCACAGCGAATTCGATTCCCCCGCTACACCGGAGCCTGGCTCGGCCGCAACCTCCGATACCGTATCAGCCAGCGCAACCGCCGATCCGGCTATTGTGCGCTAATCGCAACCCTCAATCGCCCACAGTAGGAATAAATCGTAACGAGCACATGCCTGCGCTCGCTATTTCCACAGCAATTTGCGTTAGATTACGAGCGCCATGGAGATGGAAACCAGTACTTTTTATGTGACGGCGAACAGCACGCTGTTCGCGGTGGCGCATCGTCCATGGCTGCCTCCTAACGGTCCGTGGGCCATGTCGCAGAACATGCAGGACGCGCTGTTCGTGAATTACGCGGTTGATCCCGCTGCGCTGCGTCCGCTCGTGCCTGAGCGCTTCTCCATTGATTTGTATGGTGGGGCTGCGTGGCTTACGGTCACACCGTTCTACGTTGCGCACCTGCGCGGCAACAGCACTCCCCCCTTGCCGGTGGTTTCGAGCTTCGGCTCGGTGGTGGTGCGCACGTGCGTCGTCTGCGACGATAAACCGGGACTGTTCGTGTTCAGCGTGGATTCGGGCAGCTTGGGCGCGGTCTGGACAGCACGTCTCTTCTGGCGGCTTCCCTTCTGGCACGCCAAGGTTCGCATGCTCGGCTACACCGTCACTCGACGCACTTTTCGCACTCCGAGTAGCCTTGATGTGAGGTTTGAAGCCGAGCGCTTGCATGGACCAAAAGCCGATGCAAGTGCAGCCAGGTTGAGTGCTGTCTACAAAGCTGTGAGCGAGCCGGCAATTCCAAGTCCTGGCACGCTCGAGCAGTTTCTCATCGATCGATACTGTATCTACACGCAGTCGAAGAAGTCGCTTTACCGCATAGAAAACCACCATCTCCCCTTCATGCTCCAGCAGGCTGAAGTTGACATGGCGGTGAACACCTTGTGCGAGCCGCTGGGACTCACCCTGCCCGCGAAACCGGACGCAGTGTTCTACGTGCGCAACCTGCGGCTGCTGTTGTGGCCGGCACAAAAGATCAGATCCTGAAGGGCTACCTTCGCGAACGAATTTGAGGCGGGAACAACAAGTACGAGCCAGCGACTGAGAGAAGAACCATCCACGCCAGGTTGGCGCGAGCAACATCGCTCTCCACGTGGAAGCCCCTGGGCGTGTACAGAAAATCAGCGAAGATCAATACCGCCATAAGCGAGCCGACTACGCTGACCAGGGCTCCGAAGCGCCACGAAAGCAGGATAAGCACACCCGCAAACGCGAATGGCACAACCGCGGCAAGCAAACTGTGCGCGAAAACACGAGCCACAATCGCGGCGATTAACACACTGATTACGGCACCTTCTACGGTGCGCAGGGCTGTGCGGAGCTGGTCCATAAGCAAGGCGAAACGCGGCGAACGATGGTTACTGTCTCACGAATCCTGAGTCTCGCCGCAAAATTCGAGAGCTGAAAACGGGGCTGGATCGAGCAGACGCCGCTTGCGAATTTCAGCCGTTACTCTGGATTGTGCTGGTAGAAAGGGCCGCCGATTGCTAACAATTAGTTACCCCCAAAACCTGCGGGGAACGTGGACGAGCGATGACGAACAGTCCTGATTTGTTGCTACTTCAGCTGTTCACAATTTTTGTGTGGGCGAAGGTCTTCGGTGAGCTGTTCGAGCGGCTCTCGATGCCGGCTGTGCTGGGTGAGATCCTGGCCGGAGTTGTGCTGGGGCCGTACGCCACGCATTTCATCTCCCCATCCGACACCGTCATTTCGGTCGCTGAAGTCGGCGCCATATTTCTGCTTTTCACGGTTGGTCTTGAGACTTCTCCGCGCGACCTGGTGGCTGTGGGTCGCACGGCGCTGACGGTTGCCGTTGCGGGTGTGATTGCCCCGTTCGTGCTCGGCTTTATCTTCCTGAGCTCACAGCGCGAACCGCTGCACGAATCCTTGTTTGTCGCCGCGGCCATGGTGGCTACGTCGGTCGGGATCACCGCGCGCGTGCTTCGCGACATGCACGTCCTGAAGCAGCGTTCGTCGCAAATCATCCTCGGCGCAGCCGTGTTCGACGACATTCTTGGCATGGTGCTGCTTGGGGTCGTTATCAGCGTCGCTGAAGGCGCAAGAGTGCAGTGGCTTCACCTGGCGCTGGTGAGCGCGGAAGCCGTGGGCTTCGCACTGTTCATGATCTTTATTGGGCCGCGACTCGTGCGGCGCATTCGTCCCGGCTTGCAGCGCATGCAGACGCACGATGCTCCGCTGGTGCTTGCGCTCGCCATTTGTCTGGGACTTTCCGTGGTCGCCAGCAAAATCGGAATGGCTGCAATCATCGGCGCCTTTTTTGCGGGCCTCGTGTTCGCCGACTACTCCCACGACTGGAACCTCGAGCCCCGCGCCCAGGCCATCAATCAGTTCCTGTCGCCGTTCTTCTTCTTCACTATGGGTGCGCGACTCGACCTTTCAGTATTCAACAGAGACGTCATTCTGCTTGCCTCCGGGCTCTCTGTGCTGGCTCTTGGCAGCAAGGTGCTGGCCTGCGGAGCGCCACTGGCAAAACATGGCTGGCGATTCATGCTGCAGGTCGGAGTCGGTATGACGCCCCGCGGTGAAGTAGCGTTAATCGTCGCGCTGATTGGCTTGCAGATGCACATGATCAGCGAGCGCGCGTACGCGATCGTCCTGTTTATGACCGCCGTTACAACGGTGATCCCGCCACCTCTATTACGCGTGCTCTACCGTCAGGAATCGCACATGCCTCTCGAAGAAAAAGAGGCCGAGGCCGAAGAAGACCTGCGCGGCACGCTGGGATGAGGCCAATGACGAATTGAGGAAAGTGCGAAATGACGAGTTGAAAGACTCTTAAGGCACCCTGGCTGTTTCTCCGCATCACATTTCGCCGCGCCACCTTCGCTCATGCATCTGCGCGAGACCGGTCCCACTCGCGGCCTGAACTACTCACGCAGGTATAATTCTCCTTCATTCATAAGGAGAGATTCGCAATGTTTTCACTCGAAGGTCGCGTTGCGCTGGTGACCGGCGCGTCGCAAGGTATTGGCCGTGCATGCGCAACTGAATTGGCGCGCGCTGGAGCGACGCTCGCGCTGGCTGCGCGTAATCAGCAAAAGCTGGAGGAAGTAGCCGCCGAGATCACCAATGCAGGCGGCAAGGCGGCATGTTATCCGCTCGATGTTGCCAATGAGGAAGCGATCAAGGCCACGGTGAAGGCCGTTGTCGCCGCGCACGGCAAACTCGACATCCTGGTGAACAATGCCGGCATAACTCGCGACACGCTGCTGCTGCGCATGAAACGCGCTGACTGGGACGACGTCATCAACACAAACCTGACAGCCGCATTCCTGCTGACACAAGCGGCGATCACGCCCATGCTCAAACAACGCTGGGGACGCATCATCAACATCGCCTCCGTAAACGGCCAGATGGGCGCGCCCGGCCAGGCAAACTACGCCGCATCGAAGGCGGGTCTGGTCGGACTGACACTGTCGGTCGCACGCGAAGTCGCCTCGCGCAACATCACCGTGAATGCCGTTGCGCCCGGATACATCGAGACCTCAATGACCGCAGCTCTTCCTGAAGCGACCACTGCTGAGATGGTCAAACAGATCCCACTTGGACGCACAGGGAAAGACAAGGATGTGGCTGCCGCTGTGTGCTTCCTCGCGTCCGAGGAGGCTTCCTACATCACCGGGCACGTGCTGAACGTGAACGGCGGTTTGCTGATGGGCTGACCACTATGGCGACAAGAGCGGTTGCGCCAAAAGCACCGTCTCTCGGACGTGCGCATTACGCGCTGTTGGCGCTGTTTGCAGTCGCGTTGTTGTGGTCCGGAATTCGTCCTTACAGCTACTTCACGTGGTTTCTCGAGGTCGTTCCGGCGCTCATCGCTCTCGCGGTTCTGGCTGTAACGTGGCGCAAGTTTCAGTTCACGACGCTGGTCTACACGCTCATTTGCCTGCACGCCATCATCCTGATGGTCGGTGGGCACTACACGTATGCGCGCGTGCCGTTATTCGATTGGCTGAGCGCGGTTCTGCATCTTGGCCGCAACCACTACGACAGGCTTGGTCATTTCGCC
>Ga0335070_10007476_pt1 | contig 12815 bp, 13 predicted proteins | sample Lox_Sample_13_FD_206722 | JGI IMG/M metagenome (GOLD analysis project Ga0335070, IMG submission 206722) | Soil microbial communities from Loxahatchee National Wildlife Refuge, Florida, United States - Lox_Sample_1.3 | ecosystem: Environmental > Terrestrial > Soil > Wetlands | place: USA...
GGCGTCACGAAGCGCTCGGCGCCGGCGAGCGTCTGCCTGCGCACCCAGTCGGGCGGGACCCGGTCGAGGTTCATCCGCGAGACCTCGAGCGCGTAGCCGAAGACGCGGTTGTAGCGGATGCGGAGGTTCGAGATCGCGGTCCGGGCACGCTCGCGCGCCTCGAGCTCGCCCAGGACCTCCTTGGCGCCGTGCGCCAGCGAGCGCGCCTCGTCGAGCTCGGCGTCGCAACCGCGGCGGATCGTGCCGGGCGCGAGCAGCGCGGGCGGATCGTCGGCGAGGGTCGCTCCGAGGTCCGACCGCATGTCGTCCATCGTGTCGGCCCCGGCTCCGAGAGCGGCGAGGAGCTGGCTCGACGACCCTTCCAGTTCGGCGCGCAACTGAGGGACGACGGCGAGCGCCGCGCGCAGGCCCGCGAGCTCCCCGGGCCGCGCCTGGAGGAGGCCGACGCGGGCCGACGCCCGCTCGAGATCGCCCGCGGCCTTGAGGAGTCCCCGCAGGACGGCGAGGCGCGCGGGATCGTCCACCAGCGCAGCGACCGCGTCGTGGCGCGCCGAGGCTGCGACCGCATCGCCGAGCGGCCGCACGAGCCAGTCCCGCAGCAGGCGCGACCCCATCGGGGTCACCGTGTTGTCGAGCACCGAGGCGAGCGACCCCGTGCGCTCCCCCGACGCCGTCCGGAGCAGCTCCAGGTTCCGCACCGCGGCGGCGTCGAGCACGAGCTCGCCGCCGCGCCTGCGCCGCGCGAACGTCCTCACGTGACGCGGGAGCTCCCCCTGCGTCGTGCGCACGTATTCCACCAGGGCGCCGGCGGCGCCGACCAGGTGCTCCGCCGGGTCGAGGTCGAACGCCCGCAGAGAGCCCACGCCCAGCACTTGGCGGAGGAGCGCCTCGGCGCGCCCCGTCTCGAACCACGCCGGAGGCCTGACCGTCACGACGGGGCTTCCGGTCTCGACGCCGGCGAACCCGTCGGCCCGCGCCCCGTCCGGGAGCAGGATCTCGCGGGGCCGCAGCCGCGCCAGCAGGTCGCGCGCCTCCTCCCTCGACGTGCAGGCGGACCCGCCGAACTCCCCGGAGGCGGCCTCGAGGAACGCGACGGCGACCTCTCCGCCGGTGTCCCGCAGCGCGGCGATCCACCGGCGCTCCCCGTCGCCCAGCAGCTCGGGTTCGGTCACGGTGCCGGGCGTGAGGGTCCGGATCACGGCGCGCCGCACGAGGCCGCCCGCCTTGGCCGGGTCCTCCACCTGCTCCGCGATCGCCACCTTGAGGCCGGCGTCCAGAAGCTTCCCCACGTAGCTGGCGACGGCGTGGTGAGGGATCCCGCACATCGGCGAGCTCACCTCGTCGTTGTGACGACGCTTCGTGAGGACGATCCCCAGGATCGGCGCGGCCACCTCGGCGTCCTCGAAGAAGAGCTCGTAGAAGTCGCCGAGCCTGTAGAGGAGCAAGGCGTCCTCGACCTGGTGCTTGAGCTCCAGGTACTGCTGCAGCATCGGCGTCTGCTTCATGCCTCGCCGATTGTAACGTGCCGCTTGACGCGCCGCGCGGCGTGGGGTGAGACTTGCGCGATGAGACCCGTGCTGGCGGTTGCAGCCTGCGGACCCCGCCTCGAGGTCGCCCTCGCCGCCGGCTCCGGTCCGCCCGGGGTCGTGGCGCTGGCCGGACCGACGCCCCGCTCGGAGCTCGTCATGGCGGCGGTCGACCTGCTGCTTCGAGCCGCGGGCCTCGACCGGAACTCCCTCGAGGGCGTCGTGGCGTCCCGCGGGCCGGGGTCGTTCACGGGTGTCCGTGTCGCTCTCGCGACCGCGCAGGGTCTCTCGATGGCACTCGGGGTGCCAGCCCACGGCTACTCCTCGCTCCTCGCCCAGGCGGCCCGGACCGACGCTCCCGAGTGCACGGCGGTCCAGCCGGCCCGCCGGGGGTTCGCGTACGCGCAGACGTACGCGCGGCGGGGAGGCCGCCCGGTCGCGACGGGCGAGGCGCAGGTCGTGCCGCTCGGCGAGCTCGCGGGCGCCCGCGCGCCGGTGGTGGCCCCGCCGGGCATCGCCCTCGAGCCCGGGACGCCGCTCGCCCCCGTCTCCAGGACCGCCGCCGAGGCGCTGCTCGCGCTGTTCGCGGACGAGGAGAGCCCCGACCCGACCTCGCTCACCCCGATGTATCTCGAACCGGCACCGGCGAAGCCGCCGACCAGGAACGCGACGCCATGTCCGCCCTCCCGAACGGATACCTGATCCGCCCCGCGCGCACCGAGGACATCCCCGCGGTCGCGGCGCTCGAGGCGGAGGTGTTCCCCGACCCCTGGCCGCAGCACCTCTACCTCCAGGAGGTCGGCCAGCCGCTCCGGTTCCAGCGCGTCGTCTACACCGACGCCGGGTACCTCGCCGGGTACCTGTTCGCGTGCTGGCAGCTCGACGAGCTGCACGTCCTGAAGGTCGCGACCCACCCGCTCCACGAGGGCCGCGGCGTGGCGACCACGCTCATGGATGCGGCCAAGGAAGAGGCGGAGCGGTCCGGTGCCCGCTCGCTCCTCCTCGAGGTGCGCCCCTCCAACCGGCGGGCGTACCGCCTCTACCGCTACCTCGGGTACGACGTCCTCGGGCGACGCCCGAAGTACTACGCCGACGGGGAGGACGCGCTCGTGATGTGCCTCGCTCTCGTCGCGCCGACGGGGACGTGACGTCCGCGGCACGCCGCAGGGACGGTCCTCCCGCGCGGCTATACTGACGCCGGAGCGTTGGCGTGGCCAAGCGCATCGGCGAGATCCTCATCGAGATGGGCGTTCTCTCCCCCGACGGCCTGCGGAGCGGCCTCGAGGCGTGCAGGCGTCACGGCGGCAGGATCGGCACGTGGCTCGTCAGGCTGGGCCTCGTCAACGAGGCGAGGCTGCTCGAGGCCCTCTCGCGCCAGAGCGGCTGCCCGCCCGCGAGCACGCTCCAGATCGCGACCGCAACGTCCGAGGTCCGCGCGCTCATCCCCTCGGCGTTCGGCAAGCGCAACCTGGTCGTCTCGTTCGGGCGCCAGGGTCGCAACCTCGACGTGGCGATGGCGACCCCGGGCGACCTCCTCCTCGTGGACGAGATCACCAAGATGACGGGGCTGGTGCCGAGGGTCCACGTCGCCACCGAGGCCTCGCTCACGTCCGCGCTCGCCCTCCCGAGCGTGACGGGCGACGCGGTCGTGACCGCGCCGCCGCCCGGGCCGCCGCGTGCCACTGGCCGGGAGTGGCGGCAGTTCTGGAAGCTGGAGTCCGCGCCGACCGAGCTGATGTCCGCGCTCGAGGCGCCCCCTTCGCGGCCGCCCGCCATCGCGTCGGCCACGTTCCCCCAGCTCGTGCCGTTGGGGTCGGAGTCGTCGCACTTGCCGGCCGGCGGCGCCGGGCTCGCGGACGCGCTCTCGAACGCCACCCATCGCGACCAGGTCGCGGGCCTCGTGCTCGGGTACCTCGGCACGCTGGCGGCGCGAGTCGCGCTCTTCTCGCTGCAGCAGAACCGGGTGATGGGGTGGGAGGCGCGCGGCCCGGCGGTCGTCCCCGAGGAGTTCCACACGCTCATCCTCCCGCTCGACCGTCCCTCCATCTTCCTGAACCTCGCGAAGGGCGTCGACCTGCACGCGGGGGCGCTCGGGGGCGGCGAGGGGAACGACCTCCTCCTCCAGGCGCTCAGCGCGCCCGAGCCCCGCGAGGCAGTGGTGATCCCCGTCAAGGTGCGCGGCAAGGTGGCCGGTTTCCTGTGGCTCGACAACGGCGACGAGAGCGTGGCCGAAGTCTCGATTCCGAAGGTCCAGGAGGTCGCGCGGCTCACCGGACTCGCTCTCGAAGTCCTCGTGTTGCGGCAAAAGGTGCGCGCCGGAGCCCGCTTGACAGAGGCCACATCACCGGACTAGCGTGGCGCGGCTGAAGGTGGAGGGCTGCATGATCAAGGCGGATCTTGTCAGGAAAGTGATGGCTTCTGTGGATCTCTCGCAGTCGAAGGCGAACGACGCCGTCAACGCCGTGTTCGACGCCATGCGCGACGCCTTGACGGAAGGCGAGCGGATCGAGCTGCGGGGGTTCGGCGTCTTCCTCGTCAAGAACCGCAAGCGTGGCATCGGACGCAACCCGAAGACCGGCGTCGAGGTCGCGATCCCGCCCGGCAAGACGATCCGCTTCAAGCCCGGCAAAGCCCTCCGGGTGATCGGATAGGGTTCTGGTGCCGGGCTCCGATCTGGAGCTCGAGATCATCGGCCCCGACGGCGTGCCCGTCGGGGTCGTTCGCCGTACCCCCCCGCCTCCCCAACGCGTCTGGCTCCACGTGCTCCTCCTGGCCGTCACGGTCGTCTCGACCACGCTCGTCGGCGGGCTCGCGTTCGGCGACGTGCCGACGGGTTTCAAGGCGCGCTCGATCTGGGACCTGCTGTTCCACCCCTCCGTCGTGAGGGCGGGGCTCGAGTTCTCGCTCCCGCTCATCGTCATCCTCATCACGCACGAGATGGGTCACTACGTCGCCTGCCGACGGCACCGACTCGACGCGACGCTCCCCTACTTCATCCCGGTCCCGTTCGGGATCGGTACGCTCGGCGCGTTCATCCGCATCCGCTCGCCGCTGGTGGACAAGCGCGAGCTGTTCGACGTGGGCGCGGCCGGGCCGCTCGCCGGGTTCGTCGTGGCGCTCCCCGTCCTGTTCGCCGGGATCGCGCTCTCGACGCCCGTCGCCGATCTCCCGCGGACCGGCGTCATCATCTTCGGCGAGCCTCTCGCGTTCAAGGCGATGGCGTGGCTCGTCCACCCCGACGTGCCGCCGGGCGGCGACCTCCTGCTGCACCCGACCGGCTTCGCCGCCTGGTTCGGCCTCCTGGTGACGGCGCTCAACCTCCTGCCGTTCGGACAGCTCGACGGCGGTCACATCACCTACGCGCTCTTCGGCCGCTGGCAGCGGCGCGTCGCGTGGCCGCTGCTGGCGGTCCTGATCGTGCTCGGCTTCTGGTGGACTGGGTGGTGGGTGTGGGCGGTGATCGCGCTCGCGATGCGAGTCCGGCACCCGTGGATCCCGGGCGAGGCCGGCGAGCTCGACCCGCGGCGACGCCTCCTCGGCTGGGTGTGCATCGTCGTGTTCGCGCTCTGCTTCACACCCGAGCCGATCAAGATCCTCCCCTAAGGGGCGGCCTTTCGACTCACAAGGTTGACGCTTCCTCCGACGTGAGAACCGCTGACAGCTCTCCGCCACCCCACCGGCCAGCTCACAGCCGACAGCACCCCCACCCACCCGAGGCGAAACACCCGCCCGGGGGCCGGCTGTGAGCTGTGAGCTGTGAGCTGTGAGCTGTCAACTGTCGACCGGCTTGGCGGGCGGGTCGTCCCACACGAACGTCACCGGTCCGTCGTTGACGAGCTCGACCTGCATCTCGGCGCGGAACACACCGGTCGCGACGGCCACCCCGCGCGCCCGCAGCGCGGCCACGAGCGCCTCGACCAGCGGCTCGGCTTCCCCGGGGCGCGCCGCCCCGATGAAGTCCGGCCGGCGGCCGCGGCGGATCGAGCCGGCCAGCGTGAACTGCGAGACCACCAGGATCTCGCCCGCGACCTCATCGAGGCCCCGGTTCATCGCGCCGCGCTCGTCCGAGAACACGCGCAGCGCGGCGAACCGGTGTGCTGCGCGCTCGACCTGCTCGCGGCCGTCTCCGACCTCCACACCGACGAGGAGCACGAGGCCCCGGCCGATCGCCCCCACGACCTCGCCGCCGACGGTCACGGACGCCCGGGTGACCCGTTGGACGACGATCCTCACGCGGACCGCCTCCGCCGGAGGAGCTCGCGCGCGTCGCGCCACTCCTCGGCGCCCAGCCCGATGAGGAGAGCCACGTAGACCGCCCCGCAGAGGGCGGTGTACCCGCCGAGATGCGCGAGCGAGCGGACGCTCGTCCGGAGCGGAACCGGCGCCAGGGTGTTCAGGTAGTACCCGACGACGCCGAGCGCAGCGGCCGCGGCGAGGTGGCGTGCGACCGCCGGGAGGACGTCCAGGAACCGGGGAAGCCGCCGGTGCTTCCCGTCGAGCCAGAGGAGCGTGCCGGCGTTGGCGAGCTGCCCGCCCGAGGTCGCGGCCGCCACGCCTCGCACGCCGAACGGCGCGGTGAGCGCCACCCCGAGCGCGAAGAACACCACCAGGTTCACGACCGACGCGATCACCGGCGAGCGCGTGTCGTTCCACGCGAACGACGCGCTCGCGAGCAGCTTCGTCAGGCCGAGGAACGGCATCCCGATCGAGTACATCACGAGCGCCGCCGCCGTGGTGTGGACGGCCGAGACTCCGTACTTCCCTCCCCCGAAGAACGCCCCCGCCAGCGCCGTCGCGAGCACGATGCTGAACGCCGTGCTCGGCAGCGCGACCGCCGACAGCACCCGCATGGCGAACCCGAGCGTGCCGCGCGCCGCCGCCTCGCTCGCGAGCTTCTCGGCGGCGAGCATCGGGAGCACCGCCGTCGTGAGCTGGACGATCACGACGCCGTACACCAGCTCGTTGAGGCGTGACGCGTTGTAGAGGCACGTGACGGCGCCCTCGCCGACCTCCGATGCGAAGCGCGTCGAGAGGAGCACCGTCAACGGGTAGATCCCGAGCGTCGTGATCGTCGGGGCCATCTTCGCGAGTACGGTCCGGATCTCCGGGATCGTGAGGATGCCGCAGCCCGGCAGGAGAGGCAGGCCGGCACGCCCGCACGCGAGCCACTGGACGGCGAACTGGGAGAAACCGCCGACGACCACCCCCGCCGCCATCCACGCCGGCCGGCCCCCGAGGACGACGACAGCGGTCACCGTCCCCGCCACGATGCAGAGGTTGAGGCCGATCGGCGTCGACGCCGGCAGCAGGAAGCGGTCCGAGGCGTTGAGCACCCCCTGGGCGAGGGCCGCAAGCGAGATCAGGCCGAGGTACGGGAACATGAGGCGCGTGAGGCGCACCGTGAGCGCGAACTTCGCGGGGTTCGTCTCGAACTTCGCCGCGAACAGGTGGACGAGCCACGGCGCCGCGAAGATCCCGACGGCGACGATCACCGGCAGGGCGAGGAGGAGCAGCGACGTCATGGCGCGCACGAACGAGCGCGCCCGCGACTCGTCGCCGGAGGCCTTCAGCTCGGCGAGCGTGGGAATGAACGCCGCGTGGAGCGCGCCTTCGGCCAAGAGCTGCCGGAACATGTTCGGGATCCGGAACGCCGTGTAGAAAGCATCCGCGACCAGCCCAGCCCCCAGGAGGTAGGCGACCACCTTGTCGCGGATGAGCCCCGAGATCCGGCTCGTGAGCGTGACCACGGCCATTCCCCCCGTGGCGGTCAGGAGTCGCCTCTTGGTGGACACCGGGAGCACTCTAGCAAACGGGGAATCGGGGACCTAGATTGGGAGGTAGTAGATGTAGGCGGAGGAGCCCATGAGGCCGCTTCCCCTCGTCCTGCTCGCGTCGTTTCTGGCCGCCGCGGTCGGCGCGGCAGATCCACCCGCCACGCCGACGCCGGCCCCTGCCGCCGTGGTGAAGCGCCCGCTCACGCTGAACCTCGACCACCTCCTCGACACCATCCCCGAGAGCGGGCACGCGGAGTTCAACTCCGAGGCGCGGCGGGACCTGTGGAACGACCCGATGGAACGGCTCGCGATCGCGGTCGCGCGCGAAGAAGCGGCCGCGCGCTCGGGGCGTGGGATCGCGTTCCCCGCCCCGCTCGCCGCGTCCAACCTCCTCTTCACGGTGCCGGGCCCCAACCCGCGGTTCGTCCTCTCCGGCCCCTGGGCGGCGGACTGGGCCGACCTCACCCCGCAGGAGAAGATCGGGCGGATCGCCGAGGGAGCGGTGTACGCCGGGCTGATCCTCGGGATCCTCGCCGGCCTGCGCTGATCGGTCTCCCGGGCGGACCGCCCCCTCGTCTTTCCTCCCCCGATCTGGTACTCTCAGCCACCGTCCACGCCGGGAGGCGAGAGATGAGCGTGAACAAAGTGATCCTTGTCGGCAACCTGGGCCGCGACGTGGAGGTCAGGCACACGCCGGGCGGCGCGACGGTCGCCAAGTTCTCGGTCGCGACCAACGAGGTCTGGAAGGACAAGAACGGGCAGCGCCAGGAGCACACCGAGTGGCACAACATCGTGGCGTGGGGGAAGCTGGCCGACTTCTGCGGCCAGTACCTGACCAAGGGACGCCAGGTCTACGTGGAGGGAACGCTCCGTACCCGCACGTACGACGACGAGAAGGGCAATCGGCGCTACTTCACCGAGGTCCGAGCCGCCACGATCCAGCTCCTGGGGCCGAAGCCGACCGCCGGCGAGGCGCCGGGCGGCGGAGGGGGAGGCGGCGAGGCGCCCGAGTTCCCGCCCGAGAGCGAGGACGACATCCCGTTCTGAGACGCAGCCGGGGTCGTCGAGCCCGGCCGCAACGGCGGCGATCCGACACCAAGTCAACGGTCCGGGGGACCCCGACCGCGCGGGTCCCCCGGATCGGCTAAGATCTCCGTGCGTGCCCACGAGTACCGCTCCCGTCATGCGGTGAGCGCGCACGACATCGGAGGGTTTTGATGGCCGGACCGGTCTGGCGGTTCCAGGGCGAGATGGAGGGCACGTGCGACGCGTGCCTGCGCAGGTGCAGGGGGATGTACGTCGAGGGCGAGGTCGCCCGCAACGAGCTCAGGACAGTGCGGGCGTTGTGCCCGGCGTGTGCGGTGAACGTGGCCGGCCTCGTCGTCTCCGGCGAGGACGAGGGCCGCGCGAAGGCGCCGGCGTACGCCCACAACGCGGGGACCTGTTGACAGTTCACAGCTGGAGACACCACGCAGCTCGTCGCGAGACAGTTTCCAGAGGCGACGGGGGATTGACTTTGAACTGTCCACTGTCAACTGTCGACTGCCGCGAGGCGAACTTCCGGCTTCCACGCTTGGTGGGGCGGTCGCGGGGTGGTACCTTCCTCCTCTGATCGGGGAGTGTGCCATGTGCGGCATCGCCGGGATATTCGCGTTCGACCCACGAGCCGGTCGCGTCGACCCCACCGAGCTGAGGGCGATCCGCGACGCGATGACCCCGCGCGGTCCGGACGGTTGCGGCGAGTGGATCTCGGCCGACGAGCGCGTGGGGCTCGCCCACAGGCGCCTCTCGATCATCGACCTCTCCGACGCCGCGGCGCAGCCGATGTTCGCCGGCGACGGCGAGCGCGTGATCGCGTTCAACGGCGAGATCTACAACTTCCGCGACCTGCGCCGGAGCCTGGAGGAGGAACGGCACCGGTTCCGCACGGTCTCGGACACCGAGGTGTTGCTGGAGCTGTACGCCTCCCGCGGCACCGCGATGCTGGCGGAGCTCCGCGGGATGTTCGCGTTCGCGCTCTGGGACGGGCCCCGGCGGCGCATGTTGCTCGCCCGCGACCTCTACGGGATCAAGCCGCTCTACATCGCAGAAGGGGCCGGCGCCGTCCGGGTCGCGTCGCAGGTCAAGGCGCTGCTCGCGGGGGGCGGCGTGCCCCGGCGCCAGGACACGGCCGGCGTCGCGGGGTTCTTCCTGCGCGGGTACGTCCCGGAGCCGTTCACGCTCTACCGGGCAATCCGCGCGCTCCCGGCCGGCTCGTACGCGTGGGTGGACGAGCGCGGGGTGAGCGAGCCGCAGCCGTTCGCGTCGGTACCCGCGATCCTCGCCGACGCGGTCGGGCGCTCCGGGCCGATCCCGGACGAGGAGCTGCAGGCGAGGTTCCGGCACGCGTTCCTGGAGTCGGTGCGCTACCACCTCGTGGCCGACGTTCGCGTCGGGATGTTCCTCTCCTCCGGTCGCGACTCGACCTCCACCGTCGCGCTGGCGCGCGAGGCCGGGGCGACCGACCTCAAGACGGTCACCCTCTCGTTCGCGAACTACAAGGGAACGCACCGCGACGAGGCGCCCCTCGCCGAGGAGGTCGCCCGCCACTACCGGACCGATCACTCCACCGTGACCATCACGAGGGCGGAGTTCATGTCCGAGTTCGACCGGCTCATGGTGGCGATGGACCAGCCCACGACGGACGCGGTCAACTCGTACCTCGTGAGCTGGGCTGCGGCCCAGTGCGGTCTGAAGGTCGCGCTCTCCGGCACCGGGGGCGACGAGCTGCTCGGCGGGTACGGGACGTACCGCAAGGTGCCGCTGATGGTGAAGTACTCGCGGCTCCCGGCGAAGGTGCCGTTGCTGCCGCAGGCGCTCCACCGCGCGTACCTCGCGCTCACCCCGAAGCAGAGCACACGGATCAGCCAGAAGCACGGCTCGGTGTTGATCTACGGGCCGACGTACGCCGGCGCCTATCTCCTCAAGCGCGCCGTGTTCATGCCGTGGGACCTCCCCGAGCTGATGGGAGCCGACGCCGCCCGGGACGGTCTCGAGCGCCTCGGGCTGGAAGCGCTCATCGACAAGGCGCTGTCGCCGGACCCGCAGCAGCCGTTCGCGCGGATGGTCGCGCTCGAGTCGTGCCTGTACCTGCGCGATCAGCTCCTGCGCGACACCGACTGGGCGAGCATGGCGCACTCGCTGGAGGTCAGGGTCCCGCTCGTGGAGCATCACCTCCTGCGCGAGGTCGCGCCCCTGCTCGTCCGGTCGCACGGGAACCGCAAGCTGTACCTGACGAGGAGCCCGGCGGGAGGTCTGCCCCCGGCCGTGTTCACGCGGCGTAAGACCGGGTTCGCCGTCCCGGTCCGCGAGTGGGTGCTCGGGGGCGAGCGCGGCGGCAAGGGGAAGGAGTTCGGCCGGCGCGGCTGGGCCCGCCACCTCTACGCGACGGCGTTCCGGCCCACCGAAGGGCTGTGAGAACCCGACGGGAAGAAGGAAGACGGCAGAGGGAAGAGGAAAGGCCAAAAGGCGCTTTCGTCTTCCGTCTTCCGTCTTCCGTCTTCCGTTTTCCCTCTACCCTTTTCCGTCTCCTCTAGCGAGACGACATCAGCTCGTCGATGAGCGCGAGGTAGCGGCGGCCGTACTCCCGGATGTCGAACCGGCCCGCGGCGGCGCGCGCCGCCGCGCCCATCCTCCGCCGGAGGGCGGCGTCCCCGCACAGCCGGCTGAGAGCGCGCCGCCAGTCGTCGGGCGAGGTCGCCCACAAACCCGTCACCCCATCCGCGACGACCTCGCTGTTCGCGCCAACCGGCGACGCGACCGTCGGGAGCCCCGCGGCGGCGTACTGGACGCACCGGTAGGCGGCCTTGCCCCTCGTCCACAGGTCGTCCGCGAGCGGCGCGAGGCCGACGTCGCACCCGGCGAGCTCCGCCGCCTCGGTGGATGCGGACCAGGGAACGAGCGTGGTCGGCACCCCCGCAAGGTCGGGGAGCCGATCGGAGATCACGCGGACCTCGAACTCGTGCCCCGCCTCACGCATCGCGCGGAGCACGGGCGCCAGGTCTTCGAGGTAGCACAGGTTGCTCCCCAGTCCGATCCAGGCGAACCGGACGCGGTCCCTCGCGGGCAGGGCCGCTGCCGGGTACGACGCCAGATCCACCGGGGTGAACAGCACCTCGAGACGACTCGCTGCGGGCCCGATCATGCTCCGGAGCGACTGGGAGCCCGCGACCACGAGGCGGCACCGACGCGCCATCCTGCGGAACCGGCGCAGGCGCCACCCGGAGGTCGAAGGCGGCGCACCCCGGGTCCGCGGCCGCCTGAACATGATCGCGTCGTCCACGTCGAGCACCCACGACGGGCACAGCCGCAGGACGAACGCCCGTTCGCCCGCGAGGAGCTTCACCTGCTGGAAGACGAGCAGGTCGCACGCCGCCAGGTCCGCTCTGCGTCGCACGACCCGAACCCACTCCCTGCCGCGCCCGAGCGCGACGGTCCGCACGACCGCGCCGCTCTCTTCGAGCGCCGGCCGCAGCGCCGCCATCCGCAGGCGGAACGACGGGACCGCGGGATCGTGAGCCACCAACCCGACGACCGGGCGCCGCCCGCCGGCGAGCGAGAGGCCCGCCCTCGAGGCGCCGCGCGCCGGGTCTCCGGGCCGGGACCCGCTCGCGTTCGTGCCGGGCCGGCCGGCGTGCTCCATACTCGTCATTATGAGCAAAGACCGACCTCGCCACTACCCCGTTACACGCGAAACCGGCCGGGCGGGAATCGCCCGATGATCGCCTGCCTCGACGCCGCCTACTCACGCGACGCGGCGGCCGCCGCGTGCGTCCTGGCTCGCGCCTGGACCGACGCCGGGCCGGTGCTCGAAGTCGTCCGCCGCGTGCCGGCCGCGGCGCCGTACGAGCCGGGGAGGTTCTACCTGCGCGAGCTCCCCTGTCTCCTCGCCGTCCTCGGCGATCTGGCTCCCGCACCGCGCGTGATCGTGGTGGACGGCTACGTCTGGCTCGCCGGGTCGCGCCCGGGCCTGGGGGCGCGTCTCCGCAACGCGCTCGGCGGAACGGTCACGGTCGTGGGCGTGGCCAAGACCCCGTTCCGGGGAGCGCCGGCGGTCCCGGTGCTCCGGGGGTCGAGCCGCTCGCCCCTGTACGTCTCGGCCGTCGGGATGGCCGCCGAGGAGGCGGCGGCGCACGTCCGGGAGATGCACGGGAGGTTCCGCATCCCGACCCTCCTCGCACGGGCGGACCGCCTCAGTCGCCGGGAACGCCCGGACGCAGCGTGGCGGGGCTGAGAGGACTTGAACCTCCGACACGCGGTTTAGGAAACCGCTGCTCTATCCAACTGAGCTACAGCCCCGCGCCGGCGCGATCGTAGTCGGAGGACGCGGAAATCACAACCCTGCGGGCTGCGCTCACCAGGGGGTCGACAGCACCCGGAAGCCGGGGTGACCGGGCGCCTCCGCCGCCTCGACCTCGACCGCGGCGACCCGCGCGTGGGGCGGGCCCTGCCAGAGCCGCCCTTCCATCACGTCGAC
>Ga0335070_10007478_pt1 | contig 12813 bp, 15 predicted proteins | sample Lox_Sample_13_FD_206722 | JGI IMG/M metagenome (GOLD analysis project Ga0335070, IMG submission 206722) | Soil microbial communities from Loxahatchee National Wildlife Refuge, Florida, United States - Lox_Sample_1.3 | ecosystem: Environmental > Terrestrial > Soil > Wetlands | place: USA...
GCGGAAGGCGACCTTCCTCTGTGACCTTCTTCGGGGCCCCCATAGGATCGGAGCTGGACGTCCTTGTGGACGCGATCTTCGCGGCTTCTCGCAGCAGGAGCAGGCTTCCGGCGGGTCTGGCCACTAGGCTCAGGGAGCTGCCGGATGAGGTCAGGGCGGAGGTCTTCGTGTCCCCTGCATGCCGGCGGTGCCCTCCCGTGGCGCGTTTCCTTATGGAGGCCTCAATGGAGTCCCCGAAGGTGCGGGTCGACATCGTAGAGGCCTTCGAGTTCCCGGAGCTCGCCAGGAGGTACGACGTTCGGAACGTCCCCACGGTCGTGCTGGGCTCGGGGGCCGTGAAGCTCCGAGACGCCACCGTGGCCGGGGTCGCTTCCCTCCTCCTGTCGACAGCGAGGGCCTGACGGACTGAGAAGCTTCGAGGAGTAGCCTTATATCGGGCTTTCTGTCTCACGAGTCCGAATTGGAGACCAAGAAGAACAAGTTGGTCATGGTGGCAAGCAGGGGGACGACCGACGGCCTTTACCCGGCCCTCATCCTGGCCACGACCTCCGCCATGGAGGGGATGGAGACTCACATCTACTTCACGTTCGGTGGAATGAAGCTCCTGACGAAGGAGGCGTCGGGCGACATCAAGCCGTCCGTAGACCTCGGAGTTTCAAAGGAGGAGCTCGTTCAGCTGCTCTCAAAGGGAGGGATGCCCTCGGTCACCGACATGCTCAAGCAGGCCAAGGAAAGCGGCGTCAAGATACATGCCTGCTCTCCGACCATGGGTCTGTTCGGACTGAAGAGCCAGGACCTGGTAGGGGTGGTCGACGACGTGATAGGCGCGGCTGGGTTCCTCGAGCTGGCGTCGGACCCTGCAGCGATAACGCTGTTCATTTAGCGGACTTTACACGTCGCCTGAAGTCCGCGTACTTCTCCGAGAGGCTCTTTATCCGCTCGAGGTCCAGCTCCCCGTCTTCGCAAACGACGTGCTGCACGTAGCCGTACGGCGTGATGTCGAACCTCGGCAGGTACCCCCCCTGGCCGGCGTCGGTGTCGAGTTCGAGGGTCACCTCTTCGCCGGCGGGATGGACCTTCATGGCCTCCGCCAGGAAGAAGACCTGCTTCCCCTCAACGTAGGCGATCTTTGCGGCGGTGTTGCTCCCGAGCTTGTTTACGACCGAGCCGTCGGAGAGGACGGCGTCGGCCCCGAGGAGCACCACGTCGACCTTGGGCATGATGCTTCCCACGACCATGTCGGGGACGAGTATGTTCCGGATGCCGCCCGACGAGAGCTTCTCGGAAAGCGCCCTTCCCTCGCCTCCCGGGTCGGAGACCGTCACGAACACCTGGGCGAGCATCTCCTTCGACCTTCGCAGGGTCTCGAGGACGGTCTGGCTGTCGCTCACCGTGAGGACCACGACGGGCCTGCTCAGGTACTGAGCGAACGCGTTGGCTATCGCTATTCTTGACAGCACCATCTTCCTCTGAAGCTTCTCGGCCTCTGCTGAGGCAAACTTGCCAGCGTCGCCCTCGCCCAGCTTGTCTATGACGCGGCAGCAGAGCTCAGACGAAGCGTTGCCGACGCACACCATGGTGGGCCGCGCCTTGAGAAGCTGTCTTGACACGCCCCTGACCATCTTGATGTCGGACCCGGGCGTCTCCCCGAGAGGTTTGAAGGCGTCAAGTGCCTTGATGGCCAGGCCGATGGCCCCCGTCGACCGGTCGGCCTTGACCTCCTTGATGACCTTCAAGGTCTCCTTGGGGTACTTCAACCGCATTCACTTATGGCCCGGGAGCGTATTTATCGCTTTGGCCTAGATGATCGAGAGGGCCCTGCCCACCTTCTCGAACTTCGCCAGGGCGAAGTCGAGGTCCCCCTTTGTGTGCGCGGCGGTCACGATGGTCCTGACCCTGGCCCCGTCCTTGGAGACCATGGGATAGACTATGGGCGTCACGAAGACCCCTTCTTCGAAGAGCGAGGAGGCGAGGGCCTGAGCCCGGCCGCTGTCGCCTACGATGACCGGCGTGATCGGGGTCTGGCTTCTCCCTGTATCGAAGCCGAGCTGCTTAAGGCCCTTCTTGAAGTAATCAGTGTTCCCCCAGAGTGAGCTGAAGAGCTCAGGATGCCTCTGCACGTACTTTACGGCGGCGAGGTTCGCCGCTGCGACGGCCGGAGGGTGCGATCCCGAGAGCAGGAAGGGCCTCACCTTGTTGAAGAGATAGTCGCAGAGGTAGTTCCCCCCGGCCACGTACCCGCCAACGCAGCCGAAGGCCTTGGAGAAGGTGCCCATCTCCACGTCTACCCTTCCTTGAAGCTTGAAATGGTTGACCACTCCCCTGCCGAGCTCGCCGAGGACCCCCTCGCCGTGGGCGTCGTCGACGTAGGTCAATGCCGAGCTCCCTTCAGCCAGCCTGACGATGTCGGGCAGGGGGGCGATGTCGCCGTCCATGCTGAACACCGCGTCGGTGACGACGAGGACGCGCCGGAACGAGGAAGACCCCTCGAGCGCCTCCTGGAGCGATTCCATGTCGCAGTGCTTGTAGACCCTCCTCTCGGCCTTGCTCAGACGTATGCCGTCGATGATGCTCCCATGGTTGAGCTCGTCGCTTACGGCCACGTCGCCCTCCCCGATCAGGGCCGGGATGACTCCCAGGTTAGTGGCGAACCCGCTCTGGAAGGTTATCGCGGCGGCGGTCTCCTTGAACCTTGCCAGCTCCTCCTCCAGTTGCACGTGAAGCCGCATGGTCCCGGAGATCACCCTCACCGCTCCGGAGCCCACCCCGAACTCGGCCACGGCCTTTATGGCCTCGAGCTTCAGCTCCGGGTTGTTCGCCAGCCCAAGGTAGTTGTTGCTGCAAAGCATGAGCTCCTTCCTTCCGTCGACCGAGACCCATGTGTCGGAGGCTGACTCGAGGATGCGCTTCCTCCAGAGGAGGTTTCCCGCCGCCATCCTGTCCAGCTCTTCCTTGGCGATCTCTTCGACGTCGTCCTGGTGAGCGCCTGACATGAGGGAAGGCAAGTGAGGACGGTTATTTATCGTTAGTCCGAGTCGCGCGGGCCCGGCGAGCCTCCGGGGGCCGAAGGGGAGGTCTCGTCCTACGAGAACAACCTATAAATGACATCCCTAGGCAGTGTCGGACGGCATGAAGGCCGTCGTGAAGGCCAGGCCTGCGTACGGCGCCGATTTCTTGGACATGCCTGAGCCAGTCATCAAGAAGAACGAGCTCCTCGTGAAGGTCAGAGCCACCAGCATCTGCGGCACCGACGTCCACATCTACGATTGGAACGAGTGGGCGGCGGCGAGGGTCAAGCCCCCGCTGGTGATGGGGCACGAGTTCGCGGGCGAAGTGGTGGAGGTCGGGAGGGATGTCAAGGGGTTCGCAGTCGGAGACAGCGTCTCCGGTGAGACCCACATCCCGTGCCACAGGTGCGAGCAGTGCAGGACCGGCAACGAGCACATATGCGAGAACGTCCAGCTCAGGGGAGTCGACACCCAGGGCTGCTTTGCGGAGTTCGTGGCGTTGGACGAAAGCACCGCCTGGCGCAACGACAAGTCGATTCCCTATGAAGTTGCGTCGGCGCAGGAGCCGCTGGGCAACGCGGTTCACACCGTCTTCGCAGGAGGAGGAGTCGAGGGGAAGACGGTCGCCATTTTCGGCTGCGGCCCGATAGGGATACTCTCCGCGACGCTTTGCCGCCAATCGGGGGCGGAGAAGGTCTTCGCCGTGGACATCTCAGACTACAGGCTCAAGCTGGCGCAGGAGTTCGGGGCCACCTCCGTCGTGAATTCGAAGCTGGCGGATCCGGTGAAGGAGATCATGTCCCAGACGAACGGGCGCGGCGTAGACGTGTTCCTTGAGATGGCCGGCGTCCCCGAGACGATCAGGCAGGGGCTGAAGGTGATTCGTTCGGGCGGAAGGGCCTGTCTGTTGGGTCTGCCCTCGAAGCCCGTCGAGATCGACGTTTCGAACGACATCGTCCTGAAGATGGTCGAGCTGCACGGGATATACGGGAGGCGCATCTTCGGCACCTGGTACACGGTGGCGTCGTACCTTAGGTCCGGCAAGGTGGACCTGGCAAGGCTCATCACCCACAGGTACAGGATGAGCGAATACCAGGAGGCGTTCAACCTCATGAAGTCGGGCCAGAGCGGCAAGATCGTGATGACCCCCTAGCCGCGCGTGTGAATCGGGCCCGCGGCGGGTCAACTGGAGGCGACACTTTTGCGCCCAGCCCTAGAGCTCATGGCATAAAGCCCGAGCTCAACGTCCTGGTATCCGGACTCGGACCGGCCGTCTTGAATTGCGCCCGCGATGCCTCTCGGCTGGCCCGAGCTCATCTAGCTCCATTCGGAGCGCGGTGGCGGCCACGGTCAGCCCGGCAGCTCGTATCCTTCATAGAGGGCAGAGCTGTCATCGACGAAGACGTCCTTCAGGCAGTCCCGCGCCAGAGCCTTCATCTCTTCGTCGAAGAACTTCATGTGTTTCACGAGGGTCACGAACGCGTTGAGCTTCTCCTTTTCGCTCAGGCCGCTGAAGTACTCCCCGACCTTCCTGTCGTCCATGTCTAGGATCTCCTTAATGCCGACCAACTGAGAACTGCCTCACCCAAGGATGACCACCCACAGCTATAAAAACGGTGGCGAGCCCGGGGGATCCTTCGGGCACGAGCCATGCGGGCGCTCCACGCAAGCCTCATTAACCCGTGAAGCGAACACCATCTGAATAGACTTGTCAGAGATAACCGAGTTGCTGAACAAGGCAGCCGCGGGCGAGCTGCAGGCTGCCATCCAGTACATGTGGCAGCACGTGATGGTGCATGGCCTCGAAAGCCCTCAGCTGGCCGACATCCTGAGAGACACCGCGATAGAGGAGATGAAGCACTATGAGAAGATCGCCGAGAGGCTGGACTACCTGGGGGTGGCGCCGACGACGCAGCCGGACCCGATAGCCCACAGCAAGTCCACCGCCCAAGTTCTCAAGGACGACATCAAGGCCGAAACGGACGCCATAAAGCTGTACAAGCACATAATTGAGGTCGCAGCAAGGGAGAAGGACTACGCCACCGTCGATCTGTTCGAAGACATCGAAGCCGACGAAGAAGATCACCATCACGCCTTCCTGACCATCCAGAAGTAGCCTGCCTGCATTTCTTTCACTCACGCACCCAGCGGAAGCTGGGGCATGCTCTGGTTTGAAGGGTCAGCCTTATGTGCTGGAGGCACCAGCCGTCGAACCATGGTGACGCCATACGCCGACGCGTCGGCACTGGCATCGACCGCCTGGGTTGCGGACCACATCGGGGACCCAGCGGTGAGGGTGGTCGAGGTTGATTTCGACCCGGTCTCCAACTATTTCCTGGGCCACCTGCGGGGCGCCTCCTTGATGGACTGGCGCAGGGACCTCAACGACCCGCTGACGCGCGACGTCGCACAGCCGAGGGCCTTCGAGAAGGTGCTGGGTGACATGGGGGTGGGCAACGAAACGACCCTGGTCCTCTACGGAGATCTCAACAACTGGTTCGCCGCCTTCGCCTTCTGGGTCTGCGAATACTACGGTTTCAAGAGGCTCAAGCTCATGGACGGCGGCAGGAGGCGGTGGCTCATGGAGGACAGGGAGATGACGAAGGAGGTGCCGAAGTACGAGCCCAGGCTGTTCCGGGCGGCTCAGCCGGACGAGTCCTTGCGGGCCTACATGCCGCAGGTCAAGGAGGATCTGGGCGCAGACTGGAGGGTCCTCGTCGACGTAAGGAGCCCCAAGGAGTACAGGGGGGAGATCCTGGCCCCTCCCGAGTATCCCACCGAGATGGCCCAGAGGGGTGGCCACATCCCCGGGGCAGTGAACGTCCCCTGGAGCTCCGTGCTCAAGGGCGACGGCACTTTCAAGCCGGTCCACGAACTTGTGGCCATGTTCTCCTTGCTGGGGGTCACGGCCGACAAGGAGGTGATAACATACTGCAGGATAGGAGAGAGGTCATCCCACATGTGGTTCGTGCTCAAACACCTCCTCGGGTTCCCGCGGGTGAAGAACTACGACGGATCCTGGGCGGAGTGGGGGAACGCAGTGAAGAACCCGGTCGAGCGCTAGGGAGCTAGAACCACCGTATGTAGCTGACGTCGCGAGCAGCTATTATCGCGGAGAGCACGGTCATCGCGGCCAAGAGCAGCAGCGAGATGAGCGTGCCCGGGTTAAGGGAGATCACCACGACCGCGGTGACGAAGTTCAGGGAAACGAAGAGCATCAGGAAGTACTTCAGGAATCTCAAGGCCCTCCTCTTGTTCATCTTCCTTTCACCGCAGCTTCCGATGCCATCGCATGCGCTTCAAGGCATTTAGAGCTTTCCTTCTTGAAGGCGGCCTCCCTGTCTCTCACATGGTGCCGAGCGGGAAGGTGCTTAAAGCGACCCTGCGATTAGGAGATGGATGAACCCGACCGCGTTGGAGTGCCTGTCCCGGATGTGGAAGGAACTGTCGCCCTACCTTGGCGAATGGGTTGCCATAGTGGATTTCGAGATCGTTTCGCACGGGGAGGATCAGGAGACCGTGATGAAGGCGGCCGTGGCGGCCCGGCCAGGGTCGGAGCCCTTCCTGATGAGGGTCCCGACGGTGACCACGATCCCGTACAGGGAGCCCAGCAGCCCGTTCCGAAGGGGATAGCCGGGGCTCCTATTGTCTGACGGCCTTGCAATAGCAGTGCTTGTTCTTGTGCGTCCGCCCGTCCTTCCTGTGGCGGAACTCCCAGTAGAAGTAGGGGCCCCCCTCCGGGTTCTTGCCCGTCCTTGAGGTCAGGTACGGCCGCCAGGACGCCTTGCCGCACTTGGGGCATTTCACCAGTTCACCCTTCTCCTCCAGCTCAATCCTGAAGCCGTCCTTCTGCAGCGCGATGACCAAACAGTCCACGCTCAACACATCCCTGTCGTACCTCCGCCCATAGTGTTGCTGCACTAGAGCAGTTGACAATCGTGCCTAACAGAGCTGACGGGAAAAGGCGCTCGACCTGCCGCGTCGCGCTCAACACCCAACCAATCTTTCCATGCCTTGACCGACCAACGCGTATGTCGCGATTGAGCGTTGCGCAGCGACACGTCCCCGTCGTTAGAAAGGGATTTTAGGAGAGCGGGGGTGACCAAAGCCACAAATGCCGGCAAAGGTCCTGAGGATCCCCTTCGAAGAGGCCGTTGAAAGGCTCAAAGCGAACCTCGGCGTCAGGAGCCCGTCGGAGGTCCCCGTCCAAGACTGCCTCGGGCGAAGGCTTGCGACGGACCTGGTGTCTCGGTGGGCGCTTCCCAGATACGACGTAAGCCACCTTGACGGGTACGCAGTGCGGGCGCAGGACCTGGCTGCGGCCTCCGCCGGCTCGCCCGTGCTGCTCAAAGTCGCGGGCGTCTCTAGGCCTGACGGCCAGGGCCCCGCCGACATGAAGGCGGGCGTTTGCGTAAGGGTGCTCACAGGAGGGCGCATGCCCGAAGGGGCGGACGCGGTCGTACCTCAGGAGGCGACGGAGAAGCTGGATGACCACGTCGCGTTCAGGGAGGCCGTCGCTCCGTTGAGCAACATCCACAGGGCAGGCTCCGATGTCCAGGTCGGGATGGTCCTCTTCAAGAAGGGTCATGTCATCAACGCAAGGGACCTGAGCTTCATCCTGTCGTACGGGCTTGCGACCCTGATGGTCGACCCGGTCATCAGGGTGGGGATCCTGGCGACGGGAAACGAGCTGGTGGAGAAGGACCGGGGGCCCGTTCCGGGCAAGGTGATCGAGTCGAACAGGATGGTGCTGGGCGAGATACTCCGTTCGTCCGCCTTCGAAGTGCAGGACCTCGGTCTGGCTCAGGACGACGTGGCCGACATAGCCTCGCGCCTGAGGAGCGCCCAAGGCCGCTGTGACGCGGTCCTTACGACGGGTGGTTCATCCGTAAGCGAAGCTGACCTCGTCCCCGAGGCGCTGAGCGTCCTCGGAGCTGTCAAGGTCTTTCACGGCCTCCTTCTCCGCCCGTCGCGGACGCTGGGTGCCTATATGCTCGAGGGCATGCCGGTGTTCCTCCTCTCAGGTCTGATCCAGGGAGGGGTGAGCGCCTTCTGCAACGCGGTCTACCCATCGTTGAGGTACATGGCGGGCGACGGATGGCAGGAGCTCCCGGCAGTACGGGGCACCATCACGAAGCCGCTCCAGTCCATCGAAGGCGACAAGTTCAGGCTCGTTACCTGGGTGAGGTTGAAGTCGGAAGGCGGCAGGCTCTTCGCTGAACCGATGTCCGCCCCCAGCACAACTCGTTTCGTCCTTACCAAGGTGAACGGGTTCCTGGTTAGGGAGCCTGGAAAGGGGATCGAGGAAGGCGAGCTGGTTGACATCCGACTGCCGTACGGGTTCGATCTTGAGGACGCGCTGGGCGGGCTTTGACCCCCGTCTACCGCCTTCACGAGGTACCATGTCGAGACCTAGGAGGGCATGGTGTCGCGAGGCCGAGAAGGCATCCGTAGGAGGCCCCGGGGGCCCCGCCCATGCCCAGAAAGCCTTTTATCGGGTAACCCGGAAGGAAACCAGAGAACTCGTATGACGTTCTGCACGAAGTGCGGAAGACAGCTGAGCGATGGCGACGCCTTCTGTCCAGCATGCGGCACGCCGGTCGCCAGGGTAGGCGCGCCTTCGGCCGGGGCTCCGCCGCCCCCTCAAGGCCATAACCTGAGCGGCATCGACGCCCTCATCAAGGAGCCCTCCGCGCAGTCATATTGGATAGAGCGGCTGGTTGCCTTTGTGATCGACTGGGTCGTGGTTACAGTCGCGGTCGGCATCATCGCCGGCCTCATGGCCATCCCCTGGGTGCTCAACGGATTAGTCAACGGCAACACGTTCAACGTCGGGGAGATATTCGGGGCCAGCGCATACTCCTTCCTCAACAGCATCATCGTCGTGCTCTACTTCGCTTTCGCCGAGAGCATCTACGGGACCACGCTAGGCAAGAGCGTGATGGGGCTGAAGGTCGAGACTCTGGACGGCAGAAGGCCGACCCTGGAGCAGACCTTCATCAGGGACATCACCAAGATCAACTGGGTCCTGCTGCTCCTCGACGTCGTCTTCGGGCTGGCCACTTCGACCGAGTACAGGCAGAAGTTCAGCGACAGATACGCCAAGACTCTCGTCGTGAAGAGACGCTAGGAAGGTCTTGAGAGAAACCGGCGCCTACTGCGGGTCATAGCATTCGTAGGGCTTCCCGCCGTTGATGTGCTCCACGGCCTTCTCGATTATGGCGTCGGACACCTCGATCCACTTGTGGTTCCAGTCCAGATCGGAGACGGACATAACAGGCCGACCCATCTCGTTGAGGGCGATGAACCAGAGGGGCCTTCCGTAGAACGGCTTGACTATCTTCACGTCCCACCTGGCGCACCTGAAGCGTTCGCCTTTGCTTACCAGGTAGCGGCAGCTCCTGCAGAAACGGGAGAGCCAGATGATGTCCCTCTGAGGGCGATGTACCTTCGCGACCTCCTCGAGGATCCTCTCGTTCTCCTTCTTGGCAAGGTCGAGGAGCCGCTGCTTCCCCTCCTCGGTCTTGAGGTAGTAATCGAGGTTCTTGGTGACCTCTTCGACCCACTCCGGCTTCTTCTCAACGGGCTCCTCAGAGGACTCCAAGCCAAGTTCCCATAAGTTGTCGGCCCATAATTAAGGATATCAGGGAGGTGCCGCCTCTCATCTCTCTGCCGCCCTCTGACATCCTGGCCGTGGGCTCGATCCTGGCTCACCGCCGTTGAAACAGTTATTAAGGAAACCACGAAACAACTCATCACGTGGAGATGGGTGACGCCAGAGCCCCTGCCAGGGTCCTCAGAGTTGACCCCCTGAACCCGGAAGTCGGGCCCATCCGCATCGCAGCCGAATACATACGGGGAGGCGACATCGTAGCATTCCCCACGGAGACGGTGTACGGGCTCGGCGCCGACGCCACAAACGGAGCCGCGGTTCGCAAGGTGTTCGAAGCCAAGGGGCGCCCCGGTGACAACCCTGTAATCGTGCACATAGCCTCCATGGAACAGCTCCCCGCGGTGGCCAGGCACGTGGACGAGAGGGCGTTCGCTCTAGCGGACGTCTATTGGCCCGGGCCGCTTACGATCATCTTCCCCAAGTCCGACCTCGTCTCCTATGAGGCGACCGGGCACCGGGAGACGGTGGCGGTGCGGATGCCGGCGCATCCCGTCGCCCTTTCGCTCATAATGATGTCGAGGAGGCCCATCGCAGCCCCCAGCGCCAACGTCTCAGGCCGTCCCAGTCCCACCTCGGCGGCCCACGTTCTGGCTGACCTCGGCGGCAAGGTCGATTTGATCCTGGACGGCGGCGAGACCGCCTTCGGTGTCGAATCCACAGTCGTCAACCTGGCGACGGATCCCCCGACCATCCTCAGGCCCGGCCCCATCACGCCCGAGGAGCTGGCTGGAGTCATTGGCGAGGTCAGCGTCGCCGAGGTGAAGCCCGGGGACGAAGAGCTTGTGGCCGAAGCGCCGGGCATGAAGTACCCACACTACGCGCCCAAGGCGCCCCTCGTCCTGGTGCTGGGCTCGTTGAACGGCATGGTTGACAGGATCTCCGCCCTCGGAAGGACCGAGGCAGCCAGAGGCCAGAAGGTCGGCGTCCTCGCGACTGAGGAGACGAAGGGGATGTACCCGAAGGACTGGGTGGTCGTTTCGGTCGGGACCAGGTTCAACCCCTACTCCATAGCCCACAACCTCTACGGAGCGCTAAGGGAATTCGACCTTTCGAAGGTGGACAGGATATATGCGGAGGGCTTCGACGAGAGGGGCATCCTCCTGACCGTGATGAACCGCCTCAGGAAGGCGGCCGTCGAGACCCTCGGCGACTGAAGCAGCCGGCTTTGAGAAGGCTCCTGAACGGAGCCCGGAGGCGAACCGCCTACCTTATAATCACGCCGAGCGTGGTAGGCATCCGACCTTGGACTCACTGTCCAGCCTGAAGAAGAACACCGTCGAGCTCCTGAACCTCTTCAATTCGCGCGTGGACAGGATGAGGGACAAGGAGGGGTACTCGGTCCTGGTCAAAAGGCTTGACGAAAAGAGGGCCAGGGAGACTCTGGTCCGCGTCCTGGGGGAAGGCAACTTCAGGGCGATCGGGATAGACGGCTCGATGGACCAGGTGGAGTCGCTCGAGATGCTCCTCTTCTATGTCAACGCAGCGGCGTACAGCTGCGACCTGACCGTGGGGAAGGACGGCGTCTCATTCGGGCTCCGTCGGGCCCGCAGGGAGATCAAGCTCGGCACGACGAGCGCCGTTCCCCTCTGGCTGGAGGACTGCGCCACCGTCGCGGCCACCGCGGGCACGCAAGAGAGCGAGTTCGAGCACATGGCCGCCCTCATGAACATCTCCTTCTCTCTGATGCTTATGGCAGAGCTCACCTCCGCCCTGACCTCTCTCCAGACGCCAGGGCTGAAGGTCCTCTTCCTCGACAGGCCCATCTCAGGCTCGTTCTACACGCTCGGGAGGGACGTAAGGAAGCTGCTTCTGAATGAGAGGTCGCCGCTGGAGCGCCTCTACGGAGACGGCCTCAAGCGCGATCTCTTCCTCTTGACGGCGGTCCCTGAAGGGGAGCCCCCGATCGCCCGCCACGGGCCGTACTCGCTCCACGCCCTTCTGCAGCAGATGCTCGGCGGTTCGACGGTCGAAGGGGCCCTCGAAGGTTCGGGTCTGGACGCGGACAAGTCGGCCAGCCTCCTCGAAGCCCTCCTCAGGCTCGGCAAGAAGTACGGCTTTCTCGACAGGAGCTCGAAGGACGTGAGGCTCTCGAAGGACTGCGAAGGGTTCCGGCAGCGGCTTGAGGCCCTTGGCGAGAGGGTCTCCGGCCGGCTCTTCTCCTCGGAGGAACACCCGCTGAGGGTCGAGGGCGAATGGCTCACGACCGTGGAGCTGAACGCCGTGAACTACATCCTCCTTGGGAGCCTCGTCGAAAAGGCGAGGAGGAAGGGCGTCCTCCTACTCGGGATAACCAAGGATACGGGCTCGTCCGACGTCTCGCGTTCGGTGCTGGGCATGTGCGGCATCCCGGACTCGATGAAGCCCGGGATGAGACATGACCGCGTCATGTTCTCGATCATCAGCGCCACCAACCCGAAGGTGTGCGTCACTCCCTGGCGGAGCGTCGGCTACGACTCCTGCTTCTCGACCCTCACGGAGAACTCCCAGTCGGTGGGAGGATCCACCCCCAGGCTCCGCGCAGCCAGGAAGGTGGCCTCGCGTGAGTGCCTGTTCGTGAGGTCGTACTTCCAGACGCGGGCGTCGGCCAAGACCGCCTACAGGTCGCCCGTCTTCCTGCTGGACCGGCCGTTCGACGGCAGGTTCGACCAGGCGATGAGGGTCGAAGTGGACTACCTCGAAAGGGAGGGCCTCCAGAGGATGAAGCCGTATCTCGAAGGGGGAGGCTTCAACGAGCTCGACAACGCCATCCTCCTGCTCCTGTCCTGCTCCGACAACCCGGAGGTCTTCGAAGCGTACGGCCACAACGAGCTCCTCTATCTCGCGGACAAGGCCGTGAAGGCCGACGTGAAGCTCATGCACGGCACTCTCGAAGGGCTGGTCAACCTTGAGCTCACGCCGCTGGCCAGGAAGGAGAACCTGTTCGCCATAATCAGGAGGTACCGGGACTCGAGGTCTCAGATGGAGTCCAATAGGGAGTCGGCCTCTTCGTAAGGCCTGACAAGGCTCCAAAGCTAAATAAGCCTGCTGGGGCAGAGTGCTCAAGAATGGCAAGCGCGAAGCTGAGGCTAAGGCTGAACGGGAAGGACGTGACGCTCGTCGTCCCTCCGGCCAAGACCCTGCTTCGTGTGCTGA
>Ga0335070_10007479_pt1 | contig 12813 bp, 4 predicted proteins | sample Lox_Sample_13_FD_206722 | JGI IMG/M metagenome (GOLD analysis project Ga0335070, IMG submission 206722) | Soil microbial communities from Loxahatchee National Wildlife Refuge, Florida, United States - Lox_Sample_1.3 | ecosystem: Environmental > Terrestrial > Soil > Wetlands | place: USA: Florida...
ATCATACAGTCGATAGATAGCCGCAAATCATTGTCTTTTCCGTTTCAAAGTTACATAAATCATTTCGAATAAAGTAAAAATAACAACATATAATTGGGGTTTTTATCCTGAACATCCTGAACATCCCTGTTAAATAAGGTTTTCTCCTATGTTCGAACGCCTGAAATCCATGCTCATAAAAGAATTCATCCAGGTCTTCCGCGATCCGAGAATGCGGTTTGTCATATTACTGGTCCCGGTATTCCAAACGATCGTATTCGGCTATGCGGTCAACACCGATGTCCGGCACGTCGGCACGGCCGTCTTCGATCTCGACAACAGCACCGAAAGCCGTGACCTGACGGCGAGGTTCGTCAAATCCGGCTATTTCGACATCGTTGAATATGTTTACCGGGACAGCCGGGCCAAAGAACTGATCGACCGCGGTAAAGTCAAGGTCGTGCTGAAAATGGACAGGGGGTTCGCCGATGCCCTGCGCGCCGGACGCAGCGCTCCCTTGCAGATAATCCTCGACGGCACCGACTCGAACACCGCGGGTATCGCCCTGGGCTACGCAGGTAGGATAGCCGCCAGCTACAACGATCTGATCAGGCTGGAACAGAATGCCCGGAGCAGCGGCCCTGCCCCGCGGGCCGGCGGAGTGGAACTGGAAAGCCGCGCCTGGTTCAACGAGAACCTGGAAAGCCGCAATTTCTACGTGCCGGCGGTAATCGCCAACATCGTCTTCATTATTACCATTCTCCTTTCGGGCATGGCTGTGGTACGCGAAAAGGAGATGGGCACCATGGAGCAGATCATCGTCACTCCCATCAGAAGGAGCGAATTCATTCTCGGCAAAACAGTGCCGTTCATTCTGATCGGCTTCATAGACGTCGCCATCATCACAGCCGTCGCCGCCTTCTGGTTCCAGGTGCCGCTAAGGGGCAGCATACCGCTGCTGTTCGCCGCCACCGGGCTGTTTCTCATGAGCAGCCTCGGATTCGGACTGCTGATCTCCACCATCAGCCGGACCCAGCAGCAGGCGATGATGAGCGCGTTCTTCTTTATTTTCCCGGCAATGCTCCTGTCCGGCTTCGCCTTCCCCATCGAAAACATGCCGGCTGTCGTACAGTGGCTGACTTTCCTCGACCCGCTCCGCTATTTTCTTGTCATAATCCGCGGCGTTTTTCTCAAGGGAGTCGGCGCGGAAATCCTCTGGCCGCAGTTTCTCGCACTCTTCCTTCTTGGCGGAATCATCCTCTGGTTTGCCGTGAACCGTTTCCGGAAAACCTTGTAGCAGGCATCCTGAAATCATCAACTGTGCCATCCCCTCTTTTGATCGTTATAACCTACGTAACATATCGAAAAAACATTTGTTTTTTCCTTTTGATATATTAAAATATATAAAACAGGTAGTAGGTTTATAAGTGGCCTGTAAAGGAGGCAAGTATGGGAGATAGGGTAATTCGTGTTAACATGACGACCCTCACGGCAAGCTCCGAGCCGGTACCGCCCGAGTGGGTCGGACTCGGCGGACGGGGGCTCACTTCCACTGTCGTCGCCAAGGAAGTCCCTCCAACCTGTGAGCCGCTCGGCAAGTACAACAAGCTGGTTTTCGCGCCCGGGCTGCTGACCGCGACCGCGGCCGCGAACTCGGGGCGACTGTCCGCCGGCTTCAAGAGCCCGCTCACCGGCGGCATCAAGGAGAGCAACGCCGGCGGGACCGCCGCGCAGAATTTGGAAAGGCTGGGCATCAAGGCCCTGATCGTGGAGGGCATGCCAAAGGAGGACAAGTGGTACTCCATCCATATCAACAAGGATGGCGCGACAATCAGGGAAGACTCCGAATATGTCGGCAAGGGCAACTACGAGCTTTACAAATCCATTGGTGAAAAACTCGGCAAGAAAGTCGGTGTTCTCTCCATCGGCCCGGCCGGTGAGTTCAAAATGGCGGCGGCCAACATTTCCGTTAAGGATCCCGACGGCAACGTCCGCAGCCACGGACGCGGCGGCGGCGGCGCGGTCATGGGCTCGAAGAAGGTCAAGTACATCACCATCGACGACACCGGCGGGCCCGGCGTCACCATCGCCGACCCCGAGAAGTTCAAGACGCAGGCCAGGATATTCGCCAAGGCGCTTCTGGACCACCCCGTCAGCGGCCAGGGATTGCCGACTTACGGCACGAACGTCCTGATCAACATCCTCAACGAGGCCGGGGGCCTGCCGACCAAGAACTTCCGTTACGGCCGCGTGGACCATCCGGAGAAGATCTGCGGCGAAACGATGCATGACGTGATCGTCGCGAGAGGCGGGGTTCCGAGCCACGGCTGCCATGCCGGCTGCATCATCAAGTGCTCCCAGATGTACGTCAACCAGGAAGGCCAATACATCACCTCCGGTTTCGAATACGAAACCATATGGGGCTTCGGTTGCGCCTGCAATATCAGCGACCTCGACGACATAGCCAGGTGCGACTGGGCAATGGATGACGTCGGTATCGACTCCATCGAAGGCGCGGTACTCATGAGCGTGGCCATGGAAGCCGGCATCCTTGAGTGGGGCGACGGCAAGGAGTCATACAGGCTGATCAACGAGGAAATCCGCAAAGGGACCCCGCTGGGACGCATCCTGGGCAACGGCGCGGGTTCCGTGGGCAAGACCTACGGCCTGACCAGGATCCCGGTCGTCAAGAACCAGGGCATTCCCGCCTATGACCCGAGAGCAGTCAAGGGAATCGGCGTGACTTACGCCACATCAACCATGGGCGCCGATCATACGTCGGGTTACACCATCGCCACCAACATACTGAAGGTCGGCGGCTACGTCGATCCGCTGAAGAAAGAAGGTCAGGTCGAACTTTCCAGGAACCTCCAGATTGCCACGGCGGCCGTGGACAGCACCGGACTCTGCATCTTCGTCGCGTTCCCGGCTCTGGACATACCGGAGTGCTTCACGGCGATCTACGAAATGATCAATGCCCGCTACGGCCTGAACCTAACGGCCGACGATGTAGTGGCGCTCGGCAAGCATATCCTCAAAACCGAGCACTCGTTCAACCTGGCCGCGGGCTTCACCAACAAAGACGACCGTCTGCCCGAATTCTTCGAGGAGGAAATCCCGCCGCACAATGCGGTATGGGATATGACCGACGAGGAACTCGATTCCTTCTGGGCGTTCTGAAATCCGGCATTCCTTCGCTGTCTCCGCCGCAATCCCCGCGAATGGCCGTAAACCTTCGCGGGGATTGTTTTTTCAATTGGTCAAGAACACAACGACAATCAGCATGTGAACCAAAAATAAGCCGTCAGCCGTGGAGACAATGAGAAGTCACTTTCCACGCTCCTTCAGAAACTCCGCAAGTATCCGACCGGTATGCGACACTTTCCAGGCCAGTGCCACCTGTTCGGGCGTTCCTGCGGCGACGACCCTGCCGCCGCCATTCCCTCCTTCGGGACCGAGATCGATGATCCAGTCCGCCTCGGCGATTACGTCCAGGTTGTGCTCGATGACAACCACGGTGTTGCCCGCCGCGACAAGGCGGTGCAGCACTCGCACCAGCTTTTCCACATCGGCCATGTGCAGGCCGATGGTCGGCTCGTCCAGTATGTAGACGGTTTGCAGGTGCGAGGCAGGCCTCGTCTGCACCTTCGGATCAGTTACCGTCACTTCCTTCGCCTTGGCCAGTTCCGTCACCAGCTTGATCCGCTGGGCTTCGCCGCCGGAGAGGGTCGGACTCTGCTGGCCGAGGGTCAGGTAGCCCAGCCCCACTTCCCGAAGGAGCATCAGGGGCCGCCGTATCGCGATGTGAGCGGTGAAAAATTCCGTCGCCTCATCGATGCTCATCGCCAGGACATCTCCGATGCTTTTCCCCTTGAAGCGGACCATGAGCGTCTCCGGGGTAAAACGGGCACCGCCGCACGACTCGCATGCCACCTTCACGTCGGGGAGAAAGCTCATCTCTATGGTCTTCATCCCCTGTCCCTCGCATTCCGGGCATCTGCCGCCCTTGACGTTGAAGGAGAATCGGGAGGGCGAATAGCCGCGCATGCGGGCTTCAGGGGTGCGGGCAAATAGTTTCCTGATCTCATCCCAGAACCCGACGTATGTTGCGGGACAGGAGCGTGGGGTCTTGCCGATGGGAGTCTGATCCACCTCCAGGACACGGCTGATCCCTTCCCACCCCGCGATTCCGCCGCAGCCGATCGGAGCGACCGTATCTTTTCCATGCCTACCTCGCCGGTCCGCAAGAAGGAGCTTCATGTTTCGGAAAAGGACCTCCCTCACCAGGGTGCTTTTGCCGCTCCCTGAGACGCCCGTGACGCAGACCAGCCGGCCGAGGGGAAAGGCGGCCGACAGTTCCTTGAGGTTATGCAGCCGGGCGCCGGTCAGTTCGATGATTTCACCCCCGCCTGCCGGGGGACGCCTCTCCATGAACGGATGACGCAGAGGTGAAGCAAGGAAGCGTCCCGTTACGGAATCTTCGTTCGCCATGACCGCTGCAGGCGTCCCCGCCGCAACCACCCGGCCGCCGTCCACTCCGCCGCCGGGTCCCAGATCGATCAGGTGCTCCGCACGGCGTATCGTCTCTTCGTCGTGCTCCACGACCACCACCGTGTTCCCTTTCCCCTCCAGTTTCGCCAGGGTGTCCAGGAGCATCCGGTTATCGCGGGGATGCAGTCCTATCGTGGGCTCGTCCAGAATGTAGCAGACCCCGCGAAGATTCGAGCCGAGCTGGGCTGCAAGACGAATGCGCTGCGCCTCTCCGCCTGACAGGGTGGGGGCGCCCCGGTCGAGGGACAGGTAAGCGAGGCCCACTTCTTCCAGGAAATCGAGGCGCCCGCGGATCTCGGCAAGGATGTCGCGGGCGATGTTTTCCTCCCGCCCGGCAAGTTCCAGCTCCCTGAAAAATCCGGATGCCTCGCCTATGGGCATCGCGCCGATCTCCGCGATATTCCTCCCGCGGAAACGGATGGCAAGCGCTTCCGGGCGAAGCCGTCTCCCTTCGCAAGCCGGACAGACCCGTTCTTCACCCTCCCACCACTCGTTCCACCAAATTTCCTCGCCGCTCTGCTCCGCGTCGAAACCCGGCAGGACGAGCCCCGTTCCGTAGCAGCGGGGGCACCAGCCATGCCTTGAGTTGTATGAAAAGAGGCGCGGGTCCGGCTCCGGGAAGCTTCGGCCGCAGCCGGTGCAGGCGCGCAGTGTCGAAAAGAGCAATTCCGTCCCATCATTTGACGAAGACGATATCTCAGTCGGCCCCTCATTCTCCCCCCTTTGCGAAAGGGGGGCCGGGGGGGATTTAGCCGCAAGAGCACCAACCACCCGAACCGCCCCTTTGCCCAGGGCAAGCGCCCTATCGAGCAATTCCCGGAGTTCGCCCTCCACTTCGGCGGATATGGTTAGTTCCCCCACCGGCAGCTCGATGGTGTGTTCGCGGAACCGGTCCAGGCGCGGCCAGGGGTCGGTGGGGGTCATGACGCCATCCACGCGGAGCATGTTGAATCCCTTGCCGGCCGCCCATTTGGCCAGGTCGGTATAGTACCCCTTGCGGGCGATAACGAGGGGGGCGAGGAACATTATGGGACGGCCGCGGAACTGGTGAACTACCCGTCCGGTAATGGCATCGGGGGTCTGGGGCGAGATGGCGAGTCCGCAATCGGGACAGTGCTGGACCCCGAGCTTGACGAAGAGGAGGCGCAGGAAATGGTGAATCTCGGTGAGGGTGGCCACGGTGCTCTTCCGCCCTCCCCGGCTGGTGCGCTGGGCGATGGCCACCGTCGGCGGGATGCCGAGGACCGCGTCCACGTCGGGCCGGGCGGCGGGCTGGACAAACTGGCGGGCATAGGCGTTCAGGGACTCCAGGTAGCGCCTTTGTCCCTCGGCGAACAGGATATCGAAGGCGACCGTACTTTTGCCCGATCCCGATATGCCGGACAGTACGGTAAACCGGTCCCGCGGTATTGTGATGTCGATGTTCTTCAGGTTGTGTTCGCGGGCGTGGACAATGCGGATGGAATTTTCATCGGCCGAACGTGCGGGCGCCCCTGTCTGGATACACTTTTCGCCAGAGCTTGCGCGAAGGCCGTCAGCAGGAGAACTGCGCCGCGAAGCCCGTACCAGCGCCTTCATCTGTTTGTCAAAATCCCGAAGTGCCCTGCCTGTGTGGCTTTCCATGCAGCTTTCGACCTGCGCCGGAGAACCTGCGCAGACAAGCCGGCCGCCCGCTTCCCCGCCTTCGGGGCCGAGATCGATCAGCCAGTCGGCGGCCCGGATCACATCCAGGTTGTGCTCGATGACCACGAGGGAATTGCCGGCCTCCAGCAGCCGCCGGAACGCGGCGAGCAGCCGGGCTATATCCTCGAAGTGCAGACCCGTCGTTGGCTCATCAAACAAAAACAATGTCGACCGCAGGGGCGAGGCAGCGGCCTCCGACGAAGCGGCATCAGCTGCGGCGGCCGGATGTCTCGCCCTCGCCGGTTCCGACTTCGATTTCCCGCCTGAATATCCGGCTTTGGCCAGGTGGCCGGCCAGTTTCAGCCGCTGCGCCTCGCCGCCCGACAGGGTAGGCACCGGCTGCCCGAGGCGCAGATAGCCGAGCCCGACGCCTTCCAGCGGTTCGAGGCCGCGCAGCACTTCCGGCCGGTCGGCGAAAAAACCTACCGCTTCCCTGACAGTCATGTCCAGTACGTCGGCTATTGATGCGGTCAAGCCCCCCGATGCGGACACCAGCCGTACCTCCAGCACTTCGGCCCGGTAGCGGCGGCCGTCGCAGTCGGGGCAACGCAGGTAAACGTCGGAAAGGAACTGCATCTCCACGTGCTCGAAGCCGTTGCCGCCGCAAGCGGGACAGCGGCCGGTCCCGCTGTTGAAACTGAACGTGCCCGCGGTGTAGCCACGTTCTTTGGCATCCGGTTCGGCGGCGAACAGCCTGCGGATTGCATCGAATGCCCCAACGTAACTGGCCGGGTTGGAGCGTGTGGTGCGGCCGATGGGGGACTGGTCCACCATGACCACTTCGCCCACCAGCCCGTGCCCCAGGATCTCCCGGTGCTCTCCGGGCTGCTCGGTCGGGCGTCCGAGCAGCTTGAGAAGCCCCCGGTGGAGGACTTCCTGGACCAGCGTCGATTTCCCCGAACCGGAGACCCCGGTAATGCAGACAAGGCGGCCGAGCGGAATCCGCACGTCGATTCCCTTGAGGTTGTTGGCGGAGGCCCCGATAATCACGATGCTTGGATGCGCCTCCGGAGAAATGTTCACTTCACGTTTCAAAGGGGGAGCCGGTGGGGATTTCAGGTACCGCCCGGTAACGGACCGTTTCGCCCTTAATATTTCCGCGGGCGTGCCGTAAAAGACGACCTCTCCCCCGCGCTCGCCCGGTCCCGGACCCAGGTCGAGAATCCGGTCGGCCGCAAGCATCACCTGCGGGTCGTGCTCCACGACCAGCAGCGTGTTCCCCGCGTTGCGCAGCTTCTCCAGCACCCCGATCACCTTCCCCATGTCGCGCGGATGAAGTCCGATGGAGGGCTCGTCCAGAACGAAAAGGGTGTTCACGAGCGAAGTCCCCAGCGCGGTGGTCAGGTTGATGCGCTGCACCTCTCCCCCCGAAAGGGTGCGGGACTGCCGGTCCAGGGTCAGGTAGGAGAGTCCCACCTCCGCCAGGTAGCCGAGCCTGGTCCTGATCTCCCGCAAAAGCAGCTCCGCCGCCTCATCCAGGGGTGCGGGAAGGGAAAGCTCCTCGAAGAAGGCCCGGCAGCGACCTATGGGCAGAAGGGCGATATCGTGAAGAGTAAGTCCTGGAAGCCCGCGCAGGACCGCATCGGAGAACCCGACACCGGCGGGCCGGAAGCGTCCGGCCGGCTCCAGCACCCGGTCGGCCTTTCCCTTGCCGCCCAGCCGCCACAGAAGCGCGTCTGGCTTGAGCCGCGCCCCCCGGCACTCCGGGCAGACCGTGTAAGAGCGGTACTTGGATAGGAGCACCCTGATGTGCATCTTGTAGCTTCTGGACTCAAGCCATTCGAAAAAACGGCGCACCCCGTACCAGAGCCCGTCCTCCCACGACCCTTCACCTTCGATGACCCATTCCCGCTGGGTTTCGTCCAGGTCACGCCAGGGGACATCGGTCGGAATTCCCCGCTTCCGGGCGAAGCGCATCATGTCGTCCCGGCACTCCCGGTAGCTGTCGGTCTGCCAGGGGCGCACCGCGCCATCCGCCAGGGTCTTGCCGCCGTCGGGAATTACCAGGCCGGGGTCGATGCCGATGACGCGTCCGAAGCCGCGACAGGCGTGACAAGCGCCGATTGGTGAGTTGAAGGAGAAGAGGTTCGTCTGGGGGTCCTGGTAAGTTATGTCGCAGTCGGGACAATGGAGATCGCTTGAAAAGCGCAGCGGCCCCTCCGGAGCCCCGTCGCTTCCGATGGGATAGACGAGGACCCGCCCCCTGCCGCCGTGCAGCGCCGCTTCCAGACTTTCCACGACCCGCGCCCGGTTTTCGGGGGATAGCCGCGCCCGGTCCTGGATCACCTCGATGAGCCGCCCGCTCTCCCGGTGGATTCGGGTGTAGCCCTGGCCGGCGAGAAAGCCTTTGATTTCTTCCCCGGAGAAATTTTCCGGGACGGACACGGGAAATACGACCAGGATATTTTTCCCCTTGTCCGAACCCCTCGCCAGGAGCTGATCGGCAATGGAGCCCGCGGAATCGCGCTCGACCCCCCTTCCGCATCCCCTGCAATAGAGGCGCGCCGCACGGGCGAAGAGCAGCTTGAGATAGTCGCTCAGCTCGGTCATCGTGCCCACCGTGGAGCGGGAGGTGCGGACCGGGTTGGTCTGGTCGATGGCTATGGCGGGAGGAATGCCCTCGATCCTGTCGGCCCTCGGACGGTCCATCCGGTCCAGGAACTGGCGGGCGTAGGGGGAGAAGGTTTCCACATAGCGGCGCTGTCCCTCGGCGTAAACCGTATCGAAGGCGAGTGACGATTTTCCCGAGCCGGATACGCCGGTAATGACGGTCATCCTGCCCAGCGGCAGGTCGATGTCGAACCCCTTCAGGTTGTTCTGACGGGCGCCTTTTATGAAAATGGAATCGCGTGCCATTGAAAATTATAAAGTTAGGGGTAAAGAGAAAATTGGAAAGTGCAAAAATCCCCTTTTAAACATAGTTCACTAAAGGCCTCCCAGGCCTCACTATTAAAACAGGACAATACAAGAAAACATTTTTTGCCACGGATTAACACGGATAAGCACGGATTAAATCTCAAACCTGAATACATATTCACTATTTTCAAATATCAAATGCTTTCCTGATTAGTACTAATCTTCCGTTGCCACCAAAAACTCCCTCCCCTTCAAGGGGAGGGCGGGGTGGGGATGGGTTTCTCGGCGTCAAAGCACCCCATCCCCCTCCTAGCCTCCCCCTTGACGGGGGAGGAATATTTGTAGCGGAAGATTAGTGCTAATTGGCAATGCTTTTGCCTTAATCCGTGAAAATCCGTGTGTATCCGTGGCCAAATGGTGTTTATGATGATGCGGACAGTAAAATCCTGGTGCCTTAAAAACGCCATGCTCTCCTGTTACCCCACCGGCAGCGCGGCTTCTTTAACCTGCCGGGCAAGTTCCTTGCCGCGCAGGTACAGGAGCTCCAGTTGCTCGGCGGAAGCGGCACCCTTGAACTCCACCTGCTCCAGGAAGCGCCACCCCATCTTGTGCCGCTCGATTATTTCGTCCAGTTCGGCCTGGGCGCCGCCGGACCAGCCGAAGCTGCCCAGGCGCAGCGCCAGTTTTCCCTTGACGCTTTTCCGGCCGAGTTCGTCAACCACCATGGCCATGGGCGGGAACATCTTGTACTCGTAAGTGGGCATTGCCAGCACGATGCCGGTGGATTTCCAGGCCGAGGCGAGGATATCGCTGATGTGGGTCTGCGGCGCCTGGTGGACTACGGCCTCCACTCCCTCGGAGACGATACCGTCAACCACCGGCGGGACCGCCTGGCCGGTGTTGCCGTACATCGTCCCCCAGAGCACAGTGACTATCGGCTCCGCGGGCCCTTTGGCAAAGGCGGCGAAGCGCTCATAAAGACGAACGATGCGCCGCGGGTCCTTTCGCCAGATCGGACCGTGGCCCGGAGCAATGATGCGGACGTCCAGCCCCTTGACCTTCTCGATGGCACGGATCACCGACGGTGAGAAACGGGCCACGATGTTGGCGTAATAGCGCAAGGCCTCCATTTCGAAAAAGCGCAGTTGCGATTCGTCGAGCTGGTCGTCGCACGGCGCTTCGCCGATGGCGCCGAAGGTGCCGAAAGCGTCACACGGCATGAGCGTGCCGGTGGACGGCTCGAAGGTCACCATGGTGTCCGGCCAGTGTACGTTGGGGGTTTCCTCGAAAACGAGTTTCCTGCCGTTGCCCAGGTCGATGCCGTCGCCGGAAGCCACCGTCCGGAATTTGACATCCAGGCTGTAGAAGGCCTTGGCCAGGTCCAGCCCTTTCTGGGTGATCACCACCTCGAAATCCCGGGTGATTTCCTGGAACGACTTGAGCCAGCCGGTGTGGTCAGGCTCGGTATGGTTGATGATTACGTAGCGGATGTCCTTCACGTCCACGCCGATCTGCTCCATCTGGGCGTACAGCGTTTCCGGCACTCCGTCCCAGCCGCAGACGCCGTCCACGATGGCCACCTCCCGCCCCTTGACTATGTAGGAATTCATCGCCGCCCCGTGGGGCAGCGGCCAGATCCCCTCAAACAGGATGTCGGATCCGATATTCGCGGACAAACGGAAAATTCCGTCGGTCACTTCTGATGCTCTCATGCCGGTTTCCTCCTATTATTGGGACAAACCCGTAATCCAGTCTTCACTACCAAGCCTGCAACTGGTTTTTTAAACTATTCTAGCACAAGGAGTCAAATTCCGGGAACTAATACGAGATTGCCGGGAATACCGGCATGAGAAAAAGATCGTGGCGGGATGGACAATTTCGGGAGAAAATCTCATAACGACCGGCTCTTTAGCCATTATCCAGCATCTTTCGCACCTTTCGCAACAGGTCGGACTTCAGAAAAGGCTTCATCAGGAATTCCACGCCCATTTCTTTGACAAACTCCTTCCGGATGATTTCCGACGAATACCCGCTTATGAAAATCATCTTCATCCCCGGTCTTAAACTTCTTATTTCTTCGAAAATCTTTTCACCGTTCTTTTTCGGCATGACAACATCCGTTAAAACAAGCGCAACTTCTTCCTTGTTTTCCTTGAATTTCAGAACCGCGGATTCACCGTCTTCGGCGGTTATTACGCGGTAACCCGCCCTTTCGAGTATTCTTGCCAGGAAAGATTTAACCGTTTCGTCGTCCTCGGCGACAAGCAGGGTCTCGGTACCATACATATCCGGTTTTATCTTATGCCGCTTCTCCCGGCCGGCGGGCATCTCATCAATGGTCGGCAGAATAATGGATACGGTAGTACCCTTGCCCGGCTCGCTCTCGATATGGACAAAACCGTTACTCTGTTTCACTATCCCGTAGATGATGGACAGCCCCAGGCCGGTCCCCTTGCCGACTTCCTTGGTGGTGTAGAAAGGTTCGAAGACCCTTTCCAGGGACTTCTCGTCAATGCCCGTCCCCGTATCGGAAACCGAGATCATTGCGTAATTTCCGGGGACAGCGAGACCGTAACCGGATTCGGATCCTTCCCCGACAACCACTTCCCGCGTTGTTATATGTATGCTGCCGCCAAAGGGCATCGCATCGCGGGCATTTGTCGCAAGGTTCATCAGAACCTGCTCCATCTGTCCCGCGTCGACCTTCACCAGCAGCTTTTTATCCGAAAAACCGGTGCTCAATTCGACATCCTCTCCGATTACCCGTTTGATAAGACCAAGAGCGTTATGGATGATGGTGTGAACAAGGACAGGCTTCGGATTTATCAGCTGCTTCCGACTGAAGGCAAGCAGGCTCTTGGTGAGTTCCGCGGCCCGTTCCGCGGCCCTCAGCAACTGGTTGACGCTTTCCTGCAAAAGCTCGTCGTCCGGAGGAACGAGGTCCTGTATTAATTGCCCGTACCCTGAAATACCGGTAAGAAGGTTGTTGAATTCATGGGCGACCCCCCCGGCGAGCAGACCGATGGATTCCAGCTTCTGTGCCTGAAGGAGCTGCTGTTCCAGCAGCTTGCGTTCGGTCACGTCATGGGCAATCCCCCGGTAGCCGGTCACCCGCCCCGCGTCGTCATGCATGAGCGACGCCGAGACGATAACCGTGACGGTCCCGCAACCCTTCTCCCTCAATTCCAGTTCGGCATCATTGATATAACCGTCCGAAGCGAACTTTTCCCTGAACTGCGACCTGGCCTGCTCGCTGATATTGAGATCGCGCACGAGGTCAAGCGCGAGCAGTTCCTCTTTCGTATAGCCTAGGAGTTCCACCCCGGCCGGGTTGATATCCAGGAGCATGCCGTTCGCATCCACGATAAAGACGACATCTCTTGATTCCTCGAAGAGAGCGCGGTACTTTTTCTCGGATACAAGGAGAGCGTCGATTGTCTTCGCCAGTTGCTCGGTCCGCTCTTCGACCCTTTTTTCCAGATCGGCGCGGGCCGCGCGAAGTTCCTCTTCGGACCGTTTGCGGCTCAAGGCGATGGCAACATGGTCGGCAACCGTTTTCATCAGCGACAGCTCGTTCTCGGTAAAATGAGTCCTGTTGCGTGTGCAGAATGACAGGGTGCCTAGCACCTTCTCCTGGACAATCAACGGATGGCAGGCATACGCACGAATGCCGAACTGCCGGACCAACGCCGTATACCGGTCTCTGGCTTCCTGGACGTTTTCGACCACGAGCCGGCAGCCGTC
>Ga0335070_10007480_pt1 | contig 12813 bp, 9 predicted proteins | sample Lox_Sample_13_FD_206722 | JGI IMG/M metagenome (GOLD analysis project Ga0335070, IMG submission 206722) | Soil microbial communities from Loxahatchee National Wildlife Refuge, Florida, United States - Lox_Sample_1.3 | ecosystem: Environmental > Terrestrial > Soil > Wetlands | place: USA: Florida...
CGCCGCGTTCACCCCCGGGGGGCGAGCAGGAACCTTCACCATCTTTGAGGACACCAACAAGAACTGGAAGCAGGATGCGGGCGAGAAGACCATCTTGGCCGAGAGTCCAATGCCGCCCCAGATCAGCCTGACGTCGGCGATCTTTACCTCGAATGGCTGTGGGCTCGCGGACCTGGATACCACCTGCTTCGGTTTTGATTCCCAAGGGCTAGCCGCGCGAAACGGCGCTGCCTATGTGACCGGCAACATTCAGCTGCAAGATCGCAAGAACGAGACCCGGACCATCAGCTTCCAGGTATCGGGTAAAAGCAAGGTAGCCACGCCATGAAAGGTAAGGCCATGAGCTTGTCACGAAACCCCGCCCCAAATGTGAGGCGAACCACGCGCCGGGGGCAGATGCCGTCTCCCCAGGGGGGCTTCAGCCTCCTCGAGGTGCTGGTGGCGGTAATCCTCCTCGCCGTGGCATTCCTGGCCTTGGCGAAGATGCAGACCAACGCCGCCCATAGCAATGTCTTCGGCAACCAGCTTACCGAAGCAACAATTCTCGCTCAGGACAAGATCGAGGCGTTGCGCTCCCTGAACGATCAGTACCTGGCGGTGTTTGGCAAACCTCAGGCTACCTGGACCACGGACGATCAGAATATCGTGACCGCTTACAATAACCAGTTGGCCGACACCCAAGACAACTGGGACGCTGCGGCCAAAACGTTCAATTGGGCTGCACCTCTGGATCATGTCGATCCCAATAACCCCATCGATGTGAAGGGCGCCACAGCCACGGTCGGTGGTTACACCAGGGTGTGGAACGTAGTTGACAACGTGCCTGTGGCCAAGGCGAAGACCATCCATGTTCGGGTGACCTGGGCCTCCGGGCGGCAGGTGACCCTTACAACGGTCATTTCGCAGTGATCGAGGTGACTATGAGACGGTCGGTACCGGCGAGACGACATGCAAACGGGCCGTGGCAGGTTTCCTGGGATCACGGTCGCCGCGTTGCTCAGAATCGCGGCTTCACCCTGGTGGAGATGCTTGTGGTCATGGCCATCTTCGGGTTGGTGATGGCGGGGCTCTATACCATCTTCGTGGGTTCCAACCGGCTCTACTTGGCCGAGGAGGAGATCGTCGGCGCCCAGCAGGAAGCACGCGCCGCCCTCGAGATCATTGGTCGCCAGGTCCGCATGGCCGGCTACATCGCGGAGCAAAACCGGATCGGCGGCGCCGACGCGATCAGCGCCGCAGCCTGGGGCGGGGACTACCGCTTGGGCATCGAAGAGGCTCGCGTGGATGCCGGTGCTAAGATTACCGCCCTCGCCTTCAAGGCCGACCTGGACGGAGACGGGAAGACGGACGCGGTGCGCTACGTCTACTACCACAGTGACCACGCCACGGCCAGTCGCAGGAACACTGTCACCTGTCAGATCAAGACCTGGAGCGGCGGGGCCTGGATCAACGACACCGGTGAGCAACTCTTCCTGGAGAACATCCAGAACCTTGTCCTCACCTACCAACTGGCGGACGGCAGCACCGCGGCGACCCCGGCCAAGCTGGAAGACATCCGCGGCGTGAACATCAATCTCACGGCGCAGACCGGCAAGGCGGTCGAACCTTACCAGGGTGGCAAAGGGTATCGCACCCGTCAGCTCATCTCCACTATCCAGATCCGTAACCTGGGTTTGTCCTGAGAGGGGAAGGAGGGTCAGGTGAACACGCCAGAGATTTCGATTCGTCGGCTTTGCAGACGCCTCCTCGATCCTGTCAGAAAGGATGAACGAGGGGTAGTCCTGGTATTCGCCCTGGTACTCATGCTCGTCCTCACCATCATGGGTGCCGCCATGAGCATGACCTCCCAGGTTGACCTTACCGTGAGCGGCAATACCAAGATCATTCGCGAGGCGTTCTATATCGCCGAAGGCGGCATCGAATTGAGTCCCAAGGTACTGGCGAGGATCATCGCGGAACGGAGTCTGCCCGACACCACCACTGAGACCCCGCTTCTCGCGTACGATACGGTGAATCTCCTCGCCAAGGTTATGGGGTATATCCAGACAGACGACCCCAACAACAATCCGCCCGACGTTGTCATGAGCCAAGGTCTGGGAGGAAGCGTTTCCGTAGACTTCACGAGGGTACGGACCCTGTATCTTTCCGGCGGCGGCGTGGAATTCGCCGCCGGCTCTGAGGGTGTCGGAGTGAGCGGTGCGGCAAGTGCCGCTGTTCTGTATGACTTTGACAGCAACGGGACGGCCGGGAAGTCCCCTGCCCTCACCAAGTCGGAAGTGCTCGCCAGGTATCGCAAGGTGGCGGGAGTAGCGGGAGGGAAATGACGATGAGACGCCTGAGGAGAAACGCAAGCAGCCTCTTGCTCTTGAGCCTGGTCATCTTCACCGCGACCGGCGCCCAGGGGGCGAACAGCATGGCGCCCTATGTGTCCGTGCCCCTTTTCATGAGCAACGCGGTGCCGCCTAACATCCTCGTCATCTTCGATAACTCGGGCAGCATGAACCAGATGTGCTACTGGGAGGAGGCCGCCAACCACAGCGAGGGTGACGGCTGGTATTTGTACGATATCGTCCCCTCCACCCCATACGATCCGTCGAGGAACTACTACGGCTATTTCGTCAGTGGGACTCCCAGCAGTCGGGTGATGTATACCTACTCGACCACGAACAGCCGGTTCGAGCGAAGCACGACCGGCCAGTGGGAAGGGAATTTCTTAAACTGGCTCTGCATGCGCCGGGTAGATGTGGCCCGGAAGGTCCTCGTCGGCGGGCGGGCCATATCGCGAACAGGAGGCGGCAACACGACGCTCATCGGCGAGGACCCGGCGCAGTCAAGTCGATACTACCGATGCAAACTCGATTTCATGACGATGATGGCGTATACACCCTTCCGCGACTTCAATGACCGGTATGTGGGAGTCAAGGACGGCTACCTCTATGTGAGCAAGGACCTGAACACCAGCCCCTTCGATTCCTTCGACTACAAGTACTCCATTCACGTGTACCGGAATTCCACCTATCCCGACGAAGCCGCTGACTTTATCGACGGAAACATTGCGGGCGTCATGCAGAAGGTGGGTAACAAGGCGGCCTGGGGCCTCGAGTTCTTCCGGTACGGCACCGGGAACGGCCAGAACGGCGGCTACATCAAGAGCCGGGTCGGCGACCCCACCAGCACCAGCCTCTACAGCGCCATCGAGAGTGAGCCCATGCAGAACTGGACACCTCTCGCGGAATCTTACTATGTCGCGGTCCAGTACTTCAAGCAACAAAACATCGACTCGGGATTCACGGCCCTCTACAGCCCCGGCTATTCCATCAACAGTCAATGGGACCCCTACAATCAGAACGGCGCCTCCGCCGCCTGCGCCAGGAGCTTCATCCTCCTCTTCACCGATGGCGCCTCTACCCAGGATGGAAACATCCCAAACACATATAAGAACTATGACTGCGACGGCAACAACCCCAACACCCAGGTCCCGGGCTACGAAGACAACGGGACCGATGACCTCGACGACATCGCCCTCTGGGCGAGGGTGAACGACCTGAGGCCTGACCTCGACGGCGACCAGAACCTGGAGCTCTTTGTGGTCTATGCCTTCGGTGACGAGCCAGCCGCCAGGCGCCTTCTCAAGGATGCTGCGAGAAATGGCGGCTTCGTCGACCAGAACGGCAACAACCGGCCCGACCCCGTGAACGGCAATTGCGTTGCAAACGTCGACTATGCCCATCCGCCGGCCGACGAGAGCTGGTCTGAGTGGTGGGCCGACAGGCGCATCGACTCGTACAGTCAGGCCATGCCCGACAACTACTTTGAGGCCAGCAGCGGCTGGCAGCTCGAGCAGGAGCTTATCAACGCCATCACCAAGATCCTCCAGCGAGCCAACGCCGGCAGTGCGGTGTCGGTCCTCGCCACCTCCGGCGAGGGTGAGGGCGCCCTGTACCAGGCTTACTTCAAGCCGAAGTACACCACCGCCACCCAGCAGGTCTATTGGACCGGTTACCTTCAGGGCCTGTGGCTGGATGCCATGGGAAACCTCCGGGAGGACTGGAGCAGCACCGGCACGCCAACCCCCGACGGCGTCCTGAATCTCAGCACCGACCCCATCGTGACCTTCTTCTTCGACGAGGCGAGCGGTGAAACCAAGTTTAACCGCCAGGCCGTATCCGCCACCGACCCCTATGGGGCGTCATCGACCCCCAGTACCCACCTTATGTCGGAGCTCACTCCCCTTTGGGAGGCCGGAAGCAAGCTTGCCGCTCGGAGCCCCTCGACCAGGACGATCTACACCTTCGTGGACCTGAATGGGAATGGTTCGGTAGATGGGAGCTATCCGGTGGGGAGCGGCGAGTTCATCAGCTTCGATACCGCGTCTTCAGACAAAACCAAGCTGACCGCCTACCTTGACCTCGCAGACGATCCAGCAACCACCCCCGTCGATTTTGCGTACCTGGGAGCCACCGAGGCAGCGCGCGTCGAGAACCTTATCAATTATGGTCGCGGCAGCGACTCCGGGTTCAACGGAACCACACAGGTGAGGAGTCGTACTGCCGATGGGAAGGTCTGGAAGCTCGGTGACATCGTGTACTCGACCCCCACCCCGGTGGGGCGGCCGGTCGAAAACTTTGATCTCATCTACGGCGATTCTTCCTATGCCGATTTCTACGGGCGCCACAAGAACCGCGAGACCGTGGTTTACGTTGGCGCCAATGACGGCATGCTCCACGCCTTTCTTGCCGGGACCTTCCAGCAAGGCGCCGTCAACACCGGCGACGGCGCCAGGTTCACCGCGGACGCGACCAAGTACGGCACCCTGGGGCCCGGCGACGAGATTTGGGCGTACATCCCGCAGGCTCTCCTCCCCCACCTCAAATGGTTAGCCGATCCCAGCTACATCAATTCTAACCATGTGCACTATGTGGACCTCAAGCCGAGGGTTCTTGACGCCCGCATCTACGAAGGTGCAACAAGCGGCACTCATCCCCTTAATACGCTTTGGGCAAGCATGACCAGCTCCCAGCACGACGACAGACCGAACGGCTGGTGCACCCTCCTCGTGGGCGGGATGCGCCTCGGCGGCGGAAGCATCACCGTCACCGGGAAGTTTGACACAACCACCACCACGACGCGGACCTTCGCGAGCTCCTATTTCGTTCTGGATGTGACCGACCCTAAGAACCCCATCCTCCTCTGGGAACGGAACTATCCCAACCTCGGCTTCACCACCTCCTTCCCGGCTGTGGTCAAAGTAGATGAACGGAGCATCAACACTTCCACCAACCCGGCCACCGTCAACACTCAGGGCCGGCACTGGTACCTCCTCTTCGGCTCCGGCCCGACGCTGAACCACTACGACGGGACGAGCACCCAGACGGGACGGACCTTCCTGGTCGATCTCGCCACCGGAAGACTCGACCTCACGTCTAATCCGGGTCGGGTCTTCACGAAACTCACCAACGCCGACGGCTCCGACAGCGCCACCTCGCTCCCGGCGAACGGGTTCATGGGATCGCCGATCGCGGTGGATGTGGGCCTGGACTACTCGGTTGACGTGGCCTACATCGGCGAGACTCATGCCAGCGGCACTACATGGGATGGCGGCATGTATCGGATCAAGGTCCCCGTCACCACGGACATGACGACCGGACAGACTGTCCTGATCTACGATGTGAACCCGAGCCACTGGACCTTGACCCAGATGTTCGACGCCAACTATGCCGTGACAGCCGCCCCAGTCGCGGCGGTGGGCACGGTGGACTCCCACTACAGCCTCTGGCTCTACTTTGGCACCGGACGCTATCTCTCCAACGCCGACAAAACGGACAACACCCAGAACTATCTCTACGGGATCAAGGACCCTTACTTCAACGGTTACCTCACCGACGCCCAGCGCACGAGCGTGCTGAGCCTCGAGCCCCTCTCCATCACCTCCACCGTCGGCGGAGGCAATGCCTTCTACGATGCCACGGGGGTCGCGGTGTACACGGACGGGACCACATCAACAGGCACCCCTTTCCTCACCCTGAAGACGCAGCAGCAATACGGTGGTACCTTCAGCTGCGGCTGGTACCGAAGACTGGACCTCGCCGGTGAGCGCATCCTCGACAAGCCGTCGGTGCTCGGCGGTATCGTCCTGGCGCCCTCCTTCGTCCCCAATCCCGACGTCTGCGGCTTCGGGGGCGACAGCTATCTCTACGCCCTCTACTTCGAAACCGGCACCGCCTACGACCAGAGCGTCATCGGCACGGTGGATGTGACGGTTGGGGGCACGACAAAGCAGAGGGTGCTCGAAAAGAAGGGGCTCGGTGTCGGCCTCTCTTCGAGCCTCGGTATCCATGTAGGCCACGAACGCGGTGCCCGCGGCTTCGTGCAGCAAAGCACCGGTACCATCACCCAGATCGATCTCACACCCGCTTTCGACGTGAAGAGCGGCTTCACCAACTGGCGAGAGGTTCGCTAGGGGGAGATCCATGAGAACACATACTATCTGTGGAATACTCGTCCTCAGTCTGCTCCTCGTAACTGCCGCGATGGAACTCACCTGGGCTGAACAGCCTGGGGCCCATAGGCCAGGAGAAATGGCGCTCACGGAAACGCTAAGGGTCATGGGCAAAGGACCTGACAGCATCGTGGTGGGCGAAGAACACCTCTACGTGGTATCGGGAGTCACCAGGATCACCAATGCCAACGGCGTACTCATCGATCTCGCCAGCCTGCGCACCCCCTGTCAGGCCGAGGTCACCTCCACGAGGTGGATGAAGGGAGTAAGAAAAGGACCGGTAGCCTTGCACATTCATGTGGTGAAGGAGTACCCGGGCGCCAGCGCGTTCAGTCCTCGCGAGTAGCACGTTCTGCCGCTGCGGAGGCCATGACAGTTCACGAGCTGGCGATCGCTCTTCATCTATCCCCTGCGACCGACGAAATCCTCCTGCGGCGCCCTCAATTCTGTGAACCGGGTTTTACCCGGACAAGGACAGGTGTCTCCTCCCCCCGGGGGGATGACCGAAAGGGAGAGTAAGGAGGGAGAGCCATGAAGATGAGAGTGCAGAAAAGGCTTTTGGTGTCAGCCCTTCTGGCCGTGCTCTTTGCCATCCTGATCGTGCCTGACGCAAGCGCCCGCACCTCTCTGAAAGCCAAAGCGAGCGCCAATGACGCGCCAGCCGGAAGGTTCTTTGGTTATGCCGTAGCCGTTGACGACGATACCATGGTAGTCGGTGCTCCGTTCGAATCCAACGCCATTACGTTTTCCGGAGCTGCGTACGTGTTTAAACGGAGTGGTGATACTTGGATTCAAGAGGCTAAACTCACCCCTGCGAATACGCCTACGAACCCCAAGCTTGTTCGAGGCTTCGGTTGGTCTGTAGCGGTCAGTGGTGACCACGTCGTGATCGGTACGTCAACAGGTTTTGCCTACGTGTTCCAGGTCAACGGCACCGATTGGGGTCAAGGGAAAGAACTCAGCGGCCCCTCAGGTAGCGGGTTCGGTTGGTCCGTAGCTACAAGCCAAGACAGGGTGGCTGTCGGGGCTCCCGTTGCCGCCTCCGCCTACGTGTTCACGTTTGACGGCAACAACTTGGGCCCGGCTGCGAAACTCACGGGTACTCCAGGTAGTAAATTCGGCTGGTGTGTAACCACGAGCAGCGAGACCGTCGCGGTCGGGGCTCCCGCTGCTGACTCCGCCTATGTGTTCACGGTTAGCGGCACCGATTGGGGTCAAGGGAGAGAACTCAGCGGCCCATCAGGTAGCGAATTCGGCTGGTCCGTAGCCATGAGCAACGAGACCATCGTGGTAGGTTCCCCCGGAGAGGATGGAGCCTACACCTTCAGGTTCGATGGAACCGCATGGGTCCAAGAGGGAGCGCCCCTCAAAGATACCGTGGCCGGAAGCCACTTCGGCTACTCTGTCGCCACTGATGGCGACCTGCTCGTGGTGGGAGCTCCATACGGCCAGGATGATAGCGGCAAGCAGTCGGGTTATGCGTACGTCTGCAGGTATGACCTAAAGGCCAAGCAATGGAGAGCGACTTCAAGGCCGAGGCTGACCGAGAGTGACGGTGCACCGGGGGACATGGACGAGTTCGGATCTGCGGTTGCCCTGCACGGCAACATTGTCCTGGTCGGTGCTCCCTACCTCACGGGCACCGTTCCAAATTCGGATCCGGAGCTGCCTGATCTGCAGGTGCCAAATATGGGCGCGGTCTCGGAGTTCGCCATCAACCGCCCGCCCGTCGTCACCGGCGCCACGGCAGCTCCTCCTGAGGTCCACGCGGGGGATACCGTCAACCTGAACGGAGCCGCCAGCGACCGCGACGAAGGCGACGTTCTGACCTATCACTGGGTCCAGGTAGAGTTTGGGGGCCTGCAGCCGGTGACTATTGTCCAAGGAGACCTGAATAACCCTCAAGCTACCTTCGTCGCACCGGAAGTGCCGGAGGAGGGGGCGACTCTGACCTTCCAGCTCACGGCAAACGACGGCGAGGAGGACAGTGAGCCGGTTACGGTCACCGTCCTCGTGACCAAGCCACAATGCCAGGTCACCTCGCATCTCGGGCAAAAACGCCCCTGGATTCTCGACCGAAATACTTTCACGTTCCGGGGAAATAAAGGGGACACGATTATCCTCACCCTCCAACCTGCGGAAGACGGCACGGCCAACAGTGGACGCGCCGTCCTCATCCTTCAGGACCGGATCCGCGGCGTCTGGTTCTTCCGGGCCGACCGCAGCACGCTCCCGAACCAAATCCAGGCCACTCTGCCGGCCACGGGCGAGTACCTGGTAACGGTGATGGATGATCCATTCTCCTGGCGAGGCACAAGGTTCCGAGGTGACTACCTGCTCAGCCTGGAGGGAGTCGCCAGCTGTCTCCAGCCGACCCAACGCAGCCTGGCCGTGAAGGAGACGGTGAAACCGCCGGCGGATGCTTGTCACCAGAAGGAGTCGCTCATCGAGGGCTTCTGGTTCTGACCGCCGGCAGCCGTCGCTCCCATCTGACAGCAAAAAAAGGCGGAGTCCACGAGGACTCCGCCTTTTTATCCTTCCCTTCGTCTCCCCTTAGGCCGCCCCCTCAGAATCCTGAGGTTTCTTTGCTTTGAATACCAGATCAAGGACTTCCAGGATCTCCGGGCGCGTCGCCATCACCGCCTTAACCCTGAGGCCAAGCTTCTTGCTCAGTTCGTGGATCGCCTCAAGGTTATAAGGATATACCATTGCCACGGTCAACACCCCTTCGAACCGGTCGACGGCAACCAGCTCCACCCGGCGACAGAATTCCTCGGGCACGAGCGTCACGATCTCGGGTGCAATAAGATACTTCTTCAGGCTGATGCGGGCAACACCCGGAAGCCTGGCGACGAAGTTCAGCCACTGCTGGTCGTCGAGAGCACCCATCTCGATGAGGATCTCGCCGAGTTTTTGGTCCCGTTGCTGAGATTGCCGAGTCAGAGCCTCCTGGAGTTGCCCTTCGCTGATCAGTCCATAACGTTGAAGGAGCTTCCCCACAGGTTCACTCACCCCGAGGGCCTTGCGGATGGCCGCGGTGAGGTCCTCGAGGCGAACCGGCTTGTTCAAGAAGGCCTGCACCTCGCCGTAGCTGACCTCGAGATCTCCCTTCAGCTCGCCGTGGGCGGTACTCACCACGATCGGCGTCGGATTGCTCTCCCGGTAAAGCTGACGCAACACCTCAATCCCGTCCATCACCGGCATCTTCAGATCCAGGATGGCGAGGTCGGGCCGTTGCGTTCTAATCTTCTCCAGGGCATCCCTGCCGTTGGTCGCCGTTTCCACCTCATAGCCCTCTTGGTGAAGCAGCTCACAGTAGAGACCGAGAACCGTAGGGTCATCCTCCGCAACGAGAATCTTCCGGCGCCTCATGATCTACCCCCTCATCCGGATCGGACTATGCGAGACGTTCCTTCATCTTATGCAGAACACTCCAACTTCGCAACCGGAATTATGAGAAAGCTCGTGCTTTTGATCCCATCATCTTTTGCAAAGATTCCCGCCACATCCTCTTCACGTTCCCTTCCTGTTTCCTCTCCCCCAAAATCTCGCCTTGACAGGCATACCCCTTGCTCTTTATTCTCCCCCAAAGGAGGATGGTTGATGCACCTGCACCAGCGGACAGTGAACAGCGAGGTGACCTGCACGGGGATCGGCCTTCACACCGGCAAGAAGGTCACCATGTGCATTAAACCGTTGCCGGCCAACAGCGGCATCCGCTTTTCCCGGGTGGATCATCCCGACTCACCCTCTATACCCGCCAGGCTCGAACATGTGGTCGACACCAGGCTGGCGACCACGCTCGGCAGCAACGGTCAGGTGGTATCCACGGTGGAGCACCTCATGTCCGCTTTTGCCGGCATGGGGATCGACAACGCTCTTGTCACCCTGGACGGGCCTGAAGTACCCATCATGGACGGGAGTGCAGGGCCCTTCGTGTACCTCCTCAAGAAGGTCGGCGTCAGCCTCCAACATGAGTTAAAGCGATTCCTCCTCATCAAGAAACCGCTAACCCTGCAAAAAGGTGACAGGAAGGTGAGCGTTTACCCGGGTCGGGAGCTCAAGGTCACCTACACCATCGACTTTAACCACCCCCTCCTCTCCGAGCAGACATACGTCTTGGAGTTCTCCGGCCAAGCATACATCCGCGAGATTAGCCGAGCCCGGACATTCGGGTTCCTGAAAGACGTGACCACCTTGAGAAACAACGGCTTCGCCCAGGGAGGTTCGCTCGAGAGCGCCATCGTCCTAGACGAGCGTGGCGTGCTCAACGCCGAAGGTCTTCGCTATGAGGACGAATTCGTACGCCACAAGGTCTTGGATTTCGTCGGCGATCTTTATCTCCTGGGGATGCCCGTCATCGGGCATTTCGTGGTGCAGAAGTCCGGCCATGCCCTTAATCAGGCTCTCCTAACCGAGCTCCTGGAGAAAAGAAATTTTTGGAAAGTAGTGAAGTTTCTTAGCGAGCGGGCCTGTGAGGCGAGACAGATTGCCGTCCCCACCTTCGCCTTCCCCCAGGCTGCCACTGCCTGATTTTCGAAGCCCTTGCAATTCCGGCCGATTTCCGATACCATCCCTCTACGTGAATGACAAAGACGACACCTCGGTTTCGAATTCCCCTGCGTGTTAATCCTTCTCCGTTTATTCGCTGAGGCGCCCGCGGGGACGAAGGTGTTGAGGTCGGCTCTGACCGGTGGAATCTGTGTTAGACCATGCCCAAACGCTGGCGCACTTCAGCCTTGGTCGTCCTCTCGCTCCTCTCGATCGCTACGTTCGCGGCAGCGGCGGTGTTCCATCGTGGGGCGGAAGCAACCCTGTCCGACATTATCGTTACGAACACCCGAGAGGATCTCTTGGTGTTCTTGAGGATAGAAGGCTGCTTCACCCGCGAGATGGATGACGCGATCCTGAATGGCATTCCCACTACCTTCACCATTCTTGTCCAACTCTCCCGGGCGCGCCTCTTCTGGCCTGACGAGTCCCTATCGGCGAAAGAAATCGAGCACTCCATCAAGCACGACACCCTCAAGAACGAATTCCACGTAAGGCGCACGGAGGACGACAGCAAGGTAATGGTGTTCAAGGACTTTGCCGCGGCCAAGAAGGCGATGGCGGAAGTGAAGGGGCTCAAGGTGGCCCCGCTGCAAAGGCTTATAAAGGGGAACAAGTATCAGCTTCGGGTGAAGGCCGAGTTGCAGAAGATGCGCTTGCCTTTGAACCTGCACTATGTGCTCTTCTTTTTGTCCCTGTGGGATTTTGACACAGACTGGTACACCGTGGACTTCACCTACTGAGACCCTTTGAGGTGACCGCCCCGGCTCCCGGTATTGCGGAGACCGGGGTGTCGCGATCAGTCCATCATGACTTCTCCTCAGCAGACAGACTTTGCCAAGGAAGTGAATCGCCGCAGACGGGAACGGCGAATCATCCTCATCACCATCCCCCTGATCGTTCTCCTCACTTACCTTGAGAGCCATTTCTTCCGCCTGGGCGGCGACCTTCCCGGCGGTGGGAATATCGTCATCCTGGCGTTGATGAACATCAACGTCATCCTCCTGATCTTTCTCCTCTACCTGGTGACCAGGAACGTGGTGAAGCTCTTCTTCGAACGCAAACGAAGAATCTTCGGTCACCGGCTGCGCACCAAGTTGGTCATCGCCTTCATCGCCCTCTCCCTCATGCCCACCGTTATCCTCTTCGGCCTCGCCACCCAGTTCATCTCCACGAGCATGGAGTACTGGTACAACATCCAGGTAGAGCAATCCCTGAAGAGGTCTCTCGAGGTGGGAAAGCGGCTCTACGAGGACGCCATTAACCGCGGCCTTTCCGTGGGGAATCGGCTGAGTGGCCTGATCAAGAAGAGGGATCTGCTGAGCCTCACCGGCCACGAGCCGTTGCGAACCCTCGTGCAGGAAGCGCGGCGCAACTCCCAGCTCCAGAGTATCGAGGTCACTTCCCGGCAGCGAAAGATCATCGCCAAAGACTCGGCGGAGGGCCTATCTCCGGTGGTGCTGAGACCCCAGATGAGTGAGATATTCCAGCGGGTGCTCAAGACCCGCGAGGCCCAGAGTCAGATTATCTCCTCGCCTGACGGCGACCTTGTCTGTACGGCGAGCCCGGTGATCGACCCAGGGGATCCCAAGAAGGTCAACGGGTTGGTGGTCACCGCCACCTTGCTGCCGCGCGACCTCCTGGCCAGTATGGCCGAGATCTCTCAGGGGTTCGAGAACTACCAGCAGATGAAGATGTTGAAGAACCCTATCAAGTTCAGCCATCTCATCATGTTCTCTATCGTCACCCTGCTTATTGTCTTC
>Ga0335070_10007482_pt1 | contig 12811 bp, 12 predicted proteins | sample Lox_Sample_13_FD_206722 | JGI IMG/M metagenome (GOLD analysis project Ga0335070, IMG submission 206722) | Soil microbial communities from Loxahatchee National Wildlife Refuge, Florida, United States - Lox_Sample_1.3 | ecosystem: Environmental > Terrestrial > Soil > Wetlands | place: USA...
TGACGGGGAGGGGTAGATCTCCCCGATGGATGCGACACGTTTCCCGTTCCCCGTGTCAGTATCGACGACGAAGGCTGCGCCGGACCCTGCCCTCCGCATGATATAGATGGACTCGATCTCCGGCAGGCTTTTTTTGTACCGCAGGAGTTTATCGGAAAGGTTGATATAATCGGGCGTTTGTTCATCCCCGGGCTGAATCGCCGCGACAGTGTCGCCGTTGATGTCCTGGGCGATGATGAGGGCGATATTTCCCAGTTCCTCCCGTGTCTGGTCATGGAGGGCAACGGTAGTGATATTGGAGGTATAGATGATGCTGCAGCCGGCAAAGATGAGGATCATGAGGAGAAGGATCATTGTGGTCTTGTCAGAAAGCCGGCTGAACAGGCGATTGAACATACAGATCAGTCTCCTGCAACAGGCATTAGGGTTGCGTCTATCCCCGAGGTTCTGCCGGGATAGCGGTTCCCGCACCCGGCTATCATGCAAAAAACCGGGCCGGCGGGCAGATGATGTTCACCAGGGACCACGCGTTTCCGGTGAAAAAGTACCACCCTGCCGAACCAACAAGGATGAGGACCTCGATCCAGAAAAGCGGGCTTGCACCGGAGAACTCCTTTGCCAGGTGGTTGATCCTCCATGCGCTGAGCGGGGAATCGATCAGGGACACTGCCCATACCCCTGCCATGACCCAGACGAAGGAGAAGGTGCCGGGCTGCTGTGTGACTGGCAGGAATGAGGGCACAAGAAAGAGAACGATGAACGCCAGGCCTTTTACAAGGTCCCCGTTATAGAACTGGCCAAGCCCTATGCCGCTGAATGAGAGAAAGGTTGCAAGGACCGGGCTCCGGAGACGAAGTACGGATCCCTCCCGGAGTGCATCAGGCTTCGTCATATCTGTCTCCGCCCCGCGCAGCTCGAAACGCTTGTGGCAGGCACGGCAGAAAAAATCCTCAGATGTGACCGTGGATCCGCAATGCGGACACGTCCGCCCTACAGGATCGGCACTCGCAGACATTCCTCAACACTTCTCTCTCCGGTATCTAAAGAATGACGGATTGCAATGCAATGCAGCCAATCATTAAACGCTGGAATATTTTTCAGATAGGGACTGCGACATAAATGCCGTCCTTTGCGGAGACAATCCTCACCCGGACACTTCCGTGGTCCTTTCCACAACGGGGAACCGAGACAACACGATCCCGGGCAACGCCCAGCATCTCGCCATTCAGCCAGCCAGGTGCCCTGATCTCGACCGATGTCCGTTCGCCGGTAATAAAACAGTCAGGGATCCTTGGCCGGCGTCCGGTGTGAAAGTCCTGCGGGGAGAGCACCAGCCGTACTCCCGCGTCCTTTCCCCAGGGTTTGAGGCTCCTGTTATAGAACTGCCACCAGCTCTGCACTTTAACACCCCTGGGAGACCGCCCGTAACGGTACCGCTCGAACTTCTGGATCCCGAGAGCGGGAAACTTTTTTCCGGCCCCGATTTCCTGTGCGAACCGGATGATCCGAGGGATCTCCGTATCATTGATACCGGGGATAAACACTGGTGCGACGAGCAGGTCGATCCTGCTCTTTACGACAGCCCGTGCCATCTCCATGACTTTCACTGTGTTGTAGTCAGGGACACCAGCAAGCGTGCGGGCGATCTCAGGGTCAAGGGCATGGAGGGAGAGGTTGATCCGGTCGAGGCCCGCGGATTCCAGAGCGTTTATGGATGGAGCATCAAGCAGGGTCCCGTTGGTCTGCATCGAGACGATGGAAACTTCGGGGATATCGCGGAGGTCGCGGACAAGTAAGGCAATCTCCCGGTACAGCATCGGCTCTCCAGGAGAATCGATGTGGCACTCCACACCGGGCCCCTTGAATGTCGCGATCTCCCGGACGTAATCGACGAGGTAACCCCGCTCGACTTCGTAGCTTGTTGCCCGGGTGCGCGACTTCGGGCCCGCATCGACTGAGCAGAACGGGCAGTTTAGGTTGCAGCCGCACGAGGGACGGACCTGCAGGAGACTTGTTCCCCGGTCTATCACCCCAAAATAGAGCGAGCCTAGGAGCGGGATACCAGATTCCCGCGCGATCCGGATATGGGTCATAGGGTTTTTTCCTTTTTTTAGATAGATCCAGAGCGGTTGTGGGGATGGCTGCTGTTACTACCATGTAGGGAGGAAGGGACAAGCAGAACACTTACCGGATCCGACATCCCTGCCAGAGCCCGTGTTGCCCTTCCAGTCGCATACCCATCCTCGCGAGCATAAATTCGAACGATGAGCGGTCCGCCGCAACCCTCCCCTTCTCCCGGCAATAGGATACGAACGACTCGTACATCTTCACACAGGGTACGTTTGTGGCAGGATCGTGGATGACCATCTCATCATGGAACTTCCAGATCCCCTCGAACTCGGAATCCTCTGTAATGAGCGGCTTGAGAAAGGTACGACCAACATTCTCTTCTGCGTCCTGCTCCCTGCCTGTCTCCTCGAGATCATGGTAATAGTCCTGGACAATGCAGAGGCCCTGGCGGAGATCGGCCACTTCCTTCTCAAGCTCACGGATCTTCTGTTGTTTCTCATCGTTGTGATCTTCTGATGCCATCTCTCCTTTCCACCTTGTGTTGCCTGGTGATAAACCTCTCTCTTATGCAGATCCTTTCCGTTCTCTCTTGAGAAGCCCCTAGCGCAGGAGCGATCCGGCATACACGCACTGCCCGAACGACACACATCCGTCACCGAGGGGGTACTTCCGGTTAAGGATACAGTCCAGCCGGGCTTTGGCAATCTCGTCACAGATAGTCGTCCGGATCTGGTAATTGTACGCCACCCCCCCGCTTAGTGCAACCGTGCGGACCCCGCTATTCTGCGCCGCAGTAATCGCTAGGCGGGCGATTCCACGGGCGAGGTTGTACTGGAAAGAGGCGGCGATATTGCTGATGACCTGACGGTTTCCTGCGGGCGCGTCCTTCAGGCGGGCAAGCGCTGCTTCCATCAGCGCACGGGTGGAGAGGATCTCGCTCCCGCCTTCCATGCTCGTCTGCAGTTCCCAGGGTTCCGGCCACCCGTTCGCCGCCTCTGCCTCAAGTTTCATGGCCGGTTCGCCATCATACGTGCGTTCGCGGCATATACCGAGGAGTGCGGAGGCGGCATCGAGCACACGCCCGGTACTGCTTGTCATCGCCGTGTTGAACCCGGTCGAGACCTGTTTTTTAAGGACACCGACTTCAACATCGGACCATCCCCTTGCGGAGAGCAGGGACAGAACCTCCTCACCGGGAAGAATGCCGTACAGCATCCGCTCAGGGAACCGGGTTGCAAGGTCGCCTCCCGGCATCGCAACCGGCTCAAGGTGCGCCACCCGGCCAAGGTCGGGAACCTGCCCTGAGAAGATCTCTCCGCCCCAAACCGACCCGTCATCCCCGTACCCTACGCCATCAATCGCGATCCCGATGCAGGGCTCCGTTGTTGTCGCCGCGATATGGGCACGGTGGTGCTGGACCGGCACAAGTTCAACCGATCGGTCTTCTGCAAGTTCATGAGCGAACCGGGTTGAGAGGAACTGCGGATGGAGATCGTGGGCTACGACATCGATACGGGCGCCAAGGAGCCGCTGCAGGCGGGCAACGGTCTCCTTCAGGTACTCCAGCGTTGATGGGTTCCGGACGTTTCCGACATGGGGGGAGGTGACGGCGAACCCGTCGCGGTACAGGGTCGCATTTGCGTTCAGCTCCGGTCCGACTCCGAGGATTGCGTGGTTCCCGAGATCGATCTGGGTACGTTTCGGCGCGATGCCGCGGGAGAGGCGGATGATGTATCCGTCCCGGAAGACCGAATCGTCGCACCGGTTCACGATGGTACGGGTATGGGTCAGGAAGAAGTCCGCATCGTGCGAGAGTTTTGCCATTGCCGCGTCGATATCGGTGATCATCGGGTAGCCGGGCATGTTGGCACTCGTCATGATGAGGAGAGGATGGGACAGGTGGGAGAAGAGCAGGTGGTGGAGGCCGGTATACGGCAGCATGCAGCCGATCGTATGGAGGTTGCTGATTCCTGCATGGGACGAATGGTCCCTTTTTACTAGGACAACAATCGGGTGCTCGGGACCGAGGAGGATCCCCCGTTCCTCAGGGGAAACAAATGCGATACGGTCTACGGCATCCTGCCGCACCATCACGGCGAATGGTTGCTCGATCCTGCCAAGCCGCCGCTTCAGTTCACCGGATGACTCTTCGATACAGGCGATATGGAACCCCCCCATCCCACGGATTGCGACGATATGGCCGGTATCCAGCAGTTCGGCGGTCTTCTCCACCGGGTCGGAGCACTCAACAACCCTGCCGTTTGCATCAAGAAGGGAAAGGCCGGGGCCGCAGGAGGAGCAGGCGATGGTCTGGGCATGGTGCCGACGGCAGAGGGGATCCCGGTACTCGGCAGCGCATGCCGGGCACATCGGGAATGCGGACATGGATGTACGTTCCCGGTCATAGGGAAGGCTGCTAATGATGCTGTAACGGGGGCCGCAGTTCGTGCAGGATGTTGCCCAGTAATTCTCATATCTTCCCCCTTTCCGAAAGATATCCGCGATGCAGGAATCACAGATCGCGACGTCGGGAGGGATCATGCCGGAGAGGGCACCGTCAGCACTGAGGAGGATCTCAAAACCCTTCTGGACCTGTGCTTCCAGATCGGAGACCTGGACAGCGTCGATCCGGGCAAGCGGCGGTCCCTGTCGGAGTGCAGCGACGAATTCGTTGAACCGGTCGCCTTTCGCGTGGATTAGCACCTCACTCCCAAGGTTCCTGACCGTCCCGTCAATTCCAAGTTCATGGGCCTTCGCATAAACAAACGGCCGGAACCCTACGCCCTGGACGATCCCCCGGACACGGATCGTGCCCGTATTTTTCGTATTTCCCACAAAACCTTATTGAATTTCGCGGCGATATAAGTATAGGGTTATAGCCGTGCCGGGACATATCAGGATAGTCAACGATCCAGTGGAACTCGTTCCACTCATTATGACATTCAACAACCCCTCTTTTAAGAAGGTCTACGAACTTCTGAGCAAGTCGTGGCTGACCGAGGAGGAGATTACCGCGCAGGTTGATGGGGACAGTGTCGCCGGCTGCCTCCAGATCCTTAAAAAAGGCAACCTTGTTGAGGAGCAGTGGCGGATGCCCAAGCGCGGCGAGAAACCATGCAAGGAGTACCGGGCGACTTATAACAAGTTCCGGGCAAACTTCCAGTGCAACCTGCAGGATCTCTCCGATATCCTGTACCTGTCTCTCTCCAAGGATGAGTACCTCCGGAACCTCGTTGACCAGATCGAAGGAGAACTTTCCGGTGGCAGCAGCTCGATCAACGACCTCTCGCGCCGTTTCGGGGTCAGCCCGGTCTTTATCAAGGGGCTCGCCAAAAGGATCCCACATCTGGATGTGAAAGGGCAGGGGCTGGTGCGGGTTGACACAGGGCGTTAAGGATCCCTTGTACACGATACTGCGCAGCAAACGCGAAGTCACCCGGCTCCAGATCCTTGTGGAAGTTGCCGAACACCAGCCTGCGGTCCGGCAGCAGGAGATCGCAGCGAAGCTCGGGGTGACTCCTCAGGCGATCTCGGAATATATCAGGGAACTTGTTGACGAAGGCCTGGTCGCCGCGAGCGGCCGTGGCAACTACGAAGTGACACGGACCGGTGTCGAATGGATCCTGACCAACTCTGAGGCCCTTGAAGCCTATGCCCGCCATATCCGGCGCGACATCATCCAGCAGGTCTCGGTCTGGGCAGCGATTGCTTCCGAGGACCTCCATACCGGCGATGAGGTCGGCGTCTACATGAAGGGCGGCTGGCTCTATGCCGGGAAGAAGGCCCAGGCTGCAACCGGTACGGTCGTCGCCGATGCGAAGAAAGACGAAGATGTCGGGGTTGCACGCCTGAACGGGATCATCGAACACCGGGAAGGGAGCATCCGAGTCTGCAAGGTCCCCCGGATCCAGCAGGGGGGGTCGCGCAGGGTGAACCAGAGGCGGCTCACTGAAGTTTTAAAGGGCGTCGATGTTGTTGCTGCGGTGGGCGTGGAAGCGTTCATCGCCCTGAAGACTGCCGGGAGGAAACCCGATATGTTTTACGGGGCGCGGGAAGGCGTGATCGAGGCCGCGTTCCACGGGCTCGAATGCGTGATTGTCATCGTTGACGAAGAGTTTACTGACTTTTTAAAAAGATTGGAGAGCGCGGGGATCGGGTACACGATCCACGACCTGATCGCCCCATGATGATCATCGTCCAGCCGGTCAAGGGCAGCTACCGTATTCTTTTCCATGACGGGAAGCATATCCGCGGGGCAGGAATCACCGAACTTTCCGATACCCCAAAGGGCCTGAGACCCGTGAGGTACCGGCTCCGCTGGGGGGAGAGGAAGGAGTACAGGCACACGCCGTCTAAGGACCTGATCGTCCAGCTCCGGCAGGGCGACGTCCGGCTCATCAGGCACGATCCGGCGTTCGAGTCATTCCTGAAAAGTTTCCAGATCACACCAGGACGTATAGACGCCTGCCGGATGTGCCTTATCGATGAACGGTTCACACCGATTACCGGAGAAAATTCGGCTGAATTCGCGAAAGGGGAGAGGATCTGCATGGACTGTGCACGACGCGAGCTCCGCCGGGAGGCGACGCAGGCCGGGCGCCTCGGGAGGGACGCTCTCGCGCACCTCGAATTGCTCCTTGAGAAGCACCGGAACCTTGACAAAGTCCTCGCGACGCTGCAGCCGGATATGCTTACGTTCTCACGGACGCTCTTCGACCGGCTTGAACCACATCCCTCGCTCGCGACAAAAAAACTTGCTGAACTCCCCCTCCCGCAGGAGTTTATAAAGGCATCCGGGGTAGACTCGCTGATGCCGGTCCAGCAGATCGCAGTCGATGCCGGGCTTCTCTCCGGTAAAGATCTGCTGGTCGTAGCCGCGACTGCGAGCGGCAAGACCTTCATAGGAGAGATGGCAGGCCTCAAAAACTATCTTGAGGGCAGGGGGAGGATGCTGTTCCTGGTCCCTCTCGTCGCCCTTGCCAATCAGAAGTACGAGCGATTCAGCAACCGCTATGGGAAGTTTGCACGGTGCGGGCTCCTCACCGGGGTGAGCAGGATTAACTTGCCGGAGACACGGTCTGCCTTTGATCGCGACCCGCAATCGCCTGTCGTTGTCGGAACCTACGAGGGAGTGGACCACCAGATCCGGTGCGGGCAGCGGATCCGGGGGATCGGGACGGTCATCATCGATGAGGTGCAGATGCTCGAGGATCCGGACCGGGGACACCGGCTCGATGGTATGATCGCCCGGCTCAAGTATCTCGCGCCGCAAGCGCAGTTCCTGTACCTCTCGGCAACGATCGGTTTTCCGAAGACCCTTGCAAAGAAACTGAACTGCACACTTGTGCAGTATGACCAAAGGCCGGTCGGCTTGGAACGATACCTCCTGTTTGTCGAGCGGAAACAGAAGATCCCGACAATCAAGCATCTTGCAACCGATGAATACAAAAAGACCTCTTCAAAGGGCTTCCGTGGCCAGAGCATCGTCTTCACGAACTCCAGGGCCCGCTGCCACACCATTGCAGAAGCTATCGGCATGCGAGCGGCGGCCTACCATGCCGGGCTCACGGCACAGGAACGGCGCGACGTGGAGACGAAATTTGCGGCGGGAAAGCTGATGGCGGTTGTAACCACCGCGGCTCTCGGGGCCGGCGTGGACTTTCCTGCCTCCCAGGTGATATTCGACTCGCTCGCGATGGGCAACCAGTGGCTCTCTGTCCAAGAGTTCTCCCAGATGAGCGGCCGTGCAGGGCGGCCCGATTTCCACGACCTTGGGAAGGTCGTTATCCTCGCGGAACCCGGCGGCAGTTATTCGCGGGAGAGCCCGCTAACTGAGGAAGATGTCGCGCTTCGCCTCCTGAAAGGCGAAATGGAGGAGGTGGCCCCCGAACACGACCTCGAGGCAAGCAGCGAGGAGTTCGTGGCAAACGCGGTCGTTTGCGACGGGGACGATCAGGATCTTGACCGGATCAACGGGATGATGGTCGGGAGCATGGAACCGGTCCTCCCTGAACTTATCTCCAACCGACTGGTAAAGAGGACCAGGAAGGGGGCGATCGAGCTCACACCTCTCGCAAAAGTGATGGCGGAACATTTCATCGGGATCGAACGGCTGCTCCGCGTTGCCGAGCTATCGGAACGGTTGGAGGATCCGCTCCGGATCATCGCGGAGCTAGAGTGCGGGGAGGAGGCGGGTGCGCCTGATGCGGAAAAAAAGCTGCGCGAAGGGCGACGCACCTATAAAACAAACCCCGCAACAGGCTACCGTGATGAGAAGGGCGCCCTCAGGAACCCCGGAAAGATAAAAAGACGCTGACGTTACTGTTTTCCACCTACACAAACCCAGCGGTCATAGATCGGATCTTGTGGATTCTCAAAAACCGAGACCGTACGCCCGATCCCCTCCCCCCATGAACGGACAAGCCCCGCTTCCGGCCCGGTCCCGACCGTGATAAGGACAATTTCCGCGAGGGTGAAGATCTGTAAGACGAGCTGCTGCCAGAGCTCCTGTGTGTGGGGGTTGATCTCTCCCATCATGATGCCGATTGCCAGGGGGACAGGATCAATATAATCCGTTGCCCGCGTCGCATCAATGCAGATTGTCTCGTGAGGGAAGAGCCGGCCGGCGGTGAACCCACGGGAGATGAGGGCGGGGTCGTTGTCGCAGGAGAGCGGAGTGTACCCGAGGTCCCTGAGAACTGCAGAGCCTGCCCCCGATCCGCAGCAGAAATCGAGACAAACATCGCCGGATCCCCGCCCCCAGATCTTTTCGATCAACTCCCCGATAATCGCGGGTCTGTCCTTGTTCATGTCGTCGACGGCCGGTGTAATATTTTCGACAATATCGTTGCTGAAGTATTCCCGCACTGCCGCAATCCATTCGTCTCGTGTCTCCTGGTAAATCTCACCATTCACCCCCTCGAAATGCTCGATTGCGGCAACGGAAGGTTTCCGGCAGATGAAGGTCCCGGCAGTCCAGGTCCCGCCATCATGGAACGCGAGAGCAAGGGGTTCGTCATGTTCGTCGATAAGGAGCCGTCCTTCATCCGCAGGGAGATTCGTAAGAAATTCATTGAAGACCGCATTTGTCAGATCGGCATAGGAGGGTTCGACAAACCGCACATCCCCGATCCCGAGGATTTCAGCCGCTTTCATGCACCGCGCTCGATCCGGAGCCCGTGAGGGGCCTCGATTGTGCCATCGATCTTTGCATCTTCATGCAGCCTGATGGACCGGGCGATCACGTTGCCGAGAATATGGGCACCTTTCTGAACGACAATTTCATCGGCGCTCTCCACGTTTCCATGGATCGTCGTCCCTCCGGATACCGAGATCCCTTTCTTCGCCCGCAGGCTCCCGAAAACCACTGTCCCCTGCTGGACCTCGATCGAACCGGCCCGGATGTTGCCATGGAGCCGGCAGTTCTTCCCGATCCGCATGGTCGAGGGCACCGAGAAAACCTTCATGTTCAGCTTCGACCGCGATGGAATCATCAGGGGAATCGCGAAATCCTTCTCGTCTTCTGCAAAGAGATCTCCCAGGATCCGGTCGATGTCTTCCTCCCGCTGGATATGGAGGAGGGTCATGAAATAGATCAGGAGGAACATAAGGACTGGCATCGGGTTTCGGACCTCAATCGCACCGGTAGCCTCGAACCCGTCACGTATCTCGACCCGTTCTCCGATATCGAGCGTGCCGGCGACTTTGAGCCGGCCCTCGATTTTTGCCCCTTCGCCGATATATGCGTCCTGTTTTGCAATCACATCGCTCCCAATCTCGCACCAGTTGCCAAGACGGGCATCGCCGTCAGCCCAGATATACTCGCTGATCTTTGTCGAATCTCCGACAATGATGTCCGCTCCTCGGAGACCGTAATCAATGGTGCAGAATTCTCCGATTACGATGTTCCGGTCGGTCTTGATAGAATGCTCCTGCAGCTCGGTCCCGTCCGGAAGAAGGCAATGGCGGTGCCAGTTGTCAGCGCGCTTTTTTGGTTGTGTTTTCTTCGCCGTCGCCACGTCAGAGTTCCCCTTAAGCGCCGTATTTACGGGACCGGTTGATCAGGTCGAGCGCGATAGGCAGGAGCGAAGAACCGGCGATCCGGCAAAGCCCCCCTTCAGCGCAGGCGATCTCAGTAAACCGCTCCACACCATCGGTGCGGATGCCCTCTCCCCATAGGAGGACCGGGACCGGGTCCGCGCTGTGATCTTTTACTGTGCAGGGGGTGGAATGGTCGGCGCAGATTACGATGATACAGTCCCCTTTAGTACGTAAAGGGGCGAGAGCGCTATCAATTTTTTCGATGAATGCCGTCTTCTGCAGCGCAAGCCCGTCATGCCCGGATTCATCGGCACCCTTGATGTTTACCAGGACGAAGCCCCTTGATATAAGTTCGTCGATCGCCGCGGCGATCTTTCCGGGAAGGTTGGAGTCCTGCGAGCCAGTGATGCCGGGAACGTGGATGCGGCGGAGCCCGACTGCTGTTCCAATCCCGGCAATCAGGCTCGCGGCCGAGATCACGCTTCCCGAAAGGCCGTACCTTCTCTCGAACGGCTCGAAATCCCCCATCTCCCCGGCCCCCCGCATCAACACGATGTTTGCCGGGTTCAAGCCTTCTGCAACACGCTTTTGGTTCAGCGGGTGATCGGCAAGGATCGCAGCGGACTGCCGGATGAACTCGTTGCAGACGTCTGCGGTCTTCCGGTGTCCCGGGGCATCTTTCAGCGGCTCGATTCTGTGGGGGGGAGAGCCCTCTTTCTTGGGATCGTTCGAGGACACACAGTGACCGAGCCCGTTTCCCTTGAGGGCGAGGGCAGCCCGGTGTCCGGCACCTGAACGGAATGTGAACGAGACGCCATACTTCGAAAGGTCCACTCCATCCTGGATTGCGGCGGAGAGGGGGGCGGTCTCATGGATCCTCCCTGCCCTCCGGTCGGTGACCTTCCCATCCTTTGCGACAGTCGCATAGTTACAGCGGAACCCGATCATGCCAGGTTCCATGTGAATGCCAGTACCCTCGCATTCTAGAGGCCCCCTGCCGGTATAGTAAGTATGGGGGTCGTACCCGAGCAGGGCAAGGTGCGCGGTGTCAGAGCCCGGCCGTATTCCGGGTGCTATGGTATCCATGATCCCGCAGATCCCTTCCTTTGCAAATTCATCGAGGTTTGGCGTCTTTGCCGCTTCCAGGGGGGTCATTCCGGTCAGTTCCGGACAGGGGCGGTCAGCAATGCCGTCAAGTACCAGGAAGAGGATCTTCTGCGGGGTCATCCAAGGATAGTTTGCGAGTACGAGCTCTTATGCTGAACGGTCGGAGATCTGGTATGAGACCGATCCAGGGAAAAGCGGAAAAAATGGGGGGGCCTATGACGGTGCCGGTGCTGCCGGCGCCTCGGCTGCAGGGACAGAAGCCGGCCCCGGTTCGACTTTCGACTTGATAATCTCGATGCGGCGTATCGGGTAGAGTGTTTTTACTACCTTGAAGACGTCGCGGGAGATCTCGCCGCTGACAATCCCGTTTACCAGCGTATTGAGATCCCATGCCTGCGCCTGCGCCTGCACATTTGCTGCGATCGCATTCCGGATCGCGTGGATCTGCGAGACGTTTGCGCGGGCGAGGGTATAGCAGCTGATGGTCAGTCTGACCTTCTTTCCTTCCTTGGTTACGATGGAAACAAGGCAGTCGATCCGGGTGCTGCGGCGCTTTATGAGCGAGCGCAGGTAGTCACGGGTTACTTCGTGGCCGACGAACTCCGTGTACGCGGCATCGCCGGTTACGGTCGCAACCTTGAACCGCATCTTGATGTGCTGCTTTGCATAATCGTTTGTTATCTCGCCGAGGGTAGCCTGCATGATCCTGCCGACTACGCTCTCAGCGTCGTTAGCAATGGTGTCGCCGATATACGCCTTTCCGAGGTTCTCGGGGACGTGTACTTTGAACCAGCTCTTAGCTTTCCAGCCTTCAACTCTTTTTCCAACCTGTTTCTTTGCCATTCTATCACCTGTTATCGTGTTCTTTCTGTCCTTTTCCCGTTATTTTTGCAGTTGTTATGTGGGAATCCTGCGGGATCCTTATCCCTAAGACATGCCTCTTCCGCAATTCCGAGGTTCATAAGGTAGTCATCGACAGAAGCGATGACTGAACGGAGTCTCGTCCCACCAATCGTCGTCGTGACAACGGTTTCACTTGCCGCAGTCTCCATCGATTCGAGGTTGTCCACGCAGATCGCTTTCGCGACGCAGGGTGCATTTGCGTGCGTTGTCCGAATCATGCCGTCGATATGTATCATGCGGCAACCATCTCTGCAAAACCTTTTCGGAACGTCCCGATCTGGCTGCAGGGAATCGTTGCACCTGCCCTGCTCTGGTGTCCTCCGCCGGAACCTCCGCATGCCTGGGCAAGGGTATGGATCGCCAGTCCGAGATTTCCGGAGCCTTCAGGGCCCCGGACAGAGATCCGGCAGATCCCCCTGTCCCTGCTTACGACCGCCAGAGGCGATCTCCGGGCGGTCCTGCAGGCAAGCGCATCTGCCACATCGCTTGCGATGTCGCATCGCTCAACCTCGTAAACTCCATCCGCTGCGCCCTGCCGGAGTGCAGAATGGAACGCCGCGATCACATCCAGCCGGTGCCTGCGGGTGATCTCCCAGGCAGCCTGGAGATCGCGGGAGTCCCTCAGGCAGAGCGCCGCCCCGAAATCCCCGTGTCCGGTCTTTCCGCAGGCATCGATGACTGCGGCAAGCGA
>Ga0335070_10007483_pt1 | contig 12810 bp, 9 predicted proteins | sample Lox_Sample_13_FD_206722 | JGI IMG/M metagenome (GOLD analysis project Ga0335070, IMG submission 206722) | Soil microbial communities from Loxahatchee National Wildlife Refuge, Florida, United States - Lox_Sample_1.3 | ecosystem: Environmental > Terrestrial > Soil > Wetlands | place: USA: Florida...
CACGAGCAGGTGCAGTTCCCCGAGACGCGTGCATACGTCGCCCGCGTCGAGCGGCTGAAGGACATCTACCGCCGCGCGTACCGCTCGGCGCTCGGCCTCACCCCATATCAGCGCTGCGTGGGCGTCACGGCGCCCTGCTGTGGCAGCGCCGGCGGCGGCACCACACCCCGGCCCGGGCCCCGAAGCGAGCGTGAGCAGGCGGCGCCGCGCTCGTTCCGGATCGAGATCCGCCGCCTTGCGACCGCGGTGTTGCCGCGGATATCGCGCGCCCGGACGGTGACGACGTAGTCGCCGTTCGGCAGCGTCGCCGTGTTGAGGCTCCCGGCGAGCAGGAACAGGTACCGGCCCGGCAGCGAGCGGTACTGCTCGCCCCCGAAGCGAGGCGAGTTCTCGTAGGTCCCCTTCGCGTAGACGGTCCAGAACTTGCTGTTCCGCGGCAGCGCGGTGCGGAAGTCCGCCACCGTTCGCCTCAGGATCACGCCGTGGCCCGGCCGCGTCAGCGACCAGGCGACGAACGCGGGCGAGACCGGTAGCCCGTTGAACGCCCCGGGCACCGCCAGCGGCGGCGTGTCGAAGGCGTCGGCGTCGAGCTCGACGCGCCCGCAGAGCGGGCCGTCGACCGGCCCGAGCCGGTCCTCGACCGTGACGGCGCGGATCGTCGGCTTCGTCGTGTCGCGGTACGGCGTCAGATGACCCCTCGCCAGCGGGTTCACCACGCGTATGCCGTCGATCTCGGTGATGTGCACGTGCCCGTACGGGGCCTGCACGTAGCCGAGCACCGTCCGGCTCGCCGTCACGTGCTCTCCCTCGCCGACCACCGGGACGACGTGGAAGTACTGGAACCTGACGTCGCGACCGGTCGCGATGACGAGCGTGGCCGCACCGAGGTAGCGGGCGGTCCCGCTCGCGACCGGGTAGATCGGCGTCCCGTCGGGAGCCGCGATGTCGACGCCCTGGTGGAACGAGAAGAAGCCGGGGCCTGCGAGCGCGTCGGAGACGAGGGCGTTCCGGTAGATGGTGCGGGGATCGCCGAAGAAGCCGCGAATCGGATGCTGCTTGTGGAACGGCTTGAACGGCCAGGGATAGGCGGATGCCGAGCCGGGCAACACGAGTGCGGCGAGCACGGGCGGCAGGATCCGGAGGCGGCGCATGGACGGCTAGCTCTTCGCGTCGTTCCAGTCGTCCCCTGCGCCGACGTCGACGGCCATCGGCGGGTCGAGCGGGTAGGCGCCGGTCATCTCCGCGCGCAGGAGCTCTTTCACGGCCGACACCTCGGCGTCGGGCGCCTCGACGAGCAGCTCGTCGTGTACCTGGAGCACGAGCCGGGCGCCGCGGCCCTCGTCGCGCAGGCGGCGGTGGGCGTTCACCATCGCCACCTTGATGATGTCGGCCGCCGTCCCCTGCATGACCGAGTTGACCGCGAGGCGCTCGCCGAGCGAGCGCGTCTGCCGGTTCGAGGCGCGGATCTCCGGCACCGGCCGGCGGCGGCCGAACAGCGTCGTCACGTAGCCGTCCTGCTTCGCCTGCTCGATCGTGCGCTGGATGAAGTCCTGCACGAGCGGGAAGCGCGCGAGATACGTGTCGATGTACGCCTGCGCCTCGTCGCGCGGAATCTCGAGGTTCTCCGAGAGCCCGAACGCCGAGATGCCGTAGATGATCCCGAAGTTGACCATCTTTGCGACGTTGCGCTCGTCCTTCGTCAGCGTCGCCTGGTCCTTGCCGAGCACCTCGGCGGCTGTGGCCGCGTGGATGTCCTCGCCGCGTGCGAACGCCTCGCGCAGCTTCGGCTCGCCGGAGACGTGCGCGAGGATGCGCAGCTCGACCTGGGAGTAGTCGGACGACACGAGCCGGTGCCCGGGCTCCGCGACGAATGCGCTGCGGATCTCGCGCCCGAGGTCGGTGCGAACCGGGATCGCCTGGAGGTTCGGGTTCGACGTCGACAGGCGACCCGTAGCCGCGACTGCCTGGTTGAAATGCGTGTGCAGCCTGCCGTCCTCGCCGATCAGCGCCGGCAGCGGGCCGAGGTACGTGTTCAGCAGCTTCGTCAGCTCGCGCCATTCCTCGATCACCTCGACGATCGGGTGCTCGTCGCGGAGGGTGCGCAGGACGCGCGTGTCGGTCGAGTAGCCCGTCTTGCCCTTGCGTCCGGGCGTCAGCTCGAGCTTCTCGAAGAGGATGCGCGCGAGCTGCTGCGTCGAGCCGAGCACGAATTCCTCGCCAGCGAGCTCGAACGCGCTCGACTCGAGCTCCTCGACGCGCTCGGCGAGCCGGGCGGTGATCTCCCCCATGCGGTACGTGTCGATCTTCACGCCCGCGTCCTCCATCGCAGCGAGGACGGCGGTGAGGGGCAGCTCGATTCGGTCGTACAGCTCCTCGCTGCCGCGCTCGCGCAGCCGCGCCCGTAGCAGAGGGGCAAGCCGGCGGGGGACCTCCGCTGCACGCACGAGCGCCGCCGTCTCCTCCTCGGCCGCCGGCTCGGGGATCGCCTCGACGCCGTACTCCGCCGCGAGGTCGTCGAGCTCGTACGCTGGACGGCCGGGCTCGATCAGATATGCCGCGATGAGCGTGTCGTCACTTGGCACTTGCGTAACGCGCAGGGATTTCACGTCGTGACCGGTGATCTCGCAGCCGCGTACCGCGGCCGCGAGGTCACTAGGCATGGCGGCGACCTGGACCGGCTGTCCTTCCTTGGCGATGGCGATCCGATCGCCTTGCACAGCAATGGAGAGCCGTCCCTCGAGACGAGATAGCTCTTCGACCTCTAGCCACGCGACGCTCGTCCCCTCGGGTAGAGGCCGGTGTGCCGCAGGCACAGCGGCCTCCAGTGTGTCGATCCTATTGAGCAGTCCGCGAAACTCGAAGCGGCGGAACATCTCGCGCAGCTCGGACCGGTCGGGCGGCGCCAGCACGAGCTCGGACGGGTCGCAGTCGATGTCGAGATCGCGCCGCATCGTCGCCAGCTCCTTCGACAGGCGCGCTTGGTCGGCGAACTCGATCACGTTCTTGCGGCGTGCCGGCGACAGCTCGTCGGCGTGGGCGATCACCTCCTCGATCGACCCGTACTGCGCGATCAGCTGGCCCGCGGTCTTGTCGCCGATCCCGGGGATGCCGGGGATGTTGTCCGACGTGTCGCCCTTCAGCCCGATGAAGTCCGGGATCTGGTCGGGACGGATGCCGTAGCGCGCCTCGACGCGTTCGGGCGTGTAGACCTGGACGTCGCTGACGCCGCGCGGCGTCATCATCAGCGCGACCTTGTCGCTGACGAGCTGGAAGGCGTCGCGGTCGGTAGAGACCACCGTCGTCTTGATCCCCGCCTCGTCGGCGCGCGTCGCGAGGGTGGCGATCACGTCGTCGGCCTCCCAGCCCTCGAACTCGAGGTTGCGGTAGCCGAACGCCTCGACGATCGGGCGGAAGTACGGGAACTGCTCGGCGAGGAGGTCGGCCATCGGCCGCCGGCCCTCCTTGTAGACGACCTCCGCCTCCTCGGCGATCGCATGCCTGTGGGTCGGACGCGTGTCCCACGCGACGGCCACGCCCTTCGGCCTGTAGTCGGAGAGCAGCTTGAAGAGCATGTTCGTGAAGCCGAGCAGCGCGTTCGTCGGGAAGCCCTCGGTCGTCGCGAGCTCCTCGGGGAGCGCGAAGAAGGCGCGGTAGGCGAGGTTGTTGCCGTCGACGAGGAACAGCTCGCTGTCGCGCGCGGGGGCGTCGTCGAGGTCGAGCTCGAGGCCCGTCAGAGTCTTGGGCGCCACGGTCCCGAGTCTACGCGGCCGTACAAACGGGGCCAGACTTCAGTCTGGCACCGGCCGTAGACCTCGGCCCAGCGGCCGCCTGCTTGAATCAGCCGGTGCCCCGCATCCCCCTCCTGTCCGGCACGCGGCTCGTGATCGCGTCGGCTCCCGACGATGCGCTCGTCCTGCGTCCGCCGCGGCCCGGCGAGGCGGTGGCGGACGTCGGCGCGGCCGTGCGCGACGCGCTGCGGTTCCCGCTCGAGGGCGAGCCGCTCGCCGCCCTCGCCGGCCGGGGCGCACGCGCGACGATCGTGGTCGAGCCGCCGGCGCTGCCGATCCCCGGCTCGCCCTCCGACCCGCGGCAGCTCGCGATCGGCGCCGTCGTCGACGAGCTCGAGCGGCTCGGGATCCCGAGCGGCTACCAGACGATCGTCGTCGCGTGCGGACTCGCCCGGCGCACATCGCAGCGGGAGCTCGAATCCTTTGTCACGCCCGACCTCGCACGGCGGTTCCACGGCAGCGTGCTCGTGCACGACGTCGAGGATCCGGAGCTGCTGCGGCTCGACGAGACCTCGCATCCGCCGCTCCGCGTGTGTCGTGCACTCGTCGAGACCGATCTCGTCGTGACCGTCACGGCGGCGGAGTCGGTGCTGCACGGCGGCCCCGCGGCGCTGCTCGGCGCCTCGGCAGCCGACGCGCTGCGCGCGGCCGGCGCGTTCTCCCTACTCGAGACCGGAGCGTCGCAGGGCTGGCAGCTCGCGGTCGCGCTCGAGCGGGGGCTGGCCCAGCGTGTGCCGCTGATCGGCGTCTCGCTCGTCCTCAACCAGCCCCAGGTCGTCGGCGCCCTGCGCGGCTATCCGTACGAGCGCGAGGCGTTGGAGCGAATCGCGCGCGCGCCATTTCGCCATCTCCTCGCGCTCCTGCCCGACCGCGCCCGCCTGCAGGCGCTGCGCGCGATCCCGACGGAGCTGACGGTGGCCGCCGCGTTCGCCGGCCCGCCCTCGGTGGCGCACGCCGAAGCGCTGCTGCGCGCGGTCGAGCTGCGCTGCGCCGAGCTGGACGGACAACTGGACGCGATCGTGATCGGCGTGCCCGGGGTGACGCCCTACCTGCCGCGGGAGCGGCCCAATCCGCTGCTGGCGGCCTTCCTCGGCCTCGGGCTCGCCTTGCGCCTGTGGCGGGATGCGTTCCCTGTCGCCGACGGCGGCACTGCGATCCTCGTCAACCGCTTCACGCGCCATTTCGCGCATCCCACGCAGCAGCCGTACCGGAGCTTCTTCCACGCGACGCGCGGCGGCCGCGACCCGAGCCTGCTCGCCGAGGCGGAGCGGGCCGCGGCGGTCGACGCCCGCGCGCTCGCGGAGTACCGCGCCGGCCGCACGGTCCACCCGCTGCTCCCCTTCCGCGACTGGAACGCCTGCCAGCCGGCGCTCGGCCGGCTCGGAGCGGTGCTCGTCGCCGGCGCGGGGGACGCGGCGACCGTCCGCCAGCTCGGCTTCGTCCCCACGCACGGGGTCGCCCCTGCTCTGGAGCTTGCACGCGGCCGCAGCAGCAGCGACGCGCCGCGTATCGGCTTCCTGCTCAGCCCGCCCTACTTCCCCCTGCGCGTGGCGACCCCTTGAACGGCTGCGACCAGGTCGCGACCTGGTCGCAGCCGTAAGCGTTTCGCCCCGCGCTCACGCCTCCCCGAGATACGTCTTCCGCACGTCCTCGTTCCGGGCGAGCGCCTTCGCCTCGTCCGCGAGCTTGACCGTTCCCGTCTCGAGCACGTAGCCGCGGCCCGCGACCTCGAGCGCCATGAGCGCGTTCTGCTCGACGAGCAGGATCGACGTTCCCTGCTTGTTCACCTCGAGGATCGTCTCGAAGATGCGCTGGACGAAGATCGGCGCGAGCCCCATCGAAGGCTCGTCGAGCATCAGCAGCTTCGGCCGCGCCATCAGAGCCCGCCCGATTGCGCACATCTGCTGCTCGCCGCCTGACAGCGTCCCCGCCTTCTGGTGGCGCCGCTCGGCGAGACGCGGGAAGAGCTCGAAGACGCGATCCATGTCTTCCCGCATCCCGCCCTTGTCGCGTCGCTGGAAGGCACCCATCTCGAGGTTCTCCGTCACCGTCATGCGCGGGAAGAGCTTCCGCCCTTCGGGCGACTGCGCGATCCCCATCTTCACGATGTTGTGCGCCGCCGCGTGCGTGATGTCGCGGCCTTCGAAGGTGATCCTGCCCCGGCGCGGGTGGTTGAGCCCGTTGATCGAGCGCAGGGTCGTGGACTTGCCGGCGCCGTTCGCGCCGATCAGCGTCACGATCTCGCCTTCACGCACGTCGATCGAGATGCCCTTCAAGGCCTGGATCGAGCCGTAGTACGTCTCGACGCTCTCGAGCGCCAGCAGCATGTTCCCTGCGGCGCTCACGAGCTCACCGCCGCCGTGCCGAGGTACGCCTCGATCACGCGCTCGTTCCGCTGGATCTCCTGCGGCGTGCCCTCGGCGATCTTCTCGCCGTAGTCGAGCACGGTGACGCGGTCCGAGACGCCCATCACGACGTGCATGTCGTGCTCGATCAGGAGGACGGTCAGGGCGCGCTCGGCGCGAAGCCGGCCGACGAAGGCCGTGAACTCCGCCGTCTCCTGCGGGTTCATACCCGCGGTCGGCTCGTCGAGCAGCAGCAGCTTCGGCTGCGTGGCGAGCGCCCGCGCCACCTCGAGGCGGCGCTGGTCACCGTACGAGAGGTTCTTTGCGATCTCCTCGTCCTTGCGGCGGAGGCCGCAGAACTCGAGCAGCTCGCGCGCCGTCGCGCGCGCGGCCGCCTCCTCGTGCTTCACGCGCGGCGTGCGCACGATCGCCTCGAACAGGCTGCCCTTCAGGCGCACGTGCATGCCGACGAGCACGTTCTCGAGCGCCGTCATGTTCTTGAACAGCCGGATGTTCTGGAACGTGCGCCCGATCCCGCGCTGCGTGAAGGCGTGCGGGGGCTTGCCGGTCATGTCCTGCCCGGTGAAGATCACCCGTCCGGCGGTCGGCTTGTAGACGCCGGTGAGCATGTTGAAGAAGGTCGTCTTCCCCGCGCCGTTCGGCCCGATCAGGCTGACGATCGAGCCTTCCGGCACGACGAAGCTGACGTCGTCGACGGCGACGAGGCCGCCGAACTCCTTGCGCAGGCTGATGGTCTGCAGCAGTCCGCCCGGCGTCACGTCGGCTCCGGCGTGTAGAGGCGCTCGTCGTGCTCCTCGACGTCGAAGAGCGGCTCGTCGTGCACGCCCTCGCGGAACTCGGCCGCGCGCCGCGAGCTCGGGATCAGCCCCTCGGGCCGGAAGAGCATCACGATCACGAGGATGGCGCCGAAGATGCCGAACTCGTACAGCGGCACGTCGAGCGTCTTGCGCCACAGCTCGAAGTCCGAGCCGCCGGGGCCGAAGTGGCCGTTCAGCCAGGCACCGATGTTCGCGAGCCCCTCGCGGTCGAGGTACTCGAGGAAGCAGGCGCCGAAGATGACACCCCAGATGTTGCCCATCCCGCCGAGGATGACCATGCAGAGGATGAAGACGGAGATGTTGAAGAAGAACTCGTCGGGGAACGCGCCGCCGTTGTAGCTCGCGTAGTACGCGCCGGCGACGCCGCCGAAGAAGGCGCCGGTGGCGTACGCCCACGTCTTCGTGCGCATGAGCGGCACGCCCATCGCCGCCGCGGCCACCTCGTCCTCGCGAATCGCGACCCAGGCACGGCCGAGCCGCGAGTCGCGCAGCCGCGCGCTCGCGAAGATCGTCAGCAGCACGAGGACGAGCGCCGTCCAGAAGAACACACGGTCGGCGTTCGTGCCGAGCGTGAGGTAGTTGGCCGGCAGCCCCAGGTGGTGATGGAGCCAGTTGCCGAAGCCGGGGCCGTCGATCGGCGTGATCCCGCCGGTGCCGTTGGTGAGGTTGAAGCCGGCCAGGCTGTCGCCGTTGCGCGCGACCTGCGGCATGATCTCGCCGAAGCCGAGCGTCACGATCGCGAGATAGTCGCCGCGCAGGCGCAGCGTCGGCAGGCCGATGATCACGCCGACGATCGCCGTCGCGATCCCGGCCATGATCAGCACGAGCCAGATCGAGAAGTGGAAGCCGGTGACGCCGGGGGCGATGCCGATCCCGCCGAAGTTGACGTTCTGCTTCGCGAACTGCGCCGACGCGAACCAGCCGGCCATGTACGACCCCATCGCGTAGAAGGCGACGTAGCCGAGGTCGAGCAGCCCCGCGTAGCCGACCACGAAGTTGAGGCCGAGGGCCATCATCGTGAAGACGGCCATCCCGACCATCGTGCTCATCTGCGGCACCGGGCCGAAGATCGGCAGCTGCGGCATCGAGCTGACGACCCCGTAGAACGGGTACGTGATCGCGAGCGCGAGCACCGCGACGGGGAGGATCGCCTTGCCGACCGGCCGCCCGCGGACGGTCACCTTCCCCCACGGGGGCACGACGAGCGCGAGCACGACCGCGGCGATCGCCAGCGCCGACGTCTTCCACACGCCGAAGAGCGCGACGAGCAGAAGCCCCAGGCCGACCCAGACGACGGCCTTGACCGCACGCCGCGTCAGGCGGGGCAGGGTCTGCCAGCGGTGCCGGCTGAGCCCGAGGCGCGTGAGCACCCACCACCAGCCGTCTGCGATCCCCTTGACCAGCACGGCACGCACTCAGGCCCCTTCGGGGGTCCGCTCGCCGAGCAGGCCCTCCGGCCGGAAGACGAGGATGAGGATCAGGATCGTGAAGACGATCGACTGGGTCCAGTCGCTGCCGGGCGTGTGCCAGCGGAGCCCTTCGTTGAAGGCCTGGATGAAGCCGATGCAGAGCGCGCCGAGCACGGCGCCGGGCAGGTTGCCGATCCCGCCGAGCACGGCTGCGGTGAACGCGATCAGCCCGAGCTGGAAGCCGGTGTCGTAGCGGATCTGGCCGAAGTAGAGCGCGTAGACGAGCCCACCGGCGCCGGCGAGCGCGCCGGCGAGCAGGAACGTGAAGGAGATCGTCCGGTTGACGTCGATCCCCATCATCGCCGCGGCGTCGCGGTCCTGGGCTGCGGCCCGCATCGCCTTCCCCTGGCGCGTGTACTGCACGAGCCAGATCAGGGCGAGCAGGACGGGAACGGTGATGATGATCACGATCAGCTTCTCCCAGGTGAGGACGACGCCGGAGATCGAGAACACCTGGCCGCGGGGCAGCACGTTCGGCACCGCGGTGTAGCTCGGCCCCTTCCAGCCGATCGCGACGTCCTCGAGGATGAACGACATCCCGATCGCCGTGATCAGCGGCGCAAGTCGCGGCGCGCCGCGCAGCGGCCGGTACGCGACGCGCTCGATCGTCGCGTTGAGCACGCCGCACGCCGCCATCGCGACGAAGAGCGAGCCGACGATCGCCGCCGCGAGGGAGCCCGTCGACGCGCCGGCGGAGAGATGAAAGACCGACAGGACCATCGTCGCCGAGAACATCCCGCCGAGCATGAACACGTCGCCGTGCGCAAAGTTGATCAGCTCGAGGATCCCGTACACGAGCGTGTAGCCGAGCGCGACGAGCGCGTAGACGGCGCCGTTCGTGAGCCCGATGAACGAGATCGTGACGAAGTAGGCCGGCCCCTTCACGAAGTTGATCGCGAGCCAGACGAAGAGGAGCGCCACGAGGCTCGTGGCAAGAACCGGCATCACGTACGAGACGGGCGAGCGTCTCAGCCGGATCGGCGCTTCGGTCTGGGCGTGGGTTGCCATGTCGCAGTCAATGAGCACCGGGGGAGGCCTGCGCCTCCCCCGGTGTCAGCCTTCGGTCGAACCCGGTACTACCCGATCAGGCTCGCGGTCGGAACGAGCGTCTTGACCGGATTGAGGTTCTTCCCACTCTGCTTGTAGATCGTGATCGGCAGGAGGTTCGTGTCACCGGTCGCGTTGATCGTGAAGGTGCCGAGAATGCCGTTCGTGATCGTCAGGCCGAAGATGCCCTTCGTCGTGGCAGCCCGGCTGCCGCCGCCCTTGGCAACCGCCGCCAGCATGACCTCCATCGCCTGCGCGCCGTATGCCGAATACGGGTTCGGCGTCGTCCCGATCTGCTTGCCGAAGCTCGTGACGAACTTCGCACCTGCACCGGTCAGGGCCTTCGGCGGCTGCCCGGCGACGCTGATGTACGCGCCGTTTCCGACCGCACCGTTCGCGCCCGGATCGCTGAAGCCGTCCGGCATCTGCAGCTGGATCTTGGGATCGACGGCCTTGATGTCCTGCATCAGCTTCGCGCCGTTGTTGCAGATGATGCCGCCGAGGAAGACGGCCTGCGCGCCCGAGGCCTTGATCGCCGTGGCGAGCGCCTCGTAGCTCGACGCCTTCGCGTCCCAGCCCTGGAAGCCGACGACCTGGATGCCGAGCTTCTTCGCTGCAGCCCGGTAGGTGGTCGCGACGCCGAAGCCGTACGTCTGCTTGTCGTTCAGGACGAAGACCTTCTTGAAGCCGAGAGACTGCGACCAGAGTGCGTCGGCCGGGCCCTGGATGTCGTCGGTCGCGACGACGCGGGCGTAGTTACGCAAGCCGGTCGGGTAGTACTTCTGGGGCTCGCCCGGGTCCCACTTCTTCGTGAGGCCGGGGTTCGTGTTGGCCGGGCTCACCATCGCGAGCGGGCCGGCACGGTTGAGTACCGGAACCTCGATCTTCGCGCACCCGGAGTTGAAGGTGCCGAGCACGCCGATGACCGACTTGTCGTTCGCGTAGAGGTGAGCGTTCGTGGCGCACTTCGCCGTGTCCCACCCGCCCGTCTGCGCGGTCGAGTCGTCACACGACTGGTAGCCGATCTTGTAGGGGCCTGCCTTCCAGCCCGCGTTGGCCAGCGCCCAGATCATCGCCCGCGAGATCTGGACCGTCTGGTGCCGGATCGCCCCTTGTAGCGGCAGATCCGAGGGGATGATGAAGTCCGGGCTTCCGGACCCCTTGTAGACCACCGGGCCGCACGACGACGACGGCAGGGCCTGTGCGCCCTTCGTCGCGCTGCGCGCGGACCCCGAGTAGCCGGCGCTGACGGCGACGGCCACAGCGACCGCACCGACGAGCGCCAACAGCGAGAACTTTCTACTCACGAGCTCCCTCCTCATGTTCCGACCCGAGCCGGTTATGCCGCGGAAGAACCTGCCTTCCCAACGATGGGCAAGTATCCCGTGCTTCTCCCCAGGTTTCAAGACGTCAGAGGACTCCTTTGACGAGGGCGCAATCCCGGCCGAAGGCGGGAATCGCGACCAGGGCGGCGGAAGTTCTCCTCGTTGGGGTGTGCAGGCAAACCCCGAATCCGCCGATGCATGGACCGGTAACTGCGGCTGGAAGGGCTTGGCGACGATGACCATGCGGCGTGCCGAGGCAGCGGCATCGCCCCGGCGATGATCTCAAACGTGTTTCGGGCGGGCGTGACCCGTGTCGGCGCTGGCTGACGGCGGGCCGATCGGCTCGGACCACACCCTGCTGGGGGAGCTGCTCCAGCAGCGTGGCCTGCTCACTGCAGAGCAGCTCCAGGCGGCGCTCGCAGAGCAGGGCCGGTCGCGGCGGCCGCTCGGCGACATCCTTGTCGCCCTCGGCTTCGTCCCGGCCACGACGGTCGCACAGGCGCTCGCGACACAGCACGGCGGCCTCCTGAAGACGGAATACGGGTATGCGACCGGTTTCGACGCGGAGACGCCGGCCGGGGTGTCCGCGATCCCGCCCGTGACGGCGGCTGAGCCCGCGCAGGCTGTGGCTCCAGTCGCCGTGCGGGTCCTTGCGCCCCCGGTCGCCGCACCCCCGCCGCCTCCGCCTGCTCCTGCCGTCGTGGAGCCGGCGCCGCTTCCCGTCCCCGAGCCGGCGCCCCGGGTCGTCCCGGCCGGGCTGCCGCCCTTTGCGGCGGCCCCGGCACCCGTCCCGGCCGTCGAGGCCGACGTCTCGGCCCACCGTGTCGTCGGGCTCGACACGGAGCTCGCGGCCGCGCGTGACGTCGTGCGGGCGTTCGCCCAGCGCGCGCAGGAGCTCGAGTCGGAGCGTGACGGGGCGCGCGTCGAGGTCGACGATGCCCGTTCGGCGGCGGCCGCCGCGGAAGCGCAGGTCGCGGCGCTCGAGGCCGAGCTGGCGAAAGCGCGCGCGGAGCGGCGCCCGGAGGCGTCGACCTCCGTCGACGCGGAGGCGTTCACGAACCGGATAGCCGAGCTCGAGGACGCCCTCGTCGTCGAGGTGGCCGGCAAGAACGAGCTCGAAACCGCGGTCGCCGAGCGCGACGACCGCATCCGCGAACTGGAGGAGCTCGTGCGCGAGCAGCCGTGGGCGTCCAGCGAGCGGCACCTTCTCTTCTTCCGCAGCGCCGACGGGTACGCGCTGGTCGAGCTCGATGGGCCGCCGCCGCTGCCGGGAGCCCGCGTGGACGCTCCGGGCGCGGCCGAAGCGCAGGTCGTGACACGCGTGGCGCTCGCTCCGCTGCCCGGGCACGCGCTGCCCTGCGCGTATCTCGTCGCAGCCTGACTCCTCCCCGCGCAGGGAAGGCGTCCGCACGCCGTCCGGTTTACCGAACTCTTACGCACCTCGTACATGCGCCTGTCCCGGCGGGCGTGAAATGGGCCTTGTCGTGAGACGATTCGTGTCTCTGGCCGTGACGGCGTTCGCGCTCTCCGGGCTGGCAGGCCGTGCACCTGGAGTCGCTGAAGCGTCGCCGGCGCGCTCGAACGCCGCTTCTCCCGTGAACACTGCGCCTCCCACGGTGACGGGGTCGGCACAGCAGGGACAGACGTTGACGGCGTCGACGGGAAGCTGGAGCGGCGACGCACCGATCAGCTACACGTTCACGTGGCAGCGCTGCAGCGGCTCCGGCGGGAGCTGCGACGACATCTCCGGCGCGACGGCCCAGACGTACGTCGTCACGTCATCGGACGTCGGGGGGACGCTCCGTATCGTCGTCGCCGCCGCCAACTCGGCCGGCCACGCCTCGGCGGCCTCGAGCCCCACGGGCATCGTGGTCGCCGCGGAGACGCCGCCGAGCGTCACCAAGCAGCCCGACCCGCACGGCACGGCGCAGGTGGGCCAGACGGTCACCGTCGACAACGGCAGCTGGAAGGGAACGACGCCGCTCACGTACACGTAT
>Ga0335070_10007484_pt1 | contig 12809 bp, 8 predicted proteins | sample Lox_Sample_13_FD_206722 | JGI IMG/M metagenome (GOLD analysis project Ga0335070, IMG submission 206722) | Soil microbial communities from Loxahatchee National Wildlife Refuge, Florida, United States - Lox_Sample_1.3 | ecosystem: Environmental > Terrestrial > Soil > Wetlands | place: USA: Florida...
CGCGAGATCACCGGCGTCTTGATTCCGCAGCTCCCCGGTACGCTCTTCACGGTCGTCCTGGGGCCCGCGCCTGTCCTGCGCGGGCGGGTCCTCGACGCCGCGACGCACGCCCCCCTCGCGCGTGCGTACGTCGACGCCGTCTCGGGCCGGCGGCGTCTCTGGACCCGCTCCGAGCCGGACGGGTCCTTCGCCATCCGCCCGGCGCCGGCGGGCGACTGGTCCGTCGGCGCTGTCGCCCCGCGCTATGTCCAGACGACGCGGCGGCTCGCGCGCGCACGGAATTCGGACAAGCCGGTGGAGCTGCTTCTCAAGGAGGGCGTGACGATTTCCGGGCGGGTCACGGACGACGAGCGCCGGCCGGTCGCCGCCGCGAGGATAAGAGTGTCGGAGAACTCCCGCGCGGGCCCGACCGCGGCGGCCCTCACGGCCGAGGACGGCACGTTCACGCTCCGGCGAATTCCGGCGGTCGAGACCCTGCGTCTCGTCGCCACGCATCCCGATTTCGAGCCGGCCTCGCTGGGAGATCTCGGGCTCAAGCCGGGCGAGAAGCGGACCGGGGTCGCGTTCGCGCTCACCCGGGGAGCGATCGTGGCCGGCATCGTGACCGCGGGCGGAGCGCCGCTCGCGGGCGCGCAGGTGAGCCTCGCCTTCGGGCGCAGGGGCGCGGGCGTCGAGGCGCCGCCACGTTCTCTTACCGGGCCCGTGTGGAGCTGGCCGAGCGCGACGACGGGCGCCGACGGGCGCTTCCGGATTGGAGGCCTCGCGCCGGGTGAATACACGGTGACGGCCTCGAAAATTGGATACGCCCGGGAGAGCACGGACGGAATCGTGGTCGCGGGTCGCCGTGGCCCGCAGCAGCTGGTCTTCGCTCTCGGTCCCGAGGCCGTGATCGCCGGCAGCGCCCGCGGCAAGCGCGGTTCCGGTGTCGCGGATCAGTTCGTCCGGGCGACGGCGGCTGATGCCTCGATCCGCAGCGGCGGATTCGCCCAGACGCTCGCCGACGGCAGTTTCCGGATCGATGGGCTCAAGCCCGGCGTCACGTACACGCTCACCGTTTCCTCGGGCATGGCCAGTGGGCAGCGGAAATCCGTGATCGCGCCGGCCGAGGGCGTCGAGTTGTCGGGGATCGGAATCGGGCGCATCGAAGGGAGGGTTCTCGATGCGGGAGGACGGCCGGTGACGGAGTTCCAGGTGACCGCCCAGAATGATCGGAGCAGCAGCGGCGCCAACCGGGTGAACCCGGTCCGTCAGGACGTCTCCTCCGAGTCCGGGGAATTCGCTCTCGAGAACGTTCCGGCCACGCTTCTGGAAGTGCGAGTCGTTGCGAAGGAATACCAGCCTGCGCGCATCGGCGGAATCGCGCTGGAGGAGGGCGAGACGCGCTCCGGGGTCGAGCTCACGCTGTCGCGCGGCGTGTCCCTTCAAGGGCGCGTCCTCGACGCGCGGAGCGGCGCGCCCCTGCCCGACATCGACGTCCGGGCGGACGGCGCGCCCTCCGGCGCCACGACCGACGCGGACGGCTCTTTCGAGATCGGAGGCCTGCCGCCCGGGAAAGTGCGCGTCACGGCCAGCGGTTCGGACTACACCCCGGCCAGCCAGGTCGTCGAAGCGGGAGAGAACGCGGCGCCGGTCGAGTTGAAGCTCTCGGCGGGTGCGTCCGTCGCCGCGATCGTCGTGTCGCCCGGAGGCGAGCCGCAGGCCGGCGCCCAGGCGGTCCTGACCCAGGCAGGCCAGAATTCCTACAACGGAACGAAAGCCACGGCGGGGCCGGATGGGCGTCTGCTCTTCTCGCACCTCGCGCCGGGGCGGTACACGCTGACCGCCGGAATCGCCGGCAGATACGCGAAGCCGGTGGACCTCACCCTGGAGGCGGATCAGACGCGTGACGGCGTCCGCGTCGTGATCGGCGGGGGTGCGACGGTTCTCGTGACCGTGACGGGCCTTTCGCCGGAGGAGCGAAGCCAGGTGAGCGTCTTTCTCTCCACGAACGCCTCCAACGGGAGCACAAGAGAGCTTCCGGATGGGCGCTTCGAGGCCCTCGACGTCGCACCGGGTCCAACGGGGGTCTACGCGCGCGTTGGTCTTTCCATGGATCCCACAGGAAAATCCGTGAGCCGTTCGGTGACGGTTCCCGAGGAGGGCACGATCGAGGTGGAGCTGCCGTTCGAAGCCGGCTTCACCTTGACCGTCCACGTCCAGCGCGACGGTCAGCCCGTCGAGGGCGCATGGGTCAATGCGAGGCCTGCGTTGCCCGAGAACGGCACCTTCGGAAGCGCGGCGACCGACGCGTCCGGGTCCTGTCGCCTCACGGGGCTCAAAGCCGGCAGCTTCCACGTGTTCGTGTATTCGATGGCGACCTCGAGTGCGGCACCCGAACAGAAGGTCGACGTCAACGGCGACCAGACGCTGGAGTTCACGCTCCCGGCCGGGCGCCTCGCCGGCCGTGTCGTCGCGTCCGGGTCCAGTCAACCCCTCGCCGACGTACAGATCACCGTTTCGCCGACGAACACGGGCGGATCGTTCATGTCGCACAGCGCGACGACGGACAGCGCCGGCCAGTTTCAGTTTTCCGGGCTCGATGCGGGGCCGCTCTCACTGACGGCGCAGAAGAAGAGCTACCTCGTCGAGACGAGAACGGTTTCGCCGGACGCAGCCGAGGATTTCGTGATCGAGATGACGCGCGGAGACGGGCTCGACGTGACCGCCCGCGATGGAATCCTCGGGACGCCGCTCGGGTCCTTCTCGGCGCAGGTCTTCGACGGCGCCGGGACCGCACTCACGGCCGCGTACGTTCAGCTCGACAGCACGGGCCGCGGGGAGATCCCGTCGCTCAAGCCCGGTTCGTATTCGATCCTCGCGAGCGCGAACGGCTACGCACCCTCCGCATACGACGGCGTCACGGTACCGGGATCCGGCCTCACCGTGATTCTCACTCCCGGGGGAACCCTGGACGTCGATGTGCAGGCCGACCGCCTCGCGGCGGGTCCCATCGCGTGCCAGATGACGGCGCGAGGGCTCCCGCTCGCGTATCGCCAATGGGGCAAGCGGGGGGACCTTTCGCTCGCGAGAGCGTCGACGCACCTCACGAACTTTCCGCCCGTCGCGGGCGTCCTCGCGTGCCCTGGCACGGCGCCGGTCGCCTTCACGGTGCCGGAGGGCGGCTCGACGCGCATCGCGGTGAAATAGCGGGATCGTCCGCCGGGCAGGCGCCTCGCTGGTTTATGGAATCGTCGCCGCCGTCGGAATCGGGACGGGCGCGATCCCGACGGGATCGTTCGTGCGATTGTCGATGCGGGCGACCGACGCGACGACCCTTCCCCCTGCCGCAGGAATGACGAGAAGCGTGCCGGAGCTCACGAGAGCTCCGGGACCTGGCGCGAAAAGCGCCAGGAACGAATCGAGCTGCCTGATCTCGCCGGCGCCGAGATCGACCGACACACGTCCGCCAATGACTCCCTCTTCGGAGAGCATCCGAAGGTCGACCGTCGTGGCGGGTCCTTCGTTCACGAGCACGAGATTCGAGCGGGCTTCTCCGGACTCGGCCACTCCGACGAAGGCGGCGGGAGACGCGCTCGTGATCTCGTCCCCTCCCCGAATCGACACGACGTCCTGCGACGCGGGGCCCGCCTCCGAGTCGCTCCGCGTCACGGCCAGCACCTGAATGCCGGCGCCGCTCCGAATCTCGAGCGCGCCCGCGCCGGGGGACGACGCCGGAAAGGCGCCGTTCAAAACGTCCTGCAGGACGCGGGTCGCGCCCGGCGGAATCGGGGTCGTCACGGTCACGGGAAGACCTCCGTCCCGCGGCCGGTACGTGAGGGAGACGGAAATGACGGAGTCCGACGCGCCCGGCGGCGCCCCGAGGAAGACGTCGCTCGAGAAGACGGCGCCGTCCCGGCCGGGGGCGGCGGCGACGGCCGGAATCGTCCAGGACGTCGCGCTCCTGCTTCGGAGGAGTGGAGGACTGCGGAACGGATCGTTCGTCGACGCGTTCGCGATCACCGTTCCGTAGACCTGCGCCCGGCCCGAGAGGAGGGACACCGAGACACGGCCCGGGTTCGGCAGGCCCGAGAGCACGTCGTTCTCCTGGATCCGGGATCCGACCGGGATCGTGAGAGCGCGGCTCGACGCCGTGGCCCCCGACGAATCAAACGTCTCGAGGACCGCGCTCACCTCCTCGAAAGGCGCGAACAGCGAAACGTCCATGCGGGCCGAGCGGGCGTCCACCGTCCCGAAGAGATCGGCCACGTCGCCCGGGTTCAGAACGGACTCGCCCGCGGAGAGGACGGGAAACGACAGGCCGTAGCTTCCGCCGCCCGGGACCGTGTTGAAGACGCGCGAGGACGCGAGAAGGACACCCGGTGTTCCCGCGACGATCCGGAGCCGGAGGGGGGCCGCTCCTCCACCCGGCTCTCCGAACGACGTGAAAAGAGAGCGCGACGTGAGGGTTCGGGTCTCGAACGCGAGCATCTCGATGGACGCCGTGGCGGCCGACCCGTCCAGCAGCAACGCTTCGATCGTGAGCGCCGCCGGGGAGAGGTTCGTCAGCGTCAACTCCGTGCTGAAGACCGCGCCCGCGAGACCTTGCGCGTCGACCAGCGCCGGCACGAGGAGGTCGCTTTCGGTCAACGCTCCTTGCGGTCCGGGTTCGACCGTCAGCTCCTGTCCCCAGAAGCCGTCGGGAGGGGACAGGATCACGTCGGAGCCGATCCGGCTGTAGAACGCCCCTTCGCCCAGGAGGATCCCGTCGCGCAGCACGCTGAGCCGGGCCGGGAACGACCCGGAAAGGCGCAAGGGCGCGGGCGCGCCGGAGACGTGCAGCGTCAACGGCTGCGAGGGGTCCAGCCCGGCGTCGCCGACTCGGATGTCGACGCTCGGAGCTCCGAAGATCCTCATCGAGAGCGCGTTCCCGGCAGGATCGACGGTCGCGCCGAATCCTGCAGGCGCGCCGTCCGGCGGGACGGTCCGCCCGAGCCGGGCCCAGTAATAGCCCCGCTCCCGGGCGTCGTACGTCGTCGCCACGACCCGGTCCGGACGATGCGAGCGGATCTTGTCGGCCATGAAATCGAACAGGGCTTTCGGCGCGAGCACGACCTCTTCGACGTGGTCGACGCCCACCGGGTAGAACGTCTGGAAGACGTAGCCGCCGGGATCCTGGAGCCGAAGCTCGGAAAGGGTCGGCACGGAGCCGCGGGCGTCGGTGAATCCCGGCGTGTCGGCGATGTGGTGCGTGTTGCGATAGGGGAAGAGCGCCGTCGAGTCGGGGACGACGGAATCGGCCGTGCCGTGCGCGAGGTAGAGAGGAACGTTCCGTGCATTGCCGAGATAGAAGCGGGCGGACTGCGCGAACCATCCGGCCAGCACCGGGCCGGTCGCGCCGGCGAAATCGCCCCCTGCCGCGGCACGAAAATCGGGAAAGGCCGGGGACCAGATCTGCCCCTCGAAGGCATCCGACGGGCCCGAGCCGTCGCTGATGGATGCGAAGCGGTCGGGGTTCTTCAGTCCGATCAGGAGTGCGCCCTTCCCTCCCTGCGAGAAGCCGGTGAGGTGGACGCGGTCCGGATCGATCCGGAACGCAGCGAGCGCGTCGTCGAGGCAGGCGAGGACGTCGGTCTCGTCGGGAATTCCGTTGACGCCGTCGACGTACTGGGTCGAGAACGCGCCGATCGTGGGATCGAAGCGCCCCTGCCAGAAGATGAGGACGAAACCGCGGGCATCCGCCTCGTCCTCGTACCCTTCCGTCTGGAACGAGAACATCGATCCCCCTCTGCCATGCAGAAAGAGGACGGCGGGCATCCGGGTAATGCCGTCGTACCCGGAGGGCGTCAGGGTTTGATAGCTGCGAACGACCCCGTCGGCCGGTGAGACGTAGTTGCGGAGGTGAATCACCGGATCGCCGAGAAGCGGGCCGGTGGCGAAGACGGCGAGGAGGAGAAGCAGGATCCGGAAGCGCCGGGGCATCGATCAGGTCCCTCGGGCATGGTAGCGGACTCGAGATGCCGGGCTGGCGAAAATGCGGCGGCGCACGAGCTCGGTTTTCGAAACGCGTCGCTCTCGGTCCGGAATCTGAGATACGATCTCATTAGAGCGACGGGTCACGGGCGGGTCACGGCGGTCTCCCGAAAAGAAAAGGCACCCTCTCGAGTGCCTTCATCCGTAGAGAGAGTGGTGGAGCTGACCAGGATCGAACTGGCGACCTCCTGAGTGCGATTCAGGCGCTCTCCCAAACTGAGCTACAGCCCCACCCGTCGGAGAGGACGCGGAGATTAGCGGGAAGGCGCGAGGGCGTCAAACCGCGGCCCGGCGTCGCCTCGCCTCAGGGCGGGGTCTCCACGAGCTTGCGCTTGACGGCGCGGAAGATGCCGTCGACGAGGGACTCCTCGAGGCCGAGCGCGCGGACGGCGAAGCGAAGCAGCCGCGTGTGGATCTCGGCGTCCTCGGTCACCGTGACCTTCGTGATCTGCGCGCTCTCGAGCTCGAGCAAGAACGACCACGTGCCTCCCCAGGCGACGTCGGGCTCCACGGTCCTGACGACGAGCGCGTACGGAGGCCGGAAGGTGTCGACCTCGAGCTTCACCGGAGTCCCGACGACCTCGATCGAGTCGGGCGGCCGGGTCGAGGTGCCCTGGTCCACCGCGCGGAGGTCCGACCGGTCGACGGGCAGCTGGCGGATCGAGAGAAGCGCCGACCACACGCGCTCGGGGGGCGCCGCGAACGACATGCGGCGCGTCACGACGTGGCGCGGCGACATCCCGGCCCCGATCATGATCATGACGACCACGGCCACGACGCAGAATCCGAGGAACTTCAGGAGAGCCTTCACGGCTTCGTGATCCCTTTCACGACGGGATTCTCCTCCGAGTCGCCCCTCGTCGCGAGGTCGGAGAGGCTCGTTCCCTGAAGGACGGCGCGCTCCTCGCGCGCCGCCTTGGCGAAGATGCGGTGGAGGCTCGTGGCGACGGCGTCGCTCCCCTTCGGGACCGCGCGGGCCGCCGATTCGCCGATCGCGCGCGCGGCCGCGTAGAGCGAGATCGTCTCCGGCGCGCGCGTCAGCGTGAAGACGCCCCCTTCCCCGGCCGCGACGAGGCCGGCCTGGCGCAGGTCGCGGACGAGGGGGACGAGGTCCGACTCCGGCGTGCCGAGCTCGTGGGCGAGCGCCGTGAGCGTGCGGGTCGCGCGGTCGTTTCGCCACGCGACCGTCAGGACGAGAAGGAGGCGCACGGACTCGTAGAGACGGCCTCCCTCCTCCGTGCGCTCCTCGAGCGCGTCGTGGTCGAGGAACTCCGCGCGGAACTGGATCGCGTGCGCGAGCGAGATCCCGAGGAGGAAGAGGACGAAGACGAAGCCGACGGCGACGACGAAGACGATCGCGGCCGTGAGCGGGCCGTAGACGGCGCCGGCGCCCGCGAGCTGGGCGACGCCGCGCGTGATCGCCATCCTGAGAAGCGTGATCGTCGTCGCCGCGAAAGTCGCCGCGACGAGCGCGGGACCCCACCGCACGGACGCTCCGGGGAGCGTCCGGTAGAGGTAGACGAGGAGGACGAGCGTCAGGATCGCGCCGAGGGGGCGGAAGCCCGAGAAGGGTCCCCCGCTCTCGAGGAGCAGGGAGGTCAGGACGCCCATCGCGATCGGTCCGAGGATCATGACGGACAGGGCAGTCCCGAACCGGCGGAGCGGCGGCCGCGGGGTGACCGTCGTTCCCCAGAGGGCCTGCGCGGCGCTCTCGACGAGAAAGTACGTCCGGAGAGACGGCACGAGGAAGAGGACCGTGGCGGTTCCCGAAACGGAGGCGTAACGCACGAGCGTCTGGAGGTCCGCGACGACCTCGCGGCCCGCGCCCGGAAGGGCGAGGCGCAGGATCCGGTAGATCCCGACGCCCGAGAGCCCGAAGAGGGTCGAGGTCAGGACGGTGACCGACGCGATGAGGGGAACGAGGGTCAGGAGGGACGAGTAGGCGAGGCTCGCGGCGAGGTCGAGGCCGCGGGCGTCCCAGAAGCGGCGCGCCGTCCCCCGCCCGATCACGCGGAGCGTCCCGGCGAGGCTCCGCCGCGAGGTCCGGGCGAGCCTCATCGGCGCGGTCGTCGGTTGCATGCCGCCTCCCATCGTAACCTTCCGCCCGCGCGCGGGCTGTGACAAGATTCCGCCTCCCGAAGGAGGGCTCCCATGGCCAACACAACCGTCGAAGACGCCGCACGGGCGGTGGAGCAGAAGATCGACGCGACGCGCGAGGCCGCGGCCTCGGGCGCGGGCCGGGTGCGCGAGCGCGTCTCGGAAGTCGCCGACAGCGTCAAGGCGCGCGCGAGCGCCCTGCGCGACAAGATCGCGGACACGGAGTGGGAAGACGTGAAGTCGAACGTCGCGGGTTACGTGCGCGACAACCCGGGCAAGTCGATCGCGATCGCGCTCGGCGTCGGGTTCGCGCTCGGGCTGCTCCTCAGGCGGAGGGACGACTGATGGACGACGCTGTCCGCCCTCCCGCCCCGCACGGCGCCTCGCCGGAGGGCCCCGTCGGCGCGCTCGGCGAGCCGTTCGGGATGCTCGCGTCGGGCGAGTGGCAGAAGACGGCTCTCGAGACGGTCCGCAAGCACCCGATCCCGTGCCTCGTCGGCGCGGCCGCGGTCGGCTTCCTCGTGGGCCGTTACCGTGGCAAGGCGATCGTCGGCGCCCTCGCCGGCGTCGCGGCGAACATGGTGCTGCGCCAGATCGGCGAGTCCTTCGTCGGCGGCGACCTCGGCTGACCTGCGGCTCCCGCGGCCGGTGAGTACACTGGTCGCATGGAGAAGGCCGCGAAGGCTCATCCGTCGATCCTGACGTTCGCGTCGTCGGCGGGTTGAGCGTGCAAGCTGGGTCAGTCTGACCTGGTGAAACTGCTGGAAGCGCTGCCGCGGGCTCACGACCCGCGCGCTCTCGTCGGATTCGAATCTTCCGACGACGCTGCCGTGTTTCGCCTCGGCGCGGCCGGCGACCCCGACGCCGAAACGATCCTCGCGACGACCGACTTCTTCACGCCCGTCGTCGACTCGCCGTTCGACTTCGGCCGCGTGGCGGCCGCGAACGCGCTCTCGGACATCTGGGCGATGGGCGGCGAGCCGCTCTTCGCGCTCAACCTCGTCGGGTTTCCCGTGAAGGCGCTTCCGATGGAAGTCCTCGGCGAGATCCTCGCGGGCGGCGCCGCGGTCGCGCAGGAGGCGGGAATCCCGATCCTGGGAGGCCATTCGACGGACTTCGACGTCCCGGTCTACGGGATGGCCGTGACGGGGCGCGCGAAGGCCTCGCGCGTGCGCCGCAACACGGGCGCCCGGCCGGGCGACGCCCTCGTCCTCACGAAAGCCCTCGGGACGGGGATCCTGACGTCCGCACTGCGCGCGCGCGTCCTGCGCGACGGCTCGTTCCGCGCGCTGTTCGGCCGGGGCGAGGGCCCGTCGCCGGACGAGGAGGCCGCCGCGGTCGCGTCGATGGCGCGCCTCAACCGCGCGGCGGCCCGGGCCGCGGACGCGTTCGACGTCGCGGCGTCGACGGACGTGACCGGCTACGGGCTGCTCGGCCACCTGAAGGAGATGCTCGGCGGAGGCGGCGTGGCGGCGGAGATCTCCGTCGCGGCGATGCCGGTCCTCACGGGCGCGCGGCGGCTCGTCGCGCGCGGTTTCGCGCCGGACGGCTCGCGGCGGAACCTCGCGGCGGCGCGGCCCGGCCTGGACGTTGCATCGGAAGTCGCAATGGAAGACTTGCTCCTCGCGGCCGACGCCCAGACGTCGGGAGGGCTTCTTCTCGCCGAGGGCTCACCCGCGATCCGGGTCGGGCCCTGAAGGAGGCGGACATGGACGACACGAGCAACGAGGAACGCTGGGAAGGCGTCACGGCGGCCGCGAACGAGTCCGAGGCCGCGCTCATCGCGGGGTTCCTCGAGAGCCGAGGGATTCCGGCCCGCGTCGTCGACAGGAGTTTCCACCAGACTCCGACCGAGAGCGAGGACCTTTCGGGGATCGAGATTGGCGTCCCGGCCGCGCGCGTGGCCGAGGCGCGCGAGGAGCTCGCCCGGCGCGAAAAGGCCTACGACAAGGCCGCGCCCGGCTCGGATCTGATCACCGACGAGGAGCCGTCCGGCGGCTGATCAGATGATCTCCGCGGGCGTCCGCTAGAATCCGGCGCCGGAGCTTCCGTGCAACCCGAAAAGATCGGCCGGTACGTCATCCTGCGCACGCTCGGACGGGGCGCGATGGGAGTCGTCTACCTCGCGCGCGACCCGCAGATCGAGCGCGAGCTCGCGCTCAAGACGATCCGCTTCGACGACGGCGAGAAGAGCTTCAGCGCCGAGGAGGCCAAGGCCCGTTTCCTCAAGGAAGCGAAGATCTCCGGGCGCCTTCAGCACCCGCACATCGTGACGGTCTTCGACGTCGGCGAGGACGGGGGAATGCTCTACCTCGCGATGGAGCTCGTGCAGGGAGGGAGCTTCTCGCAGCGCCTCGCCGACCCTTCGGGATTCGCGATGCGCGACCGCGTGCGCGTCGTCGCCGAGGTCGCCGATGCGCTCGCGCACGCGCACGAGCGCGGCGTCCTGCACCGCGACATCAAGCCCGCGAACATCCTCCTGACGCCGTCCCTCTCGGCGAAGGTCACCGACTTCGGGATCGGCAAGCTCCTGACCGGCGACACGGAGCTCACGTCCACGGGCCAGATGGTCGGCTCGCCGGCCTACATGTCGCCCGAGCAGATCAAGGGCGACAAGCTCGACGCGCGGACCGACATCTTCTCGCTCGGCGTCGTCCTCTACCAGGCCGTGACGCTCCGCAAGCCGTTCCCGGCCGACACGCTCACGACGCTCGTGTACCAGATCCTCCACGAGGAGCCCGCCGATCCGGCCGTTGTCGCCGGCGACCTGCCCGAGGGCCTCGGATCGATCGTCAGCCGGTGCCTCGCGAAAGACCGCGCGAACCGGTACTCGGACGCCGGCGAGCTCGCCGACGACCTGCGCGAGGCGCTCGGGGTTCCCGCCGTCGGCGCGACCGCGAGCTACTCGGACAGCCGGGTGAAACGCGTGCGGTCCTCGGCCTCCACGCCGGCAGCCCCGCAGCCGGGCGGTTCGGCCTCGGCGTCGATGGCGCCGACGGCGGCGATGCCCGTCGTCGCCCCCGGGCCGGTGGGAGCCGCGCCGCTTCCGGTCACGACGCCGATCCAGGTGCCGGACTCGGAGTCGCCTACGATCACGACGGGTCGCCGCATGGGCGAGATCGCCGCGAAGGCGTCGGGCCGGGTTCCGCCGCCGGCGCCCGCGGGAAAGAAGACCCTCTCTCCGGCCGTCCTCGGCGCGGCGGTCCTCGTCGCCGTCGCCGCGGTCGCGGGCGGCGTCTACGTTGCGAGAAGGGGAGGCCCGACCGACGGGAAGGCGGACGCGCCTCCGCCGGCCGCGGCCGAAACCGCAGCGGCCGCGCCCTCCTCTGCGCCGGCGGCTTCGGCGCCGGCCAAGGCCGGGCCCGCGGTCGCGGTCGTCGAGACGCCGGTCGCCTCCGCGCCCGCTGCGGCCTCCGCCGCGACGGCTTCCGTGGCCGCGAAGAAGACGCGGACGAAGACCGCGGCGGGGACCGACACGGCCGCGCCGCCGTCATCGACGCCTGCCTCGGCCGCGAAGGGGTCGGGGATCGCCGCGAAGCCGCCGGGGACCGCGAAGCCGTCGGGGACCGCCGCGAAGCCCGCGGACCTCACGGTGACGGTTCGCCGCTTCCTGAAGATCAACGTCTCGCCGAGCCAGGCGCGCGTCTTCCTCGACGGGAACTACATCGGGATCTCGGACGACTGGGACGACGCCGGCGGCGGCTCGCTCCTGACGTTCAACCTCGAGGGCCAGCACCGGCTCCGGATCTGCGCCCCGCAGCACCGCGACCTCCTCGTGGACGTCATCGTCCGCGGGACGGCGGCGGACGACAAGGTGTCGATCGAGCAGGACCTTCCGTCGGGGACGCCGGATGGGCCGACGGGGCCGGAAGGCTCTTTCCACCGGCCGAACTACAAGACGGTCGGCGCCGTGCTCTTCAACGTGGACCCGCCGGACGCGATCGTCTCGGTGAACGGCAAGGAGTACGGCCCCGCGTCGAAGTGGTCGAAGGACGAGATGATGTTCCCCGACATGGCCGTGTACCAGATCGGCCTCTCGGCGCCGGGCCGCGAGTCGAAGACGGTGCGGCTCATGGTCGCGCCCACGGCCGGAGAGATCCGGGCGACGATCAAGGAAAAGCTCAAGAAGCAGTAGTCAGATCGGCCCGGCGAGGATGCGGAAGCCCGCGGCCTTCCGGATCGCCTGTTCCAGCCGCCGCGCGAGGAGAAGCGTGAGGCCGCCGAGAAGGGGCGCGCCCTCGGGCGCGCCGCTCCCGAGCAGCCGCTGGAAGACCTCGCGCGTGAGGACGTAGACGACCGCCGGCCCGCCGTGCGCGTAAACGTCCGCCGAGCGCGGCGCCTCGTCGACGAGCGGCATCTCGCCGACGATCTCGCCGGGCCTGAGGACCGCGAGGGCCTCCTCCCCGGCGCCCGCGATGTCGAGCGAGACACGGAGCCGTCCTTCGACGAGGAGAAACGCCTCGCGGCCGGCGTCGCCCGCCCTCATGAGCGCAGCTCCGGGCAGCACGGTGCGCGCGGTGAGGCCGAGAGCCGGCAGGATCGCGGGGTCGAGGCCCGCCGTCTCGAAGAGGTCCCGGGCCCGCGCGAGGTCCACGTCGGAGTCGATCGTGCGGACGCGGGCCGGGTCGGGCGGCGCGGTTCGGCCGCCGACGCCCTCGAAGAACCGGCCGAGCGACTCGTTCGTGTCCCGGATCGCCGCCGTG
>Ga0335070_10007485_pt1 | contig 12807 bp, 10 predicted proteins | sample Lox_Sample_13_FD_206722 | JGI IMG/M metagenome (GOLD analysis project Ga0335070, IMG submission 206722) | Soil microbial communities from Loxahatchee National Wildlife Refuge, Florida, United States - Lox_Sample_1.3 | ecosystem: Environmental > Terrestrial > Soil > Wetlands | place: USA...
ACACGAAAGCGCTTGTTCACAGGCCCATATTACGGAACTCTGCAATTCCGTAAAGTGCCTGCCCAATCATCTATCTCCGACAGGCTCTCCGTCTGTCCCGAATTCCTTGTCCGCGTCTCGCTGGTGACGGGATTGCAGAATCAGATTCGTGTGCAGCTTTCGGCGCTGGGACACCCCGTCGTCGGCGACCGAAAGTATCATCCCGAGGAAGCGGCAGAGCGGCGCATTACGCGTGTGGCTTTGCATGCCGCGCATCTTGAGTTCGCTCACCCGCGGACGGGAGAAATCGTGTCCATCGATTGCGAACCGCCTCCGGACTTTCAGGCGCTGCTGGGGGCGGTTAGTGCCTTGCCTCTTTCCTCACGAAGGAATGTGACCTTCCATTTCCGAATAGGTAGAGCAATCAATTGTGGACACGACCGCACTGACAAAGACGCTTTACGGAGAGTAGGGTGAATCACGAGCGCTGACTCATCCGGTTTAGCAATATCTGAAAGGTGGTATTTATGAAGAAAATCACCATCGCAATCCTTCTCAGTCTGTCATTACCCATTGTTGTTCGCGCCCAAGATTACAGAATGACCAACATCGGCTCTCTCGGCGGGCCCGCCGTTGGCTATTCCTTGACTTCCACAGCCGAGGTTCTCGGCGAGTCCGAAAACTATCCAGGAAGCGATCCGCACGCATTTCAGTGGAGTCGCCAATGGGGTATGGTCGATTTAGACGCAGCCGTCGGCCAACATCTCAATACCTGCGATCTTATGCCTTGTGAGGGCAAAAACGTCCACCAAGCGTTTGTTGGTTCCTTTGGAGAGTCAACGACATCGCATGCGTTCATCGTGGCTGCCGGGCTACAAGACCTAGGCACGCTCGGAGGAAACACGAGTGTCGCGATCGGTATCAATGATGCCCTTGAGGTTGTCGGCGGAGCCGATCTTTCCTCGGGTCTCCGACATGCTTTCCTGTGGTCCTGGGTGGGGTCGGAAATGCAGGATCTCGACCCCGATTCCGAATACGGAAGCTACGGTGTTGCGATTAACAGTCTTCACCAAATAGCTGGTGTCCGCGACCACGGGCAAGGGGTTGCAGTGGTCTTTCTCTGGACGCCCGACGCGGGCTTGCAAGAGTTGGGTTTTCAAGGTCGCCCCTACTCGATCAACGACAACGGCGAGATGGTCGGCAGGCTCGACCCTGTTGGTCATGCCTTCTATTGGAGCAAGGGTACAGGTCTGGTGGATCTCGGCACCCTACCTGGTCATAGTTACAGCGAAGCAGTAGGGATCAATAGTCAAGGCCAGGTCGTGGGTACGTCCACGAGTTCTGCGGAATGCATTCCATTTATTTGGACTGTGACGAGTGGCATGAAAGTTCTACAACCGCTGAACGGCAGGTGGTACAGCGCTGCTATTAACGATGACGGGCAAGTGCTCGTCAACCACTTCTCAGGGCGCGGTCACTCCGCAACCAAATTGCTGACGCCCATAATGTACGTGACACTCGCCTCGTCCCCCAACCCATCGAAGGTGGGCGAGTTGGTGACGTTTACGGCGACCGTCACTTCCGTCAAGTGGCCGCTCAGTGGTGTCATCCGTTTCAGGATCGATAACAAGCGTTACGACGTGGGGCTGACGGGGGGACAGGCAGTTTTGACTACCGATACCTTGTCGCAAGGAACACACACCGTCACAGCGCAATCCCTAGGTTATATCAAGAGTATGTCGAATACAGTCCAGCAGATCGTCAATCCCTGAGAGCGGCCCGCGGTGCCGCTCGCTCTTGGTACTCGTTGTGCAGGTACCAACTTCGAGCGGCGCGACCCCTCTCGTGCCACAACTTAGAGCAGAGTATGAAGGAAAAGCTGTGAAGCGCACCTGCATCCGGCGGTTCGAGTTCGGAAGGCACGCAGCTAGACCACAACTTCTTTTTCTTTAGCCGCGTAGTGCGAGTCGACGTAGTCGTCGAGGATCTTCCTAAACTCGGCTACGATCTTGTCGCCTTTTAGCGTTGTGAACAGGCGGCCGTCTACGTAGACCGGGGCCTTCGGCTCTTCGAACGTTCCTGGCAGCGAGATGCCCAGGTTGGCGTGCTTCGATTCGCCGGGGCCGTTTACTACGCAGCCCATTACCGCTACTTTCATTTCTTCGACGCCCACGTAATGCCCCTTCCACGCCGGCATTGAGTCGCGCAAATAACTCTGGATTTCCTGCGCCATCTCCTGGAAGAAGGTGCTGGTGGTGCGTCCGCAGCCGGGGCAGGCTGTGACCTGCGGCGTGAAGCTGCGGATGCCTAGCGATTGCAGGATCTGCTGCGCTACGCGGACTTCTTCGGTGCGGTCTCCGCCGGGCGCGGGGGTTAGCGAGACGCGGATGGTGTCGCCGATGCCTTCTTGCAGCAGCACGCCCATGGCGGCGCTCGATGCGACGATGCCTTTGGCGCCCATGCCGGCTTCGGTCAGGCCGAGGTGTAGCGGATATTCGCAGCGCGCGGCTAGCTGGCGGTAGACGTCGATGAGATCCTGCACGCCGCTGACTTTTGCGCTCAGAATGATCTGGTCGGGGCGGAGGCCGTACTGCTCGGAGAGTTTCGCCGAGTTGAGCGCGCTGACGACCATCGCTTCCATCGTGACTTCGCGTGCGTCCATGGGTTCAGGAAGCCGCGAGTTTTCGTCCATCATTTTGGTGAGCAGAGCCTGATCGAGCGAGCCCCAATTTACGCCGATGCGCACCGGCTTCTGATGCTTGACCGCCACTTCGATCATGGTGCGGAAGTTGTCGTCGTTCTTGCGGCCGACGCTGACGTTGCCCGGGTTGATGCGGTACTTGGCTAGACCTTCGGCGCACTCGGGATATTTGGTGAGGAGCTGGTGTCCGTTGTAGTGGAAGTCGCCGACGATGGGGACGCTGATGCCCAGCTTGGCGAGGCCCTCGTTGATGTAGGGGATGGCCTTGGCGGCGTCATCGTTGTTGACGGTGACGCGGACGACTTCGCTGCCGGCGCGGGCGAGGGCGGCGGTCTGCTGGATGGTGCCGGGGATGTCGGCGGTGTCGGTGTTGGTCATGGACTGCACCATAACTGGTGCATCGCTGCCGACGCGGACTGGGCCGATGGAGGCGGTGTAGGCTTTTCTGCGGATGATTTCTGCCATAGGAAGCTTCTATTTTAACAGTTTGGGTCAGGGGTCACACGGGTCTGGTTGTGGGTCACAGGGCTCAGGTCTCGGGAAACCCAACTTCTTTTCGGCGGCTCTCGCAGCCAAGGGGCCATTGATCTCAAAACAAAACCAACCGTGGGTGCCCCACATCTGGCGCTTTTCCAGATGTGGGCATCACGAAATTTTCGCCCTTGGGAATTTTCGTAGGCGGGATGCAGTCGGGGACGCTCTGCGAGTCCCGGCCGAACCCTAATTTCTTCGAGTAGCACATTTCGCGGAAAAACCAGACAATTTCCGCACAATTATATTTCCAGTCAGCTCATTAGTTTAGGTGCATACGTGTAATATCTGCCTATTGACACGAGTTTTCCACAGAAATCGACTTATGTTGTTGATTATAAATATAGTTATGTGTTTTCAGGTAAGGTTATCAATAAGTACACCTACAGAAATTCTGTTGAAGAAATGGTACACATGGAATTTGATAACTGGTTAGTACACATTTACCAGAAAGTATATGCCGGCCAATCGTCTTACGGTAGATGCGTTATTCCTGGCAGCGTCTTTACGATGTCGTTGTAAATCACCATCACCGCAAAGAGAACCAGAAAGACGAAGGCGGCTTGATAGATGCGCTCTTTGATCGCCAGACTGATGTCTTTTTGCATCAGGCCTTCGATCAGGAGGAGCAGGATTACTCCGCCGTCCAGGATGGGGATCGGCAGGAGGTTCATGATGCCGAGGTTCAGGCTGATGGCGGCGGTGATTGTCAGGAGCGGCGACCAGCCTTGCTCGCGGGCGGCGGCGCCTACTGCGCTGCCGATGCCGATGGGGCCATCGACCTGGCGCAGCGAGACCTTGCGCTGAACCATTTTTTGCAGGAGTTCGAGGATCAGGAACGAGCTTTTCTTGTTGTCCTGCAGCGAGCGGGTGAAGGCTTGCGGGAAATTGAGCTTTACGACCTTCATGGGCGGCTCGCTGGCTACGCCGATGCGATAACGCGGCTCGCCTGAGGGGCCGGCGGGGGCTAGTACGGGCTGAAGGTTGAAGGTCATCTGCTGGCCGTCGCGGAGGGCTACGATTTGCAGCGGATTGGCGTTGGTGTGCGAGAGAAGGTCGACTAGCGCTTCGATTTCAGGGATGGGCTGGCCGTTGGCGGTCTGAATTACGTCGCCGACTTTCAGGCCCGCTTTTTCGGCGGGCATGCCGTGCTCGACTGAGGTGATGACCGCGGCGTCGCCTTCTTTGGGGAGCCAGCCGATGTCGCCGTACTCATGAGAGCCTTTGGGCTCGGGCGTAATCTCTTTGGGAATCATTTCGCCATTGCGCTCGATGGCGAAGCGTAGAGACTGATTCGGGTTGAGGGCTTCCTTGACTTCAATCTGCTCCCAGGTGGGATTGGCGGTGTCTTCAATGCGGGCGATCTTGTCGCCGATCTGGATACCGGCTTTTTGCGCGGGCGTGTTGGGAATGATCCAGCCGACGATGGCGGGTCCATCCATGAAAGCGGGATACGAAAAGTGTGCCATGTAGACGCCGGTGAGAAGGCCGATGGCGAGGATGACGTTCATCGCGGGGCCGGCGATGGCAATGATGAAACGCTGCCAGCGGGGGTGGGAGAGGAACTCTCCCGGATCGCCGGTGCGGTCGTCCATGGGATTTTCGCCCGACATTTTGACGTAGCCGCCCAGGGGCAGGGCATTGATGCGATAGTCGGTTTCGCCTTTGCGGAAGCCGATGAGGCGCTTGCCGAAGCCGATGGCAAACTGCTCTACGCGTACGCCGAAATATTTGGCCGCGATGAAATGACCCAGCTCGTGCAAAAAGATCATGACGCCGAGGACGATCGCCATGACGTAAACGGTGTGCAAAAAAGACAGAAGCTGGGGCATATATACCAGATTACTCCGCTCGGAAACTCCTAGGAAATAGCCCTGATGGGCGATGCCAAACGGCGCTGACGAACCAAGTCGGATGCCAAACGGCGGGCCTCGGAGTCGGCAGACAGCACCTCATTAATAGACGCAAAATGCGCCGTTGGCGTTGCAGTTATTACGTCTTCGATGATGCGGGGGATATCGTCGAAGGCGATCTGTTCGTCAAGAAATGCGGCTACGGCGACCTCGTCGGCGGCGTTAAGCGCGATGGTTTTGGCGCCTCCGGCGGCGGCCGCTTCGTAAGCCAAACGCAGACAAGGGAATTTGACCATGTCTGGGGGGCAGAAATCGAGGTGACGCAGGTCCATGACCGGGAAGCGAAGGTCGGACGCAATACGGTCCGGGTAAGTGAGGGCGTAGAGAATCGGCAGGCGCATGTCGGTGACCGAGATCTGCGCGAGGAGGCTGCCGTCGACGAACTCGACCATGGAATGGATTGTGGACTGGGGGTGAACGACGACTTTCACCTTGTCCGGCGGGACGTTGAAAAGGCGGCAGGCTTCGATGACTTCAAAGCCTTTGTTCATGAGCGTGGCGGAGTCGATGGTGATGCGCTTACCCATTTTCCAAGTGGGATGATTGAGGGCTTGGGCAACGGTGATGTTAGCGAAGTCTTCACGCGGCGTGTGCAGGAACGGGCCGCCCGAGGCAGTGAGCCAGACACGCTCGACCTCGTGCATGCGGCCTCCGCGGAGGCATTGGTGAACGGCGTTGTGCTCGGAGTCGATCGGCAGGAGCGGCTTGCCCTGGCGGCGGGCTTCGGCGGTGATGAGTTCGCCGGCTACGACAAGGCATTCTTTGTTAGCTAGACCGATTTCCTTGCCAGCTTTGACGGCTTCGTAGGTGGCCTCAAGGCCGGTGACGCCGACTATGGCGCTGACTACGAAATCTACTTCGGGATGCGTGGCGACGCGGACCGTGCCGTGGGCGCCGTGTAGTACTTCGATTTCTTTGAGGCCCGCGGTTCGGAGATTGGCTGCCAAGGCCTGCGCGTCGGCTTCGTGGGCGACGGAGACTACTTTCGGCTTCCAGCGGAGGCATTGCTCGTAGACGGCTTCGATGTTGGAGCCGGCGGCTAGAGTGGCGACCTGGAAGCGGTCGGGATAGCTTTCGACGATGCTGAGCGTGCTGCGGCCAATGGAGCCGGTGGAACCCAGGATGGCTATGCGCTTCATGCGAAGGTGGAGCTTCTATTTTACGGGATTGGCGGGCATGGAGGGTTGTCGTCGCGGGTTTGGGCCGGAACGGCGAATCCTAACCGCTGCGGACACAGAGTTCAGACAGAAATGCGGATCTTAGTTATTTCGATAACTCTGCTGTTCTCGGCTGCGAAAATTTCTGTCTCAGTTTCACCCACTCTTCGGTCGCGAAGAGGCGGGGGCCGACTTCGATGAGGCGTGGCGTCATGTTGAAGACGGCGACTCGATTCCATGGACGCCCGTCGCGCATGCGAAGACCTTTTTCATTGAGGTCGCTGACGATGCTTGAGTAAGGGAAGTCTTGCACCAGCAACTCCATCATGGTCATGAGCGTTTTGTTTTCGATGGGATCGATCTCGAGGCGCAGGCCATCGTCGGAGATGCGCAGGCCATAGGGGATGTCCTCGCTGAAGGCGCCTGCCGCCGGGGACTCGGACTCGGGCAGTTCGCGACGCCATTCGATGGAGACCATTTGCCATCCGGCGGTGGTGCGCTGGAGGATGAGTTCGGGGCTGAACGGGCCGGACACAACATCACGAATACGTTCAAAGTGGGGCATTGTGGCCTCCGTGGGGACTTCGGGATTTAGGGTGGAGCAAGTTGGTTTCCAAGGGCGTCTGTTCCTCGATTGATCGTAAGTTCGCGGAAAAGCAGAGAAGTATTTTCTGTATGCCGCGGGCAGGCGGGGCGACGGTTGTCCACTCCCGATGAACGCTGTTCGCTTATGGACGCCGCGTTCGGCAGACTGGGAACACGGATGCATTCTGAATCGATCTGAGTGACCATCTCACTGCATCAGCTGCCAGGCGCGGAAGGCCCACACGACTGGGACCGCGAAGAGCATGGCGTCGATGCGGTCGAGCATGCCGCCGTGGCCGGGGAGAATTGAACCTGAGTCTTTCACCCCTGCGCCCCGTTTGATTAGCGACTCAACCAGGTCGCCAAGTTGCGCGGCGATGTTGACGACCGCGGAAAGCACGATGATCGGCCAGAGATGCGGCTGCTCGAGGCCGAAGAGTCCGCTGCGACGGTCGATTAGTCCCATATGAAGAAGGCTGGAACTCAGTCCTGCCGCGTGCTGAAACCAGATGACGCCGACGAGAACGCTCGCTGCGATTGAGGCGATGGCGCCTTCCCACGTTTTATTGGGGCTGATGCGCGGAGACATGCGGTGGCGGCCGATTGATTTGCCGACGAAGTAGGCGAAGATGTCTCCCGCCCAGACGGCGAGCAGCGTGTAGATCACCCAAATTCCGCCAGCGGGCTGGCGGCGGATTTCGACGAGCAGTGCCATCGGGACCGCGATATAGACGAAGGCGAAGGTTGAGGCGGCGGCTGCCGGATAGCCGGAGCGCAGGTCGTCTCGCCGCATCGCGATGCTTTGGAAGATGAAGGGCGCGAGGGCCGCTGCGAGTGCGGTTCCGTAGACGGCGAAGGTTGATTCCAACAGCGGCGTGGGATTGGCGGTGGCGAGGATGATGAAAACGAAGTAAAGGGCAACGAACGCGTATGTGGGCTGGAAGAGCGGCCGAACGTCGTAAAGCGTTGTTAGCTTCAGAAATTCCGCGATGGCGAGCAGCGCTACCGCTGCGGAGACGATCACGAGAACATAGATGGGTGCTTTCAGAACCAGGAGAAGGACGAGCGGAATCAGGACCAGGGCCGTCGCTATGCGTTTGATCATGCGGAGTGAATCTTAAATCAGTAGGCACACTTAGAACTACCGCTCAGTACCCAGTACCCGGTATTCAGTTCCCCGAAAAAAGCGATTTACCACCAAGGTCACGAAGGTACACGAAAGTAGACCTAATGGAAGGTAGAGGTAATAAAAGAAACCAACTTCGGCGGTGATTTCGCGGACTGGGCATTTTCGATTTTCTCTTGTCGCGATATTCTAGGCCGTGCTCAAAATCAGATATGTTTCATTCGCGGTAATATTTTTGGGAATGGCGCTTTGCGGCGGGCAGCTCTTTGCGCAGGCTGCTTCTCCCTCGTGGTCCCCTGAAACTCTCAAACAACTTCAACGCATTCAGCAGGCCGCGCTGGCGGATGACTATGCCTATCGGCAGACGGCGCACTTGACGGACAACATCGGCCCGCGGCCGACGGGGTCTCCGCAGGCGGCGGGGGCCGTAGAGTACGTTGCTGATGAGTTGCGCAAGCTCGGGCTCGAAGTTCATCTCGAAAAAGTAATGGTGCCGCACTGGGTGCGTGGAGAAGAGCGCGCCGAACTCGTCAGCTACCCGGGACAGGTTCCGGGGACGCAGCAGAAGATCGTGGTGACTGCGCTGGGGGCGATTGGAATTGCAACGCCGCCGGACGGTATCACGGGCGAAGTGGTCGTGGTGAACGACTTTGATGAGTTGGCAGCTCTGCCGGCGGAGAAAGTGGCGGGGAAGATTGTCGCCTTCAACAAACCCTTCGATCACCGCATTGCGGCGGCAGGGGCGGCGCTGGACGCTTATGGGCAGGCCGTGGCTTACCGCTCGCGCGGCCGCACCGCGGCTGCCAAACGGGGAGCGATTGCTGCGCTCGTGCGCTCAGCCGGGGGTGCCGAGTTCCGTCTGCCGCACACAGGCGAGACGGGATACGACACGAAGGTGACGAACATTCCCGCCGGAGCGATCACGGCGGAAGATGCGGAATTGCTGGCGCGGCTCACCGCTCAAGGCCCGGTACGATTGCATCTCTTGCTGACGCCGCAGATGCTCGGCGAGGTCGAGTCTTACAACGTAATTGCGGATCTTAAGGGCAGCTTGCATCCCGAACAGCTTGTGATCGTCTCCGGGCATTTGGACTCCTGGGATTTGGGCACGGGCGCGATTGACGATGCGGTTGGAATCGGCGTGTCAATGGAGGTGGCGCAGGTCTTAAAGCAGCTCCACTTGCGTCCGGAAAAAACGATTCGTGTAGTGGCGTGGATGGCAGAGGAAACGGGTCTTTTTGGAGGAATTGCTTACGGGAAAGCGCACGGGGCGGAGATGGCAAATCATTTCGCCGCGATTGAGACCGACCTCGGAGCGGGACATCCGATTGGGATTAATGTTTGTTGCGATGAAGAAGTGTCGAAGCGTTTAGAGCCGGTCGCGAAAGTGCTCGAGAATTCCGGTGCGGGCGCGTTACGGGTTTCGGAGGAGACGGGCGCCGACATTCTTCCGCTGCAAATTGCCGGGGTGCCGACGTTCAGTCCATTTCAAGATGTTCGAAGATATTTCGATTATCACCACAGCGCGGCCGACACGCTCGACAAAGTAGACGCGCAGGAGTTGAAAGAGAATGCTGCTGTCGTTGCGGTGCTGGCCTATGCGCTGGCGACCACGCCGGAGTCATTGCCGCGGAAACCTCAGCCGGTGCCGGACTGGTTGAAGTGAGAGTTTCTCGCTCTAGTCCGGACGAAAAAGCCGGCTGGAACGCTTAAGCCTCGATCAGGAACTTGCCTGACTGCATGATTTGTTCGTCGTCAGCCCAGATGTCAAATTTGCGACCGACTACGTCGATGTGCGTGGATGAGTACCAGTCGGCGCCGGTGTGCTCGCCGTAGGGATTGCCGAAGGCGATGTGAATGCCCGGGAACTTTTCGTCCTGCAGGATTTCGCCAATGACATCTTTGAGTTCGATGTTGGTGCCGATGGCGAATTCGCCGACGCGGTCGCTGTTTTCGTCGGTGTGAGTGTAGGCCCAGAAGTCGTCTTTTAGTTCTTTGTTCGAGGAGTGGGCCGCGACCAGGCGATTTTTCCTGATCTGAACAGTCAGTGGCGTGGATTTGAGGTCGCCGAATTTGGCACAGAGGTAGTCGCCGACTACGCCATCGATGACGAAGGTGCCGTTGACCTCGCCGGGGGTGGTAAAGATTTCTCCGCCGGGGAGATTGCCCCACTTTTCACGGCTGATGATGCCGCTGGTCTTGATCCAACGATAGTTGGGATTGAGATCGGCAGTGAGGTCGGTGCCGTTGGGTGTGGTCGCGCGGATCTGTTTGGCGGCGCGGACACGCTCGACGACCTTGGTGCTGAGGCGGTCGACCTTTTGAAAATCGGCGCGCATGCCTTCGAGCATGATCTGCTTGTTGATGTTGACCATGTGGGCGTGGCGGATTTTTTGCCGGTTGACGATGCCGGTCATGGTCATCCGGGATTTGAGTTCATTGCGCTGCGCGTGAACGGCGAAGATGCTGACCTGGCTCTTGGAGAGATCGTCGCCGATAACGGAGGGCAAATCGGTGAGTGGACGATTGGCAACGTCTTCGAGGACGAATGGATGATATTCGGCGCCGATGGCTTCGAGTTCGCGGGCGATGGCGGCAGCGATTTCAAGGCTGGCCTCGTCGGTGATGACGGTGACGCGCTCGGAGGGCTGAATGCACAGGCAAACCTGGACGGCGTTGCGCGCGCCTGGAGTAAGTTGCGGGTCGAAGGGGATATGACTGAGTTGGCGGTGGCCGTTTCCGTTTGTGTGTGACAAATCAGTTCTTCTCGCAGATTTGAATGAAGCTCCAAGTAAACCTTTAGATGCGGACGCTGAGGCTTAGGGCCGAGAGTTTATACCGCTTCGGCTTCGGGTAGTTCTTCCTCTTCGTCCTCGCCTATACCTGCTTGTGTTTCTTCGATGATGTAATCCATCACGGCTTTCATGTCACCGGTTTCTTTGTAGATCTGAAGCTGGCGGTCGGCACCTGTGCCTTCCTTCATGATCTTGCGGATGTATTCGACTTCTTCGCGCGAGCCTAGGTCGTCGACTACGTCGTCGACGAAGGCTAAGTATTCTTCGAGCAGTTCGCGCTCCGGAACTTCCATCTGCTTACCGAAGTCGATGAGCTTGCCGTCGAGGCCGTAACGAGCGGCGCGCCACTTGTTTTCCATGAGCAGGGAGCGGCGGTAGAGCCGGAAGCCCTGGTTGGACTCGTGCAGACGGTAGAGCTTTGCAACCGTCGCTTGGATGAGCGCGGCCAGCGCAATCGTCTCGTCAACACGCATGGGGATGTCGCAGACGCGGAATTCGATGGTGTTGAAGAACGGATGGGGGCGAATGTCCCACCAGATTTTTTTCGCGTTGTCGATGGAATTCGTCTTGATGAGCAGCTTGATGTAATTGTCGTACTCGCCCCAGCTGGGAAAAAAGTCCGGCATGTTGGTGCGTGGAAATTTGTCGAAGACCTTGCAGCGATAGGATTTCAGGCCCGTGTTCATACCCAGCCAAAACGGCGAATTCGTTGAAAGGGCGAGCAGGTGCGGCACGAAATAGCGCGCGTGATTCATCATGTGAATCGCCGTCTCGCGGTCCTCAATGCCGACGTGGACATGCAGGCCGAAGATGAGATTGGCGCGGGCGACGAGCTGCATGTCTTCGACGATGTTCTTGTAGCGGTCGTCGGGATAGACCTCCTGCATGCGCCAGTCGGCGAAAGGATGGGTGGCGGCAGAGGCGAGACGGAGGCCGTTCTCGCGCGCGAGGTGGATCATGTGGCGGCGAAGCTTCTTCAGTTCGTCTTTTGCTTCCTTGATGTTGGCGCAGACCGACGTGCCCACTTCGACGACCGACTGATGCATCTCAGCCTTCACCCGTTCCTGCATCACCAGTTTGCCTTTTTCGATGATCTCGGCGTGGATGTGCGAGCGCAGATCACGGGTCTCCGGATCGACGGTCTGATATTCCTCTTCGATGCCGAGGGTAAAAGACGGCTTCATGGCTGTCGGTTGCGCCCCCACGCGGCGCGAAGTCGGCCGGTGGACAGTTTGTCTAGTATAGCGGATATGTCGTTCGAAAACGGGGGAATAAGCAGGGTGCGGACGGGCGAAGGGTGCGATTTTGGTGGGTTGACAGCGCGCTTATGCTGGGAAAGGAGCGGGGCTCCACAAAAGCAGGCAAGGCGTTTGAGCGCGGAATCGTTGTGAATCGATTCACGGAAGGGAGAGCTTCTTCTGGAATGGAACGGATTCGATTCATCACCTATGGGGGCAAAAGAATTCTGGAAGTCGACTTGTCGCGGTGCTCGGCGGGAGAGGTCGAAAAGGTGATGCGGGAACTGCCCGATCATGTGACGGCGGAGCCTCGTGAATCGGTGCGCATGCTGGTGGATTTTACCGGGGCGTCGTTCGAGCCCGAGGGCCTGCGGACGATGAAAGAGACCGCGATCTTTAATAAGCTGCACATCAAGAGGACGGCTTGGATTGGGACGGAGAGTTTACCGCAATTACATCTTGACGACATGAGCAGGTATGCGCGGCGGGAGTTTCCAGTATTTAGGGAGCGAGCGGAGGCGCTGGAATGGCTGGTACGGGAGTGAGACATCCTCGGCTGAAGCGGCTTTTTGCGAATGGGATCAGCGAATCGCAGCGCTGAACTGCGCTACCGAATAGCCCTACATGCCTTGTGGCGACCGTGATCGCGGATGAGCCTGTAAAGATCCTTCGACTTTCAAAAGGAGTCCACTTCGCGAACTTCCTGCTGCGCTCGGGATGACATCCCAGCAATAACATTGAAAAACTACGCTGACTTCACTTCTTTCTCCTCCAATATGTCC
>Ga0335070_10007486_pt1 | contig 12807 bp, 11 predicted proteins | sample Lox_Sample_13_FD_206722 | JGI IMG/M metagenome (GOLD analysis project Ga0335070, IMG submission 206722) | Soil microbial communities from Loxahatchee National Wildlife Refuge, Florida, United States - Lox_Sample_1.3 | ecosystem: Environmental > Terrestrial > Soil > Wetlands | place: USA...
GCCGGCATCAACATCCGCAAGCAGCCGCAGGAGTACGCGCTCGCCGAATACCACGAGGTCATGAACACCAACCTCACGAGCGCGTTCAAGCTCTCTCAGCTCGCCTATCCCGAGATGAAGAAGGCGGGCGGCGGCAAGATCATCAACATCGGCTCGATGATGTCGATCTTCGGCGCCTCGTTTACCGCAGCCTACGCCACCTCCAAGGGCGGTATCGTGCAGATGAGCCGCGCCATGGCCTGCGCCTGGGCGAAGGACAATATCCAAGTGAACTGCGTGCTGCCGGGCTGGATCGACACCGACCTCACGCGCAACGCGCGCAAGCAGGTCGAGGGCCTGCACGAGCGCGTGCTCGCGCGCACGCCCGCCGGCCGCTGGGGCGACCCGAAGGACTTCGCCGGCATCGCCGTGTTCCTCGCCAGCGCCGCCTCGGACTTCCTCACGGGAACGGCGATTCCGGTGGACGGGGGATATTCAGTCCAGGGCTGAGGGCCCTCGCGCTATGCCGGCGCTCGTGCACCGGGACTGCTTTCGTACTCCGTCCTGGTGGCAATCACGCTCGGCAGGGGATCGAGTGCGCTCAGCCAATCGGCGATCGACGGGCGCGCTTCGAGGGCGCATCTGCCCTCGGGCGCGAGCGCAAGATACTTGATCATCGGATAGGCGTGCAGGTCCGCGAGGGTGAGCTCGTCCCCGGCGAAAAACCTGGATTCGCGCTTGAGGGCGGCCAGGGCATCGAGCGACTTCTCGACCATCGGCATCGACTCGCGGATCAGCTTTTCGTCGGGCGTTCCTCCGCGCAGGGGAATGCGGACCCGCTGCACAAAGACGCCCCAGACCATCGGCCTGTAGGCGTAGGAATCAAGCAGACCGACCACCTGCGCCATTCGCGCGCGGGCGGCCGGCGAGCCGGGTTGAAGCCTCGCGCCGGGAAAAGTTTCGTCGACGTAGCGGCAGATGGCCTGCGTCTCGTAAAGCTGGAAGTCGCCGTGGCAAAGCACCGGAATGCGCCCGAAAGGCTGCCGGGAGAGATGCTCGGCGGGAGCTCCTTGCGGGCCGAAGACCTCCACCTCGTCAAGGCGGTAGGGCACGCGCTTGGTTTCGAGCGTGAGCCTGGCGATTCGCGTATAGACGCTGCGCGCAAGCCCGTAGAGAACGACTGCAGAGGTCACGGCTGGAGCGCAAGCACCCAGGTTTCGGCGACGAGGCGCTTGCCGAAGCTGAAATGTCTTTCTCTCGATTTCAATTTGAATTTTTCCGACTGGTAGATTGCCCGGGCCGCGCCGAGGTGGCTTTGCGTCCAAAGCATGATTTTCCTGTAGCCCTTCTCGCGCGCAAAGCGGATGCACGCGCGCGTGAGGCGGCGTCCGAGGCCCTGGCCGCGCGCTTTCGGGTGCACGACGAGCAGGCGCAGCTTGGCGACCGTCCGAGACCTGCGCACCAGGAACACGGAGCCGACGACTTCGCCGTTCATCTCGGCGATCCAGCAGCGCTCGCGCCGGGGATCGAAGCGCTCGGCGAATTCAGCGACGATGCCCGCAACCAGCGCTTCGAAGCGGTGGTCGTAGCCGAACTCCCGGTGGTAGAGCTCGCCGTGCAGCGTGACTACGCGCCCCAGATCGCCCGGACGCGGGCGCCTGAGCCTGACCCGGTGCGCGCTCAAGAGCGGGTCAGCATCGGCCAGAGCGCGTCGGCGCCCTTTGCCGCGACCATGCGCCCGAGGCGCATCTGCCAGTGCGCTTCGTTGCCGAACTCGTCGCGCCACGACCAGAGCCGGCGCGTGACGTAGTGCAGGTTGTGCTCGCGCGTGAAGCCCATCGCGCCGTGCACCTGGTGCGCGATCTCCGCGCCCTTGCCCGCCGCCTCGCCGACGCGCGCCTTGGCGGCAGCGACCGTGAACTCGTCCGGCGCCTGCGCCGAAGCCTCCACCGCCGCGTCGGCAATCGCGCTCGCGGCGGCGGCCTGGCCGGCGAGCAGCGCGAGCATGTGCTGCACCGCCTGGAACTTGCCGATCGGCCGGCCGAACTGCACGCGCTCGCTGGCGTACGTGAGCGAGTAGGCGAGCGCGCGCTCGAGCGCGCCCGCCATCTGCACGCTGCGCGCGAGCGCCCCTTCGAGCATGAGCCGCTCCTGCGCGCCCTGCAGCGCGGACTTGGCGGCGGGCGCCTTGCCGCGAAAATCGAGGCTCGCCCGCGGCTCGCCCGCGAGATTCTTCTCAATCCGCGGCGAGAAGTCCCTGAGGGGAAAGAGCGTGACTTCGTCATCCGAGGAGATTCGCACAACGTGTCCGCACTGGTTGCCCCAGGGCACGCGCTTCGCGTCGCCCGAAGCGACCGTCAGCGGCCCGTCCGGGACCTCCAGGCCAGCCGCGACCAGCAGCCGCCCGGCGATCATCGTCTCGGCAAGCGGAACCGGCAGCGCGTGGTAGGCCGTGCGGCGCAGCGCGGCCATCGCGCCGCCGAAGTCCAGACCCGCGCCACCAGCCGATTCGGGCAGCGCGGCGCGCGCCAGGCCCACGTTTTCCAGCTCGCGCCAGAGCGCGGCGGGCCATTCGCCCGCCTCCGCGGACTCGCGCAGGGCCTTCGGGCAGTGCGCCTCGGCGACGCGGTCGATCGTTGTCAGCAGGTCCTGCAGCATGCTGCCGGCGTCTTCCTGGACGGCGCTCATCGCAGCCCCAGCCCGCGCGCGATCATGCCGCGCAGGATCTCGCGCGTGCCGCCGCGAATCGTGAATCCGGGGGCGCGCAGCACGGTCAGGCCGAGCAGCTCCGAGTAGCTCTCGCCCTGGCCGAGCGTGGGCTCGGTGGGCAGCAGCTGGCGGAACACCTCGGGCACCTCGCGCTCGAACGTGGTGCCGACGTCCTTGACGAGCGCCGCCTCGACGATCGGCTGCGCGCCTTTCTCCAGCATGCCCGCGATCGAGGTCGACATGCGCCTGAGCGCCGAGAGATGCGCGACGAAGCGCCCCACTTCGGCGGCCGCGCGGTCGCCGGGCGAGGGACCGAGCGCGCGGATCGACTCCACGAGCAGCCGGTAGGTGGAGAGGAAGCGGTCGGGCCCCGAGCGCTCGAAGGCGAGCTCGCCCGTGACCATCTTCCAGCCGGAGCCCACTTCGCCCAGCACCATGTCGTCGGGCACGAAATAGTCGTCGTAGATCACCTGGTTGAAGTCGTGGCCGCCGTAGAGGTTGTGGATCGGCCGCACGGTGACGCCGGGCTTGGACAGGTCGATGATGAACTGCGTCATGCCCGCGTGCCGATCCTCCTCCTTCGGCGCGGTGCGCGCGAGCGTGATCTTGTAGTGCGCGCGGTGCGCGTTGCTCGTCCAGACCTTGGTGCCGGAGAGCTTCCAGCCGCCGTCGACCTTGACGCCGCGCGTGCGCACCGCGGCGAGGTCCGAGCCCGAATCGGGCTCGCTCATGCCGATCGCGAAGAAGCAGGCGCCCGCGGCGATCTTCGGCAGCAAATCGCGCTTCGCGCGCTCGCTGCCGTAGCGCAGGATCTGGTGGCCGCTCTGCCGGTCGGCGACCCAGTGCGCGCCCACCGGCGCGCCGCCCGCGAGCATCTCCTCGGTGACGACATACCGCTCGAGCGCCGAGCGCTCGTGGCCGCCGTACTGCTTCGGCCAGCGCATGCCGATCCAGCCGCGCTCGCCGCACTTGCGGCTGAACTCCGGGTCATAGGTGTTCCAGGAGTTGCGCGTAGGCTGGAAGCTGCCGCGCGCCGCCTCCCCGGCGAGGAACGCGCGCACCTCGCGGCGCAGCTGCTCCGCCGCCGGCGGCATCTTCACCGCCTCGAACCTGAACTCGTGCATGTTTCTCCCGCTCCTGTTGCCAAGCCGCGCCGACCTGCCACAAGATACTCCTACCATGACCGCATTGGGCAAGGACGTCGCCATCGATTTGCAAAACCGCGTCGGCACGGTCGAACTCCGCCGGCCGCCGAATAATTTCTTCGACAAGGCGCTCATCGCGCAGCTCGGCGACGCCTTCGACGCGTTCGACCGCGACGACGCCTGCCGCGCAATCGTGCTCGCGGCCGAGGGCAAGGCGTTCTGCGCCGGCGCGGATTTCGCCAATCGCCCGACGACCGGCGCGGCGGCCGAGGGCTCGGGCAAGCATCTGTACAAGGAGGCGGTGCGCCTGTTCCGCGCGAAAAAGCCGATCGTCGCCGCCGTGCAAGGCGCGGCGGTGGGCGGCGGGCTCGGCCTCGCCTGCATGGCCGACTTCCGCGTCACCTGCAAGGAAGCGCGCTTCTCGGCCAACTTCGCGCGCCTGGGCTTTCACGCGGGATTCGGCCTCACCGCGACGCTGCCGCGCCTCGTCGGCGCGCAGAAGGCGGCGCTGCTCTTCTACACCGGCAGGCGCGTGCCGGGCGACGAGGCGGTGGCGATGGGCCTTGCCGACCTGCTCGTCCCGCAGGCCGAGGTGCGCGCCGCGGCGCTCGCGCTCGCGCGCGAGATCGCCGAGTCCTCGCCGCTCGCCGTGGCGTCGATGCGCGAGACGCTGCGCCGCGGGCTCGCCGACGCGGTGGAAGCCGCCACGGAGCGCGAGCTCGTCGAGCAGGAATGGCAGCGCCGCACCGAGGACTTCCGCGAAGGCGTCAAGGCGATGGCCGAGCGCCGCCTGCCGGACTTCAAGGGAAAGTAGCCGCTACTTGCGGTCCGGATAGCTCACCGCCATGCCGGCGCGCACGTCCTGCTGGATGCCGTACTGCGGGAAGGGATAGCGGAAGCCGTTCTTCGCGAGCGCCTCCATGCCCTCGATCGCCTTGCCGAGCTGCCCGGGCGGGAGCGCCATCAGCATCTCGTCGTCGAGCACGCCGCCGTAGCGGCGCTCGGCGAAGCAAGGAATCGACAGGCTCGGCTCGCGCGTGCGCAGCGCGCGCCCCCAGGAATCGGCGCAAGCCGATTCGCCGACCACGCTCCAGTCGAAGCGCTTGTAGCCCGCCCATTGCAGGCCGTTGATGAAGTAGATCATCGCGCCGGGCGTGGCGTAGAACAGCGCGATGTCCGGCGGATCGAGCCTGCCGGAGGCGAGCGGCGCCACCGCCAGCGCTTTGAATTTCCCTTTGGGCACCACGTTCATCGCCTTCTGGTGCGCGTCCGCGGGCGTCGCGTACCAGACGCCCACCATGTGCTGCCCCGAGACCCACGTCTCGTCCTGGCCGCCCAGGCCCACCACCGAGCGGCACTGGTCGCCGATGAGGTCCTCGGTCGTGACGCCGACCGTCCAGCCCAGGCGCGCCGCCTGCGCCACGATCTGGTCGAGCGTGTGCCGCGTGTCCTTGGGCCGGCGGATCTTCGGGATCGCCGCCATCTGCTCTACGCTCTCGAACAGCTTCATGCCGAACGGGATCGCGCGCAGGCGCAGCAGGCTCTCCAGCTTGGCCACGAGTTCTTTCATGTCACGCCCCTCCTATCCGCCTAGCGCCGGCCCTTCCTTACGTAGTCCAGCGACTGCTGCACGAGATCCATGTCCTTGGCGAGGTCGGCGGGGTCGTCGCGCATGATCTGCACCCATTCGCGCGTGCTCGCCACGCCGCCGGGCGAATACGGACCGATGTACTGGCAGGAGAATTGCAGCTCAGTGGCGACGGCCGCCGGCAGCCGGAGCCCCAGCCCCTTGTCGCCTACGCAGGCGAACATCTTGTCGCTGACGAAGTAGGCGTCGACGCCGCCGATCCTGCGCGCGCTCACGCCGGAAAGCTTGAGCAGCAGCGCGTCGATCTGTTCCTTCATGCTGCGCTCCTTTCCGCGCCCGCCGCCGCGGTCGCGTCGTAGCGCCCGATCGTGAAATAGAAGGTCGCGCCGGCGCCCGGCGTGGACTCGGCCCAGATGCGGCCGCCGTGGCGCTCGATGATGCGGCGCACGAGCGCCAAGCCGATGCCCGTGCCCTCGAACTGCTCGGGCGCGTGCAGGCGCTGGAACACGCCGAACAGCTTGTTCGCGTAGTCCATCTCGAAGCCGACGCCGTTGTCGCGCACGAAGTAGGCCACCTCGCCGGCATCGCGCCGCGCGCCGATCTCGATGGTGGGCGGGCGCGCCTGCGCGGAGTACTTGAGCGCGTTCGAGATCAGGTTCTCGTAGACCTGCCGCAGCAGCAGCGAGTCCGCGTTGCAGGGCGGCAGTGCGCCGAGCTCCACCACCGCGCCGCGCTCCTGGATCGCCGCCTCGCTGCCGTGCAGCACGGCGCGCACGATCTCCTCTGGCTGCAGCGGGTCGCGGCGCAGCGCCTGGCGCGACAGGCGCGCGAACTCGAGCAGGCCCTCGATGAGCACCCCCATACGGCGCGCGCTCTGCGAGATGCGCGCGAGGTAGGGTTCGGTTCCCGCCGGGAGCTGGGCGCCGAACTTCATCTTCATGATGCCCGCCGCGCCGTCGATCGCGCGCAGCGGCGCCTTCAGGTCGTGCGACACCGAGTAGGAGAAGGCCTCCAGCTCGCGGTTCGCCGACTCCAGTTGCGCGGTGCGCTCGCGCACGCGGTCCTCCAGCGAGGCGTTGATCTCCTCGATCTTGCGCTTGGCGGCGCGCTCGGCCGTGATGTCGCGGTTGATGCCGAGGAGGCCCGTCAGCTCGCCTGCGGCGTCGAACAGCGGAATCTTGCTGCTGTGATAGGGCACCGGGGTGCCGTCGGGCTTCTGGATCCAGGTCTCGTGCACCAGCGGCTTGCGGTGGCGATAGACCCACTGGTCGTCGCGCAGCGACTGCTGGCGCGTCGCCTCCTGGCTCGGCAGCTCGGAAGTGTGCCGCCTGACGAGCGCCTGCTTGCTCGTGCCGAAGAACTCCGCCATGTAGCGGTTCACCATCACGTAGTTGGAGTCGAGGTCCTTGGCGAAAATCGACATCGGAATCGCGTCGATCACCTGCTCGAGCAGCCGCTGGCTCGCCCGCAGCTCCTGTTCGGAGAGCTTGCGCTTGGTGATGTCCAGGCCGAACGTGATCGCGCCGCCGTCGGGCAGCCGCTGGTCCGTGACCAGCAGCCACCTGCCGTCCTGGCGCCGGACTTCGGCCATTCCGCCCAGGCGCCGGCGCGCGAGGCGCTCCGCGATCCAGGCCTCCTCCCGGCCGATGGCTTCCGGATAGTTGCCGATCGAGATGCCGTGCCGCAGGTGCTCCGTGTACAGGTGCCCCGGGCTGTCCAGGCCCGTATTGCCGTTCAGCTCGCGGAACGCGCGGTTCGCGACGACGATGCGGTCTTCCGCGTCGGTGACCGCGATCGCCTCGCTCAGGTTCTCGATCGCCTGCTGCAGCCGCTCGTCCGCTGCACGCGCTTCCTGCGTGGCGACAACGCGCAGCGTCACGTCGCTCGCCACGCCGCGATAGCCCGAAAAGGCACCCGACTCGTCGACGCAGGGCTCTCCGGCGACGCTCACGTAATGCACCGTGCCGTCGCGGCTGGTGCGCCTGAGCAGCAGGTCCCGGAAGGGCTTGCGCTCGGCGAGGATCCTGCGGTGCTCGTCCCAGGTCTGGTCCACGATCTCGGTGCCGGGCAGCTCCCAGCGCAGCTTGCCGATGTGCTCGACCGCCAGGATGCCGCCGCGCTCGTCGCCCTCGCCCTCGGTGGAGACGAAGCGCAGCTCCCGGTCCTGCTCCCAGTACCAGTCCGAGGACAGGTTGGTGAGATGGCGGAAGCGCTCCTCGCTCTCGCGCAGCGCGCGGCGCGACTCGTTGAGCCGGACGATGCGCAAGCGCTGGCTCATCGACACGTAATAGGCGATCGCCGCGCTGCCGCCCAGCACGACGAGATAGACGACGAGCGACTCGTAGACCGTCCTCGCGGCGTGTGCCGGAAGCAGACCTTCGCTCGCAAGGTAGGCGAAGGCGACGAACAGCGCCAGGCTCGCGGCCGCAAGAACAAGCACCGCCCACCGGTCGACCCAGGCGGCGAAGAACAGCAGCACCGGAAACGCCATCGCGATCGGCGCGGCGAGGCCGCCGCCGAGGAGGGCGCCGCCGGCGCAGCCGAGCCAGGCGCCGCTGATGAGCACGAGGTAGCCCTCCTTGTTGCTCCCGCGCGCCAGCAGCAGCGCCCCGACCACCCCGAAGACGATGGTCATCGCCAGGTTGGCCGCGCGCGGCCACTCCGCGTTGCTCAGGGCCATGGCCAGCACGAGGCCCGCGCCGACCGTCATCGCCGCCGCGAGCGAGAACGCGATGCGCCGCTCGAACGGATCGTCGGCTGCCGGCGCTCCGCCCTCCCAAGGCTGTTTCATCGCAGTCCGCATGTGCGCCCTCAGAACAGCGAATAGCCCCCGTCGATGAGGAAGGTGTCGCCGGTGTGGTAGCTGCTCGCGTCGCTCACCAGGTAGACGGCGATCGCGCCGAAATCCTCGGGCCGGCCCCAGCGGCGCGCCGGCACGCGCGGCAGGACCTTGTCCCGGAACTTGTCCCAGTTGAGCGCCTTCTCGGTCATCGCGGTCTCGATCCAGCCCGGCAGGATGGCGTTGGCGCGGATGCCGTGGCGCGCGAACTCCACGGCGAGCGCGCGGATCATCGAGATGAGGCCGCCCTTGGTGGCCGCGTAGTGCTCGCCGCGCGGCTGGCCGGAGATCGCCGCGAGGCTCGCGGTGCCGACGAGCGCGCCGCCCTTGCCGTGCCCGACCATGTGCCGCGCCGCGGCGCGCAGCGTGTAGAAGGCGCCGTCCAGGTTGACGCGCGTCACGCGCTTCCACTCCTCGGCCTCCATCTCGGCGAAGGACTTCACGTTGGCGCGCCCGCTCACGCCCGCGTTGGCGAAGCAGGCATGCACGGGCCCGAGCGCGGCGACCGTCTCGGCGAAGCGCGCCTCCACCTCTTTCTCGTCGCCGACGTCGCAATGCAGCGCGAGCGCCCGGCCGCCGATGGCCTTCAGCTTTTCCAGCGCCGCCGCGTTCTTGGCGCCGTTGGTGCCCCAGATGCACACCGAAGCGCCCGCATGCGCAAGCGCTTCAGCGAAACCGAGGCCGATTCCGCTGTTGCCGCCCGTGACGAGCGCGGTCTTTCCGGTAAGGTCGAACGCCTTGTAGGCCATGGTGAATCCGCCCCTTAGAATTCGACGCATCATGACCGAAAAACACGGCATCGGGCAATCCGTGGCCCGCTTCGAAGATCCTCGCCTGCTTCGGGGCGAGGGGCGCTTCGTCAACGACCTCGCGGCGCCGGGAATGGCGCACATCGCCTACGTGCGCTCGCCGCACGCGCGCGCGCGCATCCGCGCGCTCGACGCGGCCGCGGCGCTCGGCGCTCCCGGCGCGCTGGGCGTGTTCACCGTGGCCGACCTGGAGCGCGACGGACTCGGCACGACGGCACCCACGATCAAGCGCACGCGGCCCGACGGCAAGCCGGGCTTCTGGCGCCCGCACCCCGGGCTCGCGAAGGATCTGGTGCGCCACGTGGGCGAGGCGGTCGCGATCGTCGCCGCGGAGACGCTGGCGCAGGCGAAGGACGCGGCCGAGCTCGTCGCGGTGGACTACGAGGCGCTGCCGGTCGCCGACCCGGTCTGGGACGAGTGTTCCGACAACGTGAGCAGCGTGTTCGAGGTCGGCAACCGCGCGGCCACCGACGCCGCGTTTGCCGCCGCGGCGCGCGTCGTGCAGCGCCGCTACACGGTGTCGCGCGTGCACGCGCAATTCTTGGAGCCGCGCGGCGCGCTCGGCGAATGGCACGCCGCCGAGGGCCGCTACACGCTGCACTGCGACGTGCAGTATCCGCACCGAGTGCGCGAGGTGCTCGCCGGCGTGCTGAAGGTGCCGGAGAACCGCATCCGCGTGGTGAGCCAGGACGTCGGCGGCGCCTTCGGCGCCAAGGGCTGGGCGCACCTCGAGCACCGGCACGTGCTCTGGCTCGCGAGGAAGCTCGGCCGCCCCGTGAAGTGGACCTGCGACCGCAGCGAGGCGATCCTCGCCGACGAGCACGCGCGCGACGTGGCCTCGGAGATCGCGCTCGCATTCGACGCCGATCACCGCATCCTCGCGCTGCGCGCGAGGAACGTCAGCGCGCTCGGCGCCTACGTCTCCAGCGACCGGAATCTCTTTCCGACGTTCGCCAACCTGGGCTCGCTCGCGGGCATGTACGCGATTCCGGCGGCGCACGTGACGGTGACGAGCGTATTCAGCCACACGCATGCGCTCGCCCCCTACCGGGGCAACGGCCGGCCCGAGGCGATCTACGCGCTCGAGCGCCTGCTCGACGACGCCGCGCGCGAGCTCGGCGTCGACCGCGTCGAATTGCGCCGCAAGAACTTCATCCGCACCTTTCCGTACAAGACCGCGATCACGTTCACGTACGACTGCGGCGATTTCGAGAAGGGCCTGGACAAGGCTCTGGAGCTATCCAAGTGGTCCGATTTCCCTGCCCGTCGAGAAACTTCAAAACAAAAGAACAAATTGAGGGGCATCGGGCTCGCCAACGCGATCGAACGCGCGGCGGCGCCCGGCATGGAGTACGCGGAGATCCGCTTCGAGCCCACGGGCACGGCGACGCTCATGGTGGGCACCAAGAGCCAGGGCCAGGGCCATGAGACGATGTACCGCCAGGTCGCGGCGGCGCGCCTCGGCCTGGCGCCGGAGGACCTGCGCGTCATCGAGGGCGACACCGACGCGGTCGCCTTCGGCGCGGGCTCCTTCGGCTCGCGCTCGGCGGCGATCGGCGGCAGCGCGCTCTGGCTCGCCGCCGACAAGGTGATCGCCAAGGGCAAGCGCATCGCCGCGCACCTGCTCGAGGCGGCCGAGGGAGACGTCGCCTTCGAGGGCGGCCGCTTCTCCATCGCCGGCACGGACCGCGGCGTGTCGATCAAGGACGTGGCGCGCGCCGCATTCGCCTTCGCGACGCTGCCGCGCGGCATCGAGCCGGGGCTCTTCGAGAGCGCCACGTTTTCCCCCGTGCAGGAAACCTTCCCGAACGGCACGCACGTCTGCGAGCTCGAGGTGGACCCGCAGACCGGCACGGTCGAGCTGCTCAACTACATCGTCGTCGACGACGTCGGCACCGAGATCAACCCGCTCACGCTCGCCGGCCAGGTGGTGGGCGGCATCGTGCAGGGGCTGGGCCAGATCCTCATGGAGCGCATCGTCTACGACGCGGAAGGACAGCTGCTCACGGGCAGCTTCATGGACTACGCCATGCCGCGCGCGGGCGACCTGTGCGATTTCCGCATCGGCCACAACGCCGTGCCGACCAAGCTCAATCCGCTCGGCGCCAAGGGCGCGGGCGAAGCCGGCACCGTGGGCGCGCTGGCCGCGGCGATGAACGCGATCGTGGACGCCATCGGCACCGAGGACATCGAGATGCCCGCGACGCCCGAGCGCGTCTGGCGCGCGCTGCGCGCGCGCGCGGCCGCACCGCTCAATTCGCGGTGATCTTCGCTTCCTTCACCACCCCGCCCAGGTAGCGTGCTCGCCGAGGTCGGGGACCGGCTCAAGCGCGGACTAGAGCGCGATCACCAGCAGCAGCACCGCGATGATGATCAGCAGCCATTCCTGCGTCGCCAGCCCGCCGGCGGGCAGCGCGTCGATGCGCGCGGCGAGCGCGCTGACCTCCTCGTCGGTGAGCGCGTCGATACGCGCCTGCGCGTCCTTGGGTGGCACGCCGAGCGTCGCGAGCTTCTGCGCAACCTCCGGGCGCGCGACCAGCGCCTTGACGCGATCGCGATCCGAATGCGGCGGTGCGATCGCCCGCGAGGTGCCGATGAGGCCGGCCTCCGCCGGGCGGGCGAAGAGCGCGGCGCTGAAGAAAGCTGCGACGAGCGCCATGAGCAGGCGCGAACGATGGTTCTTCATGTTGTTGCCTCCTTGAACCCGTTTGACCGCGCAGGTTCAGGCCGTGTTCTGGGCGCAACCGTCGCCGCGTGCCGACGCAGCACCCGGTGTCGCGGGACTGCGACGGCTCAGTCCGCCTTCACGCCCGCGTCCTTGACGACGCGACTCCAGAGCTTCTCGTCCTCGGCGATGAAGGCGGCGAAGTCTTCGGGCGACTTCGACGCCGCGGTCTCGGTGCCCGCGTGCGCGAGGATCTGCGTGACCGCCGGCTGCGCGGCCGCCGCCGCGGTCGCATCGAACAGGCGCTTCACGACCTCGCGCGGCGTGCCTGCCGGCACGAAGAAGCCGTACCAGAAGCCGATCTCGTACTCGGGCAGCCCGGCCTCCGCCATGCCCGGCACGCCCGGCACGAGCGGCGAGCGCTCGCGGCTGGTCACCGCGAGCGCGAGCAGCCGCCCGCCCGGATTCTGCGCCGAGCGCACGTGCGGCAGCACCGAGGGCGGCGTGGCGAACGAGAGCTGGATGTCGCCCGCGAGCAGCGCCTGCACCGAGGGCGCGCCGCCCTTGAACGGCACGTGCACGATCTCCACGCCCGCCAGGCGCGTGAACAGCACGGCCGCGAGGTGCGGCGCCGAGCCGTTGCCCGAGGAGCCGTAGTTGAGCTTGCCGGGATTCTGCTTCGCATGGGCGATGAGCTCGCGCAGCGTGCCCACGCCCACGCTCGAGTGCACCGCCGCGACGAGCGGCGAAGAGCTGACCTTGCTCACCGCCAGGAGGTCGCGGCGCGGCTCGAAGCCCGGGCGCGGCGTGAGGATCGGATTGACGAGGATGCTCGACGGGCTCGCGATCAGCATCGTGTAGCCGTCGGGCGGGCTCTTCGCCACGAACTCGGCGGCGATGCTGGAGCCCGCGCCCGGCCGGTTCTCGATCACGATCGGCTGGCCGAGGCCCCTGGCGACCGGCTCCTGGTAGGCGCGCGCGACCTGATCCGCGGCGCCGCCCGGCGCAAAGCCGACCACCAGCTTCACCGGGCGCGCAGGGTAAGCCTGCGCCGCCGCGAGCGCGGGAGCAAG
>Ga0335070_10007487_pt1 | contig 12806 bp, 11 predicted proteins | sample Lox_Sample_13_FD_206722 | JGI IMG/M metagenome (GOLD analysis project Ga0335070, IMG submission 206722) | Soil microbial communities from Loxahatchee National Wildlife Refuge, Florida, United States - Lox_Sample_1.3 | ecosystem: Environmental > Terrestrial > Soil > Wetlands | place: USA...
GCTTCGTCCATGCGATTCAAAGCGGTCAGCACCAGCGAATGCATGTGACGGGCCTCTCCGAGATTGGGATTCAGCTCGATCGCGCGGGTGGATTCTCTTTCGGCTTCCGCCCAGTCCCACCGGTAGAAGAGGTCGACGGCGGCCATCGAGTTGTGGGCCTCCGACACCGAGTCATCCAGTTCCAATGCCTTCCGGGCTGCCATTTCAGCTTTGGGCATGGTCTCCGCCGGAGTCGACCACCCCATGGCCGCCGTCGCGGAGTAGGAATCGGCCAAACCGCTCCATGCGGCGGCATAGTCGGGCTGAAGGTCAATCGCTTTCTGGAAATATTGTCCGCTCCCGTCGTAATCGTAGAGAAACCACTGGTAGCGTCCCCTGAGGTACACATCGTGCGCCTCTGGCTTGATCTGCATCTCTGATTTACTGGCAAGGGAAGTTGCGACTCCCACCTGTTTGGCGATTGCTTCTGCTAATTCGTTTTGCAGGGAACCCACGTCGCTTAGATCGCGATCAAAGCTTTCCGCCCAAACATGAGTGTCGCTGGCGGCATGTATTAACTGCGCCGTCATGTGCACCCGATTTCCCGAACGGCCCACTGAACCTTCCAGAATCCCATCCACCCCGAGTTCTCCCGCGATTTCCGGCAGCGGCCGGTGAACTCCCTTGTACTGCATCACGGATGTTCGCGAAGTGACCCGCAATGCCGGGTTCTTCGCCAGCATGGTAATCACTTCGTCGGTCATGCCGTCCGCGAAGTACTCCTCGGCAGGATTTCCGGAAAGGTTATCGAGCGGCAGGACGGCGAGAGATCGGATCAGCTGGGCGCGCCTTGCAGACCGCGCCTTCCGGATCTGCTGGACGGTAGGAAAGCCTGCTAGAAGAAAGACCAGAGCCACCACGAGCAGGACGCTTCGACGTCCGAGGGCCTTTGTTCTTTCCGGGGCTTCGGCGGGTTTCGTGTTCTCGTCAGCCTGGGACCCGTCGGGCCTTCCAATACTGGGATTAGCAAGCCCGTCGAAAGCTCCTGCCTCCGAGCATTCCACCTGCCCCACAAAGCGGTAACCGCGCCGCGGGACAGTCTCGACCCACCGTGGCCTTTCGGCGGAATCGGAAAGGCAATCCCTCAACCGCTGTATCGCCGAGTTCAGGCCGTGATCAAAATCCACAAACGTGTCTTCGGCCCAGAGCTTCGCGCGCAATTCCTCCCGCGTCACCAATTCCCCCGGGGTTTCGAGCAACATCCGCAGTATCTGGAAGGACTGCTCCCCCATTTTTACTTTTGTCCCGAACTTCCGCAGTTCCGCCGAACGGAAATCAAGCGCGTACGGACCGAACATCGCGGTTCTTTTGGTCGTCGTCTTCATGTCTGAAAAGCCGAAGGAGGAGGAAAAACAACTGCAAGATTGTGAGGCGAAGCGGCCCGGCAGTCAAGAACCGAGTCGAGACTATCGGGATGATGGTCTGGAGCAACTCAACACATTGCATATGACTACTTTGCGGGGTGTACCGGAACTGTTCGACAGGTGTTCCAGTTTGCATTGCGGGACCGCCCGCTTCTCGGCCATAACAGGCGGCGCGAATCAGAAGATTCGTGGGGGCTGAAAGACCTGCTCCGCGGGTTGCGACTTAGCCCCCCACTTTCACAAGGAGAGCACAATGAAATCGACCACAACTCTGAAGTTCACAAAGATTGTCGCCTGCTTGGTCCTCGTAGTCGGATTCAGGGCCAGCGTGTTCGCGTCCTGCGGCGATACCCTGGCCGCGATGGCAGCCGGAGCTCCCGTCGTACTCAATCAATCCCACCCGCTCCCAAGTCGTGTTCAGCCTTCCGGCGACAAGACCCATACCAGCATCGTTGGCCTTTGGCATATCGAGTTCGTCGCCAACGGTCAAACTATCCAGGAGGCGAACCAGATATGGAGTCTGGGTGGAACTGAGGTTCACAACCCCAACGTCGATCCGAGGGGAGGCAGCGTCTGCCTGGGAGTTTGGAAGCGCCAGGGTAAGAGCGGAACTTACACGCTCGCTCACCGTGTGTGGAACTACGATGCGAACGGAAACTTCCTGGGAACCATCCACCTCAGTGAGTCGGTGACAGTTGGTTCCGACGGCAAGTCGCAAAGCGGCTCTTTCGCCCTCGACTTCTATGACCCTTCGGGCAACTTTCAGTTTGAGGTACCCGGCAACGTCACGGGAGAACGCATTTCGGTCGATTGATGCGGCCTGCTGTGCGCGTCTCAGACGAGCCGCAGCCGGGGAGCCCCACTCATTCGCGCTGTGCGAATGAGTGGGCGCTTACAGCAAAAAGTGGGAGCCTTTTTAGCGAATGGATCTTCAATCCCCTCAATCGCTACGTGGTTTCAAAGTATATGAAAATCAAAATCTCGTGTTCGGAGTGGAATGATGCATTGTGGAGGCGTCTGTTGGGTGAAGCAATTCAGATCGTTCGAATCGTCCCACCGAGGCAAAGTTGTGGCTGTTTTGGTTCAGTGAGGGGCAGCCCGCGGAAGTTGCGTTTGCACTCATTGAGAAGTAGCTGCACACGAAGTGCAGTGATAAAAACGTGATAGTTCCATGCTCATAACGGGTCAAAAGGGATCGGAACGCATCAGAACGTCAGCCTGTTGTTGCAACCAGAAAATGTCGTATGAACTGCCGCGAGACTTTGTCACCCCCTAATCAATTAAGTAACGGCCGCTAAAGCGGGGCGGCCGGAGAGGTTATAGATGCGGGGCGTTTTCTTCTTCTGGGCTGTGGTGAGGCGTGCCGGGCGGCGTTCGGCGTGTTCTTCGAGCGGCAGGGAGGTGGAGAGCAAGAGCGCGTCTCCGCGATAGACGCGCAAGGTGCCATCCAGTTGATGGGAGAGTTCGACGGTTTCTCCGGCATAGCCGCGGGTGCTCGGGAGGGGTGGCAAGGCGAGGGCATGAGAGCCGAGGGTGACGGTGTGGTCGGCGGCGACGACGCGCCGGTACTGCAAGCTGAGACAGCGGGCGAGATGGAAGCGTCGAGGCAGGCGGCGAAAGTCCGAAGCGGCGTCGGAGGCGGGGTGGGCGAAGCGCTGGTTATAGTCGGCGCAGAACCGGGCGAGCACGGTGTTGGCTTGTTCGACGGTGGCGGCCTGGGCGAGGCGGAGTTCGCTGACCAGACGATCCTGGCAAGTGCGCCAGACGCGCTCGACGCGGCCCTTGGCCTGGGGCGAGAAGGCGGGGATCTGCTGGATGCCGAGTTCTTCGAGAGCGCGACCGAGTTGGGTGGGGGTTTGTTGACCGGCGAGTTGTTCGGCGAGGGTCCAGTGGGGATCGTTGCGTTGGAAGATGGAGTGGCGGTCGCGGTAGAGGCTGAGGGGAATGCCGTGGGCGGCGATCAGGGAGTGGAGAGCGCGGAGATAACCGAGAGTATTTTCGGGTTCGAGTTGGAAGTGAGCGGCGAGGATTTTGGAAGTGGCGTCGTCCTGAAAGCCGACGAGGGTGAGTTCGGGGCCGCGGCCTTCGAGCCAGTCGTGGCGGCTGGCATCGGTGAGGGCCATCATGCCGAAACGGGGGCGGGGCGGGCGGCGGGAGCGATACCGGCGCGGGCGTCGCTTCTGGGGGGAAGGCAGTTTGGCAGCGCGCAAGATGCGGCGCACGGTCTCGCGGCTGACGGAGAGGTCTTCCTCGGCACAAAGTTTTTCGGTGAGATGGGAATCGTTGAAGCCCTGATACTTGCCGCGGGCTAAGGTCAAAATCAACTGCTTCTGGGGAAGAGGAAAAGCCCAAGGCATGGGGCGTCCGCGATTGCCGTGCTGCACCCAGGCGATGGAATCGGGGCGATAGCGGCGTTTGAGGCGCTGCACCTGGCGTTCACTGAGTTGCAGCAGACGGGAGGCTTCGCGTACGCTCAGCCTCCCGCCTGCCGCATTCTCGATCACCTTCACTCGCTGGAACTCTTTCTGACTCATTGTCACCATCCTCAGAGGGTGACAAACTCTCGTTGCAGTTATGGGGTGACATTATCTTGGAGCATCTACACACCCTGAATTTGCCTTTACTGCCCTTCCGGAATGGTGTATATATCGAAGACCATTTGTACGACCATCCCCCCGCCCCCGTTAGTAAGTAAACGACCGATATGAAAATTGCATTGAAGATTTCCCTGCTTATTTTGGGACTTGCGGTCATGCCCGCCCACGCTCAGATTTCGCGGTTCGAGCACATCATCATCGTGTTCATGGAGAACCGGACGCCGGACAATCTGTTTTACATGCTGTGCGCAAATCATCCTTGCAGCACGACGCCCAATAACACGCAGTACAACATCCAGACCTCGAATTGGTATGACTCGACATCCCCGAGCGGAGTAGCGCAACCGAAGGGCGTCGAGTTGGCCAGCCGTTACAGCGTCGTTCACAGCCACCCGCAATGGAAGCGAACCTGTGACTTTGACAAGAAGGCCAACGCATGCCGTATGGATGGCGCGGCTTCGGCGAGTCCGGACCATGGCGCTTACGCTTATGTGTTGAACACGGTGAACGGCAAGTTTCCTGGTGGAGTTATGACGCCGTATCTGACGATGATTCCGCAGTATGGCTGGGCAAACTACATGTTCCAAACGAACCAAGGCCCGAGTTTTCCCGCCCACCAATACATTTTTGGAGGAACATCGGCCATTGATGCAAACGGGGATGCGGAAGGCCAGTTCCTGTCAGAGAATCCCAGCGGCCCCTCGGGATGTTATGGGCAGAATGGAGAAAAGGTTCACTGGATCGACGGCAATGGACACGAGTCAGTCTTGACCATTAATTATGCTTCGGGCGTCAGCATCTGCCTGAATGTGACTACGATGGCGGATTTGCTCGACAATGCTGGGATCAGTTGGAAATATTACAGCCTGAAGAAGAACGGCGAAGATGGAGGTGGTTCCTGGTGGACGGCGCCCAATTCAATCGAGGCGATCTGCGTGCCGGACGGCAACCACAAGAATTGCACGGGCACGGAATGGCAGAAGCATGTCGACCTCAACCCAAAAGACATCCTGAGCGACCTTGGAGTGGCGGGCAATCCGTGCCGTCTCCAGGCTGTGACTTGGTCGATTCCGAACGGAGATGACTCGGATCACGGGAGCAATTGGGGCGGTCCGGCGTGGGTGGCGAGCATCATCAATGCTCTCGGAACCAGTACCTGTAAGAATCCGGACGGCACCAGTTACTGGGATACGACGGCGGTCGTCGTGACTTGGGATGATTGGGGTGGATGGTATGACCACGTTCCGCCGCCGATCCTGCCCGGTGTGCAGGGCAGCTACCAGATGGGATTCCGTGTGCCGCTGATTTTTGTTTCTGCGTATACGCCGGTGGGTTACATCGACAACCTGACGTACGATTTTGGATCCGTGCTGCGGTTTATTGAGGGCAACTTCAACTTGGGAGAAGGATCTCTTGGCTTCGCCGACAGCCGCGCGACCACAGATTTCAGCACGTTCTACAACCTGCATCAGAAGCCGAGAGCGTTTCAGGCGATTCCGACGTACAAGAACGAAGTGGAATTCCTGTTCGACAACGCACCGCCGATCGATCCGGATGACGACTAACGAAGGGAGGATTGAGCATCCTCCGGTCTCGCGCACGGGCACTTTTGCGCGCGTATTCCAAAAGCGGTAATGGCAAGATTTGTCCGCGTTCCGTCGCCGTAAAACCTCCACTCCAAATGACGCTCATCACGCGGTCTTCTTCTGCGGCAAGGCAAAGGGAATCAGTTTTCCGTACTGATCTGCTGGGACCCACTTCTCCGCTTTTTTCCTGAAACTGCTGGGTACATAGAACTCAATAATTTTTGCCATAAAGCACCTCACTCTTAATGGCGACAATTGGTCCCGAAACGTATCAGCCGGCTCCATTTCTTCAGATCAATTCAGACGCCTTCACGCTAAATCTATAAATACCGATCGGGCAGGCGAGTTGCGGGGTGAGAGTGGACGGGCCGGACGGAAGGCCCTTAGGAAAGGCGCGACTGGATGTCCGTGGTCAGCTCTGCAGCGGCGGCCTGGAGTTCAGCGAGCTGTCCTTTTTGAAATTCAATTTCCTCCCTACCAAGGTCCCCTTGAATTGAGCGGCACAGTTGGTAGGCGGCGCGGACACGCTCAGAAGCAAGAAGTGAGTCGATGGTCGTAGAGTCGTTTCCAGAAAACTGAACTTCGAGGGATTGTTGTGCGGCCCATGCGACATTACGAACACGATTCAGTGCGTCACGAAAATCGGAGAGCAGGCGGGCATCGAGATCGTCCGTGGCGAGCATGCACTGCAAGGTTTTCAAATCGGCCATTGCGGCCTTAAGACGTTTCGATACGGGAATCTGCGCGGACTTGCGAATCACAAAATGCCTCCACAGTAACAGTGGAGATTACTCGCTTGGGAGCCGGCGGTATAGATTCCGAAAGAACGATGCGGACACGTCCGAAAAGACGAACGCATTGCACTTCTTCCCCTAAAGGAAGAAGGCCGCGCATAGTTAGGAGCTGATGAGGCAGCACGGTTTCAGTCCGCTGCGGATTCGCCCGGTGACCTAATGGCGAAGGGCGGATGTATTCTTTGTTTATGCGACACGCAATTCTTGGAGCCGGCGGAGTTGGCGGATTTATTGGGGGATGCCTCGGGCATCTGGGCGAAAACGTCACGCTGGTGGTGCGACCGCAGACGCTGGCCGCTCATCCGGCACAACTTCAGCTTGAAAGTCCATACGGGAAGTGGACGGTAGACGTGACTTGGGCATCGGTTGTACCGCCCTGCGACTTGTTGTGGCTGGCCATGAAGGCCACGCAACTTGAGAGTGCGTTGCGGGCGGTGCAAGATAGCGGCTCCATTGGTGCGGTTGTGCCTTTGCTGAATGGAATCGAGCATCTGGCCATGTTGCGCGAGAGGTTCGGCGGCGGGCGAGTGATCCCTGCAACGATTGCCGGCGAGTTTGAAAAAGTGAGCGTGGGGAACTTTGTGCATCGCACGAAATTTGCGGTACTGAACTTTTCGGGTGAGGGACGGGGGATGTTGCAGGGTTTGAGCGACCGGTTGCGCGCGCTTGGGTTGACGTGCAACTTTGTCGACGATGAACCGACGCTGATGTGGAGCAAGCTGGTCTTTCTCGGGCCCATTGCTCTGACAACGACGGCATTCAATCGTAACGTGGGCGAGGTGATCGCCGACCCGGTTTCGTGGAGCAAATTTGAGGCTGCCGTGCGCGAGACTAGCGCCGCCGCCCGCGCGGAAGGCGCTAAAGTCGATGCGGACAAGGCGCTCGAAACATTGAAGAAAGGGCCGCCGGGAATGCGCAGCTCGATGCAGAAGGATGTCGAGCATGGGCGGCAGCCGGAGGTGGATGCGATCGGTGGGGCGATTGTCCGGGCGGCTCAGCAGCATGGTCTGACGGCTCCTATTACCGAAGAACTGATAGAAGCCGTTCAACGTAGAGTTCGCTAAGTATTCGCAGGAAACGCGGGGCGGTGCAAATGACCGCCAGAGGCTGGCTTTCGGACGCCGTTACTCTTGTGCCCATCGTAACCTTGCGGCCCCATTACCTTTGCCGCAAGCTCTTGGAATGCAGGTTTCCAAAACCCACCTCGCGATCGCGCTGTGTGCCGGCGGCCTGCTGCTCGCCGTTTTTCTTGGATATCTGAACTGGCTTAGCAATCAAGGGCCGGTGCTGGCACGGTCGGAGGAACGGGATCCGCTGACGAATATGCCGGTCAACATCACGATGAATCCGCTGCGCGACCGAACGATCGAGCGTACGGCGGCCGACTTCGTCAAGCAGATGCGCGACGGCAACTGCCGCCAACTGCTGGCCGACTGGACGAAAGACTACCGCCGCAAGCGGGCACAGTTCATTTGCGACTCCGAAACGCAGCATCCGCTGATTGGGTGGAATATCGTGGAATGGGAAGACGCGCCGCCGCTGGTAATCCTGCACTACAAGGGCGAGCGCTACTTGACACCCGCGCGAAATGCCACGTATAAGGACCTCTTCTCGATCACGGAAGAGAAGAAGGCTGCCGGGTGGGTGGTGACGAAGTACGACTCATTCTACTGAGGCTCCGCATACCGATACACAGCAACCAACCACTAAAAGTCACACCGCTCGGTCTCTCTTGTGTTGACCTGCCTCTTGCTTCGTAGCAGCGCTCTTTAGAAAGCACCTGTCTTGTCGTGTCTGGCTAGACACAGGCGGTGTTTCGGGACACGTTCTTACCTCGAGCCGAGCCTGTAACCCTCTTTATTTCAGCGACCTATTGGCGGCTGCCTGGATGCTCTCTCTATTGGCAAATGAAGCAAGCGGTTTGGAGAAGAGCGATGAAACGGACAGCTACAGCGGGATGGGTTCTGGCGGTGGCGATGACGGCGGCTCGATGCGTAGCTCTGCAAACTGCTCCGTCTTCGACCGCTCTGGCTGGCTCTCCGCTGGCAAAAGCTCCCAAGTTCGCCGAAGCGACTGTGCACTGGGTCCTGGTGAGCATTCCCGATCGCAAGCTGGCCCTGATGGAGAACGGGAAAGTGGTTCGGATTTATCGCGTGGCAGTTGGCAGGGCCTCGACTCCCAGCCCGGCAGGGTCGTTCAAGATCGTGAACCGCGTGAAGGACCCGGCTTATTACCACAAGGGACAGGTGATCGCGGCGGGCAAGGGTAATCCGGTCGGGTCACGGTGGATGGGATTGAGCGCGAAGGGATACGGAATTCATGGAACGAACGCGCCGGGATCGATCGGGAAGGCGGCGTCGACGGGATGCATTCGGATGGGGCAGCAGGATCTTGAGGAACTTTTTGCGCGCGTGGATGTGGGGGACGCGGTGGAAATTCGCGAGGAGCGAGACGAGCAGGTCGCGGCGGTGTTTGGAGGCGAGGTGGATGCGATGGTTATCGCTTCAGCTGATCTGAGTGGGGATGGCACTGGGCAGTAGATAGTCGCCGGGATTCTCGACGGCATCGACAAAAGGCTTGAACCACGGCGAACACAAAGGAACACGGAGGGGTTATGGAAACGATGCTTCAGGGATTGGTGATTGCCGGTGGGCTGACGTTTTCGTTGGCGGCGTCTCTGCTGATCGAAGAGTTGATTTTCGGACGGATCGTGCGGTTTGCGTTTGTGCGAAAGCCCAAGGCGAAGGAAATGGGACTTAGGACTAAGAACTAAGAACTAACAACTAAGAACTGACAACTAAGAACTAAGAACTAACAACTAACAACTAGCAACTCGAAACCACAAAAGGAGCACTGCCATGCTGTTCGTGAAGTACCTGCTGCTGAGCGCCGGCATCGGGATGTTTGTGATCGCCGCCGCTATTCTTGCTTATGACACGTATCTCTTGCTGTCTCACCGCCGCCGGTTATTTCCGGAGGGCACGACCCCACCGCCGGAGCCGTCGGTTCGCTGGCGGACACCAGTCGCGCTGGTGATGATCGCTTGGGCGCCACTTCTGGTGTCGGCGTCCATCGTGATCGTGCCCGCCGGATTCGGCGGCGTGCGCGTCAGCCAAACTCGCGGCACGTTGGCCGGAACGCTTTACCCGGGCGTGCATTATGTCACTCCGATGGTGGAACGCGTCGAGATGTTCAACACTCGCGATCAGCTTTTTACTACGGGCATTACAGAGGACTTGCTTGTCAAGGGCGGCGCGAAGGGCGAGCCGCTACACGTGCAGGCAAAAGAAGGACTGACGCTCGGGCTGGCTATCACGGTGCGTTATCAACTCGATCCGAAGCGGCTGGACTACGTGGAGGCGAACCTGCCGCAGCCGGTCGAGAAAGAACTGGTGCCGCCGGTGGTGGCGACGGCGTGGCGCGAGCTGGTTCCGAACTACACGGTCCGCGAAGTTTTCTCGGCAAAGCGGGAAGAAGTGCGGCAGCGCGCAACCGAGCAGATTCGCAAGCGGCTGGGAAACGATGGGATTGTCGTGAAGGAAGTTATGCTCCGCGATATCGAACTCCCTGCGGAGTATGCGAAGGGGCTGGAATCGCTGCTGTTGAAAGAACAGGAAAACGACCGCATGGGCGTCGAGACCGAGATTCACCAGAAGCAGGTGAAGGTGGCGGAGGCCGACGCGGAAGCGCAGAAAGTGACCGAGGTCAAACAGGCCGAAGGGCAGGCGGCAGTGAGGGTGCTCCAGGCGAAGGGCGAATCGGATGCGATGCAGTACATGCTGCCATTGAAGGAGAAGCAGATTCAGCAGTCGAAGCTCGAGGCCGAGGCGCGGAAGGAATCGACGGTAAAGAACGCAGAGGCGGCGGGCGAGGCGAAGCTGATCGACAGCAAGGCGGAGATGGAACGGCGAAAACTGCTGGCACAGGCGGAGGCGGAACGGATTCGGCTGACCGCTTCGGCCGATGCTGAGCGCATGAGTAGCGAGAGCAAGATTCTGAAACAGAATCCGCTGCTGATTAATAAGATCGTGGCCGAGCGGCTGTCAGATAAATTGCAGATCATGATGGTGCCGGCGGATGGGAAGTTCTTCTTCACGAACGATGTACTGCGCGGGATGAATCCCGCTAATCAGGTCAGCCAAGCGGAGGATGCGGGGGAGGATCCGAAGTAGGGCAGAGGTAAGAGGTCAGAGGTGAGAGGTGAAAACCTGCTGTGAGAGGTCACATGTTACTGGTCACAGGTCACTGGATTTTGGGCGTCGAATGCCGAGACAGCTCTATGGCCTGTGACCCGTGACCGGTGATCCCACCTCTCCATGAACCCGAAAGCGTGCGGAACCCGACTCCCATGAAATCCCACCCTTCCAGGCCGCGCTATAATCAGCTCATCCGAGACATGCAAGCGTGCCTGCGACGCCGTTGGCGGCTGGAGCTGCGGACTTCACTCTGGCTCCTTTCATTGCTGCTCGCGCTTTGCTCTTTATCTCCTCATCTATTTGCTTCCAACATCAGCGACGCTGCGCGGCAACTCGCGGGAAAGATTGCTGCGATTACCGGGCCGGGGTCGTTTTCGCTTGAAGTGACGAACCGCTCTTCAATTGACGAGAAATCGGTGCACGAGGTGCGTGTGGCGTTGCAGGGACAACTGCGATCCCTTGGCGTGCACATGGCGGGAACCGAGCAGGCCATGGGTTCGCTGAACGTTGTGCTCTCGGAGAGTCTTCGGGAGTTTGTGTGGACAGCGGAGATCGCGGTCGGCACCGATGCCTCGCGTGTAGTCATGGTGTCACTGCCGAGAGGTAGCGTGGGTTCGTCTCTTTCGGCAGCGCCACCCATCACCCTTAAGGCAACTCCGCTTCTTGTGCAGGGCGAGCGCATTCTGGATGTAGCCCTGATCGACAATGCGGCTGGAGCGGGCTCGGGGCGGCTGCTGGCGCTCGAAGACTCACGCGTTGCCGTCTACCGGCAGGAGTCGGGGCATTGGCAGATGGATGCGTCGCTCCCGATTGCAGCGGCACGGGCGTTTCCGCGCGACTTGCGCGGGCGGATCATGCTGCGGCGCGATCATCTGTTTGACGTTTATTTGCCCGGAACATTTTGCCGGTCCAGCGCAGCAATGCCGCTGACGTTGACTTGTTCGGCGAGCGACGATCCGTGGCCGCTGACGGCGGAAGATACGGGCGCGGTGCGGGCATTCTATGCACCGACGCGCAATTTCTTTACCGGCGTGCTTTCGCCGGGGATCGGAAAAATTTCGAATTTGCCGGCGTTCTATTCGGCGGCGGTAGTTCCGCGGCAAGGATATACGCTCTGGGCGATCTCCGCAGTAGACGGCTCGGCGCATGTGACCGACGGCGTCACGGACCAGGCGATCCGGGGCGCGCAATGGGGAAGCGATCTCGCGGTGGTGCGCTCGGGTTGCGGAACGGGCGCACAGCTCCTGGTTTCAGGAGAGGGCGATGCGGCGAAGGATCGCGATACGGTACGCGCCTACGAGATTCCGGATCGGGAGCCGGTAGCAGTCAGCACGTCGCTGGAATTCGATGGCATGATTACCGCGCTTTGGGCCGACGCCAGCGGGACGAGCGCGCTGGTGGTGGTGAAGCGGGAAGATACAGGCCGGTATGAGGCGAGTCGCATTACTGTTGCTTGCGGCAATTAGCGCGACGTGGGCGGCCGGAGAGACGCGTCCACACTATGGCGGTACCTTGCGCGTCGCCATGCAATCGTCGCCGGGGACGCTTTCGATGCGGGATGCCGCTGATCCGGCCGCCTATTGGGATATGGCGCGCGTGCTCGCGCTGGTGGGGGACACGCTGGTGCGCGTGGATGCGGAGGATCGTCCCCAGCCCGCGCTGGCGGTGGAGTGGCAGAGGGACGCGAGTGCGCGACACTGGCAATTCTTGCTGCGTCCGGTGAAGTTTCACGACGGGAGCTGGGCGTCGCCCGCGGCGATTGCGCAGATTCTTGCGGCGCTGCATCCGAACTGGACGGTGCGAACTGCGACGATGGGCGGGGGTGTGCGAGCTGCAGGTGCCGGGACATCAAGCGGAGATTCAATCACGATTGACACTGACGTGGCATCACCGTCACTGCCTGCCGAGTTGGCCATGCCGCGCAATCTGATTCTCAAGCGTGACGCGAGCGGAATTCCAGTTGGCACCGGCCCATTTCGCGTAACCGATTTTCAGCCGGGAAAGAGTTTGAAGCTTGCAGCGTCCGACGAGAGCTGGGCGGGCCGGCCTTACATCGACGGTGTGGAGATGGAGTTTGGAAAATCGCTACGCGAGCAGGGTCTGGCGCTTGAGCTGGGACGAGTTGATCTTGCGGAAGCCGCGCCGGACGCGGGGAATGGTTCGGATCGCGTGCGAACTTCGATGTCCCTCCCAGTCGAACTGATGGCTTTGGTCTTTACGCCGAATTCGC
>Ga0335070_10007488_pt1 | contig 12806 bp, 9 predicted proteins | sample Lox_Sample_13_FD_206722 | JGI IMG/M metagenome (GOLD analysis project Ga0335070, IMG submission 206722) | Soil microbial communities from Loxahatchee National Wildlife Refuge, Florida, United States - Lox_Sample_1.3 | ecosystem: Environmental > Terrestrial > Soil > Wetlands | place: USA: Florida...
TGGCCGTTTATTTGTTGAGCAATTTCTTTAACGCGGTCTCAGGCTGGATTATGGCGCGTATTTCACAATTGGCGCTAAAGGCACTGCGCCGCGACCTGTTCGTTCACCTGCAGACCCAACCGATGAGCTTTTTCGATACTCATCCGGCCGGTGGATTGATGAGCCGCCTGACCAACGATATCGATGCGATTAACCAGGCGGTTTCCCAAAATATTACCTCTCTTATCGCGAGTGTACTTTCCATGGTTGGTATTATCGTCGCCATGTTCGTCCTCAATTTCTGGCTGGCGCTGGGAAGTCTTGTTGTGCTTCCAATCATGTTCTGGTTTGCCGAATTTGTGGCCCGGTACACCCGGAAAGGGTTCCGCGAGCTGCAACAAAGCCTGGGAGGAATGAACAGCATCGCCGAGGAGACGATCAGCGGTCAAAAGGTGATCAAGGCATTCCGGCGGAATGATGCGGTTATTGCGGCATTTCGAGAGCAAAATGAGGCAGTTTTCCGGGCAGGCGTGTATGCCAATTCTTACGCTCTCTTGTTGATGCCGCTAACCAGTGTTTTGGGCAACTTCTTCGTCATCGTACTCGCAAGTTTGGGTGGTTGGCTGGCTCTTCAAGGCCTGGCGAGTGTGGGCACAATTGCTACTTTTATCAACTACGGACAAAATTTCATCTCTCCCCTGCGCCAGATTTCGAACCTGTACAATTCGATCCAGGCGGCGCTGGCTGGGGCCGAGCGGGTCTTTGAAATCATCGATACACCTTCCGCAGAGGTGGACGATCCAGGGGCGATCCCTCTGGAACACGTTCGTGGTTATGTTCAGTTTGACCACGTTTGCTTCAGCTACGTGCCGGGTGTACCGGTGATCAAAAATTTGAGCCTGGAAGCAAAAACTGGTCAAACCATTGCGTTGGTCGGGCCAACCGGCGCTGGCAAGACAACCATCATCAACCTGTTGAACCGGTTCTACGAGATACAGGGAGGTTGCATCAGCATCGACGGGCACGACATCCGCTCCCTGTGTAAGGCTGACCTGCGCCGTAGCCTGGGCATGGTCCTCCAGGATACGTTCTTGTTTGCAGACACCGTGATGGAAAACATCCGCTACGGACGATTGGAGGCCAGCGACAAAGAGGTCGTCCAGGCGGCGAAGCTGGCGGACGCGGACCACTTTATCCGCCAGCTTCCCCAAGAGTACCAGACCAACCTTTCAGAACGGGCAAATAACCTCAGCCAGGGTCAACGCCAACTCCTGGCTATCGCCCGAGCGATTCTGGCGGATCCCGCCATTCTGATCCTGGATGAAGCTACCAGCAGCGTGGACACCCGGACCGAGGCGCGCATCCAGCAGGCCCTGCTCGAGCTAATGAAGGGTCGCACCAGCTTCGTGATTGCCCACCGCCTCAGCACGATCCGGGACGCCGATAAGGTGGTAGTCATTGACAACGGCGAGGTGGTCGAGCAGGGTACTCACGAAGAGTTGCTGGCGAAAAAGGGCTTCTATTATCGCCTGTATGTCAGCCAGTTTAAAGGCAATCCGATTTAAATGGCCCCTCTCTGGCGCGCTGAGGGGGAAACGCGCTGTACTACTGCCAGCGTGATATCCGCTGAGGGAACTTTTCGTCCCCCATTCGGCGGCAGAACTCTTTGAGATCTTCCCTGGCGCCACGCCATTTCAGATCCTCGAGATTCTCTTGAAGGGGGACATCCAGCCGCAAAGTGGCCAATTGGCGAAAGAGAATCGCTTCGGCCTGATGCTGAGCCAGGCTCTTCGCCAGGTGATTCGCCCGTCCCGCGCTCAACCCCCAGGATTGGTGATCCGCTGGGATGGATTCGAGATGGCCGAATCGAGACAGGACCGTGGATGCGGATTTCTCTCCCCAGCCGAGAATGCCCGGGTAACCATCTGCGGTATCGCCAACGAGAGCCAGCCAATCGGGAATGGAAGCAGGGGGAACGCCGTATTTCGCCACCACGCCGGCTTCATCCAGGATGATCTCCCGTCGACGGTCCCAACAGACCACGCGCTTGCCGGACACCATCTGCGCCAGGTCTTTGTCGGGCGAGCAAAGCAAAATCTGTCCAACGCTTTCAACGGGCGCGAAGCGAATCGCCGCTGTCCCGAGAGCATCGTCAGCTTCGAATTCAACCATCGGCCAGGCGACCAGGCCCAGGGCAGAGACGGCTTCTTCGGCCAGGGGGAATTGGGCCAGCAAGGCCGGATCGACGCCGGCGCTGGTCTTGTACCCAGGATACAGATCATTGCGAAAGGATTCGATGACATGGTCGAAGGCACATGCGACGTGGGTCACCCCCGGTGTGGCAAGGAGCAGGTACAGGCTGCGGAGGAGGCCCAACGTCGCGCCGACTTCGCGGCCATCAGGAGCCTTCCGGTGTGGTGCTCCAAAGTGATTACGAAAAAGCTCGTACGTGCCATCAATCAAATAGATATTCATCCGCGATCCATTTTATTACTTTGGTAGATGATTGCAAAGCATTGTAAGTCCCATTGATGAAAATATATAAGCAAACCTGACGGCATGCATTTCACCAAGCGTACCAAAAATGGTTCCTTAGGAATCTCCGTGGGAGGATCCATCACGGGAAATCCCAATGAACCCAAAAAGTGGAAATCCAGGGGTAAAATTCTGAACTACAAAAAACCGTTGATTGGAGTTGGGATGCTTTATCAAACACATGTCCGGATCCACCTGGGGAACATCCGTCATAACCTGGAAGGGATCCGCCGAGCAGTCGGGCCGGACCGGAAAATCCTCATCGCGGTAAAAGCCGATGGGTATGGCCATGGAGCAGTGGAGGTATCCAGGCTGGCGGAGCGAATCGGGATCGATTGGCTGGGTGTGGCTACGGTCCCAGAGGGAATTCAGCTTCGCCAGGCGGGGATTACGCTTCCGATCCTTAAGCTCAGCCATTGTTTTCCGGAGGAAATGGAAGCCGCTGTTCAGAACAGAATCACCCAGACGGTGGTGGAGTTTGCCAACGCAGTAGCGCTCCAGCAGATTTGTGAGAAATTAGGGATGAAAACGAACGTTCACCTCAAAGTGGATACCGGGATGGGGCGAATCGGGGTTTCTGAAAAAGAATCACCCCGGCTGGCGGCTTACATCGAAAAAAACTGCCCTCAATTGAACCTCGAAGGAATTTTCACTCACCTGCCGGTCAGCGACCATGCCGATACGGCCTATACCCAGGAACAGATCCAGCGCTTCAAATCTACTGTGGTAGCGATCCAAACCTCCATCGGGCGCAAGGTCGATCTGGTTCACTGTTCCAACTCGGGAGCGGTCCTGGGCCATGCTTCCGGGTGGTTGGATATGGTTCGCCCTGGAATTATGATCTATGGCTTTTATCCGGACGAAGAGACCCCACGCACGATCGATCTACGACCTGGCCTTAGTTTTTTGACCAGGGTTTCCTTCGTGAAGAAAGTCAAAACCGGCGACAGTATTGGCTACGGCCGGACGTGGATCGCTCCCGAGGATACCTGGATCGCGACCATTCCCGTGGGATACGCCGACGGCTTTAACCGCTTGTTCTCAAATCGGGGAAGGGTTCTGATCCAGGAGAGATCCTATCCAATTGTAGGCCGGGTTTGCATGGACCAGAGCATGGTTAATCTTGGTCCCGAGACCAGTATACAGGTAGGAGATGAGGTTGTGCTGATTGGAAAAAGCGGGGACCAGGAAATCACTGGGTATGAATGGGCGAAGGCGCTTGGAACGATCACCTATGAGGTTACCTGCCAGATCAACAGCCGGGTACAGCGCGTATTCGAGCGAGACCAGAGCTAAGCTGAATTGCTCTCCGAATCGGTCACATCTAGATGGGCGGGTGGCTGCTCGTGCAAAACCACCGGCCTGATTTGAGACAGGACCAGGGCACCGACGATGAGGGCGCAACCAAGAAGCTGCCCGGCTTCCATCATTTCCCCTAATAAAAGGAAACCGAAAACGGCGGCAAACACTGCCTCAAGGCTGAGGATCAGCGCAGCGTCGGTCGGCTGGGCGTGTTTCTGGCCAATAGCCTGGAGGGTATATCCTCCTGCGGTGGAGAAAATTCCGACATAGGCTACGGTCCACCAGGCGGTGATCAGGCCGGAAGCGGTTTGCCAATCGAAGAGCACGCTCAGGACCAGGTTCAAAACACCGGCCACGAAAAACTGGCCAACCGAAAAGGATACCGCTTCGACCCGCTGCATCAACCTGCCTACCAGGATGATGTGAGCCGCCCATAGTAATGCCCCGATCAGCTCCAGGGAATCGCCGGGGGCAAGCTCAAATTTGCCCCCGGAGCTGATCAGGAATATTCCGCCGGTTGCCAGCAGGGTAGCAGCCCAGGTCATCCAGCCAACATGCTGACGCCAGATGACCAGCAGGAGCAGGGGGATGATGACGACATATAATCCAGTGATAAACCCCGCATTTCCAGCCGTAGTCCAGCGCAAACCCGCCTGCTGAAGAACCGAGGCAAGACATAAGAGCAACCCGGCCAACCCAACCCAAGGCCAGGTTCGACGGTCGATTTCCAAGCGGAAGCGGACGAGCGGCAACAGGATCAATCCACCAAGGAGAAACCGGCAGCCATTGAATAAGAAGGGCCCGATATTTGCTGCAGCGACGCGCTGTGCGGTAAAAGCACTCCCCCAAATCATTGCTACCAGCAATAATGTGAGATCAGCTTTCAGACGCACGGTAAAAGCTCTTAAGGTTCATCATCAAATGGCATCCAGCGCCTGATTTAAATCTTGCAAGATATCATCGACGGCTTCAATCCCCACAGATAAGCGCACCAGACCATCCGCGATGCCGACCCTGGCGCGTTCCTCCGGTGTCAGGCCCCTGTGGGACGAGGTGGCCGGGTGCAGGACTAACGAGTAGATATCGCCCAGGGTCGTCGCGGGCAAGATCAACTCCAAAGCCTCGATAAACCGAAAAATCTCTGCCTTTCCTGCCTGGGCTATTTCGAATGAGATCATTGCCCCGAACCCTTTCTCCTGAAAGAGCTTTCCGGATAGCTCGTGTTGTGGGTGCAGGGGCAGGCCGGGATAATTGATCCGCGCAATCCGCGGATGCTGAGACAACCAGGAAGCGATCCTGGCTGCGTTCTCGCACTGGCATTTCATGCGCAGCGGCAGGGTTTTCAATCCACGCAGGGAGATCCAGGCTTCGAACGGCCCCAGAACACTGCCGATCATTTTATTCAGCTCGAACATGTTTTGGCGGTTTTCCTTTGAAGTCGCAACGACGCCAGACATCACATCGCCGTGGCCGCCGATATATTTCGTCGCACTGTGGATGGTAAAATCCGTGCCGTGGACGATTGGATTGAAAAGATAGGGTGTGGCAAAGGTATTATCGACCAGGAGCTGCGCGCCGTGCCGGTGAGCCATTTCCGCCAGAGTCGGGACATCGGCGATTTTGAGGAGCGGATTCGAAATGGTTTCGCATAGCAACGCTACGGGGTGGGTTCTTTCAAGGGCGGATTCCACCGCGCCCAGGTCCGCGACGTCGACCATTTCGATAACTGCTCCCTGGCTGGCGAAAAGCTTGTTCACCAGATTATAGGTAGCGCCATACACGTCCAGGGCCGCTACAACTGCTTTCCCGGCGCATAAACCAGCCGCCAGCAAAGCGACGTGGAGCGCGGCCATCCCGGATGCAAATCCATAGGCAGCCTCAGATCCTTCCAGGTCGGCCAGGGCGGTTTCGAAGGCGGTCACGGTTGGGTTTCCATAACGGGTATAGACGTATCCGTCCTTCATGCCGCCGAAGATCTGGTCGACTTCATCCATGCTTTCGTATAGATATCCAACGGTGGGCTGGATCGGCGTGGAGACAGGGATAAAATCTCCTTTTTGAAGCCGCTCGCCGGCGTGGACTGCCCGTGTGGAAAATGACTTTGAATGGAGATCCTTCATAGATTGCAATCCGGAGGATTATTTTTCGTGGATGCGGGTGATCGGAACAGGTTATCTGGGCAGGAGTATAACACAGGTACTATAATACATGGACGCTGGTAAGTCCCGGCATTCAGGATAGGCACTTCAGTGAAAATAGACACTGCTGAATTGAGGATCATTCGTCTCAGGCTGATCCACCCTTTCGAGACTTCTTTTGGGGTTGAAATTGAAAGAACGATCCCGATTTTGACGTTGTTCACCTCTGGATTGGAAGGATACGCTGAGGGAGTCATGGAGACGCTGCCCCTCTACCGGGAGGAATTCGTTGCGGGCGCAGTTCCCCTGCTCAAAGACGTTTTTATCCCACGGATCCTCAGACAGGATCTCTCCGATCCAGGAGATGTCACCAACCGCCTGGCGGCCTTCCGAGGAAACCGAATGGCCAAATCCATGGTCGAGATGGCTTTCTGGGATTTGCTCGCGAAGAGCCAGAACCGGCCATTGTGCCAGCTACTGGGGGGTGACCGTGACCAGATTCCGGTCGGCGTCAGCCTGGGAATTCAAAAAAGCTTCAGCGAAACACGGGATCAAATCCAGAAGCACCTGGATCAGGGATACCAAAGGGTCAAATTGAAGATCAAGCCAGGGTGGGATGTTGATCTCATCCGGGATGTTCGCGGGGCATTTCCCAATGCGGTTCTGACGGTGGATGCCAATTCTTGCTATACCCTCGAAGATTTGCCAGTCCTCCAGGAACTGGATCGGTATGGGCTGGACTACATCGAGCAGCCCCTGGCCTACGACGATCTGATCGACCATTCCAAAATCCAGGCGCGGCTGAATACCCCGATCTGCCTGGATGAATCCATTCTCAGTGCTGAAGATGTTCGTAAGGCGCTGGAAATTGGAGCGGGACGGGTGATTAACATTAAGGTAGGCCGGGTAGGAGGTCACCTCGAGGCGATCCGCATTCACGATTTAGCGCATTCGAAAGGCGTACCAGTGTGGTGCGGGGGGATGCTTGAAAGTGGGATCGGCCGGGCGCATAACATCCACCTGGCGACACTGGCGAATTTTTCCAAGCCAGGCGATACCAGTTCGAGCAGCCGGTATTGGCACCGCGACATCATTCTTGAGTCGCTCGAAGCCAGCCAGGGGTGGATGCCCGTTCCGAAGGGGCCGGGGATTGGAGTGCACGTTGACTGGGAATTCCTCAAATCGTCGACTGTCTATCGCGAACTGATCAGACCATGAATATCATAGCGACGGCGAAGGGCGCAGTGGAGATCCGCGAGCTGCGCTCAATCACTGAGATGATCCAGGCTGAGGCGCTGCAAGGCCTCGTCTGGGGGCTGGAGACGATTCCTCATCCGAAAGAAATCCTGATCCCGGTCCAGTATGAAGGTGGCCTGCTGGCGGGGGCGTTCCATCAGGATGAAATGATCGGACTCATCTTTGGCTTCCCGACGCGCGATCCGAGCATTCAGCATTCTCAGCTCTTGGCGACGCGAGAGGATTGGAGAAGGCTGGGGATTGGGGCAGCATTAAAGTGGTACCAGCGTGCGTGGTGTCTGGAGCGGTCGATCCGATTGGTGCGATGGACAGTAGACCCATTGCGCATAGCCAATGCAAACCTAAATATTCATATTCTTGGAGGAACAAGCTCCACCTACTTTTCGGATTTTTACGGGGTCATGCAGGGGATTGATGCTGGTGCGCCTACAGACCGGCTGTTGATCGAATGGCAGATCGATTCCTCGCGTGTAGCTGAGCGGTTTGCCAATCCCACCGAATGCAGCACCTATTCTCTTTTACCCAGCGCCAATGATATTGAAGATGAGAAACCCGTCAGAATACGCCTCGATCTGGATGACCCAGAATTTTTGGTGCGCCTGCCAGACAATTTCGGCTTGCTTACCAGGACGAATCCTGAGCTGGCCCTTGTCTGGCGGCTGGAAACAAGGAAGTTGTTTCAGACCTACTTTCAGAATGGGTATGCAATCAGCGGTTTTTTGATTTCCAATGGACCGGCATACGTTATGGAAAGGCAGTCCTCCTAGATGAAGGTCGAACCTGTGACCCTGAATGGACGGACGGTCAGACTGGTTCCGCTCAGCCAGGAGCATACCAGCCAACTGGCAGCAGCCGGCGCAGATGAATCGATCTGGCAGTATATGCGCTACGGCCGGGTGAAAGGCGAAGAGGAAATGCGGGCGTTGATCACCAGGTTGCTGGCCTGGCAGGATAGGGGAACCGATTTGCCGTTCACAGTGTTTCATCGAGACAGCGGCATAGCGATCGGGATGACCCGGTACCTGGACATCCAGCCCGAGAACAGGGGTCTCGAGATCGGCGGCACCTGGTATGGAGTCGAATACCAAAGGTCTGCGGTCAATACTGAATGCAAATACTTGCTCCTCCAGCATGCCTTCGAGAATCTGGATTGTATTCGCGTGCAGTTCAAGGCTGACGAACGCAATGAGCGCTCCCTACGCGCGATCGAACGGATTGGCGCTGTTCGTGAAGGTCTGTTCCGTGATCACATGATTTTGCCGAATGGATCTTTTCGATCCTCGGTTTTCTACAGCATACTGGCTCGCGAATGGCCGGCTGTGAAGCAGCGGCTGATCGATAAGCTTGGTTATAACCCGGCGGATCAAGGAGAAAAATAAGCTGAAACTGGTAAACAGAATTGGACTGATTAATGTCATAAAATGACAAAAATCACTTGATTTTTAGGACAATATGACATAAATCACTTGAATTAATAAACAAAATAATCAATAATTTTGATAGTTTCGGAAGAGAAATCTCAGATTCATATCGCTGGGCAAGGTGGCTATATCACCATTGTCCTTCTTTTCACAAATGGATTATTTACCGGCATAACTTCCTCAGCAGACCGCAATATACAGGTTCTCAGCGATAAGCTCTACCAGGAAACTTCACCAATCTATTTGCAAGATTGGGTGGTTAGTTATTTTGTAGAGGCGATTGGGAGGAAACCTATATGCCGCAGTCGATCGTTGAAGCCCAACGGTATTCTGAGCGCTGGCTGGGAATACTCAATAAACCATCCTTGACCCTGTCAGAGGGCAAGGAAATCATCGAAGAATCGAAACGGAATTTTTCGGAATGTTTTAACAAGGGTTGGCTGGATTACCGCAAGTCCGTGACGGAGGCGGGTGATTGGGCTGCGGTAGAGTGGAATGGATGTGGCGCTGTCTTTTGGGACATTCTGGGAAGAGAGTACATAGACTGTCTGGGAGGTTATGGACTCCTCGATTTGGGTTGGGCCCATCCAGAAGTCGTAAGTGCAGTCCGGGCGCAGTTGGAGCGGACTCCGATGCCCAGCCAGGAATTAATTGATCCACTCCGGGGAGTGCTGGCGCGCATTCTCTCGGAAATTACTCCTGGAGACATTCAATACAGTTTTTTCTGCGCCAGCGGGACCGAGGCGGTTGAGGGAGCGATCAAACTGGCAAAGCTCTATACGCGGAAAAGCGGGTTCATCACTGCATTGAAGGCGTTCCATGGGAAGACCATGGGTTCGCTGAGCATGATGGGAAAAGCCGATTATCGCCAGCCGGTGGGGGTTTTGTATGGGGGTCCGGTATATCATGTCCCCTTTGGCGATGCGGCAGCGGTCGAGCGCCAGTTGGAAACATGCAAAAAAATTGGGACGGACATCGCCGCAGTGATCATGGAACCTATCCAGGGCGAAGCTGGCGCTATCGTGCCGCCAGACGATTTTTGGCCTCAATTGCGGGAGATCACGCGGCATTACGGAGTGTTGCTGATCGCCGATGAGGTTCAAACCGGGATGGGCCGCACGGGCGCCCTTTGGGGATTAGACCACTGGCATGTTGCGCCAGATATTATGGCGATGGCGAAATCGCTGGGCGGTGGGGTCATGCCAATCAGCGCGTTCTCCTCGACCGAGGAAATCTGGCAGCCGATGATGCAGCCAAATCCTTTCATCCATACGACGACAACTGGTGGCGGAGCGCTGGCCTGCAGCGCAGCCATCGCGGCGATCCACGTGACGCTGCGTGATCGCCTTTGGGAACAGGCGGCGGCCAAAGGTGAGTACCTGATCCCGAGAATCAAAGAGCTGGCCAGACAATTCCCCGATGTCATACAGGAGGTTACCGGAAAAGGACTGCTTATCGGAATTCATTTTACCAGCCCGGAGACCGGGTATCAGGTCGCGGCCGGGTTGTTCCGGAGGGGTGTTCTGGTCGCGGGAACGCTGATCAGCGCGCAAACAATCCGGATTGAACCTCCTTTAATCATCACCTTCGACCAGATCGATATTGTCTTGAACCGCCTGGAAGACACTCTGCTCAGTATCTCCAGAGGGAGAGCAAATTGAATTGTCAGAACTTTCTGCTAATTTGAAAGGAGTGTTCCGGAAAAAAACCACATCTCGAAATGCATGCGCAAAGCTATACCGGGCTATCCATTTTTTCTAACCAACGAATCATTTTTGGAGGAGGCAATTATGGCCGAAAAGATTGATTATGGAGTTCAAGAAACGGGCAAAATGCCAACCGAGATGGCGTTTGCGCGCAAGGCCAGCGGCCTGGTCCGTGGCCTTTCCTTTATCGATGCCTTTGGTGTTGGCTTTATGAACCAGGGAATGACGGTAAGCATGTGGGTGATGATCAGCCTGGGGCTTTCCGTCTATACTGGCGGAAACCTGATCATCGCAACGCTGCTCTCCCTGCTTCTATGTGGGGTGGGTTTCCCACTCGTATGGGGAATCCTAGGTGGAAGCATGCCGCGCAGCGGTGGCGAGTATATTTATAACTCGCGGATCATCAGCCCATTGATTGGGATTGCCGAAAGTTTTGGAAATGCTTTTGTCTGGGTGATGTGGATCTTTGTCCTCGCGCCATGGACGATCGATCCTGGGCTGACGATGTTGTTCCAGTTCCTGGATATGCCCGCTGTCGCGGATTGGCTTAAGCAGCCGATCGTGCTTTTCCTCTTCTCCAGCATCGTCAACCTGATCGCCCTGCTCTTCCTGGTATTCGGGATGAAGGTTTTTGCGACCGCCCAGAAAATTGTAATGGGATTAGCAATGACGGGCGGGATCCTCATCTTGCTGGTATTGACCTTTATTTCTCATGACTCTTTCGTCAATATCTGGAACGCCACTGCGGCTCACTATGGCTCCTTGAATTTCAATGCGTTCCTGGAAGCAGCCCGGACCGCGATGGCCGATGCGGGAACTCCGCTGAAGTCTACCTGGAACTGGTTTGACACGCTGGGGGTGATGGTGGCTGGTTCCTGGCTTTTTGCGTATTCCTACTGCATCACCTTTATCGCCGGGGAAGTAAAGCGGCCGGATAAGACGATCATCCTGGGCAACCTCTTCGCTGTACTCGTACCAGCGGTATTTATGGTCTGGCTGGCGGCCGCGTTATACAGGCTGGTTGGCTTTGAATTCCTCTCTGCGACCGCGTTTGTGGATAACGCCGGTGCACTGGATGGGTATACCGTACCCTGGATGCCCAATTTTATTGGACTGGCGGCGATGATCACCCGCAGCCCAATCCTGCTCATCCTGATGGCCACGTCGTTCATTCTCTTTAATATCTGGTACGTTGCCCTTTCTTACCTTGCTTTCCCTCGCATTCTGTTTGCCTGGGGGATGGACCGGATGGGGCCTAAGTGGTTCACCGACATCGACTATCGCTGGTCAACGCCGGTCAAGAACCATCTCCTCTGCTTTGTGTTGGGCGAGATCGGCATCGCGGTTTATGCCTTCTGGCAGAACCCCATGACGGGCCTTTCCATCACCGGCATGGAGGTAGTCTCGGTATTCGGCGTAACCGCCATCGCGGCTTTGATCTTCCCGTTTGTCAAAAAGGTCCGCCACATTTGGGAAGCGTCTCCATATAAGAACTGGAAGATATTGGGAATGCCGGTGGTCTCCTTCGGTGCGGTTTTCAATCTGGCCTACCTCGTAATCCTCTTTGTTTTCTTCTATTTTATGCCCGGTAAAGAAGATTTCACGCTTGGTTCGGTGATCTTGTATGCCATCGTTTGGGGCCTGGGGATTCTCTGGTATTTTTACTGGAGGAGCAGAAACAAACGGGTCGGTGTGGATGTCAGCATGACCTACGGCGAGCTACCCCCCGATTAAGAGGAGTCAATCATGGGAAAAGGGATCCGCATCTTTTTCGTTACCGACGTCCACGGTTCGAACGTATGCTACCGCAAATTTCTAAACGCCTTGAAGGTTTATAACGTCGACGTGGGTATACTGCTTGGGGATCTGACCGGAAAGATGCTGATCCCTCTCGTCGAAAACCCAGGAGGTGGATGGGGGACCACTTTCATGGGGCACCAACTGGAGATAACTACCCAGGAAGAGCTGGATAAACTCAAGAAAACGATCGAGATGGTCGGCTATTACTGGGTCCATCTGACCCTGGAAGAGTTTACAGCCTATAAGACAGATGCGAAAAAATTGGACGACCTATTCAACCGGCTGATGCTCGAAAGGCTCACGGATTGGATCAGGCTGGCCGATGAACGGCTGGCAGGATCCGGTTATAAGGTGTACATGGCGCCGGGGAATGACGATCATATGGAGGTTGACCAGGTGATCGCCGACTCAGCTTCGATCGTTAACTGCAACGATCGCTGTGTCATGGTCGGCGATCACGAGATGGTCACCTTTGCCTGGACCAACCCGACCCCATGGGACACCCCCAGAGAGAAACCTGATAGCGAGCTCGAGCCAATGCTTGAGAACCTGGTCGCCAATGTCAAAGATTTGAAAAACGCCATTTTCAATTTTCACGCTCCCCCATTCGGTTCAGCGCTGGATCTGGCGCCTGAATTAACTGCCGACCTGGTCCAGGCTGCCGACCG
>Ga0335070_10007489_pt1 | contig 12806 bp, 7 predicted proteins | sample Lox_Sample_13_FD_206722 | JGI IMG/M metagenome (GOLD analysis project Ga0335070, IMG submission 206722) | Soil microbial communities from Loxahatchee National Wildlife Refuge, Florida, United States - Lox_Sample_1.3 | ecosystem: Environmental > Terrestrial > Soil > Wetlands | place: USA: Florida...
CCAAGGTCTATATTCAGTAATAACTCTTATTTGTTCCTCAATTTTTTTCTCAAATCTATACTCTACTCTAATAAGTCCATCATCAACTCGATCACCTCTGTGCTCAACTATTTCTTTTGTTTTCTGAATAAACTTAAACTTATTCTTAACATTATCGCCCTCTAAAAATCCTTCTAGTTCGACTTCTCTATTTGGTTCTAGTACTATAGTACTACTTCCCAAAACATCTTTTCCATCAATCGAAATACTTACAACAGCCCTTCTTGAGTCAAGATTTTTTAGGAGTAGTGAATACTCTGTTCCAAATGGTAAAGTTACTATACTGTCTTTTTCTCTAAGTACTTTCCCTTGACATTTTACTACAGCTACTAGACGATCTTTGTACACCATAACTTCTCCTTTCAACAGGGCACCGTCTAAGCCCTCAATTGTTTAAAGACGGTTGGAGGTTTAAGTAGCGAGCAACTACCCTAACACTTTATTATTTGTTCTATAAAAATACAGAATCAAAGTCATTATGAGCATATCTGAGTTACATCATCGACCCATTGATACTCAGAATCTACCCATTCCTGTACAAATGTTGGATCATTATCCACCCACTGACAAACTTTTGCAGCAGGCAATACTCCAGGTGCTGAGTACAGTTGGAAAGTGTCATTGCTCCAGACACAATCAAAAACACCCTCATCATCGTATGGATTAAATCCTGCACTCTGAAAACCATAGTACTTTGTCTCATTATCATCTACAATTTCAGAAGTTAAGATAGCAGTTCCGTCTATAACTGCAGTACTATCCCAATGGTATTCCATATCAACAACTGCAGTAGTATCTACTCGACATCTTGGACCATCATAGACAAATTGTTGTACTGTTATTTCAATATCTTTATCTATTGAAATACCAAGATCATGCTTTGAACCACAGTCATAGTATTCCCTTGAGTATACTGTTCCGGCAGTAGAATCACATGGATATGGATCTGGATCTAAACAACATCCAACACTATTTGCAGTAACATAGTCAAAGATAGATTGATAAATAATCTGGATATACTCGTCACCAACTAATAATGAATCAAGTAAACGATTATCAATAACCAACGCCTGCTCAAAGAACGCAAGTCTTGCCCTATAGGGTTTGAAGAAATTAATAACTTGCTTTACTATGTCAAGCATTCCAATACTGTGACCAGCTAAGCTAACATAAGCCCCAATATAAGTTTGAATCCAATTATTTAAATCTGTCATCAAATAAGCAATAAGTTGATCATCTATCTTAGCATCAAACCAACTATCTAAATCAGTCTTCAAAGATGGATTTATTTGTTTTAGTATCTGTTCTGCTGCATCTGGGTCATCAATATAAGGTGGAGTTTCAAGTATTCTCGTCCAATGATCCATGTACTCATCTATCTTTGATTTTCGATCACTATAACTAGTTGGAGGAGTACTGAGAAGAGTATCATATTCTTCTTTTGCTTCTGTAACTGACCCAATAGTATTCTCATTATAGCACAGATATCTTGGTGGACTAGTTGTAGTCGTAGTCGTCGTTGCGGTAGTAGTTGTAGTTGTGCTAGTTGTTACAGTTGTTGTAGTTGTAACTGTGGTTGTAGTAGTAGTTATTGGAGGTAGAGTGGTAGTTGTTGGAGCAGCAGTTGTGGTTGTAGTCGTTAAAGTAGTAGTAGTTGGAGCAATAGTAGTTGTAGTAGTACTAGATGTAAATCCTCTCAAATAATCAAATCTATAATGCTTTGGACCAGCAAAAGTAATGCCAGCTAAATTTAAATAATTTATAGTATATCCTTCTCGACCAAACTCTCTTGGGGTAATCTCAATCCAAGCTGGAAAACTTGTTGAGTAGTATAAATGATCAATTCCATCTACTCGAGAAATACGTAGCCATAAAGTACTTCCGGAGAAAATAGTATATGTGGAACTTTCTGTTGAGTCATAGCTTTGATAGCCTTGAATATATTGACCCCAAGCACCTAACTCATTTTGCATCATACCAGCACGTATCTCTACTAAGTCTAAATTCGGTCCTGGACTATTCCAACCGATACCAAAACTAACAAATTGGGAATGATGAACACTATAATTAATATCTGATAAATCAACAACTGTATAGGCGTCTATAGTTTCATTACTTAGAGGTCCACTCTGAGTTGCAACTCCACTAACATTAAATGGTGGTATTCCTGAAACATAGACGACTAGATTACCACCAGTAACAGAGGAATTTGTGTGACTATCCCAGCATGGAACAAAGAAACCTTCATCAAACTCATCATAATATACTTGAGAACAATCATATGTACTAGTTGTAGTAGTTGCCGTAGTTGTAGTAAGGGTTGTGGTAGTAGGGGGAATAGTAGTGTGAGTTGTAGTTGTGTGAGTTGTGGTAGTCGGTGGAACAGTAGTGTGAGTTGTGGTCGTTGTGGAAGTTGTCGTGAATTCGGGTGTCTCCATATCGCTCAGGTTATAAAAAGTAATATAACCAGAAGAACCATTTTGATCTCCAGCTACTCTACAATGTGTAGATGAAACGCCTGTAATATTATAATTAGCTTGAGCTTTCCATGTGGCCCAATCACCAATACCACAACCTCCACTATAAGGACCATGAAAACCAGTAATTGTTCCGCCAATTAGTCCACTACCCAATCCTTTATCTATTAATGGAGAAATATTAATAATTAATGCTTCAGGATTGCCTTTCCAGTGATCAACGTAATCTAATAACCACCCTTCAATAGGACTTCCAGACCAGTGGCTACGATCAAAGTAAAATGCATCTACAGATGAAATATCTGAAACTTCCGAACCAGTTACAACTGCGTATTTTAAGTGATCTCCTTCATCTAAATATGGATAAGTTGGATGATTAGCATATGCATCAGTCCACGCCAAATGTAATTCACTTCCAGCAACCAAATAACTCATTCCACTTAAATCTGGAGGAGCAGTTTCCGAACCAAGAATTGCTAACTTATCTGTAAAACCAGCTGGTATACTTGTAAGTATTCCATTACTTACAGACCATCCAGGTCCATCTCGAAATAATAAACAGCAAGTTGCTCCCATATGGCAAAAAGCTGCTGGAGGACCACCAAAGTCTTTAATTTTAGTCCATGCGTTATTCCAAGCTGATCCACCAGTTCCAGTAGTATACCATAAACCTCCATATCCATCCATGGCATAAATTGCACCATGTGCATCAATAAATTGGTAAGGTCGATGACTAGTAAAAATACCATCCCAAGGAGTAGGATTTATTGGATATTGTGTTTGATCTGAAGGGTCCGCTGGATTTATATAAACAACTGAGTAATTATTTAACGGTCCTACTGTTCCAGTTACAATTATAAATCCAGAAATAGGTTCATAACGTGCTTCAAAAGTATAAGAACGATTTAAAGTACCAATTGGATAAATGGAAGACCAGGTTTGACCACCATCAGTAGTTGCTCTTATTAAAGACTTATTTGGATTACTTGGATCATCTTGGTCAGTAAAAATACAAGCAAAAATACTTCCACCACAATGGATTAGTCTAATTAAAGTTTTCTGATTAACAAGTGGTCCAATACTTATAGCTGTATCAGTACAAGCACAAAAAGTGGTGGTAGTAACAGTGGTTCCCGTGGTCGTCGTAGTTGAAGTAGTTGTTGTCGTAGTTGTGGGAATGGGTACTGGACTACCTTCATTAAACTCAATCTTAGTAATCACAATTACTGCATCTACACTGTCCCAAGGTCCTATCATCGTTTGCATAATATCATAAGTAGCACCCGATCCTCCAAAAGTTAAGGTATATGGAACACCATTAACAAAGGGATGAACATTGGCTATATCACTAGGACCAAGAGTATCTTTTGCCCAATAATATGCTGTACCACTTGCGATTGTAAAAGTAATACGTATTTGAGATGGACGGTAATCTGCCGCCCATCCCCCTACCGGGGTAAAGTTTCTAGCAGTATTACCAACTGATCCGACTGGATTTAATTCCCATCTATTGTGACTACTGTTCCAGTCATCGGGATAATACATTATATCATCTATAGCATCATATACTGATGTCTCCCAAAGAGACGGATCAGTTTTATCTACCCAATTAGGTGGAGGAGCAGTAGTTGTAGTAATAGGTGGTGTTGTTGTAGTGGTTGCCGGTGGAAGAGTCGTAGTAGTCGGTGGAATAGTAGTATGAGTTGTAGTTGTGGTAGCAGAAAGATAATTGCCATTAAAAGGAAGAATGGGTGGATGAGTATTTCGATCTAAAAAATAACTCCAAGTATAACCAGATATACTGATCCCATCTTGGTCTAGTACATATAAAATGTGTTGCCACCTAGTGGAACGTGCGCCTGGATTAAAGTTGTATCCTAAACTAGTTAGTTCAGTCCAATCTGAATCACCCATCTTAGAATAGTATAAACGTAATTTATCTCCAGCTACATAACGCATTCTAAGGAATACCGATGGATTACTTGGTAAAACTTCTCCCAAATCGACTTGCTGACCACCACTTCCATGATAACCATCTGCTACATTAGCTTGAATATAAAGGTGATTGTCTCCATTACTCCACAAACTTAAAGATCCATAGTAGTTCCCACCCATATCGACATCTTGCATCTGCCAGGTCATAGCAGAGAATTGAGCAGTGGTGGGATAAATTAGCTCTACCCAGAAATCTAGTACAGGAGAAGTAATATTGCCCTGAGCGATAAGTCCTTGTTCCCAACCACCTACCGTGGTAACGTGAATTCCATTATTCGTCTCACTCCAGGTTTGACCACCGAGATTCTGACTCCAAAAGCTTTCTATCGAGTAGTTATTGAACTCATCCTGCCGTATGAGAGACATTAGTGTCTACCCCTTAAGTAATCAAATCTCATAAGCTTTGTCCTCTTTACTTTAGACTGCTGAGAGCTCGTCTAACTTGCTCACTAACTGGTTGCCCACTTCTAATTCTACTCTCAAAATACCTTCGTAATCTTTCAAGTTCTGGTTGTGCTAGTGGAGTCCAAAACTCATAGTCACAATGCTCATTCTGACATCTTCTATATGATTTTGCACCCTGCAAAATCTTATTTTCTCCTCAGAATCGTTTTTCTAATAGTTTTGCTTTACAATTTGGACACATACCAACTGGAAACCATCTACCTGACTTATCGGTAAATGATTTATCTTTACATGGACTCATAATCTTCCTTCAAGTCTAGGGTTCATAGAATTCAATTTTAGTAATAGTTAGATCAGTTGAACCAGGGAACATAAAGATTAGACGTTTCATATCATATGTATACCAAGTAATTGTTTGTGGTGTGTCAGATAAGTATGGAGAAGCGTCAACTAGAATATTTGGAGGTGGAGGCTTCTTATCTATAAGCTCAAGTTCTAGGTCAGACGTAGCTGTGAAAGTTACCCTAATTTTTTCAAGCGATCGATAGTCTACCTCCCATCCACCATCTGGTTCCAGATAACAGGATTCTACTCCTGTGGAATCCCAGTGATCAGTATTCCAAGATAGTCCATTTGCAGTCCAAAAAGCATCGCTTGTCCTATTTCTCCATGGAGGGCCACCCCAGTAACGACTTATATGTTCCCAGTTAGCTGCATTAGTACATCCAGCGAAACAGAACTGGCTATAATTACCATCCTCTCCGTATGCAATCCAAAGAGTTGGTACATTACTTGTTATACTGGAACAATTAATGAAGCAACTCTGAAAATTTGTAGGTTTAGTCATATCTGATCTAAAAATATCAGAAGGAGTAGTAGTTAGTGAAGTACATACTGAAAAACAACTTGTAAAATCTGGAGTAAGTGTACTTGCTGTATTAAATAAACCACTGGGAATAGCTGTGATTCCAGATTGAGCAAAGCAACTTGCAAAAGTTGTGACTAATAAATTATTATCAAACAGCCCACTCGGAATAGACGCCAATGAAGAACATTCGAAGAAGCAATAAACAAAAGTTGTTACTGCAGTATTAGTATCAAATAATCCACTCGGTATTGATGCTAAAGCAGTACAGTGACTAAAGCAACTACGAAAAGAAGTTACTAAAGTATTATAGGCAAATAGTCCACTTGGAACTGAAGTAATTCCTGAATCCCTAAAACAATCTTCAAAAGATGTAACTTTAGTTAAGTTATCAAATAAACCACTAGGAACAGTCGTAAGCGAAGCACACCCCTTAAAACATGTCGTAATATCAGTAACTTCTGTATTATAATCAAATAATCCACTTGGAACTGAAGTTAGACCACTGTCTGAAAAACAGGAATTTAAATCTATAACAGAAGTACAGTCATCAAATAACCCCGCAGGAATAGTAGTAAGTGAAGAGCACCCAAGAAAACATGAGCTAATATCAGTAACTTCTGTATTATAATCAAATAACCCCGCAGGAATATCAGTAAGTGAAGAGCATCCAGCAAAACATCCACTAAGACTTATAACAGAAGTACAGTCATCAAGTAGCCCAACAGGAATAGAATTAATTCCTGTATAAGCAAATATACTCTCAGCACTAGCTAATGAAGTACATCCATCTAACAATCCACTTGGAATTACTGTTAGAGAACTACAATCAACAAAGCTTAAAGTAACTACTTGTGTTAATTTTCCTGACTCATTGGGTAATGAGGTTAAGTTATAGCATTCAGCCAAACTCAAGTTTATAAAACCTACATCACCCCAATATAAAATTCTGCTCATTATACCTGCATCCAGAGACCACGAACCAGTATCAAATCCAGGACAAGATCCAGAGATCTGTACTGTATATGAACCTGATGCAGAATATGTATGAGTATTATTTATATCATCAAACGATGTAATATGAGTCGTTGGAGATCCATCTCCCCAGTTAACAATAAAGTCGAAAGAGTGACCAGGTGCATCGACCAGTGGAAGATTAAAGTTATAGGATGGAGTAGGTATATCAGTTTTAAAAGCAAAAACACCCTCTGGTGGGGCAGTTGTGGTAGTAGTTGTTGGTGTTCCAGTTGTTGTAGTAGTTGTTGGTGTTCCAGTTGTAGTGGTTATAACTGGTGACCATTGCCTAATAAAGTCATAATCAACTTCACCTAAACAATACGCTGGTGGATCTATTGCTCCAATGGATATATAGCAATTACCACTTGGAGTAATTGGAGTTATCATCGTTGGAGTTGTTTCAGTCCAACCATAGATATCTGGATCTAATGAGTAATAGAATCTAAGATGATCACCAGCTTGATACCTTGCTCGGAAATAGATCTCAGTAACACAAGTAGTATCTATAGTTGTAGAATTGGTCTCAAAAGGACTGTATTTATAATACTCGGTATATATAGTACAGGAGGTTTCATCTGACATAAATTGTATTGAAGAATCAGTATTCGAGTCTCCAACTAACATAAACGGATACGCACAATATGGATCATCAACTATTGCTTTAGTCCAAACATCAAAGTAACCAGTAAAGTTCTGACTTATTTTTTGTGTCCCAGTATTAGTAATCGGGAATCTTATATAACCACCTTCTTGATATACATTCTCTCCCGAGATAATCCAGAACTCAGAGATAGAAGTACCATCAAACTCATCATATTGAATTGGTGGAGCAGTCGTAGTTGTCGTTGGAACTGCAGTTGTAGTCGTTGTTGGTATTACTGTAGTAGTAGTCGTAGTCGTTGTTGTAGTCGTTGTTGGAGCTTCTGTAGTTGTTGTAGTGGTTGGACTTGGAGTGGTTGTAGTTGTAGTTGTAGTAATTGTAGTAGTTGTAGTTACATCTGGTAAACAATCTGGCCAAGTTATCTGTTTATAGCCAAACCAATCAACCCATACATTATGATTACCATAGTAAGGATCACCAACTGCAAAAGCTTGTGGTGGACCATAAATATCTGAGCAAGACAGAGGACTAGTCTCAGCAACTATTGAACTAGAGCAATCTTGTACTTTAACATACCAGGTGCTTCCATTAGACACAAACTCATATCTATAGTATTCTTTATCATTAATACTGCCACAACTACTTGTAGAAGTAACCCACGTCGCACCATTCCAGAAATACCAAGTTCCAGAAGTATTTCTATAAGCGATACGAAGCACTGTGTGATCATCTATAACTCTTAAAACGTCGTTACCAGGAATTAGTAAAGAGAATATTGTAGACTCAAGCGATCCCAGTGCAGCAGCTTGTACTCGATAATCTGCACCACATGTGAAATACTCATTATTGTCAATAACTGATTGACCTGAACTGTAAAGATGTAGAATAGTTCCTGATTCGGTTGGAGAACCAGTAACTAACCACTGTGGTCCAATAACTCCATTATCAAAATGATCTTCCCAAGCATCTATTGGGAATGTAGTTGTAGTTGTACCAGTCGTTGTGGTAGTAGTTGTGGTAGTTACCGTTGTAGTAGTTGTTGTTGGAATAAAAGTAGTTGTGGTGGTTGTCTCCGTGGTAGTAGTAGTCTTCTTTGGCTTCTTTCTCTGATAAATGATAATCTTTCCCTTGAGTAGACTTGGACTACCTGGAGCAGCATAGATCTCCAAACTTGTAAGATCACCGCCCCAATAATAACCAACTAGATCTCTTTTATTATAGTTATCTTCATCCTCATTTGTTGAGAACGATGAATGTACGATAATAGCTGTTGAATCGACTGGATTTCTACCGAACTGAATTTCACCTGTACCTGCATAGCATGGCGCACTGAACTCAATATAGTCTGAGGGATTTATTGCGGTAACAGTATGATTTGGACCACCACCAGATACACCAGCATCGTGATAAGAATACTTATAGTTATTTCCATCATCCCCATTAAATCTCAATCTTAGTTCTGTAACAAGACTCGTATTAAGTAACATAGTAGCAAGATAAATATCGTCTTCAGTAAACCCAGTAATAATGACTGAAGTAGCATCAGTGACTTCTATATAATCTATAAGGTATAATCCGGGGATTTCAGGCAAGCTTCCAGGCGGGAAATTTGAGACAACACCCCACTTAACATCATATAAGTTTATAGTTAAGGCATCGGGGTTACCACCACTATCTACAACACTTTCAAGAATAACAATAGTTGTATTACTTGTACTATCATAAGCAGAGGAAGATATCGTACCATATTTTGTGCCATCAATCGAACACTCAGCCTTGACTCTTCTGGAGGGACTAAATTCACTTATTTTATTATTTAGTACTCTAAACCTTGTTGATGACACATACGTAGCATGCATAAATGGTATCCCCCACTAAGAAAAACTAATCTTAAAATGATTTCCATCTATTTGCCCATTCAAAAATGTCTACACGAGTTCTCTTTTTAATATGTTCTCTATGGGGGTCACACTTAATAACTACCTCTTCAAATATTCGTTGATTCGTTTCTGGGCTTCCTTTAAGGTCTTTAGCAAGGAGTTCTGCCAATTCTTCGCCACAAGCAATATACATGGCGATTAGTCTATTTCTATTCCAATCACTCCCTATCCATCTATAACCTCTTGCCTCCGCGTAGTGAAAGATTGAAGGTTTGGGAAAAATATTAATATTATAACCCATGACCGCTAAAGAATAGTTTACGAAGTTTTCTCCACCTCCATAAATGCCCATCTCAGTAGGCCACATATTAAGTTCTTCAACCATTAGTTTTTTAGAGATCATCATACCACAAGTAGACATACAGGGTACTTGATAATGTTTTCCATTTGTTGAAGGTCGATAACGTGAGAAAGTATAATGAAGTTCACCCTTGGAAAGATCAATGACTGGTTTATATATTAATTCCCATCCCTTTTTTTCTAGCATATAAGAGATTGGAAGATGGAGTGTTCCATTTATTTCTTGCTCATGCTGCTTGTAATAGTTAAACATTTGATAGAGACAGTCTCGACCAACTAAACAGTGACCATCACAAAAAAATAAATATTTACCAGTAGACTTTTGAATACCAAAGTTCTTCGCATTCCAATGAGATAGTTTATCTTTGTAATGAAAAGATTTAAATATAGAACCATGCCTTTGAGCAAGATTACCTATAACTTCAAAACCTTTATCTTCTGAAGTACACTGAGGAGGCCAATGAATGTAGTTATTAATAGCAATTATTTCATAATCTACTCTACCATCCAGTTCACACATTAGATTTTGGATAGTGAACATAATCTGGGGATATTCATTTACATACGGGATAATAATAGAGAGTTCAGACATTATTTCTCCACTGTTACCACTAGTTTGAAATCCTCAGTTGTTAATTCTGATTTTAATTGCTCTTTCCAAATCTTTCCATCCTTTGAAGATCTTACAATTATAATTTTTCCTTCCTTCTTAACTTCAATGTAAGTGGACACATTCTTGTACCTCCTTAATTATCTCTACAATTTTTCTCCAACTATCCGGAATCCAAACCAATGATCTCGGTTCGTAACTTCTAAAATTTTGAAACCAACATCAGTTAGCATCTTTACAATTTCCTCAGTTTTAGGGGCAAATTTGTGCTCTGGTAGCCTGTCGGGCCTCCATGGTATGTAGTCATGATGGGGCAAATATAAAAACAGGATACCCTGATTCTTCAATGCTCTATGCCATTCCTTCAGTGCAACAATGGGTTCTTGAAGATGTTCTAAACAATGACTTGAAAAAACATAATCCAAAGAGTTATCCTTCTCATTGATTTTATAAGCATTCTCATTAATGTTATTATCAATTGGTCTAGCACCAGGGAAACAGTTCCTACCAGCTCCAATATCGATGCCCTTCCCTTTACACCATAGGGCAGCTTCTCGTTTTATATACTGGAGTTGGTCGTGAGTTTCCATATCTTTATGCTTGAATACTCCTTCCGTTGCTCGTACAACTTGTTCAACTGTTATCTCTCTCATACACAATTTCTCAACTTTAGGATGTCTACAGGGACGAGAATCATAGCAATATGAGCAAAACTTCTCATTACATATATTAATTTGTTCTTCGTAACCATTCCACTCTGGATTTGCCCAACCACCATAAATTACAATACATGGAATATCTAAAGCTCTACAAAGATGAGAAATTCCACCTTCTGAACATACTACTGCTTTACAAGATACTAAAAACTCAACAATCTGTTTAATACTATTAAGTTTAGGAATTGAAATAAACCCATCTAACTTTGTGAGTATATGAAACTTATCCCAGTTCTTCTTTCCATACCATTGATTCTTGTGAAGAACTTGTACTCCAATCTTATTGATGCTACTTAAATTATACTTAAAGTGTATCTCTGGCTTTAATTGAGGTTTCTCAGTAGTAAGATTAAATGCTTTAGTAATGATTTCCCAATCCTTTAAGATATGGTGAGTAGTTGGATACTTTGCATGGATAGGATCATCATAACCTAAGAATAACCCTTCTTTCTCACGGGTATTTATTTCATCTACAAAAGGATTATTTTCTAATATTTGAGGATAATTTGTATTAACTATAATCTTAAGATTTGAGTAGACTTTTTTGATAACTCGTAAAGTCGGAGTTAAGAAAAGAAGATCACCAATTCCATTAAAGGATTTAATGATAATCTCACTCAAATCAACCACCTTTCATGAACTCCAAAATCCTCTCCTCAGTGTACTCTGGCGAATCTGGAAAGGAACAATACTTTTTAGCCTTAGGAGTCATACTAGAGATATTCTTCTTATCCTCACTAGATAAAATTAGCATTATAGGTTCAAGCTCCGAGTCATAAACTTTATCCCCAATCTTTACTCTCATTTTATGCACTCCACGTTTTTGCTTCCCCAATAAGGGGTTGAATCTCATACTTATAAATAGAGTCCATATTATATCTTTTGCGCATAAAAGTTTTGGCTGATAGAGAATATTCTTGTTTCATTTTACCACGAATAATTGACGCTATATCATCATAATACTTTTCACCAGGAGCATTAAACTGATGAGTGAAACTTCCAAAATCAAAGAACAAAGCGTTAAGTCCAGAAACTTCCATCTGCATTTGAAGAGACCGATTGAGTACTAAAAGCACTCCACCACTTAAAGCAGCTTCAGGAAGTACGAGTCCAAAAGCTTCTTCTCTAGTTGGGAAAATAAAAAGGTTCGATAGAGAAAATAATTCTCTCACAATCCTCAGATCCACTCCAAGCTCATGCTTCGGAACTTCAAATCTTGAACTAAATATTAATTCTTTATCTGGTTCTAAACCTTGAGATTTACCAAGAGTACAAAGACTCTCAGCAGTCTTTCTATGTCTATCAACATTACACCACTGATTTAGAACAATTAGCCTAACTGATTCACCCTGCTTCTTTAACTTTCCAAAGATCTTAATAACGTGATCTAACCCCTTAGCTTGAAGGCGATCTCCTGAAGCTGGATATACTTGAATGATATTAGCACTCATAAGATCATAGGTGTCTATCATTCTATTAGTTATAGGATCAAAGTTCATAAAAGTTCGTAGATCCTTAATATGGTGAATTACTCGTACGTCATTTGTATCACCACGAAATTGCTCAGCTGCACGAATTCTATCTGTTTCATTAGGATAGATAATCTTATGTTTTTTATTGGGAATAGACCAAAAATCCTTTAGCCCACTTGGAATACTATGAATCCAATGAAACCATTTAACATGAGGAAGTTCAGGAGATGCTTTTTCAATACCAAATTTATAAGGAAGAAACCAACCTTGGAAGTTTAAATCGTGACAAAAAGCAAACTCATAGTAGATTCCATCTTGATCAGTTTCAGTAAATACTTTCTTAAGAGCTTCAGCAGTCTTTTCAACTGT
>Ga0335070_10007490_pt1 | contig 12805 bp, 6 predicted proteins | sample Lox_Sample_13_FD_206722 | JGI IMG/M metagenome (GOLD analysis project Ga0335070, IMG submission 206722) | Soil microbial communities from Loxahatchee National Wildlife Refuge, Florida, United States - Lox_Sample_1.3 | ecosystem: Environmental > Terrestrial > Soil > Wetlands | place: USA: Florida...
GCTATTCCGCGCCGTTCGATCCGAATTTCCCGGATGTGACGTCGCGCAGCTTGGGCGCGCTCACACTGGGCGACGAATTCATGCACAAACTGGGAAAGAGCACGGTGATAACGCAGAACCTGTATTTTTACCCGGATCTGACGAACACGGGCGAGTACCGGTGGACGTTTAACTTCGGAACCGTGACGAAGATCAACAAGTGGTTGGGATGGCAGAACTCGTTTGGGGACATCTACGTGAGCGATCCGCCGGCGGGAAAAAAGAAGAACGACATTTTGCTGTCGACGGGATTGAATTTCTCGTTCAACCATTAGAGGGCAGTTGGGAGCTCGCGATCAGCAACTGCTTTTCAGCCCGAAGGGAACGAAGTAGCACGAAGGAAAAAACTTTTCGACGAGGAAGGGCTCTGGAAAAGATTCTTACCGCAGGGGACGAGGAGAAGGCCGGGGCTTGGAGATCGCAGAACGGGGGAACTGATTGAAGTTCGCTGTGAAAAGTGACCACTTGGGAACGTGGTAAACTCATAAATTGTTGTAGGCGTCGCTGGGGGAGCTGTAGCCCCGTCCACCCGCAGGCCCGTAGCTCAGTCTGGTTAGAGCGCTTCCTTGACACGGAAGAGGTCGATGGTTCGAGTCCATTCGGGCCTACCATTCCAAGAATTTCCGTCATTCCTCATGCAGTGACAAGCGCGGGGTTCCGCGCGCTGGAAGAACATTGCGCCCTAAGCGCTTGCTGCAGCATCGTCGACCTGCCGCGCGATATCCCCGAGACAGGGTACTTTCACGCTTGAGACCTCATGTGGATGCTGCGAGAAGATTCGGTCAAGATTCGCTTAAGGGCTAACTGAGAGCGGGACAAGTGATTCTTCGAGTAATCACAAGTTAAGGCCGCCGTGAGAAGGGCACGGCAAGGGTCATCGACCTGCGTGATTCAGGTGCAACGTCACACGATAAGGGTGAATCGAATAGGTCGAGGCAGTGGAAATCCGACCAACAGCAGGTGCTTATGAAGCATAAGAATCGAAGAGAAGGCGACGAACGGTCAGAGGAACTCACGGGCGATCTCGAGGCGCAATTCGACGACTTGGGTAAGGATCCGGGCGAGGTGGGGCCTGATAGCGCCGGGCAGTCGGGCGACTCCCAGGGGCTTTCCGACATTGAAGAGGCGAATGAAGAGTCTGTAGAGGAGTTGGCGGAGAGCGATCAGGCTTTAGAGGCTTCGATCGTGGAGGGGGTAGAGGATGCCGGGGATCATCCGGAACGTCCGGTGCACACACAATTAGAGTATGGCCATGCGGAGGATGTTCCGCCGAGCAAGCCGGATTCTGACGCAGCGTAGGGCTGCCGTCGGTTGTTGCGGCCACGAAATTTTCGAAAGTCTACTTCGTGACTTCGGCGATGAAGATGCCGAATGGCTCAAGCGAAACTTCTGTCCCTGCGGCTGAAGTTTGCGGAGTTGCGACCAGCGTCTTCAGATTAGCCGACGGGAAGCCCTTTCCCGATAGATCGAAGTTCGCCTTTTGGGGCGAGGACGACATATTGAGCGCGATCAGAACGGCCTTTCCCTGGTAAGCGCGCAGATAGGACATCACATTGGCGTCGTCCTCGTTGAGAGCGGTGTAATTGCCTTCGCGCAGAGCCTCGTTCGAGTGGCGCAGGGCGAGCACCTTCTTATACGTGCTGTAGATGGAGTTCGGGTCTTTGGACTCGACCGCCACGTTGTGAGTCTTGTAGCTCGCGGGCACGGGCAGCCAGGGATTCTTCTTGCTGAATCCCGCGTTCGCGTCGGTATTCCACTGCATGGGAGTGCGCTCGCCGTCGCGGCCGATTTCTTTCGGCCAGCCCGTGCGTCCGACCGGATCTTTCACGTCCTCTTTGCGTTTGGGATCGTTGTTCTCCATGCCAATTTCTTCGCCGTAATACATGATGGGCGTGCCGCGCAGAGTGAGGTAGAAAGCGCCCATCATTCTCGCGATGGCGTCGTTGTTCTTGCCATCGCCGTAGCGATTGTAGGAGCGGACCTTGTCGTGGTTGCTGATGACGTAGACGGGCCATCCGCCGGAGGCGTCAACGGCCGCGATCTGGCGGCGAAATTCAGGCGGAGACAGCTTGTCGACGGTGGTGAACATGAAGTCCATCGGCATCTGCAGCTCGTTATTGTGCTCGCCGTAGTACTCCTTCAGTTCGTCGATATTGCTGGTCCAGGTCTCGCCAATCAGCACCGCGTCACTTTCGTCGGCGACTTTGCGGAGTTTTTTGAGAACGTCATGAACCTCGGGCAGCTTCTTGTTGTAGAGGTTTTCTTCGTTCGGCTCGCCGAATTTGTTCGTGCCGGGAAGGATGGGGTTGTCGCGCAGATCGGTAACTTCGAAGAGAGTATCGACCGCATCGAGCCGGAAACCGGCCACGCCACGCTTGTACCACCAGCGAGTAACATCGAACATCGCCTTCTCGACGGCGGGATTGCGCCAATTCAGATCGGGCTGCTCAGCGTAGAAGTAATGGTAGTAGTACTGGTTTGTGGCAGGGTCGAGTTTCCAGGCTGAGCCGCCGAAGTCTGACTGCCAGTTGTTGGGCGGCTCGCCGGGGCCTTTCCCGTCGCGCCAGATGTACCAATCGCGATGGGAGGCGTTGCGCGACAATTTGGAGTCAAGAAACCAGGGGTGCTGGTCGGACGAGTGGTTCACGACAAAGTCAAGAATGATCTTGACGCCGTGTTGCTTGCCGACCCCTACCATCTTGTCAAAATCGGCCAGCGTGCCGTACATGGGATCGATGTTCTCGTAGTCGGAAACGTCGTAGCCAAAATCGACCTGTGGGGACGGGAAGCAGGGCGTAATCCAGATGGCGTCGACCCCGAGGTCGTGGAGGTACGACATCTTGGAAGTGATGCCCTTCAAATCGCCGACGCCATCATGGTTGCTGTCGGCGAAGCTGCGCGGATAGACCTCGTAAAAGACGGCATGCTGCCACCACTGATGGCCCTGCGCATCTGCGTTTTTCGATTGGGCAAGAATGCAGTTCGGGGCAAATGTGGCCAGCAAGAAGATAACGATCAACGAGAATCGCTTCGACATATTGCATCTCCATTAGCTCTTACCTGGAGCCGGAAAAATTCAGGATAATTTCCTGATGAACATAGATTTCCGAATTGGAGGCCGGGAATACAACTTCCAAATCGGACTGGCGGCTGTTCACGTTTGTAAGTGTACCGCCGCGGATCGATGCGATCTGCGACGGGTTCCGCACGGATAGTGAATAACGGCGGCCGGGCACGCCCTCGACGGCCAAATCGAGTTGGGTGTGGGAGGCGTTCCACGTTTCGGAAAGAACGCGCAGGCCCTCACTGGAACTGCCAAGCGGAGGCAGGACGCTGCTGAAGGAGAGATCGAAGTCGTTCTTCAATTGAATGCGCAGGGCGCTGTTTCCGACGGGAACTGGGAAGTTCACCATGACATGCTGGTCGGTGGATGACCGCGCCAGTTGAAACGGAATCTTCCTGCCATCAAGATCGACAGAGATGACTTGCGTTCGCGCGCTTACCTCCGGCGAGAATTCCAGCCTGCAATTTCCCTCGCCCGCGCGGGACAGAATCAAAACGATGGCGCCGACGGAACGGCGATACGTCATATTCAAACTGGATCCACAGGTAAGGTTATTGATCGCGAACGAATCCCAGTTGGCAGGGAGGTGAGGAGCGAATTTGAGCACGGATGCGAATAGATCCTGATCGAGCCCGAGCATGCCTCGAAGCATGGGACTGATCACCATGGCGGCCGACCAGATCTGATGCGGCGAACTGGTGGAAAGCGGCTGGTAGAAGTCGCCGGAAAGAACCTCGGTGACGTGCCCGAGCGATCCATCGAATGCGAGCAACGAGTTGGCGCGAAGATTGGAATAGCCCGAGAACGGCTGATGGTAGCGGTATTCGGCGACGGAGGCCCACCCGGTGAAGAGAGGCCAGACAGAACCGAAGTGATAACCGGCGCCGCCGTAGATCGGAGATCGATTGGAGAGGATGCGCATCCCCCAGTCGGCTTGATGATCGGCGCCGGCCAATTGCTGGAGCGTGGATTCGCTCTTATCTGCGTCGGTGACACCGAACCACATGGGAACGGTGGAGAGGACGGTAATCTCATCGACGCGGCGACTCTGCTGGTCGAGCGCAAAGATGAAAGATTTCTTTTCGGGCGACCAGAAGGTCGAGTTGAAGGCTGGTTTCTGCTGGTCGAATGAGGCGGTGAGTTCTCTGCTGACATCTGCCTTGCCGAGAAGCGCGGCGAGATTGGCGAGCGAGTGCAGAGCTTCCAGGCCCAGGCCGCTCTGGTAGACCTCAGATTTCACGGGAAGCAGGGGGCCGCCTTCTACCCAGCCGTGCCCGAATCCGAAGTTTTGCGGGAAGTTTTGCGCATCGTAGGTGGAACGCAGGAACTGGTAGGCCTTCCAGAGGCTGTCCCATTTGTCGCGCGCGAAATCGAGATCGTGGCTGCGGACGACGTAGTCATTCACCGCGATGATGAAGAGCGGAGTGGCATCGGCGGAGGCGTATCCGTAAGGATACTTTTCGAACCACTGCACGAAGTTCGCGGCCTGCGAAATTTCGTGCGGAACTTTTCCATCGGCGCGCTGAAATTTGCTGATAAATTCGAGGGCGACACGCGAGGTCTTGAAATCTCCGATGGAGTTCAGGGCGAGAGTAGTCCACAGGGAGTCGCGCCCGAAGAACCAGGCAAATCCCGGGCGCTGGCTAAGGCCCGAGGTTCGATAGCCGGCGATCAAGCCAGTCCCGAAAAAGGGATTGTCGACCAAGCCCTGAATCGTGCTGACGCGCGCCCAGTCATACGCTTGCTGAAGCTGGGGGTCGGGAAGGGAGAGTGTCACAGTACGCGCAAGATAGTCGCGATAATACTGAGCGGAGTCGCGCAGAAGATTTTCATATGATGCGGAGATGCGCTGGTAACTCGACTGAGCGTCCGCGAAGCCCTCGGTCGAAGCGGCGAAGACGAGAATCTTGTGCTCGCGTCCTTTGTTGGTGACGCCCAACTTGAGGGAATTTTCTTCGGAGGACGAGTAATTGGTCTGATACGCGACGTGCGCGGCAGTGGCAGTGGGAGAACCGACGAAGGCGGCAAACTTCTTCTGTTCTTCTCCGAGAACGAAGGCGTGCTGAGAAGCCTCCCAGTTGAGATAAGTTCCTCCAAGAGCAGCGGGCCACTGGAGTTGAAAGTCGGCGATGAAGGAGGCTTCGATTTCGAGCGGTTGGGCGGTCTCCACGTCGAACAGAACCACGCCGCCGGATTCGTGGACGGGAACGAAGAAGGTTTCGCGCACGGAGAAGTTGTCGTCGGCATAAACCAGCGTGGCGGATTCGGGGTGAACGATGATGGTGCGCACCAGTGTCTCGGCCGGAAGGGCGCGGCCATTTGCATGAAAGGTGAGATGAAGGCCGCGAAAAATCTTGAGCGGGTAGACCCAGCCCTCCATCTGCCCCGCTTCATTGCCGAACATGGCGGCGCGGCTGCCGACGACCGGCAAGAATTCCCAGGTACGCACGGGCCGCGAGAGTTCCAGCGAAGATACCGTTTGATCAGCGGCCGCAGAGAGGATGGAACAAGCAAGGATGAATAAGATGAGCGTCCAGAATAGTGCAGGAACGGTTCCGGAGGCTCGACGCCAGGCGTTCATTCGGCGAATGCAACAGGACTCAGAAGGTGCCCGCATCGCGGGCGAACGATGAGTCCATGACTTGCAAAGTGCAGTGGCACCAAATATAAGAAATCAGGGTCGCATTCTAGCACGAGCAGAATCCGGGTACTCCGCTTGTCCTTTTCTCGCCGCGCATTTCTCAGGTCTCTCAGCCGATCAGCGCTGGTTCTCTCGCTCGAAAATGTGCTGGCACAGGCGCGCCCGCTAACGGGGCAATCGCAACGCGCCGCGCCGGCGATCGAACCAGTCAAGCCCGGAACTCCGCTGGGAGTGAGCTTCGTGAATATCGGGCGCGAGGCCGGGTTGAACGTCAAGACGATCTTCGGCGGAGAGCATAAAAATAAATATCTGCTGGAAACGACGGGCTGCGGAGTGGCGTTTTTCGACTACGACAACGACGGATGGCTTGACATCTTTCTGGTCAACGGTACGCGGTTGGAGGGGTTTCCTGCAGGCGGCGAGCCGATCTCGCACCTGTTCAAGAACAACCGCGACGGAACCTTCACCGATGTGACGGCCAAGGCCGGCGTGGGACGATCGGGTTGGGGACAGGGCGTTTGCGTCGGCGACTACGACAACGACGGCTTCGACGATCTGTTCGTCACTTACTTCGGAAAAAACATTCTCTATCACAACAACGGTGACGGCACGTTCACAGATGTAAGCGAAAAGGCCGGCGTAGCGGGCAAGGGAACACGGTGGAGCACGGGCTGCGCGTTCGTGGATTACGATCGCGACGGTCATCTCGATCTCTTCGTGGCCAACTACATCGATCTTGATCTCGCGACGGCGCCGGTGCCCGAGTCGGGCCCCTGTCTCTATAAAGGGGTGATGGTGGCGTGCGGGCCGCCCGGGTTGAATGGCGGGAAGAATATTCTGTACCACAACAATGGCAATGGGACGTTCACGGATGTTTCCGAGAGCGCAGGAATCTGGAAGGCCAACGGAACGTACGGTTTGGGCGTGCTGACGTCGGATCTCGACAACGACGGATGGCCCGATATCTATGTTGCGAACGATTCGACGGCGAGCGCGCTTTATCAGAACAAGAAGAACGGGAAGTTCGTCGACATCGCGCTGGAGGCGGGGTGCGCGCTCAGCCCAGATGGCAAGCCGCAGGCGGGGATGGGGATTTCGGCAGGGGACTACGATCTGGACGGCAACCTGGACTTGATCAAGACGAATTTTGCCGGAGATACCCCATCGCTGTATCACAACCTTGGCGGGGCCACGTTTGAGGATGCGACGTTTGCGGCGGGATTGGGGGCGCATACGCAGTTTCTCGGCTGGGGGTGCGGCTTCTTCGATTTCGATAACGATGGCTGGCCGGATTTGCTGATCTGCAACGGGCATGTCTATCCGGAGGTGGAGCAACTAAGGACCGAGGCGGGATATCCGCAGCGCAAGTTGCTTTACAGAAATCTCCGCAACGGGCGGTTTGAGGATGTGTCGTTTCAGGCGGGAACGGGTATCTCGGAAGCAATCGCGGCCCGGGGCTGCGCATTCGGAGACTTCGATAATGATGGCGATATCGATATGGTCGTCAATCCGGTAAACGATCTGCCGCAGTTGCTGCGATGCGATTCTCAGACCGGCAACAACTGGATCAAAGTGCGGATCATCGGGGTGAAGTCGAACCGCAGCGGGATTGGCGCGCGCTTGAAATGCGTAACGCGCGTCGCGGGAGAAGCGGCGCCGCACCAGCAGATCGATGAAGTGCGCAGCGGAGGCGGATATATTTCGCAGAGCGACCTGCGAGTGCATTTTGGTATTGGCAAAGCCGAGAAGATTGAACTGATCGAGATCCGCTGGCCGAGCGGAGAGGTGGACAGACTGAAAGATGTGAAGCCGAACCAGGTCATTTACGTGAAAGAGGGCGGGGAAATCGTGAAGAGCATGTCGTTTCCGCCGGCGAAGACGAAGGGGTAGTGGGCGCGCTCTTACTGGGGCGGCTTTTTCTGTTCGGAAGTGACGACCGCCGAGCCGGAACCTTCCTTCAAGCTGTGAATCGAGTCGACAGCGAGATCCTGAAATCGCTCGATGCGTCCGCTAGGCCAGCGAATCTCGACGAAGTCAATTTTCGTGACCGAACCCAGCCCGAAGTGCACGCGCATATCGCTGTTCGAGCTGTAGCTCGAGCCGCTGCGAACTTCATCAACGAGCGTTCGGCCGCCCGCTTTGACGGAGACGCGGGCGCCGATGCCATCACGATTCGAAGTAATGCCGATGGTGTGAACGGCGATCCAGTGATTCGATGAATGCGCCTGGTTTACGAGCAGACTTGGCGGCGCGTTCATATTGCTGATGACGGCGGACATGCGGCCATCATTCCAGAGATCACCCACAGCGAGGCCGCGAGAAGAAGCGACAGTTTTAATGCCTGGGCCGGCCTGGCCGGAGATATCGGCGAACTTGCCGTTTCCAAGATTGTGGTAGAGGATGCGCGGCTCCTCGTAATCGCTGCCAAGATGCTGCTTGTCGACTTCGGGATACACGTGTCCGTTCACGAGCAGCAGGTCGGGCCATCCATCGTTGTCGAAATCGAAAAACATGGTGCCCCAGCCAAGATACTTCGTGTACAGACCGAGGCCGGCGTTGGCAGTCACGTCGTCGAATGTTCCGTCGCCCTTGTTGCGGTAGAGAGTGGACGTGTCATCTGAAAAATTGGTTTTGAAGATATCGAGGCGGCCGTCTCCGTCGTAGTCGCCGATGGTCGATCCCATGCCGGCCTGCTCACGGCCATCCTCGTTGAAGGCGGCGCCAGCGGTGACGGCGACATCGGTGAAGGTACCGTCCGCATTGTTGCGATACAGAATGCTCGGCGTGCTGTCGCAGGCGACGTAGATGTCGGGCCAACCGTCGTTGTTGTAATCGAAGGTCGAAACGCTGAAGCAGTAATGGCCATTGGTCTGATCGATCTGCGCCTTCTTGGTGACATCTTCGAAGGTCCCGTCGCCGCGATTGTGATAGAGAATATTTTTCGCGCCGGGCAATCCGCGGGGGCCGCACATCACCGGAACGCCCTTCCAAAGGCAGGTGGGACGATCACCGGGAGCGGGCGCGGTGGAGAGATCGAAATCAACATAGTTGCTGACGATGAGATCAAGATGCCCATCGCGATCGTAGTCGACGAACGCGCATCCGGTGCCCCACGCTTTGCCTGAACCGGCGACGCCGGACTGCTCCCCAACCTCTTTGAAAATGCCCTTATCGTTTCGGTAGAGGCGATTCCTTCCGTAGTAGGTGACGTAGAGGTCTTCCCACCCGTCGTTGTTGTAGTCGCCGACGCAGACGCCTTGCCCCCACCCGGTGGCGACGAGGCCGGCCTTTACGGTGACATCGGTGAACGTGCCGTCGTGATTGTTGTGGTAGAGATGGCTGGTAGGCGCCTGCTGTTTGGGAAAACCTTCAAGGGTGGTGCCGTTCACGATGAAGATGTCGGGCCAACCGTCGTTGTCGTAATCGAAGATGGCGACTCCGGTGCCGGTCGTCTCGATGATGTATTTCTTGGTGTCGGTGCCGCCGAAGACGTTCATCATGGTGAGCCCGGCTTTCTTGGCTTCATCGACGAAATAGGCGGGGGATTTCGGCGAGGGTGAGGGAGCGCTTTGCGAGAATGCTACCCAGCCATTCAGAGTGACGACGAAGAGACACAACTGCCAGGCGCGGCGGCGAGAATACTGCGGGAACCCCATGATCTGCCTGCATACTAGGGTGCGCGGCAGGAGCGGGTCAAGAAAGCGAAGAGCGTCCGGCCGGCATAGTAAGATTTGCTGAGAGAATGCGAATTGTTTTGCGCGGGTAATCCCTTGTCCTGCCGGGTTCCTCATTCGATGTGCGTCTTGATCTGCGTGCTGGCGTTGTCATCTGCCGGGTTCGCGCAGAGATCGGCGGCCAAGCCGTCTGCGGACCAAATCTACAAACGAGGTGTGGAGGAGTTGCGACGCGGCGACATGACTGCCGCGCGGGCGGCATTCGAGAAAGTGGTGCGGCTCGCACCAAATGTTGCAGGAGGGCATAACTCGCTGGGCTGGGTGCTCTTGTCGGAGGGGAAGTACGACGAATCGATTTCTGAATTTCGAAGGGCATTGAAACTGAAGCCCGACTTCGCGCAGGCGCAGATCAACCTAGCCAGCGCGCTCACGGGGAAAGGCGACTTCGCGGGAGCGATTGCCGAAGGGCAAGCGGCAGTGAAGCTTGCGCCTGATGATCCTGAGGCGCACCGGACGCTCGGGCGTGCACTGAGTTTTCAGCATGAATTGACGGGCGCGCTCGGCGAATTGCGGCGGGCGGTCGAGCTTGATCCGAAACGCGCGGACTTGCACGACGAATTGGGTTCGCTGCTAGTGCAGAATTCCCAACTCGACGAGGCTGCGGCTGAATTTGCCGAAGCTTTGCGGATCGAACCCAACTCGGCGAAAGCGAAACTGCATCTGGGAGTGGTGCGGTGGCGGCAGAAGTCCATTGCGGCGGCGCTACAACTGTTGCAGAGCGCGGCCGAGTTCGCTCCGAACAATGCGCAGGCGCACTATTATCTGGCGCGTGTGCTGGCGGAGAGTGGAGACACGAGTGGGGCAGTCCACGAATTGCAAACGACGCTCAAACTTCAGCCAAATTTTCTGGAAGCGCGAACGCAACTGGGATTGATATTGCAGCGCAAGGGAGATGTGGAGGACGCGATCGAGAATTTCCGCAGCGTAGTGGCGGCAGAGCCCGAGAATGCGGATGCGCACAACAATCTTGGGCTGGCACTGATTCAGTCCGGGGACGCGCCCGAATCCATTACCGAGTTTCAGGCCGCACTGCGCACGAGGCCCGATGACAGCGGATATCGCGGTAATTTAGGGATTGCGTACTTGCAGAGGTCGGACTTCGAGAGCGCCATTCGAGAGTTCCAGACGGCGCTCGTGGCGACGCCGAATGATGCCACGCTGCATTACAACCTGGGGTTGGCTCTGAAGCTGAAGGACGATTTGCGGGGGGCGCTGGCAGAATTTCAAAAAGCGGCGGAACTGGATCCCACGCAGGCGGACGCACGCTACACGCTGGGCGTGACGCTGTGGCAGCAAGGAGAGTTTCCCAAGGCGGCAGAAGAATTGCGAGCCGCTATCAAGGCGCGTCCCGACTACGCCGAGGCGTACTACACGCTCGGCACGGTATTGAAGCAGCAGGGGAGCCTGCAGGAATCGGCGGCGGCTCTGCGGGAAGCGATCCGCCTGCAACCGGAATTTGCGGGCGCGCACACTACACTCGCCGGCGTGCTGCGACAACTCGGAGATAGCGACGGAGCCGCTGCGGAGAGCAAGCTGGGCGCGGAGATGACGCAAAGCGCGCATGCTTTGCAAGCATCCACGTTCGCCACAAACTCGGGACGGCGATTGTTGAATGCCGGAGATCTCGATGGAGCGATTTCGCAATTTCGATCGGCGATCCAGCAGGCACCGAATTACGCGCCCGCACACTACTACCTGGGGCAAGCGCTGCAGAGAAAGGGATCAGGGGAAGACGCGAAGATGGAATTTCGAAAAGCCGCTGATCTCGATCATCGATTCGAAAATCCATAGATTTTTATTGATTTAGTGTGCCAAATCGATTTTCTTCCAAGGGGTTCTACAAAATCTCGGACTCGCGTCGAAGACGAATCTACGTCGTTTCATATTATTGATCCCACGGCATTAATCACTTGACATGGACTTCGTCGCAGACGTAATTTTGCGACCATTAGCTTGGCATGTGGGGATTCAGCGTAAACGTTTTGTCGGCCTCGGCGATCGTTTGTCTGGTTGCCGGTCGCGAACTTCGTCTTATTCCCGCCCTAGCTTTCGGAGCTCTCCCTTGGTGCGTGGAAACAACGGTCGATCGTTGTTGAGATCCGTGCCGGCGATGCTTTCTGGTTGCCGAGCATCCTTACAAATCGTCCAAAGCACCTCGCAATTTTTCCCACTCACAAACGACGGCGTGCCAGTCGCAGCACGCCACGGAGGCAAGTAATCATGGCGAAAATGTGGGCCGTTGTTGCGGTGATGAGTGTTTGCGTATGCCTGATGATGACGCCGCAGTTTGCGCAGGGACAAGCGGTGTATGGCAGCGTTCTCGGGACGGTAACTGATCCTCAGGGCGCGGCCGTCGCCAACGCAAAAGTGACCGTGACCAACCAGCGCAAAGGGACATCGGATACGACCACCACGAACGACAGTGGAAACTATTCGGTCACACACTTGATCCCCGATATCTACAGCGTGAGGGTGGAGGCGCCGGGTTTCAAGGCGAGCGAGACGAAGGACGTCAGCGTTTCAGCGGATGCCGGCTCGCGCGTCGATATGCAATTCCAGGTGGGCGGAGCCAGCGAAACGATCGAAGTTACGGCGGAAGCGCCGCAGTTGAAGACGGATCGCGCCGACGTGGCGACGTCGTTCAACGAAAAGTATGTGGAAGACATCCCGATCCTGAACCGGAACTTTACACAATTGCAGCTAATGGCTCCGGGATCGCAAAAGTTGACAGGATGGGCGCACGCGGCGACCGAGAATCCGCAGGGCAGCCAGCAGATCTTCACGCAAGGGCAGCACTTCAGCGGAACGGCATTCGAATTGGATGGAACCGACAACCAGGACCCGATCCTGGGAATTATCGTGGTGAATCCGAACCTGGACGCGGTAACCGAGGCGAAGGTCGCGCTGCAGAACTACGACGCGGAATTCGGCAAGGCGGTATCGAGCGTGGTGACGGCGCAGACGAAATCGGGCAGTAACGAGATCCACGGAAGCGGGTTCTACTTCCGGCGCACCGACGCGCTGGAAGCGCGCAATCCGTTCACGCAGTTTGCGCCGGACTCGCTGACTGGACGATCGATTCCATCTTCCCGATGGCAACAGTTCGGCGGCACGATCGGCGGCGCGATCATCAAAGACAAGTTGTTTTATTTTGGCGACTATCAGGGCACGCGCCAGTCGAACGGCGTGAGCGGCAAGTTCACGCTGCCAACAGACACCGTCAGGAACACGTGCAACCCGGCGACAAATACAACGGGCTTCTGCGATCTTAGCCAATATCTGACGGCTGGAATTACAGGAGGTGGCCAGGTATTCGATCCGGCGAGC
>Ga0335070_10007491_pt1 | contig 12805 bp, 11 predicted proteins | sample Lox_Sample_13_FD_206722 | JGI IMG/M metagenome (GOLD analysis project Ga0335070, IMG submission 206722) | Soil microbial communities from Loxahatchee National Wildlife Refuge, Florida, United States - Lox_Sample_1.3 | ecosystem: Environmental > Terrestrial > Soil > Wetlands | place: USA...
ATCGTGTGCCGGATCACCTCGAAGCAATGCCGACCGACGATCGGTGGACACAACCCTTCCGCAATCGTGGATCCTGCGACCGGCACGGGTCTGCCTTCCTGGAGCGCCGCATGGAACTGAATCGCGCCCGTCGGCTCGACCACCACAATCCCGCGAGGAGCGGCGCATGCCGTGGCCACCAGCCCAAGTGCTCCGGCCATCCCGCCACCACCGAGCGCGCTGACGACAGTGGCATCACCTGGCATGTCCTCCAGCAACTCCAGGCCGAGCGATGCATGACCGATCATGAGGTCTTCATCATCATACGGATGGATCTGCGTGAGTCCTTCGCGCTCGCAGATGTCCGCAGCGGTTGCCGCGATGCTCGCCAGCGACTCAGCGAATACGATCTCGGCACCGTAGGCGCGCGTTGCGGTGACCTTCGCAGGGTTGGCGCCTGGCGTCATGACCACAACCGCTCGCCGCCCACACCGCTGAGCGGCATACGCGAGCCCCTGAGCGGCATTTCCCGACGAGAACGTCAGCAGCCCGTTGCTGTTGGAGGCGCAGTGCCTCAACACCTTGTGCAGGAATCCGCGTACCTTGAAAGAGCCGGTCTTCTGCAGGTTCTCCAGCTTCAGGAGGATGGGACGACCTGCCGCCTCGCTCAGTCGTCTGGAGGTCACGAGCGGCGTGCGGTGGATGTGGGGCCCGATCAGCGCACGGGCACTGTCGATACGGTCGCGAAGTGCCGCCGTCGCCACGGGGTCGCCTGGCCAGTTCAAGAGGTCACGTCCGGGAGTTGACAGGGTGCTGCGATTTCCCTTAAAAGTCTGCACGACGGCTCGTAACATGTCAAAGATATGATTGCAACATGTCGAAAGGATGGGGTGCGGCGATGGCGGTGACCGACCGCCTCGATGAGCTGCTCGCCGAAAGCGTGAAGCGTCATGGCGTGCCTGCTGCCTCCATCGCCGTGCGTGTGGGCGACCGGCAGTACGAGGCCGCTGCCGGCTGGGCCAATGTTGATGCCCGCATCGAAGCCACTCCCGATACGGTGTTCCACTTCGGCTCCGTCACCAAGACTCTCACCGCAACCCTGGTTGCCCGGCTGATCGATCAGGGCAAGGTGGATCTGGACGCACCCATCGCGCGCTATGTCCCGGAGTTCGCGCCGCGCGATCCCAGGATTGCGCAACAGCTGACCGTGCATCACTGCCTGACGCATACCGCCGGGCTGACCAGCATTGTCTTCGCGGAGACTGGCCGCAACGACGATACGGTGACTCGCCAGATCGAGGTGATCAATGACGAGCCGCAATACCATCCGCCCGGAGCGCTGCTGTCCTACTGCAACAGCGGAATCCTGCTGCTGGGCAGATTGATCGAGCGCCAGCTCGGCAAACCCTGGCACGCGGCGATCGTGCAGGACCTTGCGCAGCCGCTTGGTATGCAGGCAGTGGTCGCGCAACCCGAGCAGGCATTGCGCCACCGGTACGCTGTCGGGCACGTGTTCGAGCCCCGCGATCGCCAGTGGGTCACGGATCCACAGCCGTTCTGGATGCCTGGCCATGCGCCGGCAGGATCTACCTGCGCGGGACGCGCCCGCGACCTGATGACATTCGCGGCGATGCACCTGGATGGCGGTCGCGCCGCGAGTGGCGCGACCTTCCTGTCCACCGGGATGGTGTCCCGGATGCAGGAGCGCGCAGTCGATTCACCGGTCTCGTTTCTCCAGACCGGTTGGGGATTGGGATGGATCCACTATGACTGGGGCGGACGGCGGATCATCGGACATGACGGCTCGACCGCCGGCTCGAACGCCTACCTGCGAATCGATCCCGAACGGCGCGTGGCGGCCGCGCTGCTGGTGAATTGCCGCGCCGGTCTGCCGGTCTACGAAGACCTGTTCTCCGCGATATTCGGCGCGTTGTGTGATGCCTGGGAGCCTGGCGCTCCACCGATGCGGCAAGCCGGTAACCTGGATGGATATGTTGGCAGCTACACGGACCGGATGCTGCGCATCGATCTCGCGCGAGCCGGCGAAGGCCTCTCGATGGCGATCGCACCGGCGATGTCCACCCCGCTGACGAAGAACCTCGTGCAACGGCTCGAGTTACATCCCTGTGGGCCCGGACAATTCTATGTGGACGGTCCCGATGCCATGCTGGGTGTTCCCAACCCGCCTGCCCATACGCGCCTTGCGCGCCCTTACGCGGTGATCGAGGCCGCCGGCGCCCAATGGCTCCATTCCGGTAGTGCCGCCTTCCGGCGGAAGGACGAATGATGGCTTCGCCCCAACTGTACGAGCTGATGACCGAACTGGGCAGTATGGCGGCCGAATACTTCGCCTCATTGGGCCCACCGATCGATGTGGCTCGCCTGCGGGCCTCGATGCGTCCGGTCACTCACCACGGCGTGGTGCCGCCTTCGGTCTCCGTGACACCAGTTACGGCTGATGGTGTGAAATGCGAATGGCTGTTCGATGCGGCCGGCGATCCGGATCGTCGCCTGGTGTATCTGCATGGCGGTGCCTATGTTGGTGGCGACATCGATATGTATCGCGCGCATGCGGCCCGTCTGGCGCATGTGACGGGATGTACCGTCCTGAATGTCGAGTACCGACTCGTACCCGAGGCTTCTATCATCGATGCCCGCGACGATGCGATGCGCGCCTATTGCTGGGCGGTGGAGCAGGGGCCTCGTGGCACACGCCAGGCACGTCGAATGTTCATTGCCGGGGATTCCGCAGGCGGTGGTCTGGCAGTATCGGCGACTTACGGACTGGCCGACCGCAACCAGCGTCGACCCGATGCGCTTGCAACCTTGTCGGGCGCGTTGGACATGTGCATGACCGAGGCCATCCCCGAGGCCCAGCTCGAACTGTTCACCAGGATGAAAGCGTTTTTCCTCCAGGGCATCGATCCGCGCAGTCCGATCGTATCGCCGATCTACGGTGCGCTGGCTTCCCTGCCACCGATCCTGATGCAGATCGGGGGTGCCGAACTCGCCCTGGTGGAGAACATCCGCTTCGACGAGCGCGCCCGGGCGGCCGGTGTGGATGTGAAGTTCGAGTTGTGGCCCGAGATGCCGCACGTGTGGCAGCTGTTCGCGCCCTTCCTGCCGGAGGCGAACCAGGCGTTGGAGTCGATTGCCCAGTTCTTCAAGCGCTTCGATTAGTCGTCGTTCAAGGTTTTCGATTGATGAGCGACCAGGCGCGGTAACTCACTGCGCGGCCGCGAGCCTGATGGCGCTATCGCTCACCGGCGTGCTTCCCGGTCGAGCGCGGCGAACTCCTCGGCCGAGAGTTCGATGTCCGCCGCGGCCACGTTCTCCTCCAGGTGTGCCACTTGCGATGTGCCGGGGATGGGCAGCATGACCTTGCTGCGCTTCAGGAGCCAGGCGAGCGCGATCTGACCGGGTGATTTCCCGTGACGTTTCGCAGCCCGGTCCAGCACCGATCCGGGCCGGGCGAGGTCACCGGCGGCGAGCGGAAACCACGGTATGAAGCCGATGCCCTTGCGCTCGCAGTAGTCCAGCACGTCCTCGCTCTGGCGGTCCACGAGGTTGTAGCGGTTCTGTACGGTCGCGACCGGGAAGAATCGGGACGCAGCCTCGATGTCCGCGACGGACACTTCGCTGAGACCTGCGTAGCGGATGACTCCGCTCTTGATCAGCGTCCGCACGGCATCGAACTGCTCATCACGGGGCGTCTGCGGGTCGATCCGATGCAGCTGCCACAGATCGATCCGTTCCACCCCCAGTCTGCGTCGGCTTTCATGCGCGCGCTGGATCAGATACTCGGGTCGTCCCAGCGGGACCCACTGACTCGGCCCTGTGCGCGCGAGTCCTGCCTTGGTGGCCACCACCAGGTTGCGATACGGGAGCAGCGCTTCGCGAATGAGTTCCTCGGAGACATCCGGCCCGTACGAGTCCGCGGTATCGACGAAGTTAATCTTGAGCTCGGGCAGGCGGCGCAAAGTCTGCAGGACTGCGGCGCGGTCGGGCGGTTCGCCCCAGATGCCGGGACCTGTGATGCGCATGGCACCGAATCCCAGACGGTTGACGGGGAGATCGCCGCCGATCCGGAATTCGCCCGCCTTGCTGGCGCCGTCGGTATGGGTCATGTCTCGCTCCATTCGGGGTACCATCCCGCTATGATCTCGCGATGACAGCCAGCAGTCACCCAAACAAGGCCAGGCGTTTCGTACTCAGCCTCGTGGGCGTCCTCGGCGGCGTCGCGCTCGCCATCGCAGCCTTCGCTCCTTATCTGTACCCGGAATACGTCGTCCGGGTGTATGGCGCGGACGCACCCGTGCTGCCGCCACCCAAGGTGCCCGTGGCGGGGCGGTGGTTCGACGATTATTTTCTCATCGAGGACATCGATTCCACGACGTTTGCCATCGGCGAGCCGCGCTACTACCAGGGCAATTACAGCTATCTGCTCCTGGGGGAGCGGCGGGCAATCCTGTTCGATGCCGGCACTGGCACGCGCGACATCGTGCCAGTGGTGCGCTCGCTCACTTCGCTGCCGGTCACTGTGATTCCGTCCCACCTGCATTTCGATCACGTGGGAGCTCTCGGCCGATTCGAGCGAACTGCGCTGCTGGACGATCCCACCCTCCGCCAACGTACCATCAATGGAAGCCTGACTCTGAAGCGCTACGAATTCCTGGGCCTCATGGACGACTTGCCCGTGCCACCGGCGTTTCATGTCGACGAGTGGTGGGCACCGGGAAGCTTCATTGACCTGGGAACTCGACGCGTGCAGGTATTGTCCACGCCCGGCCACACACCGACGTCGGTCGCGCTCCACGATGCAGGCAGCCACCAACTGTTCATTGGCGATTTCATCTACCCCGGTGAGCTGTATGCGTTTCTCCCCGGAGCCAGCCGCAGCGCCTATCTGCGGACCACGCGGCGGCTTCTCGCACAACTCGACCCGATCACGCGCATCTTCCCGGCCCACATGGCCAATCCGCCCGCACCGGTGCGTGCACCCGTGATGGCAATTTCAGACCTCAACGCGCTTGAGCGTGCTCTGACCGGGATGCTCGCTGGAACTGTCGGCGCGCAGGCCACGGGCGAGCTTCCGAGGATTCTTGGCTATCCGCGCGTCTATCCGGTGTCGGACAACATGACCTTCGTCACGGGATACCCCTGGAACAATCGTTAGGCCATGACGGAATTGTTGATCAATGGGGAATGGGTGCCTGCGGAAGGAGCGAGCACCCATGACCTGATCGATCCGACGAACCGCAAGCCGCTGGCAGTCATCCAGTGCGCCAGTCCCGCGCAGCGACAGCAGGCTTTGGAGGCCGCTCGAGCGGCGTTCGAGGGGTGGAAAAGCCATCCAGTGGCTGACCGGGCGTCCCTGGTCGGTGAAATCAGCGATGAGATCTGGCAGGCCGGGGGTGCGCTCGCGGAGAGGCAGGTCTTCGAATCGGGCCAGCCCTTGCGTGAGTGCCAGGATCTCGTTGCGAACGCGGTCAGGCGGTTGCGGCGCCGACAGTCCGGGCTGTCCACTGAGGACAATCGGGAGTCATCTTGCGCCCGCACGCTGCGGTTACCCCGGTTCGGCCTGTGGCCCTTCTGGGAAGACGCGTTGACATGGATTTCGCTGGGAGCGACGCTCGTGTGTGAGGTGCCGGCTGATCAACCACTCGCGGCGCTGGCTGTGGCGCGTTGCAGTCGGCGACTGCCGCCTGGCGTGTTGAACGTCGTCACTGTCGAGCCCGACGGCGAGGCTTCGCCGCAAAACGAAGTCGCCACTGAGTTCGTGTATGTCGGCGAGGACGCGGACATCGATGTGGCCGTTGCCGGGGCCGCGGCCCTGCGCTTGTACAATTCCGGCCAGCGAGCCGGTCAGAGCGTGAGGATCCACGTCGAGGCCGCATTGGCATACCGCTTTGCGGACCGACTCCACGAGCATCTCGCGTTCCTCGAAGCCGGTGATCCGCGAAAATCAGCCACGGATCTGGGGCCAATTCGCTGCGAAGCGGCACTGCAGCGGGCGATACAGCAGATCGGTGATGGCCTGAAGCAGGGTGCGCTGGTCAAGCTGGGCGGCCGGCCCTACCAGCCGTGGGGATTGACGGGGTTCTTCCTCCAGCCCACCTTGTTGATAGAAGGCTCGGGTGCGGAACGCACCCCGCACGAGGCCATCTCCGCACCCGTCGTGATCGTCTCGCCCACCACCGATTTCGGGGCCGCGATGCGCGAGAGCGCGGGCGCGACCCACTCACCGTTGCGGGTGACTGCGTTTACCGGTGAGCTGCGCAAGCTCGAGCGCTCTCTGCGAGCCGCCTCGTTCGAGCCGCGTGCCGGTGGTTATACGCCGCTGGTGGACCGATCGTGGCCGCAGACCCCTGAATCCGGCACCGATCACGTGCGCGGCTGGGTGAGTCTCGAACTGATCGCGAAACGGCAGGCGGACTGGTTCCCGTACAAGGAGCGCCGCGGAATGAAGCTTTGAGACCGACGTACGCAGAACTCTGCCGGTTGCTCGGCGTGGCGGGACTGGCCGCACGGGGTGGATTTCATCCGCAGCCCGGCGATGCACTGGCCGATGTTGACGGCCTGCCCGTGCGGACGCTGGTCCTGATCGGGTTCACGGAAATTCATCATTGGCGGATCTTCCAGGACAGCCCGGAGCATGGCGATGGCCGGCCCGATCCGCTCGATCGCTGGTCCAGACGCACGATCGACACACTGGCCCGCGAACTCGGGGGCGGGGCGCTCTACCCATTCGGCGGGCCACCCTGGTGGCCATTTCAGCGCTGGGCTCGTCGGGCGCTTGCCCTGCATGTCTCGCCGCTCGGGGTGCTGATCGATCCTCAGTTCGGTCTGTGGCATTCGTACCGGGGTGCACTCGCTCTGACGGCGCACATGGCGTTGCCCGAGCCGATCCCCTGGCCGAACCCGTGCGAGAACTGTGTGTCGAAGCCCTGTCTGCACAGTTGCCCGGTCGGAGCCGTTCAGCGGGGTCGGTACGACGTCGATTCCTGTCGCGAACACGTCCGATCACCTGATGCGGAATGTCAGTCCGCCGGCTGTCTCGCGCGTCGAGCCTGTCCCGTGGGTGCTGAACACGTGTACACGGCCGAACAGGCCTCCTTTTACATGCGCGCGTTCGCCGGCACAGCCGTGAGCATCCCAGGGCACGGGATCTCGCTACGCAGGCGTTCGCCCACCTGAATGAAACACTGGGTCGGACGCATCCGGACACCCATCGCGCCCAGACGCTGAGTGCTTCCGGCGAAGCGCACGCTGGCGCGTAAGCCAATTCCTACATCCGCAGTCGAAGGGCGGCGGTCCCGATTGAGACCGTGCCTGACGGTGACCCGCGCCTGACTGGCTCAATACTTTGAGCCAGTAGGGTCAGCAATTCAGGTGCGCACCATGTCAGTCCGAGTAAGTCTTCTACCTTCGCTTGCTGTACTCACCGTCTTCCTGACCGCAGGCTGCGCGACCCAGGGACCACAGCCTGTCGAGGAGATGACTCGTGCCCGGACAGTCATCGAACAGGCTGACAAATCCGATGCGCAGCGCTACGCCGCCGCTGACCTGCAGCGTGCTCACGACGAATTCAGTAGCGCGCAACAAGCGAACAACGACAAGAAGTACGATACCGCGCGGCGTTACGCAGAGTCAGCTGCGGTCGATGCCGACGTAGCTACGGCTCGTGCTTCGGCTGCCGAGGCGCAGCACGCGGCCGAGGAGATCCAGCGCAGCAATGAAACGTTGCGGCAGGAGTCTCTCCAAGGCGCCGCCACCCCCAATTCAAACTAGGCAGGCATCATCATGAGATACCGATTCATCGCGGGATTCCTCGCCATCGCCCTGGCTGCTTGCGCGACCCCGCCGCAACGAAGTGAGCAGCTGGAGCAGGCTCGCACGGAGATCGACACCCTCTCTCAGGACCCGTTGGGGCAGCAGGCGGGCGGCAAGGATCTCGAGGCGGCGCGCAGGCGGCTTGGGGAAGCGGAGACCGCCTTACACAACAGGGAGCCGCCCGCGATCGTGGACCACCTGGCCTATCTGGCATACCGTCACGCGCAGGCCGGTGAGGCACGGGCGTCGGAGGCCCATGCACGACAGGAAGTCGCGCGTGCGCAGACGGATCGCGACCGGATCCTGATGGAATCCAGGTCTCGTGAGGCCGAGGTGGCACGCAGCCAGGCTGAGGCCGCAAAGAATGAAGCGCAGGCAGCTCAGGCGCAGCTCGCCTCCGCACAACAGCAGCTGGCGGATTTGCAGGCCAGGAAGACCGATCGCGGCATGGTGGTGACGCTCGGGGACGTGCTGTTCGATACGGGGCAGGCGACCTTGAAGCCGGGTGCACAGCTCTCGATGGACCGTCTGGCCGCTTATCTGAGCGCCAATCCGCAGACACGCGTCCTGATTGAGGGCTACACCGACAGTCGTGGCTCGAGTGAATACAACGATGCTCTCTCTGAGCGCCGTGCCAACGCGGTGGCGAAGGAGCTGATGGCACGCGGGATCTCAGCGGATGCTGTGCAGACGATCGGCCGTGGTAAGGCGTATCCGGTCGCGTCAAATGACACACCCGAGGGCCGCCAGCAGAACCGTCGCGTGGAGATCGTATTCAGTGACGCCTCGGGCCACTTCGCGCAGGCCGACCCGACCGCCATTCAACGCTGACTTCGCTCGCTACGAGGAGCTGCTCGTAGCGAGCCAACTGCCCGTGGTTGCGAGAGCGACCCCGAGGAGTTTCCGGACGGTCAGAGGCTCGTGAAAGCAGATCAGGCCGATGGCAAAGAGTGCCGTCACCGTGCCCGCGCTGGTCGTCGCGTAAGCGGTGCTGACAGCGCCACCCGCTCTATATAGAAAGAGAAACCCGGCCTCGATGCCGACCACCGCCAGGGCCAGTACCCAGACGGGAGCCACGAAACTCGCGCGCAGTTGCGCCAGCACCGTGAAGTCGCTCATGAATGCCGCAATGATCAGACAGACGACCGTGGCCAGGGCGTACGCCAGCGTCAATGCCGCAAACGGCTGGAGAGCGGAGGGCACTGATTTCTGCGCGAGCTGATACGTCACCTGCGACATGACGATGACCAGGAATGCAACGGAGTAGGGGGTGTTCATTCGGGAAAATCCTTCAAGGCCGGTTCGTCGCGGGCGCGGGTTCGTGCACGACCATCGTGAAGCGCGTTCGTTTCCGACCCTCGCAGCGGTACGCATGCGGCGTATCGGTTCTGGTGACTGCCAGGGATCCGGCGGAAATCAAATGATCGAGGCCCCCGACCTGCAGTGCCAGCGTGCCTTCCATGACTTGCAGCAGCTCCGTGGTTCCCCTGGGGTGAGGTTTGGAGTCATGCGATTCACCGGGGCAGAGGATCCACTCCCACAACTCCACCATGTCGGGACCGTCCGATCCGACCAGCAACGTCGCCGACCCGCCCTTGGGACCTCGCCACAGCACCGCGGCATCACCCGTCCGGGAGATTCGCACCGGACTGGTGGATGCGCTGTCCTCCCGGAGCAGATCCGCGACCGAGACCCGCAGACTGGCCGCAAGCCTGGTGAGCGTGCCGATGCTCGGATTTGCCCGTCCCTGCGCGATCTGCACCACCATTCCCTTGCTGATGCCACTGCGGGCTGCGAGCTGGTCGAACGATAGTTGCCGCTCCTTGCGAAGTTGCGCCACCCGGCGGGCGACCAGCTCATTCAGCGCGGCGGACTCGGTGTCGGAAGCGGTCTCGGGCATGGTCAATATATTGACTATCGAAGTCATTGGAATCATGATCGCTTTGCACAGCGACGTCAACGCCGAACCCGAAACGGCACTTCCCAGCGAACCCTCAGCCGCCATACGAGCCTCCGTATGAATCACCCATCAGGCATGCATCCCGACACCGTGGTTACCCACGGCGACCGCTGGTCCGACCCGACCCATGACGTGGGACCTGCGATTCATCAGACCACGACTTTTCGGGCGGAATCGGACACGGCATTCCTGGAAATGGCATCGACGCCCCGTCACGATCGCTATTACACGCGTGACGGTAACCCTACAGTCTCGCGAACGGAGTCGGTGGTCGCAGAACTGGAAGGAGGCGAAGCGGCCCTCCTCACCGCATCGGGGATGGGTGCCATCAGTACGGCTGTATTGGGGTTGGTAGAGCAGGGCTGCCACGTCGTTGCTCAGCGCACTCACTACATGGGTACGACTCAGCTTCTCAGTCAGATGCTTCCGCGCCTGGGGGTTGAAGTCTCACTCGTGGATCACACGGAGGCGGACCAGATCGAGTCCGCGCTCAAGGACAATACGCGCCTGATCATCGTCGAATCCCCGGCCAATCCACTCCTGACCTTGACCGACCTCTCCCGTGTGGCCGAACTTGCCAGGGCCCGAGGTGCCGTGTCGCTCTGCGACAGCACCATCGCCACCCCCATCAATCAGAAGCCCATTCAGCTCGGAATCGACCTCGTGGTCCACAGCGCGACCAAATTCCTCGGCGGTCATCACGACGTGATGGCAGGTGTGATCGTGGGTGGTCGAAGTATGGTGGAGCGCATCTGGAATTCGCACGTCGTACTGGGATCCGTCCCGGATCCATTCGCAGCCTGGCTTCTGCTGCGCGGACTGAGAACGCTGCCTTTGCGCGTAGCGCGTCAGAACCAGACCGCGCTGCTCATTGCGCAGCACCTGAGTGAGCATCCAGGTGTCGCGCAAGTGCACTATCCTGGGCTGCCCTCGCATCCCCAGCATGCCCTCGCCCTGCGGCAGATGCCGGGTGGATTCGGTGGACTGCTGAGCTTCGAGCTCCGCGGTGGCTATGAAGCGGGCCGACGGTTCGTCAACGAGATGAAACTGCCCCTGCGGGCGGTAAGCTTCGGTGGTTTCGAGTCCCTGGCCACCCAGCCGGCCGCCATGTGGGCCGGCTCGATCGGGGCAGGGCAGGCCGAGCGCGCCGGCATTTCCGCGGGCCTCATCCGCTTCTCGGTCGGGCTCGAGCACCCGGATGATCTATTGCAGGATATGGATCGGTCGCTGTATATGGCTGGCGGATCGCGGTAAGGGGGTGGATGCGCGAACCGTTGCGGCCGGCCCCAGCGTTGATGAGGAGGATGCCAGGTGCGGTGCCTGATTCTGTTCGCAGCGATCGGACTCAGTATCACACCCGCGTTTGGCGCGGAAACCCCGGCGCACCTCGGCGCGACCGAAGTTAAGGCGCGAGAGTGGACGGGCGGACTGCTCGACAATTCCGCCTTCATGCCCGCAAAGGACTCCCGGCCGGCCCGGGAGAGATTTACAGGCACGCTGAACATCGAAGAATCCCAGATGATCACGTGGCCTGCGGCGTTCACCCAGTCGCAAGTCCTCGGCAGGAATCCGCGTATTTTCCCATCGGTCCGCCTGCAGTTCTTCACTGTTGAAGGGGATCTCGTGCCCGTCACGCAGGACGTGATCCGCAGCGGGTCGGTCGGCGTGGGCACGAGTTTCTGGGACGTCATAGTGCAACCGGGACGAGTGTGGTCAGAGCCTGGCGATGGCGGTTGGTCACGTGCCGCTTTTCCCTTCGCCCTCGTCCATTCGCTCGAGGGCGAGACGCACAACGGCCTGGCACTGTTTCTGTATCGAGGTCACGAAGTCTCCAGGCTCCGCTTTCAGATCGTGCAGCAGACAGCTCCGTTCTACGTGGCGGATTACTTTTCGGCGGCGGGTGCGGCTCGGATCACGTTCGAGCCCGGCAGGATCGACAACCTCCCGGCGCTCATCAGAACCTATCGGGCATCCGTGGCCGACCGTGTGCGCTTTGCTCCGTGGTCCGCTCTGGAGACCCTGGTCGGCCCGAAGCCACTGGAGGAATTTGACTCGGCCCTGCCGCAGTCCGATGGGGTCGCCGCAGGTCTCGACTACCGGGGCACGTTCTACCTGAAGTACTGTCGGACTGCCGCAGGGCCGCTACCCTGGTGCGAGCGGGCGCGGTTCGGTGTCTGGTCGGCAACCAAGGCTTTAGCGAACGAAACCGCGCTGCTGCGGTTGGCCCAAAAGTATGGGCCGGAGGTGTTTGACCTCAGGATCAAGGACTATGTGCCCGCGGCCGCTGCCTATCCGGGCTGGCAGGAGGTCCGATTCCAGGATGCGATCAACATGGCCACGGGCATGGGCAATGGCAGTACCCGACGCGAGCCCAACGATTCCGAGGATGGCTACATCGATGGATCGTATTCGGTCTGGTACGAGGCGCGCTCGAAGAACGAGAAGATCGAGGCACTTCTGAAGACCGCTGCGCGCTACCCCTGGGGGCCCGGTCAGGTGACCCGCTACCGCGACCAGGACATGTTCATTCTCGGTATGGCGATGGATCAGTACCTCAAATCCAGAGAAGGGCCGGACGCCAGCATCTGGTCGATGCTCGAGAAGGAAGTCTATGAGCCGATCGGGATTCATTATGCGCCCACCAACCGGACCATCGAGGCCGACAAACGAATGGATCAACCGTTGATGGCGTTTGGATACTATCCGACGATCGGTGACATGGTGAAGATCGCGCGTCTCTATCAAAGTGGTGGGCGAGCTGCAGGTGTGCGGATCCTTTATGAGCGAGGTATTGCTGCACTGAGTGCTGGTGCGCAACCGCGTGGTTTACCCACCGGCGAGAAGACCTCCTCTGGCGAGACAACCTACTTCAACGCATTCTGGGAAAGCCAGTATCAGGCAGCTGGCGGATGCAAACTGTACGTTCCGGCCATGGAGGGGTGGGGCGGAAACTTCGTGATCCTCATGCCGCACGGGATCACGGCCGTGCGGGTGGCGAAATGCCCCCAGGAAAGAGCGGCCCTGGCAGGCGAT
>Ga0335070_10007492_pt1 | contig 12803 bp, 11 predicted proteins | sample Lox_Sample_13_FD_206722 | JGI IMG/M metagenome (GOLD analysis project Ga0335070, IMG submission 206722) | Soil microbial communities from Loxahatchee National Wildlife Refuge, Florida, United States - Lox_Sample_1.3 | ecosystem: Environmental > Terrestrial > Soil > Wetlands | place: USA...
CGAGCCCGTCGGCGACGGCTCCCTCGACGTCTCCCCCGCGGCCGGCCGCGCGCACCGCGGTCTCGACCGCGCGCTCGGCCACCCCCGCCGCGAGGGCGAGCCGGCGCACGAGGTCGGCGCGCTCGACGGCGTCCGTGAGCTTCGCGAGGAGCGGCGCCACCGCCGCGACCGCGTCGGACTTCTCCCAGGCCGTCGCGACACCCTTCGCGGTCGCGCGCGCGATCACGCGCTCGAGAGCGGGGGCTGCGCCGTCGACCAGCGCGCGCAGCGCCTCGGCGCCCTCGTGCTCGAGGAAGGTGTCGGGATCGTCGCCCTCGGGAAGGATCGCCGCGCGCACGCGCAGCCCCTGCGGCAGCAGGACCTCGAGCGCCGAGCCGATCGCGCGCTGGCCGGCTGCGTCGCCGTCGAACAGCAGCACGACCTCGCGGGCGCGACGCCGGAGCTGGCGCGCGTGCTCGGGCGTGAGCGCCGTGCCGCAGGTCGCGACGCTCTCCTCGATCCCCGCGCGCGCGAGCGCGATGCGGTCGAAGTAGCCCTCGCACACGACGAGGCGATCGTGCCGGCGCGCGGGCTCGAGGGCGGCGGGAATGCCGTAGAGCGCCTCGCGCTTGTGGAAGATCGCCGTCTCGGGAGTGTTCAGGTACTTCGGCTCCTGGCCGGCCTCGAGGGCCCGACCGCCGAAGCCGATCACGCGCCCACGCACGTCCTGGATCGGGAACGTGACGCGGCCGCGCAGATGGTCGTAGTGGCCGCCCCCGCCCGGCCGCGCCTTCAGCACGCCGGCGCCTTCGCCTGCGTCGGCGGGGATGCGCGCCGCGGCCAGGGCCTTCGCGACCGTGTCCCAGCGATCGGGCGCGAGGCCGATGCCGAAGCGCTCCGCGTCCTCGCTCGAGAGCCCGCGACGAGCGAGATAGTCGCGCGCGGCCGCGCCCTCCGGGCCCAGGAGGGCGCGACGGTACGCGCGCTGCGCGTGCTCCGTCGCCTCGTACAGACGCCGCGTGGTGTCGTGCGGCTCGTCGTCCTCGCGGATCTCGATCCCGCAGTCCCGGGCGAGCGCGCGCACGGCCTCGGGGAAGGAGAGGTTCTCGCGCTTCATGACGAAGCCGAACACGTTTCCGCCCTCCCCGCAGCCGAAGCAGTGGAAGATCTGCCGCGCGCGGTTGACGTTGAAGGACGGGGTCTTTTCGTCGTGGAAGGGGCAGAGCCCCTTGAAGTTGCTTCCGTTCTGCTTGAGGGTGACGTGGCGCGAGACGACCTCGACGAGGTCGACGCGCTCCCGGATCTCTTGGACCGTGGCTTCGGGGATCCGGCCCACCGCCACCCTCCCTGGTCAGCGCGCCATCCGCTTGAGCTTCTTGAGCGCGCGCTTCCGGGCCGCCGCGGCCTTCTTCTTCTTGCGCACGCTCGGCTTGTCGTAGAACTCGCGGCGGCGCAGCTCGGTCAGGATCCCGGCCTTCTCGCACTGCTTCTTGAAGCGCTTCATCGCCTGCTCGAAGGACTCGTTCTCCTTGACCTTCACGACGGGCATTCGGTGGATCCTTCCTTTCCGTGCATTCGCGTGCATTCGCGTGCGTGCGCGATCCCGTGGCCATGTCGTCCGGTCTCGCGCCGATCTGCTGGACACGCGCATCGGCTGCCGGCCGACTCGATCCGTCCGCCCGAACTCCGAAGGAGCTTCAGAGAGGAGTGGCCCGCGGCCGGAAATCGTGTCGAAGACGCAGCCCGAAACGACGCGCCAGACCTTGGCTCCGACGGGCTCGCGGATCCCCCGACCGCTCTCGCCCCCTCGGCACCCAGCCTCCCGCCGAACCCTTCGATCAACCGGATTCCGACGGGATTCCGAGGAGTTGGAGATGTCCCAGCCGAAGCTCGGACACGCTAGCGCACGGCCTAGGGCGCATCAACGGACGGAAGGCGCACCGGGACTCCGAGCTCGCGCAGCCGGCGCTTCACCTGACCCACGGTGACCTCGCGGAAGTGGAAGATCGAGGCCGCGAGGGCGGCCTGGGCGTGGCCGCCGGCAGGGCCGTCGTCGAGCGCGGCCGCCAGGTCTTCCGCCGAGCCCCCGCCTCCCGACGCGATCACCGGGATGGGCACCGAGTCGGCCACGGCGCGCACCAGGGCGAGGTCGTATCCGCTCTTCGTGCCGTCCCGATCCATGCTCGTGAGGAGGATCTCCCCGGCGCCCGCCGCCGCCATGCGCCGCGCCCAGGCGACGGCGTCGATGCCGGTCGGCCGGCGGCCGCCGTGGGTGCAGACCTCCCAGCTCGGGCCGCCCTCGTCCGCCTCCGCGCCGATGCGGCGAGCGTCGATCGCGACCACGAGGTTCGCGCTGCCGATCTTCGCCGCGGCCTCGGTGACGAGGTCCGGGTTCTGGACGGCGGCGGTCATGATCGAGACCTTGTCCGCGCCCGCGTTCAGGAGGTCCAGCACGTCCTGGATCGTCCGCACGCCCCCACCCACGGTGAGCGGCATGAAGACGCTCTCGGCGGTGCGGCTCACGACGTCGAGCAGGATCCGCCGCTCGTCGGAGCTCGCCGTGATGTCGAGGAACGTGATCTCGTCCGCCTCCTGCGCGTCGTACATGCGCGCGACCTCGACCGGATCGCCCGCGTCGACGTGGTCGACGTAGCGCACGCCCTTCACCACGCGGCCGCGGTCGACGTCGAGGCACGGGATGATGCGCTTCAGGAGCACTGCGCGATCTCCAGGGCGCGGCCGAGCTCGAGCGCACCGGTGTAGAGGGCGCGCCCGACGATCACGCCGGCCACGCCTCGCGCAGCGAGGGCGGCGGCGCGGCGCACGTCGTCGAGGGATCCCACGCCGCCCGAGGCGATCACGGGGATCGCCACGTGGGCCGCGAGCTCCGCCGTCGCCTCGAGGTTCGGCCCCGAGAGCATGCCATCGCGCGCGATGTCGGTGTAGACGATCGCCGCGACCCCGACGTCCTCGAAGCGGCGCGCGAGCTCGTGCGCCGCGAGCTCGCTCGTCTCCGTCCAGCCCTCGACCGCGACGCGTCCCGCGCGCGCGTCGATGCCCACGGCCACCCGGCCCGGGAAGCGGCGCGCGCTCTCGCGCACGAGCTCCGGATCGCGGAGCGCGATCGTGCCGAGGATCACGCGACCCACGCCCAGGCCGAGCGTCTGCTCCACGGCGGCGAGCGTGCGCAGGCCTCCTCCGAGCTGCACCGGCACGTCCTTCGCGGCGGCGAGGATCCCGCGCAGGGCGTCGCCGTTCACGGGCCGCCCCGCCTTCGCGCCGTCGAGATCGACCACGTGGAGGCGGCGGATCCCGGCCGCGCAGAAGCGCGCCGCCACCGCGGCCGGATCGTCGCCGTACACCGTGGCGGCGTCGTAGTCGCCCTGGACGAGGCGCACGCAGCGCCCGCCGAGCAGGTCGATCGCGGGGATCAGCTCGAACGCGGCCATCTCACTCGCCCGTCGGAAGGTCCTTCGCCACCGCGGAGGCGCCCCAGCGCACGAGCTCCGGCGCGGTGAGCCAGCGCGAGCCGCCGTCGGGATAGCGGAAGGCGTTGAAGACGTTGTCGGAGAGCGGATGCTGGGTCTCGTCGAAGGTCGCCTTCCAGAGCGGCTCGCCGGAGGGCGCCGACACGAGCGTCACGTTGAAGGAGACGCTCGCGGGAGACGAGGCTCCGAGGCTGCTGCCGTCGAGGCCGCGGTAGCGATCGACGCGGCCCAAGAGGATCGCCTGCGCCCCGAACTCGCGTGCGGCGAGCCGCGCCATGCCCGCGGCGTCGTCCGCCTGCGGCGGGCTCTTCGACGCGCCCATCGCCGTCGCGACGTCGCTCGGCGGTACGACCTGGAGCCCGGTCTCCGAGAGCGCCTGGGCGACCTGATGCGCGGCCACGTCGCTGCCGCCGACGCCTTCGCGCACCGTGAAGGGCGCGACGGCGACGCGCGAGATCTTGCCCTGGTCCGCGAGGGCGGGGAGCTCCCGCTCCTGCAGCACGGGAGCGCAGCCCAGGGTGAGGGCGCACGCGGCAGAGAGACACGCAATGGTGACGACCTTCAGCGGCACGCGGCGACCCATGCGGCGTAGGCGTCGAGCAGCCGCTTGCCGGCCGCCTGGCTCTTCTCGGGATGGAACTGCACGGCGAAGATCCTCTCCGTCGCGACGGCCGAGACGAACTCGCCGCCGTAGTCGGTCGTGCCCACCACGCACGAAGGCTCCACGCCCTCGGGCCGGTAGGAATGCACGAAGTAGAAGTGGTCGGCCCCTGGCAGCCGCTCGAGCATCGGGTGTCGTCCTCGGAAGCGCACCTCGTTCCAGCCGATGTGCGGCACGCGTCGCGGACGGCCGGCGGCGTCCACCTCGGAGAAGCGCGCGACGCGGCCGCGCAGGAGCCCGAAGCCCTTCGTCGTGCCGTGCTCGTGGCCCTCCTCGAACAGGAGCTGCATGCCCACGCACAGCCCGAGGTAGGGCCGCCCGGAGGCGATCGACTCGCGCACGGCATCGGGCAGGCCCTTCGCCGCGAGGCTCACGGCCGCGTCGCGGAACGCGCCGGCGCCGGGCAGCACCACGCCGTCGGCGCGCAGGACCTCGGCCGGATCGCCCGTGAGCCGCACCACGAGGCCCGAGCGCTCGAGGGCCTTCGCGACGCTGCGCACGTTGCCGGCGCCGTAGTCGACGAGGGCGACGACGGGCGCGCTGCTCATGGAGTGGCCCGCGTCACAGCGCGCCCTTCACCGTGGGCAGCCCCACGACGCGCGGGTCGATCTCGACGGCGATCCGCAGCGCACGCGCGAGGCCCTTGAAGATCGCCTCCACGATGTGGTGCGGGCTCTTGCCGTAGCGGAGCTCCACGTGCAGATCGAGGCCCGCGTTCTGCGAGAACGCGTACAGGAAGTCCTCCGTGAGCGAGGCGTCGAAGCCGCCGATGCGGTCGTTCGCGAGCTCGACCCGGTAGACGAAGTAGGCGCGGTTCGAGACGTCGAGCGCGACCTCGACCTTCGCCTCCGCCATCGGCAGGACGAAGCTGCCGTAGCGACGGATGCCCTCCGCGCCGCCGAGCGCCTCGCGCACGGCCTTCCCGAGCACGATCCCGACGTCCTCCACCGTGTGGTGGAGGTCGACCGCGAGGTCGCCCTTCGCGCGAAGCGTGAGGTCGAAGAGCCCGTGGCGGGCGAACGACTCCAGCATGTGGTCGAAGAACGGGATGCCCGTCGAGACCGCGTAGTCGCCGCGCCCGTCGAGATCGAGCTCGAGCTCGATCTGCGTCTCCTTGGTGTTGCGCTGGAGGCGGGCCGTCCGGCCCGATCGGGTCTTCGCGTCGCCCATCAGAGCTCCGCCTCGGCCTCGCGGGCCGCCTCGCGCTCGCGCCGCGCCTTCCGGATCTTCTGCAGCCGGAGCTCGACGGACGTGCCGTGGCCCGTCAATCCCTCGATCGCCGCGAGCCGGATCACGTCGCCGCCGAGCTCGCGCAGCTTCGGCGGCTCGAAGCGCACGAAGCTCGTGCGCTTCATGAAGTCCTCGACGCCGAGGGGCGAGAAGAAGCGCGCGGTGCCGCCCGTCGGCAGCACGTGGTTCGGCCCGGCCAGGTAGTCGCCCACCGCGACGGGCGTGTAGTGGCCGAGGAAGATGGCGCCCGCGTTCACGATGCGCTTCGCCACGGCGTCGGTCTGGTCCATCGCGAGCACGCAGTGCTCGGGGGCGAAGCGGTTCACGAGCGTGATCGCCTCCTCCATGTCGCGGGTCTGGATCAGCGCACCGCGCGCGGCGAAGGCGGCAGCGGCGATCTTCGCGCGATCGAGCGCCTTGAGCTGCTTCACGATCTGCTCCTGCACCTTGGCGGCGAGGCCCTTCACGGGCGTCACGAGGATCGACGAGGCGAGCTCGTCGTGCTCGGCCTGCGACAGGAGGTCGGCCGCGATCCATGCCGGTGTCGCCGTCTTGTCGGCGAGCACGAGGACCTCGCTCGGGCCGGCCTCGCTGTCGATCCCGACCTCGCCGAAGACCGCCCGCTTCGCGGTCGCGACCCACACGTTCCCGGGGCCGACGATCTTGTCGACCCGCGGCACGCTCTCGGTACCGTACGCGAGGGCCGCCACGGCGTGGGCGCCGCCCATCTTGAAGATGCGATGCACGCCGGCGACCCGCGCGGCCACGAGCACCTCGGGCGACACGGTGCCGTCCGGCCGAGGCGGAGTCGCCATGATGATCTCCGGCACCTCCACGACGGAGGCCGGCACGGCGTTCATGATCACCGTCGACGGGTACAGTGCCTTGCCGCCGGGCACGTAGATGCCGACGCGGGCGAGCGGTCGCACGCGCTGGCCCATCAGCGCGCCGCCCTCCTCGCGCATCTCCCAGCTCGAGGGAATGCGACGCTTGTGGAAGTCGCGCACGCGCATGGCGGCCTTGCCGATCGCGGCGCGGTTCGCCGGATCGACCTTGTCGACGCCGGCGTCCCACTCGTCGCGCTTCACCTCGATGGCCTCGACCTTCGCGCTGTCGTGCTTGCGGACCAGGGCGAGGAGCTCCTTGTCGCCGCCGTCCCGCACGCGCTCCACGATCTTGCGTACCTCGCGCTCGATCTTCTCGTCCTGGCCGACGTGCCGGGACGCGAGCTTGCGGAACGCCGCCTCGAATCCCGGCTCGTCCGTCCGGAGCACGGCGATCGGACCCTTGTCGCTCGTTCGGCTCGCCATGGACCTCTATCCCTCCCGTCGGATCTCGGCGCCGAGCTGCCGCAGCTTCGCCTCGAGGCGTTCGTAGCCGCGGTCGATGTGGTAGACGCGGTTCACCGTCGTCTCGCCCTCGGCCGCGAGGGCCGCCACCACGAGTCCCGCCGACGCGCGCAGGTCGGTCGCCATCACCGGCGCGGCCTCGAGGCGCGCCACCCCGCGCACGTGGGCCGAGCGTCCGTCGAGCGCGATGTCCGCTCCCATGCGCTGGAGCTCGGGGACGTGCATGAAGCGGTTCTCGAACACCGTCTCCGTCACGAGGCTCGAGCCGCTGCCGAGCGTGAGGAGCGCCATGAGCTGCGCCTGCATGTCCGTCGCGAAGCCGGGATAGGGCGCCGTGACGACGCGGATCGGCTTCGTGCGCTCCCAGGCCCGCGCGTGGATCCCGTCCGGTGTCACGTCGAGCTCGACGCCCGCCTCGCGCAGCTTCTCGATCGTGCTCTCGAGGTGGAGCGGATCGGCGCCCTGCACCAGGACCTCGCCGCGCGTGATCGCGCCGGCGGCGAGCAGCGTCCCGGCCTCGATCCGATCGCCCGAGACCTCGTGCTCGATCGCGCGCAGCCGCTCGACGCCGCGTACCCGGATGCGGTCGGTGCCGGCGCCCTCGATCTCGGCGCCCATCCGCACCAGCGCCGCAGCGAGCTCGATCACCTCGGGCTCACGCGCAGCGTTCTCGAGCACGGTCTCGCCCCGCGCGAGGGTCGCTGCCATGAGCACGTTCTGCGTGCCGTTCACCGTCGTCAGGTCGAACACGACGCGCGCGCCCTCGAGGCCGCCCGGCGCCACCGCCTCGACGTAGCCGTGGTCGAGGCGCGTGCGCGCGCCGAGCGCCTCGAGCCCCTTCAGGTGCTGGTCGACCGGCCGCACGCCGATCGCGCAGCCGCCGGGCTCCGACACGCGACCCTCGCGATGGCGGGCCACGAGCGGGCCGAGCACGAGGAACGACGCGCGCATCTGGCGGACGAGCTCGTACGGAGCCTCGGGCTTCAGCACGCGGCCCTCGATCCGCACCGTCCCGGCCTCGATCGGGTCCCAGCCGGCCCGCGCGCCGAGCGCAGCGAGGATCTGCAGCATGGTGTCGACGTCGCGCACGTGCGGGACGTTGCGCAGCACCGTCTCGCCCTCCGCGAGCAGCGCCGAGGCCATCAAGGCGAGCGTCGAGTTCTTCGAGCCCGACACGCGCACGGAACCCGCGAGCCGCGTCCCCCCCTGCACGACGATGCGGTCCATCCGGCTAGACGCCCTCCTGCGTCGGGGCGTCGCCGCCCGACGTGACTCCGTCGGACGCGACGCGCTCCGACGGCATCCGCGCCGCGACCACACGCGGTCGGCGCGCGAGGTCGAGGTGCGTCGCGACTTCGACGAGCCCGGCTTCCGCGAGGAAGCCGGCGACGGCGCCGGCCTGGACCGGCGCGATCTCGAGCACGATCGCGCCGCCCGGGCGTAGCGCGTGGCGCGCGCCCTCGGCCAGGCGCCGCAGCACCTCGGTCCCCGCCGGCCCCGCGAAGAGCGCCATGCGCGGCTCGTGGGCGAGCTCTGGCGCGAGCCCGTGAGCCTCCGCGTCCGCGAGATAGGGCGGATTCGAGACCACGAGATCGAAGCGCTCGCGACCGGAGGCGGCGTAGAGGTCTCCCTCGGCGAAGCGCACCCGAGCGGCGAGGCCGAGGCCCTCGGCGTTGGCGCGTGCCACCGCGAGGGCGGCGGGCGAAGCGTCGGTCGCGAGCACGTGCGCCTGGGGACGCTCCGTCGCGAGTGCGAGCGCGATCGCGCCCGAGCCCGTGCCGACGTCGAGGATCGCGAGCTCCGCCTCGCGCTCGGGGAAGAGAGCGAGGGCGGTCGCGACCAGGGTCTCCGTCTCGGGCCGCGGCGAGAGCACGTCGCCCGTCACCGCGAGCGCGAGCGACCAGAACTCGCGTCGGCCGACGAGCTGTGCCACCGGAATGCGTTCTCCCGCACGCCTGCGGACGAGCTCGCGGAAGCGCGCGCGCTCGTCCGCCTCCACGGGCTTCTCGAAGTCGAGATAGAGACGCAGCCGATCGCTCCCCAGCGCGTGGGCGAGCAGGCACTCGGCGTCGAGCCGCGCGCTCTCGATGCCGCGCGAGGCGAAGTGCTGCGTGGTCCAGCGCAGGAGCTCGAGCACGGTCCAGCGCTTCTCGCCGGACGCTCCCATCCCCTTCTCGGCGGGGCGAGCGGCGGGCGGCGTGGCGCCCGTCACCGGCGCGCTCACGGCGCGTCCCCTTCCGGCGCGCGCTTCGAGGCCTCGGCGTTGAAGTACGTCGCCACGGCGTCGAGCAGCTCGCCGAGGTCGCCCTGCAGCATCGCCTCCAGGCGATGGGTGGTGAAGCCGGCGCGGTGGTCCGTGATGCGCGACTGGGGAAAGTTGTAGGTACGGATCCGCTCGCTGCGCTCGCCGGTGCCGACCTGCGCGCGTCGGTCGCTCGCGCGCTCCGCGGCCTTCTTCTGCTGCTCGATCTCGAGCAGCCGCGCACGCAGGATCTTCAAGGCCCGCGCCTTGTTCTTGTGCTGCGACTTCTCGTCCTGGCACTGCACCACGAGGTTCGTCGGGAGGTGCGTGATGCGCACGGCCGAGTCGGTCGTGTTGACGCTCTGGCCGCCCGGGCCCGACGAGCGGAAGACATCGACGCGGAGGTCCTTCGGATCGATCTCGATCTCGACCTCTTCCGCCTCGGGCAGCACCGCCACCGTGACGGTCGAGGTGTGGATGCGTCCCGCCGACTCCGTGACCGGCACGCGCTGCACCCGATGCACGCCGCGCTCGTGCTTGAGCCGGCTGAAGACCCGATCGCCCGAGACCGCGGCGATCACCTCGCGGAGACCGCCGCCGTCGGTCTCCGACACCGAGAGCGGCTCGACCTTCCAGCCCTGGAGCTCGGCGAAGCGCGAGTACATGCGGAAGAGGTCGGCCGCGAAGAGGGCAGCCTCGTCCCCGCCCGTGCCCGCACGGATCTCGAGGATCACGTCCTTCTCGTCGTTCGGGTCCTTGGGCAGCAGGAGGTCGCGGATCTGGGCCTCGAGGCGGGTCTCCTCGGCAGTCAGCTTCTCCAGCTCGCCCCGGGCCATCTCCCGGAGCTCCGGATCGCTCTCGCCGAGCAGCTCCCGTGCGCTCTCGATTTCGCCGAGCACCTGGCGGTAGCGCCGGCCGGCCTCGGCCAGGGGGCGCAGGGACGCGAGCTGCTTCGCGGTCTTGGCGTACTCCGACGGGACGCTCGCCACGGCGGGATCGGCGAGACGCTCCTCGAGACCCCGGGCGCGCGCCTCGACGTCTGCGATGCGTTCGACGAGATCCGACATGTCCCCTGCCTCACCGCTGCCCCGGGTCCGGGCGAGACCCGAGAGCCCACGGTAATCCAAGCCCTTCGGCTGCGAAACGCGAGGGGGGACGCCCGCTTCCGCGGGCCCGGCGCGTGGCGCGGGCCCGCGGGAGCGGCTCGTTCGCGGCTAGGAGTTCATCGAGGCCAGGAACTCCGCGTTGGTGTCCGTGGCCTTGATCTTCTCCATCAGGAACTCCATCGAGTCCACCGGCGAGAGCGGCGCCAGCACCTTCCGCAGGATGTACATGCGGTTCAGCGTCGCCTCGGGGAGCAAGAGCTCCTCGCGCCGGGTCGCCGACTTCGTGATGTCGATGGCCGGATACGTGCGCCGCTCGGCGAGCTTGCGGTCGAGCACGATCTCGGAGTTTCCCGTCCCCTTGAACTCCTCGAAGATCACCTCGTCCATGCGCGACCCGGTGTCGATCAGCGCGGTGCCCACGATCGTGAGGCTCCCGCCCTCCTCGACGTTGCGCGCCGCGCCGAAGAAGCGCTTCGGCTTGTGGAGCGCGTTCGAGTCGACGCCGCCCGAGAGGATCTTGCCCGAGTGCGGCACCACGGTGTTGTGGGCGCGCGCGAGACGCGTGATCGAGTCGAGCAGGATCACCACGTCGCGCTTGTGCTCGACCAGGCGCTTCGCCTTCTCGATCACCATCTCGGCCACCTGCACGTGGCGTGTCGCGGGCTCGTCGAAGGTCGAGGAGATCACCTCGGCCCGGACGTTGCGCTGCATGTCGGTCACCTCTTCCGGCCGCTCGTCGATCAGCAGCACGATGAGGTAGACCTCCGGATGGTTCTCGCTGATCGCGTTCGCGAGGTCCTTCAGGATCATGGTCTTGCCGGCCTTCGGCGGCGAGGTGATGAGGGCGCGCTGGCCCTTCCCGATGGGCGCGATCAGGTCGATGATGCGCGTCGTGAGCCCGCCGCTCCGGGCCTCGAGATTGAACTTCTCCTGCGGATAGAGCGGCGTCAGGTTGTCGAACAGGATCTTGTGGCGCGCCTTCTCGGGCGACTCGAAGTTGATCGACTCGACCTTCAGCAGCGCGAAGTAGCGCTCGCCTTCCTTCGGCGGGCGGATCTGCCCGGAGATCGTGTCGCCGGTCCGGAGGTTGAAGCGCCGGATCTGCGAGGGCGAGACGTACACGTCGTCGGGCCCCGCGAGGTAGTTCTGGTCGGGCGCGCGCAGGAAGCCGAAGCCGTCGGGCAGGATCTCGAGCACGCCTTCGGCGTAGATCTTCCCTTCCTGCTCGGTGGTGGCCTTCAGCACCGCGAAGATCAGGTCCTGCTTGCGCATGCCGGCCGCGTTCTCGACCTGCAGGCCTTCGGCCAGCGCCGTCAGCTCCTGCATCGTCTTCTGCTTCAGCTCCTTGACGTAGAGCCGCTCGCCGGCCGGGGTGTCGTCGATGCTGTCTTCGAGGAGGTCGTCGTCGAACGGCTCGTCCTGCGGGACGTAGTCGCGCATGCCGGGAAGGCCCCGGTGGTCGCGCATCACGTTTCCGTTGCGGTCGCCTCGCGGCCGGCGGCCCTTGCCGCGGCGGGATCGCCCGCCGCCGCCCGACATGTTCCCGTCGTTTCCTCGCTGATTCACGTGATGATCTCTCGTTCGCTGATGGGTGTGGTTGTTGTGGTTGTGGGGACGTGGCGCTGGGACTCTGGGATCGGATTCCAGGGGATCGATTGGCTCGGGCCCTGCGTGGGGCCCGCTTCGGGCGGCTCTCCGAGCGCCGCGGCGGGCTTTCGGGCCCGGGCTGCGCGGGCTTCGGGCGCGTCGAAGAAGGAGATGGAGAGATGCGCTTCGCGTCTGGCCTCTCGTTCGGTCGGACGGTCTCGGAAGTTGATAGCGAGTCCGACTGGCCTCGCCTGGCCTCGACCGATCCGTCCTGGTCCGCGGGTTCGTAGGTTCGTCGCTTCGTGATCCGTGCGGTCCGGCCTTCTCGAATCTTCTCGCAAAACTTCTCGAACCGACCTTCTTGATCCGACCGCCGGCTCCAGCGGCTGGTTCCGGCTCTCTCGACCCGACCGGGGGATTCGATGGTCGGACCGGCTCTTCCCACGCCGTCTCTGAGCTTCCGATGACCGCGGGCGCGTGCGACGGGTGATCCCCGGTCGCTCCAGCGGGCGCGGCGCCGATCCACATGAACCGATCACATGAACCGATCTAGGACAGCCGATCCACAAGACCGTGGGAGAAAAGCTGTCCGCAAGCTAGAGGGAGCCATCGGGCGTGTCAACCCTGCGCGCCGCCACGTGGTGGAGGAGCCGCCCGGCCCCCTTTCCCTCGCGGCGGTAGGAGTGGAAGCGCGCGGGGTCGCAGTGCGTGCAGGCGTCGTCGAGGGCGCCGATCGCATCGGCCGCGAGGCCGGCGCGCGCGAGATCGAGACGCGCCAGCGCGACGAGATCGAGCCGGTGATGGCCGGGACGGCTCGGCGCGAGGGCCGCGTCGAGGGCTTCGCCGAAGCGCGTCGCGAGCGCGTCGACGACGGGCCCGTCGATCTCGTAGCAGCAGGCGCGGATGCACGGACCGATCGCGGCGACGAAGCGCGCGCCCGGCGCCGTCGCCCGGAGCGACGCGATCCCCGCGCCGATCACCCCCGCGGCGAGGCCGCGCCAGCCCGCGTGGATCGCGGCGACGACCCGTCCATCGGCGCTCGCGACGAGCAGCGGCATGCAGTCGGCGGTGACGACTCCTACGGCGACGTCCGGCAGCGTCGAGACGATCGCGTCGGCCTCGTGGGGCGCCGAGGCGCCGCCGACGACGCGCGCGACGACG
>Ga0335070_10007493_pt1 | contig 12803 bp, 15 predicted proteins | sample Lox_Sample_13_FD_206722 | JGI IMG/M metagenome (GOLD analysis project Ga0335070, IMG submission 206722) | Soil microbial communities from Loxahatchee National Wildlife Refuge, Florida, United States - Lox_Sample_1.3 | ecosystem: Environmental > Terrestrial > Soil > Wetlands | place: USA...
CTACGCAGGTCTACAACGTGCCCAAAAAGAGCTCAACATAACCTTCGACTACGCGTCGCCAATGGCCATAGCAGAATACGAAGGCGACCAAACAAACTTTGCAAAACAAACAGGCAAATACGCACTAATAGTCTGCATAGGCTTTGACCAAGCTGACGCTCTTAACAAGACCGCAGCAGCATATCCAAACCAAAACTTTGCAATCGTGGACATGGAAGTCGATCAACCAAACGTCGCATCCCTACTCTTCAAAGCAAATGAAGGATCATTCCTAACAGGCGTTGTAGCCGGAATGATGACCAGCACAGGAAAGACAGGTTTCGTAGGAGGAATGGACATACCGCTGATCAGAGATTTCTTCGATGGATACCAAGCTGGCGTACAATGGGCAAACTCAAGCGCAACAGTCCTTGCACCAGTCTTCGTCGGAGGCTGGGCAGATCCCACCACAGCACATGAGGAGGCGTTAACGCTTATCAGCCAAGGAGCCGATGCGATATTTGCAGCAGCAGGCAAAAGTGGATTAGGTGCTTTACAAGCCATACACGAACAAGGAAAACTCGGTTTCGGAGTGGACTCTTGTCAAGACTATCTCTATCCAGAGATAAAGGCTAGTGCGACAAAAAGAGTAGATGAAGCCGTTTTTGAAATGATCGAAGCCGCCATACTAACGAAACTCTACCCGAACCTGACGACCGGCAATTTCAAGGGAGGAGTCTACGACAAAGGAGTGGCTGAAGGATGGACAGGTTGCAGCAGACTTCCTGAGGAACAACCGCTTTGGGAAAGCACCTTCAATTTCACAGAAACACCGTTGCCAACGAACGTACTGAACAAACTGATAGATGCACGAGCTGGAATCATCTCAGGAGCAATAACAGTTCCAACAGCTTATACGTAGCAAAAGTCTTAAACTCAGTTCCTATCCTCTTTTTTTGTAATGAACACCGCCGTAAGAATGGTCAACATCACCAAAACTTTCCCAGGAACAGTCGCAAGCGACAGAGTAAATCTTGAAGTGAAAAAAGGAGAGATTCACGGGTTACTGGGAGAGAATGGCGCAGGAAAAACCGTTTTAATGAACGTTCTCTACGGACTGTACAAACCAGATCAAGGACAGATCTTCATCAATGACAAAGAGATAAGAATGGACAGTTCTGCTACCGCGATAAAAAACGGAATTGGAATGGTACATCAGCATTTCATGCTTGTTCCCAGTCTAACTGTGGCAGAAAACATCGTTCTAGGCAGAGAACCCCGAAAAAACATGCTGCTGCTCGACATGGAAAAGATAGTTAAGGATATCAAAGAAACTTCAAGAGAATATGGTTTGGAAATAGATCCTAAAGAACTCGTCAAGAACCTTCCAGTCGGTCTTCAACAAAGAGTCGAAATTCTCAAAGCGTTGTATCGCGGAGCTCAAATCCTTATCCTAGACGAACCAACTTCGGTTCTCACTCCCCAAGAAGTTGACAGCCTCTTCAAAGCGATGAAAGCGTTAAGAGAACAGGGAAAATCAGTCATCTTCATAACCCACAAACTGAAAGAAGTATGCGCAGTTTGCGACAGAATAACCGTCCTTAAAAAAGGAAAAGTCGTCGGTACAGTAGATGCAAACAATACAAACCCGCTAGAACTTGCAGCTATGATGGTAGGCAGAGAGATCTCCTCGACGTGCAAAAAAGAAAATTATCAACCTGGAAAATGCGTTTTGAAAGTTGAAAAACTGCAAGCATTAAACGACCGCAAACTTTCCGCACTCAATGACATCACCTTCGAAGTCCACGAATCAGAAATTCTCGGAATAGCTGGAGTCGAAGGGAACGGACAGACTGAGCTTGTAGAGGTCCTTACAGGATTGAGACAGACGACCTCAGGGAAGATAATCCTTGATGGAAGGTCCATAACGAACAGCTCCCCACACGACAGAATCAGCATGGGAATCTCAAATGTGCCCGAGGACAGACAGAAAAGAGGCCTAATTCTTGATTTCTCGGTACTAGAAAACCTAATTCTGGGATACGAAGACAAACCTCCTTTCGAAACAGGATGGTTCAGATTGAACCTTAGGAAAGCCGCAAGCTTCTCAGACGAACTAATCCAAGAATATTCGATCAAAACACCCAGCAAAGAAACACCAGCAAGACATCTGTCAGGAGGCACTCAACAAAGAGTGGTCCTGGCAAGAGAATTCAGCCGAAAACCGAAGCTCATTATTGCTTCACAACCTACGCGAGGACTGGACATTGGCGCGACTGAATACGTTCACAGAAAACTCGCTGAAATGCGAGATCAAGGAGTCGCTGTTCTACTAATCTCTGCAGACCTCGACGAGATACTAGCCCTCAGCGACCTAATCGCGATACTATACGAAGGAAAAATCGTCGCCATCAGAGAATGCGGCAAAACAAACGAACTGGAACTCGGACTTCTGATGACAGGTGGAAACAATGAATGAAAAAGCTAGATCCAGTGAGACACGCAGATTAATGCTCACGCTACGGGGCACGATACCACAAATAATCGCGGTTCTCCTCGCCTTCCTTATAGGCGCAATAATACTATTAGCAACAGGACACTCACCGATCGACGCCTACGTAGCCGTATTGAAAGGAGCATTCGGCGACGTCTACGGCATCGGACAAACCCTCACCCAAGCAACACCAATAATCTTCACCGCGCTAGCATTCATCTTTGCCTTCAAATGCGGATTATTCAACATCGGAGCCGAAGGCCAGTTACTCATTGGCGGATTCACAGCCGCACTAGCAGGAATATACTTCGGTGACCTGCCAATTTACATTCACCTGCCCTTCGCCCTACTAGTAGGCGCAACAGGAGGAGCACTTTGGGGCTTCATCCCAGGCATCCTGAAAGCCAAGCTAGGAGCACACGAAGTAATAACCAGCATGATGCTGAGCTACGTTGCTCTTTACATCACAAGCTACATGGTGAACTATCCATTCATAGCCCCACCAGGCTGGGTAGCTCAAACAGTGCCCGTCGCACCATCAGCCGAGCTTCCACGCATATTATCGTCCACTCAGCTTTCAGCTTCAATCCTCATAGCAATAGGAATGGCCGCCATCCTAACACTCGTATTCAACAGAACGGTCCTTGGCTACGAAGTGAGAGCGGTAGGACTCAACACGGCGGCTGCTGAGAGCAACGGCATAAACGTCAAAAACACCATGATCATCGCCTTCATAATCAGCGGAGCGCTAGCAGGACTGGGAGGAGCTGGAGAAATACTAGGAGTCCACCGACGCTTCATAAGCGGTTTCTCTCCGGGCTACGGCTTCGATGGACTCGCAGTCGGCCTCATCGGAGGACTAAACCCCATTGGCACAATCTTTGCCGCAATCTTGATCGGAGCACTGAGAGCCGGCGGCATGACTATGAACACGGTCACAGGCGTCCCAATTGACATCGTCTCAGTCCTTCAAGGACTAGTCGTGCTCTTCGTAGCAGCCCCCAAATTAATCACATATCTTTCCAAAAAAGGCGTAGCCCTGCCAAGAGCCCTCAAACCTCTTTCCAACGGAGTCCAAACAATACTATCAAAAATCAAACGAACCTCCAGAAAAGGAGGGTCATAATGGTTAACATCATCGACATCATCAACGTCGGACTCTTCGCCGCAACCCTCAGAATGGCAACCCCACTGGTCCTAGGTGCACTTGGAGGCATCTTCTCTGAGAGAGTAGGAGTAATCAACATCGCCCTAGAAGGAATGATGCTTACAGGAGCCTTCACAGGCGTCATGGCAAGCTATTATACAGGCAACGCTTGGATCGGAGTCCTCGCAGCCGTACTAGTTGGTGGACTACTCGGCCTTCTCCACGCAATACTCACCGTCGAATTCGCAGGAAATCAAATCGTCAGCGGAACAGGTATCAACATCCTCGCATTAGGCATAACCGCCTACCTTTCACAAGTAATATGGGGATCAAGAGGCGCATCACAAAGCGTTAACGGGCTCGGAACAATATCGATTCCCTTGCTCAAAGACGTCCCGATTCTGGGAGAGATCCTAGGATCGACAACTCCTCTAGTCTATGTGATGCTGATTCTCGTAATCCTAACCTACGTCGTCCTGTTCAAAACCCCAATGGGACTACGCCTGAGAGCTGTGGGTGAACATCCAGCCGCAGCAGATACTGCTGGAATAAACGTTCGCAGAACAAAATACTTGTTCCTGATAGTGAGCGGCATGCTAGCTTCCCTTGGAGGCGTGTTCTTGTCTTTAGGGCAACTAAACTTTTTTGTCTCTTCAATGACGGGGGGAAGAGGCTTCATTGCTCTCGCGGCAATGATACTCGGAGGATGGATGCCCTTCGGGGTTCTGGGAGCAGGCCTTCTCTTCGGATTTGCCGACGCCGTTCAGATGAGACTGCAAGGTCTTGGATTTCTTGCTCCTCAGATAATTCTCGCAATTCCTTACATCGTTACAGTAGTTGTACTGGCAGGTTTCGTCAGAAAAAGAATACCGCCCAGCGATTACAAACCTTACGAAAAAGAATAACAGCCGCAGGAAACGATTAGGCAAGTCGCTACTTGCTACGTTCCAACATTTTCACCGCTTCAGTCGCAATCTGCGCCTCTTTCTTAATCGCGTTCTGAACCCTCTTATCAAGTTCTCCAGTTCTTTCCCCAGGTTCAAACTCCCCTTTCCCAACGCCCAAGATCGGATTCCCATCGACAGCTAGAATCGTACCTGCCTTCAATTTCTTCAAGCTCGCAAGCGTGAAAATCACAGAAGATTCCATCTCCACAGAAAGAACGTGGTACGCACTCCAGACTTTCAAGTTCTCGAGATCACCATAAAAAGCGTCAGAAGTCAAGACAGGACCAAAATGAACTTTCTCACCAAGCTTTCGAGCCGCTTCAACGAGAGCGACCGTGACCTCAAAATCGGCGACCGCAGGAAACTCGAGAGGCACATAACATCTAGATGCACCATCCGCCCTAACCGCTGCAGTCGCAACCACTATGTCCCCCATTTTAATCTCTGGCTGAAGAGCGCCAGTGGTTCCAACCCGAATGAAAACCTGCGCACCAACTCGTGCCAGCTCCTCAACAACAATCGCCGCCGAAGAACAACCGATGCCTGTTGAAGAAGCAGATACACCCACTCCCCCAACTTTCCCGCTATAGGTTATAAAACCGCGATATTCAGCGACCTTCGAGCACTCATCAAACAAACCAGCGATCATTTCAACCCTTTTCGGGTCACCCGATATCAGAACGTATTTGGCTACATCCCCAACTCCACACATAATGTGCGGCTGCACGCGCTTCTTCATTTTCGTCTCCAACCCAGTCTATAGACGCATTGCGAAATATATTTTCTGACAAGCAGACGAATCATTCAGTCAAAGAATGATGCCAATGAAGAATGTACTCAGGCAACGTCAAACCTTTCTCGCCCAATCTCTCAACAAGCTTGACCGGCAAAGGACTCAAAACAAAAGCCGCCCGCATATAAAATCTCCTAGGCTGCCCCGCCTTAACCTCCTCTTCAATACTTATATGAAGATCCGATTTGTCACTCAACGTAGACTTCTTCGCACCCGTGATTGACAAAATCGTTCCATTCATCTTCTTCAAAGTCTCACACCAAGCAATCACAGACTTGGTCTCACCTGAAAAAGATATCAAAATCTCAAGATCACCAGGCCTGGGCGCTGGAGTGTTCACCCCTCTTGCAATGTAAACATCATCGCCCAAGAGACTCTTGAGATGGAAAAGTCTGACGGCAGTCATTTTGACAATCTCACTTGCAGTTCCTTTTCCACCCAAGAACACACTCGTTCGCTTCTCCAAAGCATCAATCAAACGCAGATAGTTGTCAGAAGACGCAACCGAATCAACCAACGGTCCAAGCTTCTGGAACTCTTCATTGCACAAAGGAATGACATCCACAACCTCAAGATTACGGAAAATCGCCTCCGTCATCATCGACAACAAAAGAAGACTGCCCAACTCAAAGATGTCACCCATAATGCCAACTTCGCTGTAATCCAAAGAAGGTTTAGATCTCCCCCTCCCTCTCAATTCAAGAACATTTCCATACCTACTCACAACCTTAGCCAAAGGCGAACTGAGATTAGAAGTGATCAGACCCATAGAGAACTTCGAAGTTCTAGTATCCTCAATATACTTCGTCAAATCCTCAGCCATAACCAACGGATCACCAGAAACACCGCTCCCAGAATTGATCAAAAGAAAAACCTTGTTATATCGACGCTCCAACTCTGCAGCAGCATCATACATGTTCTTCCCAGGAAACCCCGGATCATCAGGAGTGATCACAACCTTATTTCGCCAACCGATCTGACTGATAGCGATCTGACTCATCGCCGCATTGAGAGAATAAAGCGATCGACCAGAACCTCCACAGACCACGCAATCAGCAGCTTTGAGGTTCTCATACAGCAACCCCAAATCTCTTTTGTGAACATTCGAAATGTTCTCCTGAATCCGGTTGATGTATCCGATCCGACAGATTCTGCTTTTGATTCTCCCACACCCTACTTAATCAGAAACTTGTCCAGTTTATATTTGCCTTGCGATACAGAATCAAAACGAAATATCAACAATCAGAGCAATCAGAGACAAAACAAGCTACACATGCCCACGTCGCTTGACCACAATCGGCTCCTCAACACACAAAGGCGCTCCACACAAATTGCAGTACTTTGCCGTGATCAACACGCGGTTGCCGCACATGGGACAAACAGTGTGCAAATCAAAAACCCTAAAAACAACCTCTTTCCCAACGCGCAACTTCTTGATAAAACCACGATCAACAAGCTGATTCAAATAATCACTCTCAGCCGCCCTACTCCGCCCAGTCTTGCCCGCAACAACCTCAGCGGTGGCCTCACCCAACAAAGCGATAGCCTCCATAGACCTACGCAAATGCTCAGGCAACGAATTCAAAGACGCTGGAACATGAACCACTTGATCCAAAACACCTTTACCAGATTTGGTCTCGAGCCTTTCCAATCTATTCGTCAGATCCCGCAGAGTCTGGTTGATCTCTCTAAGAAGATCTTCAAGCTTCTTCTTGGGCAATAGCTTCGTAACGCTCCCGAAGATACGTGTGTTACACTATTCGTTCCAGCCTTAAAAGATCTTCGCAACGTTTAAATAAATCCCTCACTATGTTGCCTAACTGCAACACAGGAGGAGGATTTTGTTGAGCAGACAGATCATACAGGATGTTGTCATTCCCATTATCATCAGCATAATGGGTGAAGACGGATATCTTAACCCGCTCAGAGCCGAAGTTAGAGACCAACAATTGGAAGAGTTCCTTGAAGAAGAACTTCGAAGACGTTTCGGAGTCATAGGTGCAGATGGTTGCCAACATTTGAAAGAACAATTAGAACAAGCCAGGAAGAACGATCCGTTTGAATTCACTGAAACACTCAGAATACTCTTGAGAAAATACGTGAAAATTCAAGCAAGAATCAGACGCGCCTTGAAAATGAAGGAAATGGAAAAAGGTCCGCCTGACAGATTCGTGCCACAACGAAGAAGGTATCCGCTTCCACTGAAACAATCAGATCAATATTAGGAGACGGAACATGGACGATTTCATATTTCTATTTGGAACCACAATAGCTCTCTTCTGTATAATATTGCTAAAATCATCTGACAAAAATCGAAAACACTACAAACCAATGATGCCGTCAAGTAATCCAATCTATGCACCATACATTCTACCAACTGCACCTAACGCTAATGTCGAAACCCGACTTGAAAGAACACCTAACATTCAAAGGCCACCTATCAATCCAACACCATTCACTCCTCGTCAACCTGAACACCAGAATATTCCGTACAGAACCATGAATCATCAGACCACAGATGAACTTCCGAGCATTCAGAACTGGAGAAGATCCATAGCAGGACTAATCAGATTGGCTGACCAAAACATGCGGTACGCAAGAACCAATTATTCAGTAGCAAAACTCTACGAAGCCAATCAATATGCAGCAACTGCCGTCGAGAATATGTCTAGAGCCCTAATACACTGCTTCGGAGAAAAACCAGACGAGACTCAAGACCAAACAGACCCATTAAGGCTAATAAGTTCAAGACTTGATGAAAATGAACGAAAAGAGCTTGAAGAAACCTTCCTCGAAATAAAGTTAGTAAACATCGTCATCGAAGACCTGCACGAAAAAGCAGAATCTACACCTAGAGAAATGGTCAAAGCAGTTGAATCAGCAGTTAAAGCATGTCGCACCCTCAAAAAAATCATTGTCGCTCATTTTGCAGCCGAAATCCCAGAAATCACCGTAGCTTGCCCCAAATGCAATTCCCTAGAGATCTTCGTTTCACTAGACAAACCGGGTTATACAAACAACAAATGCTTGAACTGCTTTCATGAATGGAGCGAAAATAACAGCTAACAACAACATAAGTAAGGCACGGCAGTTATTGCTGACACAAGCTTCATCAAAAACAGCAGACATAAGAAACAGCACCGGAAGAGATCAGATGGACGAAGAAACTCAAAGAATAGCCAAGCAACGAATCGAAACACTCTTCAAACTGGCGAAGACCACGATAAATGAAAATCCTACGCTTGCAACAGAATACGTACAGACCGCCAGAAAAATAGCCATGTCAGCCAGAGTTTCCCTGCCAACCGAGTACAGAAGGCAAGTCTGCAAACACTGCAAGAGCTTCATATTGCCAGGCATAAACTGTAAGGTGCGACTACAACAAAAGAGAGAACCGCATGCAGTAATAACTTGCCTGAAATGCGGCGGAAAAACAAGAATACCATTAAAACAAAAAACATGGAAGACAATAACATGAGTGAAATAACACCTGGAAAAAAGAGATTCATCAAAAGAAAATTCGAGGAAGAAAAACCGACAGTGTGGGTTGGAAAGAGCGGAGTCTCACCTGAGCTGATAGAAGAAATCAACAAACAACTAGCCAGAAACAAATACGTTAAGTGCAAAATCCTCAAAAGCGCCCTAACGGAACAAGAAACCAAGCAAATCACATCCACAATAGCCCATCAAACAGATGCGATACTGGTCGAAGTGAGGGGACACACCTTCATTCTTTACAAGACCAAAACTCAAAGGGATAATGAATATTGGTAACTCCCAATGACGTTCCAGTATCTAACTTCATCGACAAGTTAGCCAAGCATCTGAAAGAAAACGTTGATGCGGTAACACCTCCCGTATGGACAAACATTGTAAAAACTGGAAGTCATGCCCAACAACAACCGCAAAACCCAAACTGGTGGTACATCAGATGCGCTTCTCTTCTCCGCAAGATTTACGTTCACGGCCCCGTTGGGCTTGAAAAATTACGCGCTGATTACGGCGGAAGAAAGAGCAACGGAGTAAAACCTCACCATGCTTCAAAATCGGGCGGTTCAGTCATAAGAAAAGCTTTGCAACAGCTTGAGACCGCAGGTTACATTGAAACTGTCAAGGCAAAAGGTAGACGAGTGACGCCATCAGGAAGAAAACTTCTGAAAGAGGTAGCCGAAGAAGTAGGCAAAGAGATAACAAAGGATCTTCCAGAATTGCAGAAGTACCAGACAGGTGAGTAACATGTCCGATGCGGAGCTGGAAGAACTTCGCAGACGAAGACTTTCAGCCATGAGAAGACAAGCGTCTGAAGAACAAAAGGACACGCAAGCCGAAGAACAGTTAGAGCAGGAGAAACAAGCCCTCCTCAGAAGCATACTTTCGCCGCAAGCCAGACAAAGACTCGCAAATCTGAAAATGATCAAACCTGAGTTTACGTCTCAACTGGAACTTCAGATCATACAGCTAGCCCAACAAGGACGGGTATCAGCCCCCATGAGCGACGAACAATTGAAGAAAATATTAATTCAACTTCAATCACGCAAGCGTGATACAACAATAACAAGGAGATAAAAAATGACACGAAACAAGCCAACTGCTAAGAAACGAAGACTGGCGAAGGCAGGAAAACAGAAAAAGGCGGTTCCGACATGGGTGATATCCAGAACCAGTGGCAAATTCAGGACGCACCCCAAGCGAAAGGAATGGCGCAAAAGAAAACTGAGAGCGTAGGAGGAAAATCATGATGGACCAAGAAAAGAAACTGGTTTCAAAGACCCAGGAGAACGAAGAACACCCAGAACCTGAAGCAGAAGAAGCAAAAACGGAAGAACTAGAAGAAGAACTTGAGGAGCCGCTTGAAGAGGTTACCAAGGAAGAAGCGGAAGCTGAGCAGAAAGAAGAAGAACTGCCTGCTGTCGAGGAAAAAGAAGAGATCAAAGCTGAAAAAGAGGAAAAACCCGAAAAAGAAGAGGAAGAAATCGTTGAAGAGAGGATATACACCGTTCCCCTCGGCAAGGCCTGGATTATGCCCCCTCACAAGAGATCGCCACGGGCGATGCGCATCCTCAAAATCTTCATAACCAAACACATGAAGCTTGAAGCCAAGAAAAAAGGAGAAACCGAGGAAGAAGAAGAACCCGGTCAACTCATAATCAGTAACGAAGTAAATGAAAGAATATGGACAAGAGGCGTAGAAAAGCCTCCAAGAAAAATACGAGTACGCACGGCAAAAGACAAAGAAGGTAACGTGACGGTTTATCTGGCCGAAGGAGATTAGTCCTTGGCCATTTACCTGTCGAGCATCGTTGGAAGCTCAAGCATAGGTGTTTATTCATTAGCTACAGACCGCATTTTTGTCGCACCAAGCGCCGTTCCACTCAAAAAAGCCGAAAGACTGAGCGAGTGGCTCAAAGCCACCCTGATTCACACTTCCATAGGCGGATCCGTTTTGGTTGGAGCACTTGCCTGCGCTAACTCTAACGGAATCATACTTCCCAGTTTCGTAAGAGAAACAGAAATCGAAGCGATTCAAAAGTGCTTCGACGGAAACATAACCGTTATGGATACCAAGAAAACAGCCTATGGAAACCTTGTTCTGGCAAACGACAACGGAGCGATCGTGGATCCCCGCTTGAAAACCCCTGACATCGAGAAAATCTCCGAAACCCTATGCGTAGAAGTCGTGCGTGGAGAAATCGCAGATTTACCCTACGTCGGTTCGCTGGCCGTAGCAACGAACAAAGGAGCCCTCACTCACCCCTTGCTGAAAGAGAACGAACGACAGGTCTTAGAACAGGTTCTGAAGGTCCCAGTCGATGTCGGAACCATCAACTGCGGCATCCCTTATGTTGGCACGGGACTGCTTGCCAACAGTCGCGCAGCCATTGCGGGATTGTTGACGACTGGACCCGAGATATTTATAATAGGGAACGCCTTGGATGTTGTGCAAGAGGATGGCAAAATTGAAAATCTTCAGAGTCACCGGTGAAATTACCAAACCTAACCTAAAAACTCCTTTCAGAAAGGAGATCGTTTGTGAAAAACCAGAACAAGCGAAAGAGAAAGTCTACGCCGAGTTGGGCAGCAAGCACCGTGTCAAACGTTACCATATCAAGATAACAAACATTGAAGAAGTCTCCCCTGAAAACATTGAAAACCCGCTTCTGAAAAAACTCGCGATGGGAGAATAAGATACTTGGCAAGCAAAGATGAAGAAGAACTTCAGAAACTGAGTGTCGAACTGCGTCTACTGGAACAGACAGCAGAAGCTTTGCAATCTCGAATGGGGATGGTCAACGCGGCAGCAAACGATCTAATGTATGCTCAAGCAGCATTGGAAGGACTTGACAAGGAAACCGACAAATCGGAAATTCTTGTTCCTATTGGAGGAACGTCCTACATTAGGGCAAAACTGGAGAATCCAGACAAAGTGATAGTTGGAATGGGTGCAGGCGTCTCGGTGGAAAAGACAAGGGTAGAGGCAAAAGAAATCGTGAAGAAACGCCTGGAAGACATGGAAAAAACCAGAAAATCAATACAAGAACAATACACGCAAGTGGCAGAAAGAATCAACAACGACAGGCGCAGAGCCGAAAGGCTTGTCGCCGCTGCAAAAGAAAAGGACACCCAAGAAAATGTTTGAGAAACTGAAATCCGGGCTCAAAGGACTCGTAACAAAAGTAACTACTGTAGAACTGAAACCCGAAAACGTACGACCTATACTCTCTGAATTCAAAATGAGCCTAGTCGAAAACGACGTAGCCTTTCCAGTTGCAGAAAAGATCTGCACTGAAATGGAAGAACGACTCAACAAAGTCCAAGTAAAACGTCTCGAAGACAGAAAGAAAATCGTCGAACAACAACTCCGAGACGTACTTCTTGAAACGATGCAGACAAACAACAAGATCAACTTGCTCAATTCCATCGAAGAAAAACGCAAGAAAACCGAACCATATGTCATAGCCTTCGTCGGAATCAACGGCACAGGAAAAACCACGACAATAGCAAAAGTCTGCCGATTCCTCAGCAAGAAAGGATACTCCTCAGTCATCGCTTGCAGCGACACGTACAGAGCAGGCTCAATCGAACAGCTTGAAGAACACGCAAAACGCCTTGGAATAAGAATGGTCAAACACACCTATGGCGCCGACCCGGCAGCCGTGGCTTATGACTCTATTACGCATGCCAAATCGCATGGCATCAACGTTGTGTTGATCGACACAGCCGGAAGGATGCAGACCAATCAGAACCTAATGAATGAACTCGCAAAAATCAAACGTGTCGTCAAACCAGATCTGACCATCTTGACGGTGGATTCACTCATTGGAAACGACGCGGTAATGCAAGCGGAGGAGTTCCACAAAGCCGTTGGAATAGACGCAACGATCCTAACAAAAGTCGACGCCGACGTCAAAGGCGGCTCAGCCCTCAGCGTCACCTATGTCACAC